>Ga0256832_1002830_pt1 | contig 11844 bp, 13 predicted proteins | sample 134614metaG_FD_190534 | JGI IMG/M metagenome (GOLD analysis project Ga0256832, IMG submission 190534) | Hydrothermal vent microbial communities from Lau Basin, Pacific Ocean - 134-614 | ecosystem: Environmental > Aquatic > Marine > Hydrothermal vents | place: Pacific Ocean: Lau Basin | collected... | reverse complement strand
CACTGGGGACGGCGATATGTTCTGATCAGCGCTATGACTCATCTGCTCGATTCCGGTAGGTAAGAGGAAGGTTCCAACAATCAGGATTGACAGCCGAGCTGCGAAGCCTCGACGCCGATTCCCTTGATGAAATCGGCCACGCCCGGTTGCAGGTCGTTCACGGTCAGCGCCTTGCCTGCGCCGTTGCAGTGCTGCGCCATGACCAGCAGCAGTTGCACACCGGCGGTATCGATGCTGGTCAGGCCGGAGAGATCGAGCGTCACGCCGCCCTCTGCCAGGATGGGCCCTTCGGCCTGCTTCTTGACCTCGGCGACATTGGCGATGGTGAGCTGTTCGGGCAGCTTGATCGTGGCGTTCGCAGTGTTGTCACTCATGACGGTACCTCTTCTTTATTATTGTTGTTATCGGTCGTTGGCGTAGCGCCACACGAAACCCGGATTGGTTCCGACTTCCTGATATCGGTCACGGCACGCGGGCGCCGGCCGCACATCTACGATCAGTTCGGCAGCTGAGTGATTTCCTTGCCCACCTCAACCTCGATCATGTGATTGATATTGAGCAGAATGATCATCTTCTCGTCCACGGTGGCCAGCCCCTTGATGTACTCGGTGGAAACCACCGTACCCATCGAAGGCGTATTTTCGATCGCGGCCTCGTTGAGATTGTAGACCTCCGACACCGCATCGACGACCATGCCGACGACCCGCTCAGTATTGTCCTCGCTGCGCGTCTTGACGACGATGACGACCGTGGTCGGTCCGAAATCGCTCTTATCGAGACCGAAGCAGTTGCGCAGGTCGATGATCGGCACGACGGTACCGCGCAGGTTGATGACGCCGAGCACGTGATCCGGCGTGTTCGGAATCGGCGTCGCCCCTTCCCAGCCCTTGATCTCCTGCACGTTGAGGATATTCAGCCCGTATTCCTCCCCGGCCAGCATGAACGTCAGATACTGATCGGTGCCCTGATTGATGTGAATGTTCTTTTCAGCTGTGGTGTCTGTTGGTGTTATGTTCTGCATGGCAAAAGCTCTCTTTGATTTATGCCGCTTCGAGGCTGGTATTGGTGATCTTTCCCTGACTGAGCAGATGCTGTCGTATCAGGCTCGCTACATCCATGATCAAGGCCACGGTGCCATCCCCGAGAATGGTGGCGCCGGACAGCGCGTCGACCTTGCGGAAATTCTTTTCCAGGCTCTTGATGACCACCTGCTGCTGTCCCTGCAATTCGTCGACGAACAGGCCGACACGCTTGCGTTCTGCCTCGACCACGACCAGCAGGCCGTCCTCGAAATTGGTGACATCGGTCTGCAGGCCGAAGATCTTGTGTAGCCGCAACACGGGGATGTATTCGTCCCGAAGTTTGTAGAGGTCGATCTTCCCCTTGTATTTCTTGATCAGCTTGGGGTTGATCTGCAGCGACTCGTCGATGGACAGCATTGGAATGACGTAGGTCTCGGTGCCGACCTTGACCAGCTGGCCGTCGATGATCGCCAGCGTCAGCGGTAGGCGGATGCTGATGGTGCTGCCCTTGCCCTCTTCCGAGATGATGTAGATCTGGCCGCCCAGCTCGTTGATGTTCCGGCGCACCACGTCCATGCCGACGCCCCGACCGGAGATGTCACTCACCACCTCGGCGGTGGAGAAGCCGGGCTCGAAAATGAGGTTATTGATCTCTTCGTCGGTCAGTTTTTCATCGGGGGCGATGATGCCGTTTTCCACCGCCTTCTGGAACACCCGCTCCTTGTTGATGCCGGCGCCGTCATCGACCACCTCGATGACGATATTGCCGCCTTCGTGATAGGCCTTCAATTCGATGGTGCCGGTTTCCGGCTTGCCCAGCTCGCGGCGCTTCTCCGGCATTTCCAGACCGTGGTCGAGCGAGTTGCGCACCAGATGGACCAGCGGGTCGGCGATCTTTTCCAGCACCGTCTTGTCGAGCTCGGTGCCCTCTCCGGAAATGACCAGGTCGACCTTCTTGCCGAGCTTCGAACTCATGTCGCGAACCAGTCGCGGAAAGCGGTTGAACGAGCTGCTGATCGGCAGCATGCGGATCTGCATCGCCGTCTCCTGCAGCTCCCGGGAGTTGCGCGTAAGCTGGCTCAGGCCATCCCGCAGAGACTCGATCTGCGACATGTCGAATTCATCGGTAAACTGGCTCAGCATCGACTGGGTAATGATCAGCTCGCCAACCAGATTGATCAGCGAATCGATTTTCTCGATGCTGACGCGGATCGATCCCGATTCGCCGGAAGGCTTCTTCTTCGCCTTGGCCGGTTTTTTCGCGGCCGGCTTTTCCGCTTCGGCGGCGGGCGCGGCCGGGGCCGGCTTTTCCGCGGCCGCGGCTTGCGGCGCTGGCGTCTCGGCCTTAGGCGCCGGCTCGGACGTTTCGGCATTCGCCTCCGCTTGCGGAGTCGGGGCCGCCTGAGCCTCGGCCGTGGGCGCGGCATCGGCCTTGCTCTCGCGCGCCGAAGCCTCGTCGCTCAGGGGCGTGATGCTGATGTCGCAGTCTCCCTCGATCCAGGAAAAGACCTCGCGCACACGCTGTTCGTTGACCGTGGTGATCAGCTGCAGGCGCCAGCCGAGGTAGTTCTGCTCGGGATCGAAATTCTTGAAATCCGGAATCTTGTTCAGGTTGCAGACGACATTGAGCTCACCGAGCTGGCGCAGCTCGTCGAACAGCCGGTAGGGCTCATTGCCGGTCTTGAGAATGTCGGGCTGCGGGTAGAAGTCGATGACCCAGCCCTTTTTCGGGCCTTCCGCCGATTCGGTGGCGGGCGTTTCGGCTTCCGGCTCGGACGCGGCGTCGGCACCCTCTTCCTTGTTCTCGAGCATGACCTCGAGCCGCTTTTTCAGATCGTCGACTCTTTTTTCGTCGATCGGCTCCTCGTCCCGGGCCGCGTCGATCATTTCCCGCAGACAGTCGACCGACTCCAGCAGCAGATCCACCGCCGCCGTCGTCACTTCCCGCTCATGCGAGCGCATCTGGTCGAGCAATGTCTCCATGACGTGAGTGAAACCGGCGATCTCGACCATGTCGAACGTGGCGCTGCCTCCCTTGATGGAGTGCGCGGCGCGAAAGATCGTGTTGATCTCCTCGACATCGACCTCGCCGTTTCCAAGATTCAACAGTCCTGTCTCCATTACATCGAGGCCTTCCGAACACTCTTCGAAGAAGACCTCCAGAAATTCAGACATATCCATGGACATTGCTTATACCTCAGCTCTCATGTTTGGTGTGTTGTCGGTCCCAGGCAACCTGACGGGACGGCACCTCGTCTACAGGTCTACAGAACCTTGTTTATTGTCGCAACGAGCGTCTCGGGGTCGAAGGGCTTGACGATCCAGCCCGTTGCGCCCGCGTCCCGTCCCTTCATCTTGCTCTCCATCGACCCTTCCGTGGTCAGCGTCAGAATCGGCTTGCCGTTGTAGGCGGGCAGCCCCCGCAGACTGCGGATCAGCTCGATGCCATCCATCTTCGGCATATTGATGTCGGTCAGCACCAGATCGACATCCAGCTCCCGGGCCATTTCCAGCGCCTCCACGCCATCCTCGGCCTCGTAGACCTCAAAACCGGCTCGTTTCAATGTGTAGGCGACCATTTGACGCATCGAGGGGGAATCATCCACCGCCAGTATTTTTTTCATTGTTACTCCGCTTTTTAATAAATCAGAAAAAAGTCGATTGGTGTTGCAACAAACTCCTGCCAGACAGATGAGCAAGTTTGATGCCAACACCGGCAATGTCATAAACGCCGACGAGCCGTAGCCTACTCACAGCCGCCTGTGATCGCTCGCTCAATCCCCGACAGCGCCGTCGCCGCCTGTTGCCGTTGCCGCGGCGAAGCGTTGCCGCGCCTCGAGTCCGTCGCCTGTCGTGCGTGATGCCCGCCATGAAACAGGCGTTGCCGTTTCGTTTCATGGCCGGAAAATCACACTCCGTCGGCAGCGGCGCGGCAGGCACCCTGCACTGCCATTCTTTTGCGTTATAAAGCGTTCATCGCAATGCAGATGCGGAAGAGCTTTGACCATGGACAGAACCTACAGACAGGAAGAGGATCACAGTCTGTTCAACCAGACGACGGAGGTCGGCATTACGCTGACCAGTGAGCAGGCGCAGTTGCTGCAGGAGTCGCTCGATCAGCAGACGATGATGCAGGGCGGCGCCATCGACCTCTCCGACACGGCGGTCGACATTGCCACGCCGGCGGTCAGCGCGAGCGGCGAGCACTATCTCGACGAAAATCTGCCCGATACCGAGATCGATCCGATGAGCCCTCCCCGGGATATCGTGCAGCTCGACCAGAACCGCTTCGAACAGCGCTTCCTCGAAATCAAGCGCCACGTGCTCGGTTTCCATTCACTGCTCGAAAAGGGATACGAGACGCTCATCACCGTGGCCGGCTTTCCCGAATTTCCCGAGGTCCGGCTGCGGAGCATCAGCATCTACCCGTCGGGCGCGATCTATGTGGAGGGGGAGAACAGAAATGGCGAGTGGGTGAGCATCTTCAACCACCTCGACACCATCAGCTACGCGCTGACGAAGCAGCGGGCGACGCAGCGGAAGAAAAACGTGCAGGAAATCGAATTCAATTTCCTATAAGGAACCTCTGATCAATTCATCCCTGAATTGTCAGAGGGCGAAAAACGAAAAGTGCGATTTTCGTTTTTCGCGCAGAATACTGCTACACCTGTTCGCGCAACAGAAATCCCGGCAGTTCACTGACATGCGAGACGACCAGATGCGGCAGCAGGTCGTGCTCCCATTGCGGCTGCTCTTCCGGAGTCACCCATGCGGCCATGGCACCGCAGTGCAGCGCGCCGATGACGTCGCGATCGGAGTCGTCGCCGACATGGAGCATTTCCCCGACGGCGACGCCGGCCTTGTCGGCGGCGGTCTGGAAGATGACTTTTTCCGGCTTGGCGGCGCCGGCCTCGGCCGAGGTAACGGAGAAGTGGAAGCAATCGCCGAGCCCGACCTTGTGGATGTCGGCGTTGCCGTTGGTGATCGAGCCGAGAACGAAATGCTGCTTCAGCGTCAGCAGCGTTTCGCGCACGCCGGCGAACAGTTCGACCTGATTGCGCGCCTCCCAGAAGACGAGAAACCCCTCTTCCACCACGGACTCGTCGGCGCCGCATTCGGCGGCGATCTGCGCCAGCCAGTTCTTGCGCAACCGCGTCAGGTCGAAGGCCTGATGCTGGTTGGCGCGCATGTAGTCGATGCGGTTCCGGATCAGCGCGTCGAGGTCGTAGCGCGCGGTGATGCGGGGATGGTGCTGCTGTAGCCAGTGGTAGAAGGTCCGCTCGGCGCGCTGGATCACCGGCTTGCATTCCCACAGGGTATCGTCGAGATCGAAGGTAATGCAGCGAATGCGCTCGCGGTGCGGCGCGATGCGGTGGCTATTGTGTCGGCGCATGGCCCTGCACGGTAACGACGACGCGACGCTGGTGGCCCCAGGTCCGATGTTCCCACAGATAGATGCCCTGCCAGGTGCCGAGCGCCGGTCGGTAGCGCGTGACCGGGACGGTCATCTCCACCGAGCTGAGCATGCTGCGCACATGGGCCGGCATGTCGTCCGGCCCCTCGTCCTGATGGCGATAGCGTGGATCGCCGTCGGGCACCAGCTCGCTCATGAAGGTTTCGAGATCGCGGCGCACGTCGGGATCGGCGTTCTCCATCAGGATGATGCCGGCGCTGGTGTGCTGGACGAAGAGATGAACGGTGCCGGTCTCGACGCCGCTGAGATCGACGATGCGGACCACTTCGCGGGTGATGTCGTAGGTGCCGCGGCCCTTCGTCGCAACGGTGATGGTCTGTTGAAAGACGTCCATCGTCTGCGCCTCAGATCCGGTAGACACCGCCCATGTAGGGCCGCAATACCTCCGGCACCTCGATGCCGCCGTCGGCCTGCTGGTAGTTTTCCAGCACCGCCACCAGCGTGCGCCCGACCGCCAGCCCGGAACCGTTGAGGGTGTGCAGCAGCTCCGGCTTGCCGGTCTCCGGGTTGCGGTAGCGGGCCTTCATCCGCCGCGCCTGGAAATCGCCGAAGTTGGAGCAGGAGGAGATCTCCCGATACTTGCCCTGCCCCGGCAGCCACACTTCCAGATCCCAGGTCTTGCGCGACGAAAAGCCGGTATCGCCGGCGCAGAGCAGCACCACCCGGTAGGGCAGGCCGAGCTTCTGCAGAATCGTCTCGGCGTGTCCGGTCAGCGCCTCGTGGGCCTGCTCCGACGCCTCGGGGCGCACCAGTTGCACCAGCTCCACCTTCTCGAACTGGTGCTGACGGATCAGGCCGCGCACGTCGCGGCCGTAGGAGCCGGCCTCGGAGCGAAAACATGGGGTGTGCGCGACCATTTTCAGCGGCAGCGCATCGGCATCGATGATCTCGTTGCGCGCCAGATTGGTCACCGGCACCTCGGCCGTCGGGATCAGATAGAGGCCGTGCTCCGACGCGATCCGGAACAGGTCTTCCTCGAACTTCGGCAGCTGGCCGGTGCCCTGGAGGCTGTCGGCGTTGACCAGATAGGGGACGTAGACCTCGGTGTAGCCGTGGTCGCGGGTATGGGTGTCGAGCATGAACTGGATCAGCGCCCGATGCAGCCGGGCGATGCCGCCGCGCATCACGGCGAAGCGGGAGCCGGAGAGCTTGGCCGCCGCCTCGAAATCGAGCCCGCCGTCACGCTCGCCCAGATCGACGTGATCCTTCGGCTCGAAGTCGAACTCGCGCGGCTCGCCCCACTGCCGCACGATGACGTTGTCCTCCTCGCTCTTGCCGTCGGGCACGTCGTCGTCGAGCAGGTTGGGCAGCCCCAGCAGCAGCTCGTGGAGCTGGCCCTGCACTGCCGACAACTCGGCCTCGGCCTGCTTCAGCTCGTCGCCGAGCCGCCCCACCTCGGCCAGCAGCGGCTGGATGTCCTCGCCGGCGGCCTTGGCCTTGCCGATGGCTTTCGAGCGGGTATTGCGTTCGTTCTGCAACTGCTGGGTGCGGATCTGCAACGCCTTGCGCCTTTCCTCCAGCGCCTCGAAGGCTGCCGTGTCGAGCTGGAATCCGCGCCGGGCGAGGCCGTCGGCAACGGCCTTGAGGTCGCTGCGCAGTAGTCTGGGATCGAGCATGATTTCCTTGGAGTTTACCCGTGAGAAGTGCCGGCGAATGTTATCACATGATCCGGCTCCACCAGCCCGTCGAGACCGGCGATGGCTCGCTCCACCTTCTCCGGCGTATCGAAAAATTCGATGACCAGCGGCAGGTCCAGCGACAGATCCACCAGCGTGCTCTGATGGACGACGCCACTGCTGCCGTAGCCGCTGATGGCGCGGAACATCGTCACGCCCTTGACCTTCTCAACATCGTGGAGATGCTGCATCACCTTCTTGTGCAGATGCTGTCCCTCGGTGAGATAGATGCGCGCCAGCAGAATTTTCATAGTGCCCTCCCGAGCAGGACGCCCGCAAACGTTGCCGCCAGGCAGAGCAGCACGCTGACGAGGATGTTCGCCAGCGCCGTCAGCGTATCGCCCTGCTCCAGCAGATTGAAGGTCTCCAGCGAAAAGGTGGAGAAGGTGGTGAAGGCGCCGAGAAAGCCGATCAGCAGAAAGGCGCGAATCTCGGGGCCCGAGACCAGCCGCTCCACCAGCAGGATCGCCAGCAGCCCCATCAGGAAGGAACCGATGACATTGACGCCGAGCGTTCCCCAGGGAAAGCCGCGACCGAAGCGGTCATAGAGCGCGGTGGAGACCCAGAAGCGCATCAGTGCGCCGGCCGCGCCGCCCATGGCGATGGTGATTGCCTGCATGGATCAGTCCGGAATTCGTCACTCGTTGACAGTTGGCTTACTATTCTGCGGCAAACAGCGACGACATAACACCATGCAACCCGATCGCACTCCCGCCACGATCCCGGCCGACGCCCGCCGTCGCTTTCTCGACGCGCTGCGCCGCGTGCTTCCCGAAGGCACGCTGCTGACCGAAGCCGAAGAGCTGCATCCCTACGAGTGCGACGGCCTCTCGGCCTACCGGCAGGTGCCGATGGCGGTCGCGCTGCCGGACACGCTGGCGCAACTGCAGCAGGTGGTGCGCATCTGCCACCATCACGACATTCCCGTCGTCGCGCGTGGCGCCGGCACCGGACTCTCCGGCGGCGCCTATCCGCTGGAGGATGGCATCATTCTCAGCCTTGCGCGCTTCAACCGCATTCTCGACATCGACCCCGCCAACCGGCTCGCCACCGTCGAGCCGGGGGTGCGCAATCTCGCCATCTCCGAGGCGGCCGAGCCCCACGGCCTCTACTACGCACCCGACCCGTCGTCGCAGATCGCCTGCTCCATCGGCGGCAACGTGGCCGAGAATTCCGGCGGCGTCCACTGCCTCAAGTACGGGCTGACTGTCAACAACGTGCGGCAGGTGAAGATCGTCACCGCCGACGGCGAGCTGGTGACGCTCGGCTCGGAGACCTTCGACGGTCCCGGCTACGACCTGCTGGCGCTGATCAACGGCTCGGAAGGGATGCTCGGCATCATCGTCGAGATCACCGTGCTGCTGCGTCCACGCGCGACGCGGACCACGGTGCTGCTGGCGCCGTTCGACGACATCGCCCGGGCCGGCGACGCCGTCGCCGCGATCATCGCCGCCGGCGTCGTTCCGGCCGGGCTGGAGATGATGGACAAGCTGACGCTGGAGGCGGCCGAGGCCTTCGTCCACGCCGGCTATCCCACCGACGCCGAGGCGCTGCTGATCTGCGAGCTGGACGGCAGCGACATCGACGTGGACGCCGAAACGGCGGCGGTGACGAAGATTCTGCGCGACGCCGGGGCCAGCGACATCCGCGTCGCCGACGATGCCGCCGAGCGCGCCCGCTTCTGGGCCGGTCGCAAGGCCGCCTTCCCCGCCGTCGGCCGCATCGCGCCCGACTACTACTGCATGGACGGCACCATCCCGCGCCGCCATCTCGGCAAGGTGCTGGAGCGCATCGGCAAGCTGTCCGGGCAGTACGGCCTGACGGTCGGCAACGTCTTCCACGCCGGCGACGGCAACCTCCATCCGCTGATCCTGTTCGACGCCAACCAGCCGGGCGAGCTGGAAAAGGCGGAGCGGCTCGGCGGCGATATCCTCGAGGCCTGCATCGAGGTCGGCGGCACGATCACCGGCGAACACGGCGTCGGCATCGAAAAGCTCGACCAGATGTGCAGCCAGTTCGACAGCGCCGAGCTGACCCAATTCCACGCCGTCAAGGCGGCCTTCGATCCGAAGGGCATCCTCAATCCCGGCAAGGGCGTGCCGACGCTGCATCGCTGCGCCGAATTCGGCATGATGCATGTCCATCATGGCGAGCTGCCGTTCCCGGAACTGCCCCGTTTCTAATGCAAAACAACGATATAGAGAAACAGCTTCAGGAGCAGGTGAAAGATGCCGCGGCGGCCGGCGAGCCGCTGCGCATTCGCGGCGGCGACAGCCGCGCCTTCCTCGGTCGCGCGGTGGAGGCGCCACGCACGCTCGACACCCGCGATCACAGCGGCATCGTCCTCTACGAGCCGTCGGAGCTGGCCATCACCGTGCGCGGCGGCACGCCGCTGCGGGTGCTGATCGATGCGCTGGCGGCGGAGCATCAGGAACTGCCGTTCGAACCGCCGGCCTTCGGCGGCGAATCGACCATCGGCGGCGCCGTCGCCTCCGGCCTGGCCGGGCCGCGACGGCCCTGGAACGGCGCGGTGCGCGACGCGCTGCTCGGCGTCAAGCTCGTCAACGGCAAGGGCGAGGTGCTGCAGTTCGGCGGACAGGTGATGAAGAACGTGGCCGGCTACGACCTGTCGCGGCCAATGGCCGGCGCCCACGGCACGCTCGGACTGCTGCTGGAGGTCTCCCTCAAGCTCAAGCCGCTGCCGCCGGCCAGCGTCACTCTGGTACGCGAGGAGGACAAGCGCGCGGCGCTGGAGACGATGCGCCAGCTCTACCAGCGGCCGGGCAACCTGAGCGGCGTCGCCTGGGTCGATGGCCTGCTCCATCTGCGGCTGGAGGGCTACCCCGAGGCGATCGAGGCCCGCGCCGCCGAGCTGGGCGGCGAACGGCTCGACGACGCCGCTGGCTTCTGGCGATCGCTCAACAATCAGACGCATCCCTTCTTCGCCGGAGACACGCCGCTATGGCGCCTCGTCGTCAAGCCCGCCAGCGGCGACATCGACCCGCCGGGCAAGGAGTTGATCGACTGGATCGGCGGCCAGCGCTGGATTCGCAGCGACGAGATTCCCCAGGCCCTGCGCCGGCTTGCCGCCAGCCACGGCGGCCATGCCACCCGCTTTCGCGGCACCACCGAGATCGACTCGCCGTTCCATCCGCTGGAGCCGGGACTGATGGCGCTGCACCGCAACCTGAAGCGGGCGCTCGATCCACAGGGGCTGTTCAATCCCGGCCGGATGTACGAGGGGCTCTGACCATGCAGACCCGACTGCCGCCGCAACTGCTCGACACGCCGCTGGGCCGCAAGGCCGACGCCATCCTGCGCGCCTGCGTCCACTGCGGTTTCTGCAACGCCACCTGCCCCACCTACCAACTGCTCGGCGACGAGCTGGACGGGCCGCGCGGACGCATCTACCAGATCAAGCAGATGCTGGAGGGCGAGCCGGTCTCGGCGAAAACCCGGCTGCATCTGGACCGCTGTCTGACCTGCCGCAACTGCGAGACCACCTGCCCCTCCGGCGTGCGCTACCACGAGCTGCTGGACATCGGCCGCGAGCTGATCGAAGAGAAGGCGCCGCGCCCGCTGGCGGAACGTGTGAAGCGGCGCGCGCTGCTGACGCTGCTGCCGAACACCGAGCGCTTCGCCAGCACGATGAAACTGGCCAGACTGGCCGCGCCGCTGCTGCCAGAGGCGCTGCGCCGCAAGCTGCCGGAGGAGACGGCAATCCAGCCGCTGCCGCAACCGGCCAGCCACCCGCGCAAGATGCTGCTGCTCGACGGCTGCGTCCAGCCGGTGCTGAAGGGAGGGATCAACCGCCACCTCGTCGCCATTCTCGACCGGCTCGGCATCGAGGCCATCGTCGCGCCCAAGGCCGGCTGCTGCGGCGCAATGGCCCAGCACATGGGCGACAGCAAGCTGGCGAAGCGGCAGATGCGGGCCAATATCGACGCCTGGTGGCCGCATATCGAGGCCGGCGCGGAAGCAATCATCTCCACCGCCTCCGGCTGCGGCCTGATGCTGAAGGAATATGCCGATCTGCTCGCCGACGACCCGCGCTATGCCGACAGGGCCGCCCGCGTCTCGGCGCTGGCAAGGGATGTGATCGAGGTGCTGGAGCGGGAAGACCTGGCCCCCTTTCGCGCGGCGATGCCGACGACGGTCGCCTTCCATCCCCCCTGCACGCTGCAGCACGGACAGAAGCTGGCAGGGCGCGTCGAGGCGCTGCTAAGCTCCCTCGGCTTTCGGCTGACGCCGATCCGCGACAGCCATCTCTGCTGCGGCTCCGCCGGCACCTACTCGCTGTTCCAGCCGGAGATCGCGACCAGACTGCGCGACAACAAGCTGGAGAATCTCGAATCCGCCACGCCACAGTACATCGCCACCGCCAACATCGGCTGTCAGGAACATCTGCAGGGCGGCACCGATACGCCGGTGGTCCACTGGATCGAGTTGCTGGGGATGGCACCAGGGGCGTAGAATCGCGCGGCTTCAACCCTGTGGCCATCGTCCATGTTAAGGAAAGCACTCTACAACTTCAGCGGCCAGCTTCCCTGCCGTCTGATCCACACGCGGGACAAGCGCTATCTGGAACGCTACTACCTGGGCCGGTTCCTTGGCCTCACCTTCTATCTGCACCGCTTCGTCGGCAGCGACGGCGACCGCGCCCTGCACGACC
>Ga0256832_1002829_pt1 | contig 11847 bp, 13 predicted proteins | sample 134614metaG_FD_190534 | JGI IMG/M metagenome (GOLD analysis project Ga0256832, IMG submission 190534) | Hydrothermal vent microbial communities from Lau Basin, Pacific Ocean - 134-614 | ecosystem: Environmental > Aquatic > Marine > Hydrothermal vents | place: Pacific Ocean: Lau Basin | collected... | reverse complement strand
TGTTGCTGCCTCATTATCATTGTTTTCAAGTGTGGGATTATTATTCTGGTATGTTCTACAATTTTTAATGGCTTTTGATGGGGATTAAGGAGAGTGGATCTGAAATTATATGACTTGAAGAACAAAAAAATACGAATTAAAAAGGGAGAAACAGTATGGAATTATTACCGATAATTATTCTGGTCTTTGCGATTATTATCGTAATGATGGGGGCAAAAAAAGTATCACAGGGAATGGAATATACAGTTGAACGGCTTGGGAAGTATACCAAAACACTCAGGCCAGGTTTTCATGTTATCATTCCTTTTGTTGATACTATTGGTTCCAAAATCAATATGATGGAACAGGTGCTTGACGTGCCTTCTCAAGAAGTTATTACCAAAGACAATGCCATGATCACAGCTGATGGTATTGTCTTTTATCAGGTAATGGATGCAGCCAAAGCCTCTTATCGAGTTAATGATTTATACCGAGCCATTATGAACTTGACGATGACCAATATTCGTAGCGTAATGGGATCAATGGATTTGGATGAGTTACTCTCTAAACGTGATGAAATCAACTCAAGTTTGCTCAAAGTAGTTGATGAAGCAACCGATCCTTGGGGGATTAAAGTAACTCGTATTGAAATTAAAGATATTAACCCGCCGCATGATTTAGTGGAATCAATGGCGCGTCAAATGAAGGCAGAACGTGAAAAGCGTGCCAATATTCTTGAGGCAGAAGGGTTTCGTGCCGCTGCTATTTTAAAGGCTGAAGGAGTTAAAGCCTCACAAATTCTTGCCGCTGAAGGTGAAAAAGAAGCTTCATTCCGTGAAGCAGAAGCGCGTGAGCGTTTAGCAGAGGCAGAAGCTAAAGCAACCGCAATGGTATCTAAGGCAATTTCTGAAGGGGATGTTCAAGCCGTCAATTATTTTGTTGCACAAAAATACACCGAGGCATTGACTGAAATTGCGAAAGCACCGAACCAAAAAGTTATTATGATGCCATTAGAAGCAAGTAATCTAATTGGTTCAATTGGTGGTATTGCAGAGTTGGCAAAAGCAGGATTGGGTGATAAAAAGAAATCATGAATGAATTTTTATTTCAATTAAGTGATCAACTCAATCATTGGCAATGGTGGAGTCTTGCCGTTTTATTGGTTATTTTCGAAATATTTTCTCCCACCGCTTTCTTTTTATGGCTTGGTATTGCTGCCGCTATTACAGGCTTAATCAGCTTGATTTTTCCTGAAATACATTGGGCAATTCAATTTGTTGTTTTTTCGGTCTTTAGTTTGGCTTCGGTCTGGTTGGGGCGCTTTTGGTTTAAACGTAATCCGATTGAAACGGATCAGCCTTTTTTAAATCAATTAAATCAAGAATTTGTTGGCAAAATTTATGTGGTTGAAGAGGCAATCAGAGAGGGGTCTTCTGGTCGAATAAAAGTAGGGGATTCGACCTGGAAGGCTATTGGGGAAAATGTTGAAGTTGGCGATAAAGTACGAGTTGTATCCGTTAGTCCTACAGTTTTGACCGTTGAGAAGGTTTTAAATTGACAATATAAACTAAATATTTTGTTGGTTATTATCTTTGCTTAATAATAAAGCTAAAACAGTTTTTCAGTGTATTTATATTAAAATCATCTATTAAGTTTTTTTATTAACAGTTAGTTAATTTATTAAATATATTATTCAATAATAATTATCATTAAAAGAAACTATTATTAAAATACTAGTATAAATGACTGTTTTTAAAAGAATTTATTTGTAGATCGCTTTTTCAATAAAATTATTAAATGGCTTTGCTGATAGTAGTGTGTTGATAAAATAATCTCATTAATATTCTTTATATATAGAAATAATTTGTTGAATTGTATTGCAGGAAATAATCCTTCATTATCGCGCCTGATATTAAATAACCTACATCAGGAGTACCTGCTCAATGTCTAACCCCTTCCTCGACCTTGTCAATTCAGGGTTTATTTCTCACGGTGCAATGCAATTTTATGTTGTTGCAATGTTTCTTTTTGTCGTTGGTGGCACGCTATTAGATGTCATGCATAAAAAAAGTGCTCAGTACTTTTTTGAAAATGCAGAAAAAGCGAAAAAATCAGCAACTCGCACCATTTCTAGTACTGAAAAAACTGCTCTTATCGTGAAGACTGTGACGACTGAAGTGTTACAATCAGCTGAGTTCTCGAATCCACAGCGTAGAATGTCACATCTTCTCACGATGTACGGTTTTATTATTTTTGTTGTGACGACTGTGATTATGATTTTCTCTTTAACTGATTCAGGTATTATTGCACTGCTTTGGAATCTTGGTGCATTAAGTCTTGCGGTCGGTGGATATTGGTTCTGGTTTGTTATCCGCGCTGACGTTTCTGCTGAAGGCAATCCTTGGTATAAAGTTCATCGTGCTGACATGTTCATTGTCTCACTTCTTGCTATGTCGACTTTTGCTCTATTTTGGTCGATCACAGGCGCTATGCTTTTCTTCTTCCTCTTTATTGCGGCGAGTACTTTCTTGTTTACGACGGTTTTATGGTCTAAGTTCGCACATATGTTCTTTAAACCCGCAGCTGCATTCCAAAAACGTGTTACTAGAGCTGATGGCTCAAGAGAAAATCTACCTAATGATTTCGATTTATCTTCTGCTGAAGTACATAGCAGATTCCCAGATATCCCAGAGTATATGGGTAAGAATCCAGAAAATATGGGACTTGGTATCAAGCGTGAAGAGCCACATCACTACTAAGCTAAGTTATGTCGTTACTAAAAATTACTAATTAATTCGTATTACTTTGAAGAGATAAATAATATGCCTACTTTTGTATATATGACTCGTTGTGATGGCTGTGGACATTGTGTCGATATTTGCCCATCCGACATTATGCACATCGATCCTGTTAATCGACGTGCTTATAATATTGAACCCAATATGTGTTGGGAATGTTACTCCTGTGTAAAAGCTTGCCCTCATCACGCTATTGATGTGCGTGGCTATGCCGACTTTGCACCGCTAGGATCAAGTGTTCGTGTTGTTCGTGATGAAGAAAAAGGAACGATTGCTTGGCGCATTAAGTTCCGTAACGGTGAAAAAGACATGGAGTTATTGGCTCCTATTACCACTAAGCCATGGGGAAAATTTATCCCTGATCTTGCTGAAGTAGATGGTCCTACTGATGAAATGCGTAGTAGCCATTTATTGTTTAATGAGCCTGAATATATTCGTAAAGATGAAGGTGATTTACATACCCTTGAATCAAACGGGCAAAAATTAAAAGAAGGAGTGTACTACTAATGGCTTACAAAACTATCATAGAAGATGATATTGACGTTTTAGTTGCTGGAGCAGGTCTTGGTGGTACGGGAGCTGCTTGGGAAGCTAGATATTGGGGGCAAAACAAAAAAATTGTTATTGCTGAAAAAGCAAATATCGACCGCTCTGGTGCGGTAGCTCAAGGTTTATACGCAATCAACTGTTATATGGGAACTCGCTTTGGTGAGAATAATCCAGAAGATCATGTTCGTTATGCACGTATGGATCTGATGGGTATGGTTCGTGAAGATTTATTATTTGATATGGCTCGCCACGTTGACTCAGCTGTGCATCAGTTTGAAGAGTGGGGACTACCCATTATGCGCAATAAAGAGACAGGTGCTTATTTGCGTGAAGGACGTTGGCAAATTATGATTCACGGTGAGTCATACAAGCCTATCGTTGCAGAAGCAGCCAAAAAATCGGCTGATAAAGTGTTTAACCGTATCTGTGTTACTCACTTATTAATGGATGAGTCTAAAGAAAATCGTGTTGCAGGTGCTGTTGGTTTCAATGTACGGACAGGTAACTACCATGTATTTAAGTCAAAAACAGTAATCGTTGGTGCAGGTGGTGCTTCTAATATCTTTAAGCCGCGTTCAGTAGGTGAAGGTGCGGGTCGTGTTTGGTATGCACCTTGGTCATCAGGTTCAGCTTATGGTCTTATGATCGGTGCTGGCGCAAAAATGACGCAGATGGAAAATCGTATTGTACTAGCTCGTTTTAAAGATGGTTATGGCCCAGTTGGTGCATACTTCCTACATCTTAAAACTTATACTCAAAACTGCTTGGGTGAAGAGTATGAATCAAAATGGTTTCCTGCACTGACTGAAATGGTGGGTAAAGAGTATCTAGATACTGAAAATCAGCATTTATCACATAAACCAATTCCAACTTGTTTACGTAACCATGCGTTTATTAACGAGGTTTTAGCAGGTCGTGGTCCTATCCATATGGTGACGATGGAAGCATTCCAAGACCCACATCTTGAAGAGATTGGATGGCATAACTTCTTAGGTATGACAGTAGGTCAAGCAGTTCTTTGGGCTGCGACTGATGTTAATCCTAAATATGAAAACCCAGAACTAACAACCTCAGAGCCTTATGTTATGGGTTCACATGCAACAGGTTGTGGTGCATGGTGTTCAGGTCCTGAAGATGTCTCTCCTGATGAGTATTTCTGGGGCTATAACCGTATGACGACTGTTGCAGGTCTGTTTGGTGCAGGTGATGCGGTTGGTGGAACGCCACATGCATTCTCTTCTGGTTCATTTACTGAAGGACGTTTAGCAGCAAAAGCAGCTTGTCAGTATATTGATGATGGAAAAGCGGATGGTATTGTCGTTTCTGCTAAGCAGTTAGAGGAGCGTAAAGAAGAAATCTACAAGCCTCTTGAAACATATACCGTTGGTCGCAACGAAGTTGTTGCAGGTACAGTAAATCCTAACTATATTACTCCAAGACAAGGTCTTGATCGTCTGCAAAAGATGATGGATGAGTATTGTGCTGGTTTTGGTGTGAACTATATGACCAATGAAAAGCTTCTTCTTATTGGTCTTAAAAAGATGAAGGTTTTTGAAGAAGATCTAGAGAAAGTTGCTGCTGAAAATATTCACGAATTGCTACGTGCATGGGAGCTAAAGCATCGTTTCCTTACTTCTGAGGCTGTATTCCAACATACTTTATTCCGTAAAGAAACACGCTGGCCAGGTTACTACTACCGTGGTGATGTAATGAAGTTAGATGATGAAAATTGGCATGTACTAACTGTTTCGCATCGTGACCCTAAGACAGGTGAGTACACGATGGCGAAAGCACCACTTTATCACCTAGTTGACGAAGCGGATGATAAAAAAAGCAAATAAAAATCTAAATTCGATTTGAATTGCAGAAAAAGACTAACATATTGCATGTTGGTCTTTTTTATTTATGCTATTAAAAAATTTAGTGATGGAAAATATTAGATGAATATTATTGATAAAACAGATGAAGAAATATTAGCAATTGCTAATCCATGGTGGGATGAGCTTGTTAAATACTCAAATAATAAAAACTACGGTGCGTTTACTCGCCATTTTTCTCTTGATATGAAAAGAGGGGCAAATGAAGTAGAAATGGGGAAACAATTTGCAAGAAGTGAATTGACTAAAAATTTAAATAAAGACAGAGATTTCTTGGGTATTATTCGGCGTGGAGAATATGTGACAGTTCTTTATCGTCAAACTAATAACAAGCTACCTGGCGAGTGGCTAGGACGACTCGTTCTAGGTTATGAAGGAGAAGAAGTAAAGATTTTTGGTGCAACCATTTTTTAATTGATGATGAAAGATATAATAGAAGACAATAAATTTGTCGAACTAAATTACAAAGTAATCGACAAAAAAACAGGCGATATTCTCAATACCGTTGAATTTCCTCTTGGTTATGTTCATGGAGTGGAAAATGGTATTTTATCCCCAGAAGTTGTTGCTGAGTTAGATGGTAGAGAAGTGGGTGATCTTATTACATTACCAATTGATGGCGATCAACTTTATGGACCTAGAGATGAATCCTTAGTCTTTACTGATCGTATTGAGAATGTTCCTGAAGAATTCAGAGAAGTGGGTATGACTATTACCATGGAAAATGAAGATGGTAAATCTAAAAATTTTATTGTCACCCGTTTTGATGATAAAACATTGACAGTTGATGGCAATAATCCTCTTTCTGGCAGAGAGCTTCTTTTCAAACTTGAAGTTCTCAGTATTCGTGATGCAACCGATGAAGAAATTGCTATCGGCGGAAAGACAGACGATAGTCCTGATCTTAATGAAATTCTAAGTAACCAATGAGCATAGCGGATGTCAGCAAAACGATTAGCAGAATTTGAAAATACATTATCAGAACTTCATCATGAGAGTGAGCCACTTGTCTGGGCATCAGCATTAGACAATCTAGGGCATCATTTTATCACTGTAGGCTATGATCCTGCTGATATACCGATGTTAGAAGAATCAGTCGCTGTTTTTGAGGCCACTATTGAGGATGCTGATGAGAAAGCGACCCCACAAGGTTGGGCAATTGCTCAGAATCATCTTGCGGCAGCCCTTCATACTTTAGGTATGCGAGAAAAAAATGGTATACAGCTTTTAGAAGATGCTGTTGAGGCTTACAAATGTGTATTGCGTGTCTGGACACGCCAAACAATGGAAGATTATTGGGCGACTACCTTTAATAATCTTGGTACTGTATTACAGATACTAGGTGAAATGAAAAAAGATCAACGCTTTCTACAAATGTCTATTGCAGCTTTCAATAATGCATTGAGGGCACAAAAGCGTGAAAAAAAGCCTAAAGATTGGGCTATTACACAAAATAATTTGGGTGTTTCACTGCAAGTTCTTGGGAAGTCACAGCAAAATCCTGATGTTTTACTAGAATCTTTAGTATGTTATCAAGGTGCGCTTGAAGAAACACCTCAAGAAAAAAATCCAGTGGGTTGGGTAATGATCTTAGCTAATTTAGCAACAACGCAACGCTTATTAGCAGAAATGAAGAAAGATGCTGATATAGCAAAAAAGGCGTTGAATAATTTTGATTTATTAGTTGAATTTTTAACTGATATTGAAGAAAAAAAATATCTAGAACTCACTCAAGAGCAACAAGCAAATGCTCAAACAGTTTTAGCAGGAATTTAGAAACTGCCTTTAGTAAATGATTAAATTACTATTTTTGGGAAAGTAGATTTTTCGATTGCGCGAAACCAAAAGGTTTCGCGCAACTAGTACTTGTTAAATAATACTTGTCAAATAAAAGATGACTAAGTAATCAATAACTTAAGGTTTTTTAGGAGTCTCGTATTTCACTTCTTTCTGAAATGCTTCCCAAGTTGTTGTGTAGCCAACAAACCCTTTTTTAGTTGGTTCATTCTGGCGAGTTGTTAGATAACGCGCTTTGCCTTCTGGAACTTTAGGTCTAGTTGATTTTTGTGTACTCATAAAATTTACCTTTATATTTTAGATTTGGATGTAGAGATAGTCACCGTAAAACCTTACAGTTGAAAACCACTCCAACCCTGTTATTCTTTCATTTTTTGAAGCAAAAATATATAAGTATCAATAAAAAAATGTTAAAAATGAAAAAATAAATGACTAAATTTATTAGATTGATTTACTTTGCTTATTTTAGATAAAAATAGAAGATAATCATAATGTTAATAGGATTAGTTAAAATTTAATATAAAATAATAAGAGTAAAATTCGGCCATATATCTAGGCTTAGCTTGACTCAACTAGAGTAATGCTATAAATTTCCGCGTAGGCTGGCTGATCGCTAATGATCACTTTATTTGGCTCGCATCTATTAGGGTGCAGAGATGTTAAAAATAATATAACTTGGGGTTATAGACATCTTGGACTATCTGTAAGCTTGGTGTAAACCCTGATACAACCAGAAAGCTTTTTCTTACAAGCCATTTTCATAACCCATGACTCGTCATCATTGTTAATGCGAGACCGAGGGAACTTATACTTGTCATTTTTAGATTTAAATCTGCAACAAGACTTTGTTGCATCTATTGCAGAAGCAGGCTATCAGTCTCCAACTGAATTGCAGTCACAACTTATTCCTTTGATAGCTAAGAGAAAAGATGTGCTTGTTTGGAGTCAGACTGCTGCTGGGAAAACAGGCGCGTTTTTAATTCCTGCAATTAATTATATTCTAGCTCATCCTGTTGAGGAAAAGAGGGGAGCACGAATTTTGATATTGACATCAAGACGTGACCGTGTCAGTCAAATTAATTACACCCTTAAACGTCTTGCTCATAATATGCGCTTTGGTTTCGTGGTGAGTGGTAGACCTTACCAACCGCAAATGCGTTTGATGCGTCGTCCGCTTGATTTGATGATAGCAACACCTGGAAGATTGAATGATCTAATTGATAATAACAAGGCAGATTTTTCCAAGTTAGAAATGCTCATTGTTGATGATCTAACAACGATTTATCATAAAAATATGCAAGACTTGTTGGACAAAATCTTGTCACAAACAGGTGATGATTGTCCAACCGTTGCTTTTATTCGTGATGATAAGGAAGTAACACCTTATGTACGTGCTTTATTTCCTGATGCAGAAGAAATAAAAATTGCAGAAGAAGAAAAAACTGGAGTACGTGAAAAGAAGAAAAATAAAGTAGAGAAACGTAATCCAAAGAAAAAAATACTAAAGAGAAAGGTGGTTAATAAACCACAGCATAAAATTGAATTACCTAATCTTCCGCATATAGTCCATGTGGCGGATGACTATACACATAAAATTGCACTTATGGATCATTTGTTGGATGAATTTTCAGGAGAGCCGACCGTTATTCATACCTCAACCCTTAAATCTGCAGAAAAATTATTGGATAATTTGGCTAATCATGGACATGCGGCAGATTTAGCAAGAAAGTTATCGGCAGAGGAAATAAAATCTTCTGATAATGCAATATTGTTAATTAGTGATCAATGTAGAGTGGATATTCCTAAGGGGCAGGCGCAACATTTATTACATTTTGAGTTGCCTTATAAGATCAGTAAATATGAGGAAAGACTGAAAAATTATCAAATTCAACGTGATGAATCTGCTATTATTTTAGCCGACGGACGGGATTATAATGCACTGAAAACCATAGAAAAAATAATGGGACGTGAATTAGAACAAGAAGTTGTGCCTGGTCTTGAGCCACTAAATCCTTTCGTCTCACAAAAACCGCTAGGGCAGAAAAAACAGATTAAAAATAAAAAAACGATAATAAGTAATAATAAGAATAGGCGTAATAAGCCACAAAATAATAAAACTAAAAATAAAAGACGTATCCGCAAAGGACTCCATAATCGTTTAGAGGGGGGAGGGCAACGTAGACGTAATTTATCAAGTCGTCCAATGCAAAAGAAAACCAATGATAATTGGCAATCAGACTTTGCAGAACCTAAAGAAAGAACGGTTAAGACTAAGCGAGTTGTTATACGTTATAAAGAGAGCAAGAAAAGTCTGCTTAAATAGTCCGTACTCTTTAAAAAGGACGTTTCAAGTTATTTCATGCACGTTCCTTAGTATACTCTGTGACTATGTTATCAATAAGAAAATCCAATATAAGTTGGTCAAGCAGATTGCTTGCTATTTTATTAATCGCCGTTATTATTGTGATTGTCTGGGTGCTAAAAGATATAGTCACAACCTTTCCTAAGTCAAAAACTGACAAAAATACTTTTATTAGCACGGTTGAAATAGATTCAATCAATGCGTTAGCGGCTCAATTAGTTAATAAATTTATTGCTTATGATTTACCCTTTGAGAAAAAAAACAATCTATTGCAGAGTGTGAATAATAGCTTGCAACATCTACAGAAAAATAATAACAATAAAGTATTGTATTTATTGCAAAAATTAGATTTAGATGCTGCATTAAATTATTTAATTGAATCTGTTGAGGATGAAGAAGAATCACGCGAGGTTGCAAAGATTTGGGTTGATATTGGTAATTTACAACAACTTAAATCATCACAACTTGCCTTGTATGCTTATAAAAAAGCAAGTCAATTTGATGATCAAAACAGTAATGCATGGAATAGATTAGGTCATTTATACCGTCAGCAAAAGCAGTTTGGTTTAGCTGAAAATGCCTATAGTAGAGTTCTGAAATCCTCAGGCGATGATATAACGGCAAAAGCAATTGCTCTAGCTAATTTTGCATTATTGTATCAAATGCAAGGCAAATTAGATAAAGCAGAAGAATTCTACTTAAAAGCATTAAAAATTAATGAGATGAGAGATAATAGAGTTAGTTTGGCTTCTAATAATGAAAATCTTGCTATTATCTATAAGAAAAAAAATAAATTTGAATTATCAGAAAAACATTATTTGCTAGCCTTTAGCTATTATGAGGGATTAAAGCAAAACAATAGTATTGCTAGTATTCAATCTTCTTTAGCCAGTCTTTATTATCAATATCAAGATTTTGATAAGGCAAAGCAATATTATCAAAAGGCGTTGGAAATTTATAAAAAAAATCGTAATCAAACAAAAATAGCCAGTAGCTACAGCAATCTTGGTATTCTAAAGCAACAGCAAGGACAAGCTGATAAAGCTAAAGAATTTTTTGATAAATCATTGCGCATTTATCAAAAAATTGATCAACAACAAGGAGTTGCCGATCAGCATAGTCATTTAGGGGTATTGAATCGTTTACAGAAAAAATTCACTCAATCTGAATCTTCACATCTAAAATCACTCCAAATTTATCGGCAGTTACAGCATTTAGACGGAGTTTCACAACAGCAGACAAATCTTGGTTTCCTCTATCAAATATGGAATCAAACAGAAAAAGCATGTCGATACTGGCAACAAAGCAAACAAACTTTAATGAAAGTTCATAATGAAAATCGTATTCAACGGCTTGGAATTCTTCTTAAAAAGCACTGTAAAAATAAGGAAATAGACAACGAAGAAAGAGCAAACACTTTGGATGATGATAGTTGAATTCCTATTGATCCTAGTTCTATGAAATATATAAATAAATTTATTTCCACATAACAAGTATAGATAAATATTATAGAAATAATGAAATTTACTTATGTATAAAATTTATTTATACTGTATACTAGTTATACAAATAAACAAAGGGGGCTTGGGCTATGGGGAAGCAAAATAAAAAACAAATTAGATTTGTTACATTTTTAATGTTTGGCGCATTATTTTGTTCAATTATGGTGGCTGTAACAAAGCTTCTAGGGGTGGATGAATATACGAAAATATTTGCGATAGCGGCGGTAGGCTTTGCAATTGTAACCTTACCTTTTTCGATCGTAATTCAATATCCGCGAAAAGAGAAGCCTGTTAGTCGTGTTGATTTACTTAGGAAAAAACTGCTTAAAGAAAAGTCAGTGAAGACAGATTAATAAATATTTTAAATCGACAAAATTTCCTGACGATAAAACTGTAATTCCTTAATGGATTCTAATATATCATCCAAAGCAAGATGGGCGCCTTTTTTTTCAAACTGATTGAGTGCTTCAGGTTTCCAACGTGCAGCTAATTCTTTTAATGTACTAACATCTAAATTGCGATAATGAAAATAAGCTTCTAAATCAGGCATAAGGCGCGCCATAAAACGACGATCTTGACAGATGCTATTGCCACACATAGGGGATGCACCTGTTGGCACATACTGTTGTAAAAATTCAATGGTTTCCATTTCTGCTTGTTGAACACTGTGCTGGCTCTGTTTCACTCGTGTGATTAGACCAGAACTGCCATGATGTTGTTGATTCCAGTCATCCATTGCATTGAGTATGCCATCAGGTTGATGAATAGCAATCACAGGACCTTCTGCTAATTTATTTAAATTTTTATCAGTTACAACTGTGGCAATTTCAATAATGACATCATTGAAGGTGTCTAACCCTGTCATTTCAAGGTCAATCCAGATAAGGTTGTCAGCATTTATATTGCTATTGTTCATTATTATTTTCCATCGTTATCGTCTTATGCATGGTTTATACTGTGGCGTTCCTAAAATTAAAAAATTA
>Ga0256832_1002828_pt1 | contig 11855 bp, 13 predicted proteins | sample 134614metaG_FD_190534 | JGI IMG/M metagenome (GOLD analysis project Ga0256832, IMG submission 190534) | Hydrothermal vent microbial communities from Lau Basin, Pacific Ocean - 134-614 | ecosystem: Environmental > Aquatic > Marine > Hydrothermal vents | place: Pacific Ocean: Lau Basin | collected... | reverse complement strand
CTATAATTAATTAGGAGGGAACGGAAATGAAAGAAATAAAAGCGTATGTGAGACATGACAGGGCGGAATTGGTAATTCAAAAACTTGAAGAAGCCGGAGTAACCGGAATGACTTTACTAGATGCAAATGTAATTGGTTTTGTATGCCGAAGTATTGCCGGACGGAAAAGCAAAAACAAAAAAATTCAAAACCAAAGTTTTCTTGTTATTATTAAATATACAAAGGTGTTAATAACTATTTCTAAAAACATAATCAGATATTTTTCAGAAAAAATGTTAGTTGTCGCTAAAAATAAATTGCACACGATTCTGTTCACTTATGCTATTTAAACTTAGAGTATGAAGAAGCAAATAAAATAATGTAAAATGCTTTACTATTTTCTCAAAACGATAACCTTAAATTTGGATGATATATTAAAATAAAAATAGGTTATTTGTAAATGGGTAAACAAAATCATATCATCATAATCGGTGCCGGGTTCGGTGGACTTTATGCCGCGAAAAAATTATTGAAACTTGGCAACAATATTAAAATTACGGTTATTGATAAACGTAATTATCATTTGTTTCAACCTTTGCTCTACCAAGTAGCCACGGCTCAATTATCACCGGAAGATATAACTTATCCGGTCAGAGCAATTTTTAAGAATAAAAACAATATTTCTGTCCTGAAAGAAACTGTTGAATCAATAGACTTAAATAAAAAAACAGTTAAACTAGAATGCGGCGAATTATCTTACGATAAATTGATAATCGCAACGGGAGTAAAACCGGATTATTTTGGGAACGATAACTGGAAACAATTTGCACCCCCGCTAAAAACAATTGAAGATGCATTAAAAATCAGAAGGAGAATACTAAATATTTTTGAAAGAGCCGAAGCGGAAATGCTGCATCCTTACGACAGGTATCCATTAAACTTTGTAATAATAGGCGGAGGTCCCACGGGTATTGAACTTTCCGGAGCATTAGCCGAATTAAGTAAGTACACTTTGAAAAACGAATTCAGGAGAATAGATCCGGGCAGAGCTAAAATCTATTTAATTGAAGCGGGAAAAACTATCTTGCCCGGTTTTCCGGAAAAACTTATTCGTTCGGCTGAACGGTCTTTGTTAAAACTTGGCGTTGAAATTAAAACCGATACACTTGTAACGGATATTAACGAAAATAACGTTGTTATTGAGTCGGAAGGAAAAACAGAATACATAGAAAGTAAAGTTGTATTATGGGCTGCCGGTGTAAAAGCTTATTTCGGAGATAAAATATTTTCTGCCGGCAACGATATTAAATTCGACCGTAAAGGAAGAGTTTTAGTTAATAAAAATTTAACGATTCCTAATTATGAAGATGTATATGTAATCGGTGACTTTGCAAGTTTAACGGACAGTAACGGCAAACCATTGCCCGGAACCGCCCCCGTTGCGATGCAGCAAGGAGTTTATGTTGCCAAACATATAACCGGTAATACCATAAGCAATTTTAAGTATTTTAATAAAGGAAGCTTGGCTGTAATTGGCAGAAATGCTGCGGTAGCGGATTTTAAACATCTCCGAACGGGAGGATTTTTTGCTTGGATTCTCTGGGTGTTTGTTCATATCGGCTATTTGATAGGATTTAATAATAAACTTCTGGTAATGATAAAATGGGCTTGGAACTATATCATTAGAAAATCTACTGCGAGAATTATTTATAACTGAACATTTAAGAAATAATTTGGGAAGAAAATGAAAAGAAGAGATTTTATAAAATTAGCCGCATTGGCCGGCGCCGGTTTAACTTTTACCCGGCTTGACGATAAATTATTTGCACATCAAAAATTAAGCGGTACAAATCCGTTGAGGTTTCCTCCTGTTTTAAATCCCGGCGATCCGTTAGTATTAGACTATGCCGATGTTGAAATTTGGCCCGGAACAACTTCAAGAGTACTAACATTAAATAACAGCTTCCCGGGTCCTTCCGTAATTCTAAAACAGGGCGATAATTTTTCCGTGGAATTTAGAAACATGCTTGCCGAAGAATCTACAATACACTGGCACGGATTAATAGTTCCGGAATTAATGGACGGTCAACCTAAAGATGCAATTCCTCCGGGTGGAAGTTATGTTTATTCGTTTCCGGTCATTCAAAAAAGCGGAACTTTCTTTTATCATTCGCATGCACATCATTTAACTGCTAAACAAGTTTATTTGGGACATGCAGGATTTATAATAATTGAAGATGAACAAGATTACGGATTGCCTTCCGGTCAATTCGACGTTCCCCTTTTAATTCAAGATAAACATTCAATATATCAGCCTGATTTAAAATATTCTCCAACGAATATGGACGTAATGCAAGGCTATCTCGGTGATGTTCCATTAATTAACGGCACACCCGATCCTTATCTCGATGTTCACACTACTCTTTACCGTTTTAGAATTGTAAACGGTTCAAATGCAAGAGTTTTTAACTTAGCCTTCTCCGATAATTCCCCTTTCCGGATATTGGCTACGGACGGAGGTTTAAAAGACGAAACGATAGAAGTAAATTCGGTATTTCTCTCTCCAGGAGAACAGATTGGGATATTATTTGATTTTTCCGTTTTTTCTATTGGTGATTGCTTATTTCGTTTCTATGTAATTCAGGTTCAAATGATAAAAAAATACGAATGGTTCTATTATTATTAAAAATTCTCAATGTACGGATGGTTATTTGGAATGTATTAGATATCCGCACTTAAATATGTTTATCGGATTTTTGTTTACATTCGTCGGTGTATGACTTTTCCATTTGTATCGTTACGTGACTAATGTTAAAATCCTCTTCCAACTTCTTTGAGATTTTTTTGATTAAATCATCGTTCACCGAAAGATCGTTAACGGTTATATGCACTGTCAATGAATTTTCCGTTGTACTCATTGCCCAAATATGCAAGTCGTGAATGCTTTCAACTTCGGGAAGCGAAAGGAGATAATTTTCGACGGCAAGACGGTCAACGTTTTTCGGAATTGCGTCCAACGCCAAACTGAGAGAATCTTTGAGCAAATCCCACGTACCGAAAAATATAATTATACCGATTACAATACTGACAACGGGATCAAGCCAATAATAATTTGTTATTGTTAACAGCAAGCCCACGATTACCACCCCGAAAGATATTGCGGCATCGGCTGCCATATGCAAAAATGCACCTTTTATGTTTAGATCGTGTTTCCTCCCCGAGAAAAACAAAAGAGCCGTAACGGCATTTATAATTACACCTATTCCGGCAACAATCATTATTGTTTGCCCTTCAATTATCTCCGGTTTGGCAAAACGACCTATTGCCTCCCAAATAATTGCTCCTATTGCAACAAGGAGAATCAAAGCGTTTAAGAATGCTGCCAGAATAGATGATTTTTTTAATCCGTAAGTATATTTCTGCGTTGGGGATTTTCTTACCAGATAACTTGCCACCCAAGCTAAAACCAATCCGAGGACATCACTCAGATTATGCCCTGCATCCGCTATGAGAGCAAGCGAATTTACCAACAACCCGTAAATAAATTCAACAACAATATAAATCAAATTCAGTGCTATACCGAAAGCGAAAGCTTTATTGTAATTGTCCCCGGAATGGTGATGATGTCCCATCTTCAACTCAATTTAATATTCGGAAAATAATTTAATAAAGAAACTTAAAGTTTTTCTATAACATTTTTAAGTTTTCCTTGTATCACTTCGGCAACTTTACGAATTTCTTCATTATCGATAATCGACATGTTACTTACCGGATCGATCGCGGCCGCAATTACCTCATTATTACCGTTTACGTAAACTATTACATTACACGGCAAAAACAAACCTATTTGATCTTCCGCTTGCAAAGCTTTGTATGCATTGGGCGGATTGCAGGCTGCCAAAACACGATACGGTCTGAAGTCGACGTTTAACTTGGTTTTCAGTGTAGCTTGAAAATCCAAATCGGCTAACACGCCGAAGCCTTCTTTTTTAAGCTCCTCTTGAATTTTATTTATTGTTTCTTCAAAGTCGTAATCGACTTTTTTCCAAAATGAATATTTTGTTCGTTCCATTGTATTAGTCCTTTTATTTATTGACATTTCAGTAGTCTTTTCAACTATATCGCATCTTCGCCGGTTTCTCCGGTCCGGATTCTAATAGTCTCCAAAACGTCAATGATGAATATTTTGCCATCACCGGGATTTCCGGTATGGGCATTTTCTTGAATTGCTTTAACTACGTCATCAACAATATCATCCTTAACGACCAATTCAATTTTTATTTTTTTTACATAATTGTGCAAACCGTCTTTTATTGCATCTTCGGTATCTTTTGCTTTAGACCTCCCGAAGCCTTTGATTTCGGAAATAGTTATTCCAGGTAAATCTTCAATATTATGAAGTGCCGATACAACATCATCAAGTTTGAACGGTTTTATTATTGCTTTTATTTCTTTCATTTTTATTCCTCTATTTTAAAAATTAAGCTACCCGTTAGGGCACATAAAAATTATATTTCGCTTTCTTTTATTTTTATTGCGAACCATTTGTAAAGAGCAGGCAATACCAATAATGTTAAAACTGTTGAAGTAAATAATCCTCCGACAACAACAGTAGCGAGAGGACGTTGAACTTCGCTGCCTGTGCCGGTTGAAAGAAGTAACGGTATTAATCCCAATGCGGAAGTAACCGCAGTCATTAGAACAGGTCTTAACCTTAACTTAGCGCCTTCAATCGAAGCTTCGTCAATACTTCTTCCTTCCCTGACTAACTGATTAAAATAAGTAATTAATACCATACCGTTTTCAAGAGCAATACCGAACAAAGCAATAAACCCAACTGATGCCGGTACGGAAAGATTTTGATTTGTTAATGATAAACCTATAATTCCTCCGACTAATGCCAACGGAATATTCAATAAGATAAGCATTGAGTTTTTAAGAGAATTAAAACTCGAGAACAAAAGGAAAAATATGAGTAATAAAGTTATCGGAATTACAATAGCAAATCTTTTATTCGCTTCTTGCTGTAGCTTGAATTGTCCGCCCCAAACGGTGTAATAACCAACTGGCAATTCGACATTTTCATCGATAGCTTTTTGACTTTCTTCAACAAAGGAACCGATATCCCGCCCGATTACATTACATTGAATAGTAATAAATCTTTGATTCTGTTCCCTTGTAATTTGTCTCGGTCCTTCAATTTCTTCTATAGTTGCAACTTGACTTAAAGGAACTTGCAAACCGTTTTGGGAAGTTATTAATAAATTAGCAATCGAACGTTTATCGCTTCTGAATTCCGGAGCAAACCTGACGAAAATATCGAATCTTCTTATTCCCTCGAAAATTTGTCCGGCGGTTTCTCCTCCAATTGCTGTTCTTATTACTTGTTGAACATCGGAAAGATTTAATCCGTATCGTGCAATCGCATGTCTGTCCACGGTAATTTTCAGTTGGGGTTTTCCACTTACTTGGTCAACTTGAATATCCGCCGCGCCACGAATGTTTTTCAATAGTTTGGAAATTTCATCCGCTTTGTTTTTGAGAAGAGTAAGGTCATCCCCGAATAGTTTTACAGCCAACTCCGCTCTAACACCTTCCAACAATTCGTCAACGGTCATTCGAATCGGTTGAGTAAAGTTTAGTAAAACCCCTGGCATACCTTCAACTTCTTTACGAATTTCAGATTCAATTCCTTCTTGATCCAATCCTTCTCTCCATTCACTTTCGGGCTTTAATAAAATGTACATCTCGGCGCTGTTAATCGGATCCGTATGTGCTCCGACTTCGCCCCGCCCTATTCTGGTTACGGTTCCCCGGACTTCCGGTACTCTTAATACACGTTTTTCAGCAATCATTGTAATTCTTTTACTTTCTTCCAACGAAATTGAAGGAGCCATGGAAAGTCTGACAATTAATGTTCCTTCTTGTAATGTCGGGGTAAATTCAGAACCAAGTCTCGGATAAATTAAAATTCCCAAGAGCAAAAGAATTAAAGACAAAATAACAGCGGCATATCTTCTTTTAACAAAAAAGCGTACGAACGGTTCATATATTTTTATTAAAGTTCTAACAATCCATATTTCACCCGTTCCGTTTTTCTTCTGCTTTTTGCTCTTGCTTTTGAGAATCAATGAGGAAAGAACCGGAGCAATGAATACCGCAAAAACAAGAGAACCCAACATTGCCAATGCTATTGTAAATGCAAGGGGTTTAAAAGTTTTACCTTCCACACCTTGCAACGTAAAGAGAGGAATGAATACGGTGATAATAATTACTATAGCAAAAATAATCGGTTTTATAACTTCTTTACTCGCTTTAGCCACGATATGTAAAAACGGTTCATCCGGATATTTTCTTTTGAGCCGATCAACGTTTTCTACAAGTACGATACTTGCATCAACCATCATACCGATAGCAATGGCGAGCCCGCCGAATGACATAAGATTAATTGATAATCCCAAATAATTCATACCGATGAAAGCAACCATTATCGAAAACGGAATGGATAGTGCGACTACAAAGCTCGGGCGGATTGATCCCATAAAAATCATTAAGATAATTGCGACAAGTATAATGCCTTGAATTAATGCATCGGTAACGGTTTTTACAGCAGCTTCTACCAAAGTTTTTTGTTCGTAATACGGTACGAGTTTAATTCCATCCGGTAAAGTTTTGTTTATCTCTTTCATTTTTTCTTCAACCGCACCTATCACCGTTGATGAATTCGTACCGAAAAGTTTAACAACCATTCCCGCAACAACTTCTTCCACTCCGTTATGTGTTTGTATGCCTCTCCTAACCGCACCGCCAATTTTTATATCGGCAATTTCCTTAAGGTATATAGGAGTTCCGTCAACCGATTTAATTACAATATTCTCCAAATCTTGAATTTTTGTTGCCAAACCAACAGACCTTACCAAAAACTCTTCGGCATCCCTTTCAATAAAAGAAGCACCGACGTTAAGATTGTTTTTCTTAATTATTTCAACCACGTCATTTATCGAGAGATTATACCTTAATAAATCATTTGGATTTACAACAACGTGGAATTGTTTTTCCCATCCTCCTATTCCCAGAACTTCCGTAACACCGGGGACCGTTTGCAACTGAAATTTAATTAACCAGTCTTGAATTGTTCTTAATTCTTCCAGAGTGTATTTACCGGTTTCATCTTCCAAGTAGTAAAACAAAATTAAACCCATTCCCGTGGAAATCGGACCCATTTGCGGATCTCCGAAACCTTCGGGTATTTGTTCCCGCGCTTCGGTTAATCTTTCATTGACAATTTGCCGTGCAAAATAAATATCGGTTCCGTCTTCAAAATAAATATTAACAACCGAGAGTCCGAAATTTGATACCGAACGAATCGATTTAAGATTAGGCATACCGTTCATGGCAACTTCAACGGGAAAGGTAACATACTTTTCAACTTCTTCAGGCGCCAATCCTTCGGTTTGAGTAAAAACCTGAACGAGCGCCGGCGAAACATCCGGGAATGCATCGATAGGTAATTGTTTATAATTAAAATATCCCCCCGCAATTATAAATGCACCGATTACCAAAACCAACAGACGGTTTTTTAAAATAAAATCTATGATGTTATTCATATTTCCTCCGTATTAATGCTCGTCACCGCCGAACGATTCTTTTAAAATTTCCGATTTAAATGTAAAAGCCCCTTTGGAAATGTATTCTTCACCAGGATGTAAACCCTCTAATATTTCTACGGCTTTATCGTTTTCCAAGCCGATGGTTACAACCCTTGGTGAAAAACCTTTCTCGCTTTTAACAAAAACAACTTTCTGCCCTTCCATAATTTGAACGGCATTTTTCGGTACGGATACATTAACTTTTTTAACGGACGTAAACACTTTTCCTGATACAAACATTCCGGGCTTCCACAACCCGCGAACATTTTTTAGTGCAACTCTTGCAATCGCCGTGCGGGTAGCTTCATTTACAGTTGGACTTAAATAAAACAATCTGTTACGAAATACAGAATTTGTATGGGGTGAACGCACTTCAACAATTTGACCAACTTTAACATCGCCCAAATCTTTTTGGTAAACATTTAGCTCAGCCCAAACATTTCTAAGGTTCGCAATTGTGACGACATGATTTTCATCACCTATTAATTCTCCCGGAGTCATGTGTAACTCAAGTATGGTTCCGTCAATCGAAGAAGTAACATTATATTGAACAAGCGATTCATTGCTTTCTATTAATGCTATCTTGTCCCCTTTTTTCACTCGATCCCCAATTTTTTTATAAACGGCTTTAACAATCCCAGCAAATCTGGGGACGATATGAGCAACGTTATACGGGTTCGGAATTATCTCACCGGTAAGATCTTTATGCATTTCAATCTCTCCCGGACCCGCAACAGATATTTCAACCCCGAATTCTTTCATAACCGAATCGGATAATTCAATAAATTCGGAATGTTCTTCATGTTCGGATTCTTTTACTTCAACAGTTGCCGGTTCAGTTTTTACATTTGTACTTAATAAACTAACCGATAAAAATGTTACTATAATTCCCAAAATGAAGCCGATGCTTAAAAACTTTATTTTAATACTTTTTTCCATATAGCATAACCCTTATTTTATTTTTCTGTTAATAAACGATTCGATTGTTATTACGGTTTTATTAATCTGTCTATTCATATTCAAATACTGATTCTGCAACTCGATAAGCGTCCTTTGAGCATCCAAAACATCCAAAATCGTAAATCTTCCGACCTCATTACCCTTTTTTATTACTTCGTATGCCTTACGGGCAACAGGCAAAGATTCATCCTTTATTTTTCGAACCGTCTCAAGCAATATTTTTAATTTTGATAACTGCATATTTAACTTTTGTTTTAGTATATTTTTTAATGCTTCGTATTCAATACGTTTTTGCTCCACTTCAATTTTCGATTGTTGAATCGCTCCTTGATTCCTATCGAAAACAGGAATTGGAATGGAAGTTTGGATTAAGAAAGTGTTGGCACTTAACTCGTTTATTCTGCGTATTCCTATTCCGAGATTTAACGGTGGAATCGATTTTGTCTCTTCATATTCAACGATTGCCGATTGTTTCTTTTGTTCTTCTTTTAATTTTTGCAACAACAGATTGTTTTCCAGTCCCGCAATTACCGAATCGGGCGAAGGAAAATTTATTGCCGAATCCAATTCACCCTTTAATATTACGTTTGCAGATAAACCGGGATCGTTAATTATACTAATCAAATTAAATAAGACCGTGTTATATTCAGTTTCCAATTCGCTAATTGTAATCTCTATTGAATTAAGAATTAATCTTGCCCTGGAAACTTCCGCCGGTGAAATTTTACCGGCTTTTACTCTTAATTCCAGATTTTTGACAAACTCTTCCGAAACATTCAACAACTCTCTATTTTTCTCAATCAATTCTGATAATGCCAAAGCATCGGTGAAATTTTTACGAATTTCCGAAATAACTTCCAATCGTTTGATTTTCAAATCGGCTTCAGCTAATCCGACGTTCAACTCCGCAACTTTTTTCCGTTTACTTATTCTGGAAGTTAATGCCACCTCTTGATTAACACTTGCCGTAATTTCACTTCCTTTAAATCCAGTAAATTCGTTGCTACCAAGTATGTTTTCCGCTTCTATAGAAAATTCAGGATTGGGTAATAATCCGCTTTGTATTACGCCGGCTTTTAGGGCGTCTATAATTTTTAATTTCTCCTGTATTTCCGGATTGTTCTCGATTGCTTTTTCTATTGCCGTTTCTATTGTCAGAGTATCCGCAATTATTTTTTGTGCGGAAACTTCTCCGGAAAATGTTATCAGAACGGCAATCACGAGAACGGATAAAGTTCTACGCATAATTGCTCCTCTTTATTTTTCAAGTAGTATATTTTTAAGTTGGATTTTTAGAAAAGGGCGTGGTATTAAATTTGCAGAACTGTGGTTTTAGATATGGTAAGTCCTATCTCTTTTATGTTGGATTTTGGAAATACATAATTTTTAACTTCAGATGATTGCGTTAAACCCGACAAGAAATTCACAATTGCTAATTTATAAACAGTGATGTTTTTCTTCGGGATAAATTGATTTTCCTCGAAACAAAATTCATCCAGCGGAATATCTTTGCATTCATCCGGATTATTGATTTTTACCGTGTTACTTTCTTCGTTTGCTTCAACTACATCAGGACAACAGCTAAACGTATTTTTTTGCTCAATGTTAATTTTACCGCCGTCCTTATAGCAAACAACCGTATTATTCAATTGATAATGAATAATCGTAATATGCCCCAGCATCGAAAATGCTATCAAGATACTTAATACTTTATTTAATTTTTTGTTAATCATTTTCTTGTAAATGTTCTTGAGCAACCGATATTAATTCACCGATATGTTGATCTTCAATAGAATAGTAAACCATTTTTCCTTCTTTTCTGTATTTAACCAATCTGGCATTTCTCAATAAACGGAGTTGATGCGAAACCGCAGATATAGTTGAATCAATTGCCGCCGACAAATCGCAAACACAAAGTTCACTTTTAATTAATGCCAAAATTATCTTCAATCTTGTCGGATCTCCCAGCAACTTAAACATCGCGGCGGTGTTCATTATTAGGTTTTCGTTTTTAATTGCTTTTTTGGCTAAATTTACTTTAGCTTTATCAACTATTTCAATTTTACAAACAGGTACAACTTCTTTTTTCATATCGAAATATACGTACATTTGAACACTTGTGCAAGTGTTTATTTAATGTTATTTTTTACTTGACTCCGTACTATACTACGGTGCTTATATTTGTATTACAAAACGGGAGATTAAATAATGAAAAATATTACCGTCGGTAAACTTGCCAAATACACCGGTATTAATTTGGAAACGGTAAGGTATTATGAAAAGATAGGACTATTACCGGTTCCGGAAAGAACCGAATCGGGTTATAGAGTTTACGATGATAACGATGTAAAAAGGATACTGTTCATTAACCGCGCCAAGGAACTTGGTTTTACATTGAAAGAAATAAAAGAATTGTTAAATCTTAAAATCGAATCCGGGAAAAAATGCGGTGACGTAAAAAATATTGCAGTCCGCAAAATAAAAAACGTTGAGAAAAAGATTGAAGACTTAATAAGAATAAAATCGGTATTGGAGAAATTGGTTGCGCAATGCAGCAATGAATCGATTACTACAAACGAATGCCCTATATTGGAAGCAATTGAATTAAATTAAAAATAACAAAAACAAGGAATAAATTATGGAATCGATTAAAATAGAAGTACAATATTTCAGAGGTTGCCCGAATTCCGAATCAGTATTGAATATGGTTAAAAACTTTGTTGCAACTTCCACATTGAATTTGGAATTCGAGGAAGTTCTTGTTGAATCCCAAGAAGATGCGGAAAAGTATAAATTCAGAGGTTCCCCTACTATACTTATTAACGGAAAAGACCTTGAAGGATTGGAAGAAAATAAAACTCCTTCTCTGGCATGCCGCGTTTACAGATCAGGTTTACCGACAGAACGGGACTTAAAAACTTTTATAGAAAATCTCAATTAAGTAAAAGTAAACCGGAAAATTTTGTTTTGTGATTTATTTTATGATTACAAAAAGTTCTGAACCGCAGTGAACTTGAATTGTCTGCCGTTGAACTTCCGGAGAGTTGGAGTTACTTAATTAACACTGTTTTAAGGAAAATAATTATGAAAAATTTTAAGATCATTATATATGCGTGGCTGTTTGGCTTTTTGTTTTACTCCGGCGTATCCGGTCACGAACCAATTTACGGAAACGGTCCGCATGTGCTTTTCAAAGGGGGTTTTGCTCCGGGAATCACCATGCAATCCTTTTCCGGCTTTTTTGAAACCGAATATTCCCTTGAGTAC
>Ga0256832_1002827_pt1 | contig 11858 bp, 5 predicted proteins | sample 134614metaG_FD_190534 | JGI IMG/M metagenome (GOLD analysis project Ga0256832, IMG submission 190534) | Hydrothermal vent microbial communities from Lau Basin, Pacific Ocean - 134-614 | ecosystem: Environmental > Aquatic > Marine > Hydrothermal vents | place: Pacific Ocean: Lau Basin | collected... | reverse complement strand
ATTTTTTTGTTTAAAATTTTTATTTTATAAAAAAATAATAAAAATATAACACAATCAGTAAATATTTGATTATCTGCTATTTATCAATGTCCAAAGCATTTTAAAGAACACGGATGACACTGATTGAACTGATTTTCACAGATTTATTCAACTTATCTTCTTTACCTCAACTATGCAATATTATTCATTAGTAAACATATTATCAAAGTGCGAAACTTCAATTAATTATTTCAATACTATAACGCATCATAAACCTCTCGTTAGGAGCTAATGACTGTATTCCTGTTTTTTCTTTTATTTCTCCATTTGAATTGACATAATCCGATATTCCATACCAGGGTTCAATACAAATAAACGGTTCTTCTTTTTTAACATAAGTCCAAATACCCAGATATGGAAATTTGTCAATTCCAATAATTTTAATTCCTGATTTTGAATCTTTCTTTCTAATCATAAGGGATTCCGATTTTACACCTTTAAGAATAATGACACGGTTTTTGAATAATTTATGATCTAATGGTAAAATACTACCGCTTTTAAGATAATTATGTTGCAAACTGTCAGTAGGTAATCCTTTAGTTTTGGTAAGGATAATACGATCAACAACTTCATTTGTGTCGAATTCGATAATATAGTCTTCGAATTGTCCATTGGATGCAATAGGAACATTAAAACCGGGATGTGCTCCAATCGAAAAATATATCTCTCTAGTATCGATATTTTCAACGGTATTAACAACTTTTAATTTTTCCCCTTCCAGGATATAACTTATTATTAATCTGAATTTGAAAGGATATATTTTTAATGTAGATGAATTGCTTTCCAATTGCAGAACAGCTTTGGAGGGTGTATGCTCTACTACTTTGAACATACTGTGAGATGCAAAACCATGTAATTTCATTTTATACTTTTTGCCGTCCACTTTGTAATAGCCGCCTTTTATTTTCCCCACAAATGGAAACAAAACAGGAGAATGACTTGCCCAAGAGTCATAATTTCCCTGCCATATATATTCAATTTTATCCTTTTTATTAAATAGTGATATAATTTCTGCACCTTTTACAGAGATTTTAACCGACAATTCTTTATTATATAATTCAATAGTATCTTTTGATCGACTATCAGTGTTATTTTGAGCATTGATTGAACCAATTAAAGTTAACAAGCAGATTAATAATACAAATAAGTATATGTGTTTATTATTTTTCATAATTAATCATTAATTACTTTCATCGTATCTAATTTATATTTAATCACTTTTATACTATAAGGAGCGATGCTGATATCCTTTGAAGAAGCATTAGACATAACTTCTACCATTGGAGGAACACTTTTAACCGGATTCAAAGATTTTTTTTCTAAAATATATTGATTATTAGAAAAAGTTATTACTTCGAAACGATTCCGCAATTTTTCTTTTGGAAATAAAATATCTATATCAACGCTTTGGCTTTTTGAACTATTAATTAGCATAACACTAACTTCATTATTTTCGATTGTGGCATAAACTCGAATAAATTCAGGAGCATCAATCTGAGTTTTCACCATCTTACTTCCCATAAATTTGTTCCATAGATACATAGCCCAATACTGACTATGTGGTTTCAAGTCCTTGTCCTCAGGATTGAATAATCCGTGACCACCTTCTTCTTTTGTAGAAAAAATATCCCATTGAATTGCAATATCAACTCCTGCTTTTGCCATTTCACCGATCATCACGGCTGACCATAATGTATTTCTTAGATCAATTGTTGAAATATCTTCTTTCACTTTTATATTCCATTCGGTAACTGCTATTTCAATGCTGTCTTTTTGATCAGGCCTGTAATCTGCTATCCATTTTTTTATTTTTGCTACTGCATCATTGATTCTAATCGCTTCTTTAATCATCTTAAGCAAGTCTCCTTTTATTCTTCGAGCCGGATAAGCATGAAACGATACGAAATCTAACGGAGCATCCGTATCTTTAATCAATTCTTCGATAAAAGCCAACTTCATACTTGACGCAACACTACCGCCAACTTTGATATCGGGATCGGCTTTTTTCATCGCTTTGGTAAACAATTTATATCTTTTAATATATTCTTTTGCATCCATTTCAGAACCATCTTCCAAATAATGCCCGAGTTCCCATTTGCCATCAAGTTCATTTCCCAATTCCCAGTATTTAACATCAAAAGGCTCAAAAAGATAATTTTTCCGGGTTTTTGTCCATTTCACCCATTCCACAGCCATATCAACCGTTCCGGTTCCCATATTTACCGTAACCATGGTTTCACACCCGAAAGATTGAATAAATTTGTGCAAAAATAATACATCGGTCATTCCATGGTAATCGGATAAATGATGTTGTATGTCCCTGATACGAAATCCCGGAGAATAACCCGAATAATCCACATCCCATTTACCATTCTTATACCTTGTTGTGTCAAATGCCACTTCTATCGGATTACCACCGTTTTCAATTGTTTTTTTCCATGTATCGGCTTCGATATAGCTTTCTTTGGATATACGCACCTTGTTGCCGTTCCAATACAATTCATTTGACCAGGATCCTCCGGGCATACGTAAAATACCGGGATTGATCTGTTCCAAATAATTGATAAAATCATGATTCAAATAATAGGATTCCCTGAAAAATACACCTGTGTTCGTGCCGAGCAGCATAGATTTATTGTAGCTGCTAATTATATCTTTAGTATCAACAGTTATTTTGAATTTGCTATCATCAGTGGACAGGCTAATATTTTTTTTACAATTGCAGGAAATTGCAAAAAGAAAAAACAAAGGTAAAATGATTTTTAATCTAAATATAAAGTTTAATTTCATTGCTAGTGGCTCTTTATTAATATTAAATATGTATCTACTCAGGTAAAATACTTGGTAATACCAAAACGTGATTATCTGTTTAGTGTATTGGCATAATAATATTTTTAAAACTTTCTATTTAGAACCCTTTCCTGTTCCGCAGTACTGCGGGATGATAATGGAGAAAATATTATTATGCCTCCACCCCTCAAAAAAACAAACAATAAATTTAACTATCCAAGTAGTAACTTAAATTTTAAAATTTGTAAAATCCATCAAATTCCCAAAATGACTTCCACCTTGTGAATTTTATTATCGGAAAAAATTGCAGCGATATTACCTTCAACCTGCTTGCCGTCAACTTTCATTGAAATCACTCCTTTTGAAACTCCGTTAGGATTTTTTACCGTAATTTCATAAATGGCATTCCTGAATTTCCTGACAGCAGTAAAACCTTTCCAGCTTTTTGGAATACAAGGATCTATTTTCAATCCGGTATGCTGCGGTCGGATACCCAGTATGTATTTTGTAGCTGCCTGAAATACCCATGAAGATGTTCCTGACAACCAGCTGTTTCTTGCCAAACCGAATTGAGGATGTTCATCTCCCAGAATATTTTGAGCATAACAATAAGGTTCGCATTCATACCTGTCGATTATATCGTTTTTGGATGCAGGATTGATTTGGTTGTAGTATTGAAACGCCCTGTCTCCATTACCCAATATGGTTTCAGCTATCATAACCCAAGGATTGGAATGCAAAAATATCCCTCCGTTTTCCTTTGCTCCGGGAGGATAAGTTGTCACCCCGCCGATAGCAGGATCAAATCCGTTGTAACCCGGGTAACTCAATTTTATTCCAAATTCGGTATTCAAATATTTATTTACCGAATTCAGAGAGGCGGTAGCCCTTTCAACACCGGCAAATCCGGACAAAACACTCCAAGATTGCGCATTGGTATATATTTTGCCTTCATTATTCTTTCTTGAACCTATCGGCTCTCCGTTTTCATCAAAATACCTGATATACCATTCTCCGTCCCAACAGTGCTTGTTGACAGCATCTTTCATCTCTTCATAATCATTCTGATATTGTCCTACGAGAGAGTCCTTTTTTAGAAATCGAAGTAAAGCGATCATTTTCGACAATGCCAAACCATACAAATTGGCGATAAAAACACTTTCCGCATCTCCTTGCAGATTGACGGTATCATTCCAATCAGCAAAACCGAGCAATGGCAAACCGTGTTGACCGGTATTGGTTTTGGTGAATTGCAATGCCCTTTTCAAATGTTCCAGGACAGTATCTTGTTCCCTCTCTTCAAGAGCGATATCTTTGTCATAAAAACTAATTTCCTTGTACAAAAAATCATAATCCCCCGTTTCTTGCAGGTAATCACACACAGCCAAGACTATCCACAAATGATCATCGCCATAAAAAAGTTTTTCTCCCTCCTCTCTCGCATCTCCTTCGTTAGCTTCCATTGTCGAAGGATAAAATTGGTGCATAGCAGAACCATCAGGTTTTTGAACCGACAGCAGTTTCTCTATCAATTCCTTTGCCTTGTAAGGCATATTGGGCAAAATACCAAGCACATCCTGCGAACTGTCTCTAAAACCAAGACCACGTGCACCTAACCCAAGTTGATACAGAGATAGATAACGCGACCAATTGTATGTAGTGTGACATTGGCGCGGATTGTGGACATTTATCATCGAATTGAAAGAAGCATCGGGAGTATTGCAGGAAAAAGCAGATAAATATTCATCCCAAAAACGAGCCAATTCATCAAATGCAAGATCAACTCTTTCGGGATTTTTAAATTCCTCTATTACTTCATCGATCAGAGCAGGTTCTTCCTGCCCCAATTGAGTGATAATCCTCACCGTACCACCTGGCGCCAAGACACCGGTTTTATGAAGTATAGCGGCGATATTGTCTCCTCTTCTCGCTTCATAATTTGACAGACTGTCATTCTCCAATTCAAGAGGATTTTTCCACGTACCATATTCATTATCACCAAGAAACAGCTTTCTATCGGTCTGAAAAGAATCTGCGGGATAATTTGAGGTAAAAAAATTATTTTCGTATTCTTTTTTCATAAAAGCATATTGCTTTAATACCACGGTACCGTCATTTTTTCTTTCTGCATCAACAGTCATTGTTTGAGGCACCCAATCCGCATTGGTAAATTGTTTTAGTGCGTCAAAATGACTAAATTCCACAACGGGAACAACATCGATCTCCATATCCTCTTTGGTCAAATTCGTAATCCTAATATCCCTGATAACAAGGTTTTTACCGTGCGGAACAAAAATCACAACCTCTGTACGAATACCGTATATCTCCGATACAATCTTTTGATACCCCAAACCTACGTGCGTTTCATATCTATCATATTTGTCGAGAGTCGGAACAAAAAACGGAGAGAACACCTTATATCCGTCTCCTGTCTTTATTCTGACATAAAGAGTTTCCCCTTTGAAATCCGAATCCGGCAATTGAGGTATATATTTAACAATCCTGTTGAGTGCCGGATCCCCTTTGGTAATAATCGAACCTCCCGTGTGGTCCACTATACCGCCAAATTGCAAAGTGCCGACATAATTAATCCATTTAACAGGAGTTTTGGGATTTGTTATTACATATTCCTTATTAATATCATCAAAATATCCGTATTTCATATTTGTTTAGTTCAAATTTATATATTTTTCATTATCTTTAATCAATCATATATTTCACTTTCATCCTTTCATTTTGTTACTATTTTTGTTTGCTATCGCCACATCTCGGCTAAGCCGAGACCGCCAAAATAGCTATGTTTTAAACCTTATAGGTTTTTGAAAACCTATAAGGTTTGTGAGCAGGCAAGTAATAAGAAACACCTGACAAAAAAATCGCCTTTTCGTCCGGTCGGCTTAACGCCCGATCATTCAATCTTCAAATCCTCAAATCCTATAAATTTTAATTCAGACAGTTAGGCTATCCTGATATGCTGGTGTCTCCAGCCTCACTTTCTTAACTTTTAAAATCGTTAATAAGTGTTCTATATTCGATATTCTGCAATACATTTTAATATCGAATAATGATTAACGATTAACGATTCTTGATTTAATACCCTTACTACGCAATATCAAAAACACCGAACAAAGAGCAAGGAAGAAAAACAATCTCCCAATATCCCATTTATACATACCAAACACTCTTATTTCCACCCCCTTTTTCCCCCGCCAGCGGGGGATTAATTCACCCTTCTAAATAAAATTAGGCGAATGTTACAAACTTCAAAACATCAAAAAACACAATATTTTCTGTCAAATAAATTTGACAGTCCAATCGCCCCCGTTTCAAAATAACATACCCAGAACCCAACAAAAAAAACAACATACCAACTTTTTTAATCACCAAAGTTTTAACTTAGGTGATCCATTATCCATATCCAACCGGCTTAAAAATCACTTACTTATGTCGTGCTTTTGAGACCTAAGTTTTCAATCATTCTCACACTTTTCCTCTTCTTTCTTCCAATTTTTGTCGTATTTCTACGGCTTTTTCAGCAGTTATTGGAAATGATTTTAGTAATAGCATTGCAATTCCGAGAGATAATACAGGAATAACAAGAAAACCTATACGCATATAAGTATAAACTTCAGCTGGTTGATTGCTTCCTGCTTCCGCATCGAAACCTGTCATTTCCAGCAATGGACCCGATACTAAAAACCCTACCATAAAACTCAGTTTTAGTACCCAGGAATATATTGAAGAAAAACTGCCTTCGCGTCTTTCTCCTGTTTTTAATTCATCATAATCTATCACATCAGCCTGCATCGAAGGTAACATCAGCCACAATCCCGCATAACCGGCTCCTATCAAAACCGTATTGGAAAGCATTATCCATGGATTGGAAGGAGTAAATGTCCACCAGGTAGTAGCATAGGAAATAATAGCTAAAGTAATTGCTATCATCAGAACTTTCTTTTTGCCTATTTTTTCAGACAGACTACGAAAAACGGGAATAAACATCAGACTAAATATTGTATAAATTACAGTACCGTACCCTGCAAATTTGGAACCTTCTCCCCAATCACCCCCAAGAACATAATATGTACCTACATAGCGACCATAACCATCAAAAATAGCTTGTCCCAATAAAAAGAAAATAGTCAAAAAACATAGAATAATAAAGGGTTTATTGCTAAATGTTTCTTTAAAACCTTTTATTAGATTGATCTTTTTCTGATTTTGAACAACATCGGTATGATAATATCTTTCATCAACAAAAATAGCCGGTATAATACCCAATATAATAATCAAAATACCAATACCTATGCTTATATAACGCATCCCGTTTAAAGGACTGGCTACTTCAACGCCATCTTTTACAATAAAAAATATAGGTAACATTGACAACCACCATATCCATCCGTTTACAAATCCTGCTACTGTCTGAAAATATCCTCTTATCGCAGCAACTCTGGTTCGCTCATTGTAATCCGGTGTCATCTCCATCAAAAGACTTTGATAAGGAATGCTCCAAACAGTAAAAAATGTATAAAAAATAATACCGAAACCGATAACCCAAAACATAATTTGCAAATGAGATGAATCAGGCGGGAACCACCAGATTAAAGGATAAAGTAATCCTGCCATCACAGCTCCAATAAATATAAACGGTCGCCTTCTTCCCCATTTTGTTCGTGTATTATCAGATATCCACCCCATTATCGGGTCAAGAACACCATCCCACAATCTCAGAGACATTAATATAATCGCCACATAAGTAGGCGGAAGTTTCAACTCCATATTAAATACCTGGTATGCGATGCTTACTATCACCCAAATTCCTAAAATATCTACCGGACCTCCGGCAGCATAAGCCAGTTTTTTAAGAAATGGCACCTTGTCTTCAGGTGAGATTAATGTTTTTTTCTTTGTATCATCTGACATATCATGTATTTTAACTGAAACAATAATTCTTTTATCCTAAAATAACTTTAATTTCATGCTCTTTACCATCATTAAATAGTTGAATTTTATTTTCTTTCCAAAGCTTATTATCTACATATACCTTTTTTACACCTTTTGAAACATGCTTAGGATTGCTTACTTCAATATTATAAACTGAACCCCTGAATACTCTCCTTATTTTAAAACCTTCCAGGTAAGAAGGAATACACGGATCGATTATCAAACCGTCATAGTCCGGTCTTATTCCCAAAATATATTGTGTCACAGCATAATAATTCCAGGCGGCAGTTCCTGTAAGCCATGAATTTTTTGCTTCTCCCGGTTTATATGCATCTCTTCCTGCTATCATTTGCGCATAAACATAAGGTTCCGTTTTATGAAGTTCACTGATATCTTCGAGATATGCAGGTGCGATTTTCTTATAATAATCAAATGCCTTATCCCCTCTGCCTATTGAAGTTTCAGCTATCATTATCCAGGGATTATTATGACAAAAAACCGATCCGTTTTCTTTATAACCCTCGGGATAAGTGGATATCTCTCCCAGTTCAATATAATATTTAGTGTAACCAGGGCTATTCAGTATTATCCCATAATCCGTATCCAGATATTTTTTTACCGAATCAAGGGCTTTTTCTACCATTCCTTCTTCTTTCCCAATGCCTGCCATACTGCACCATCCATTTGATTCTATAAATATTTTTCCTTCTTCATTTTCTTTACTGCCTATTTTATTACCATAAAAATCGTAAGCTCTCAAAAACCATTCGCCATCCCAACCGTATTTTCTAATGGCTTCCACCATTTTATCAACGTGTTTTTTAGCTCTGTCCGCTTCAATGTCTTTATTTAAAAATCTGCAAAGTTTAGCATATTCATCTCCATATACCACAAATAAACCGGCTATCATCAAAGATTCTGCTTTTGATCCTTCCGTTTTGTTTTCCGTAGTTTGGAATGATTCATTCGGGTCTTTTGAAAAACAATTGAGATTCAGACAATCATTCCAGTCTGCCCTGCCGATAAGTGGCAAACCGTGTGGTCCTAAATTATTGACAACATGATCAAAAGAGACCGTCAGATGATCAAACAATGGTTTTGCCAGACTTTCATCATTATCAAATGGTACCATTTCATCCAGGATACTGAAATCTCCCGATTCCTTGAGATAAGCTGTAGTCCCTAAAATCAACCATAAAGGGTCATCATTAAAACCACTTCCAATCGCATTATTCCCTCGTTTGGTCAATGGTTGATATTGATGATAACAACTACCATCGGGAAATTGAGTTGAAGCTATATCAATTATCCTTTGTCTTGCCCGTTCCGGTGCCTGATGCACAAAACCTATCAAATCCTGATTGGAGTCTCTGAAACCCATACCTCTGCCAATTCCCGATTCGAAATAAGATGCGCTTCTGGACATATTGAATGTAATCATACACTGGTATTGATTCCAGATATTGACCATTCTGTTCAATTTATCATCATCTGATTCCAGATAGAATATTGACAACAAATCATCCCAATATTTAGCCAGTTCATCCAAAGCTTTTTCTACTTTCTCATCACTATCATACTCTGCGATCATTGCCCTGGCAGGCTTTTTATTTATAATACCTTTTGATTCCCATTTTTCTTTTTCCGGCAATTCCACATAACCAAGCATAAAAATCAGAGATTTTTCTTCACCCGGTTCCAATTCTATTTCAAAATAATGAGATGCTATTGGAGACCATCCATGAGCAATTGAATTTGATGGTTTTCCCGCCAATACATTTTGTGGTTCATTAAATCCGTTATAAAGCCCTAAAAATGTCTCACGGTCAGTATCAAATCCATTGTGCTTTTGATTTACCGAATGAAAAGCATAGTGATCTCTTCTTTCCCTGTATTCCGTTTTATGATAAATAACATTATCTTCCACTTCAACTTCTCCCGTATTAAAATTTCGTTGAAAATTGGTCATATCGTCCTCGGCATTCCACAATGCCCATTCTATAAGAGAAAACAGTTTGAAAGATTTTTTTACGGAACTATTATTCTTCAATTTAATCTGCTGTATTTCCCCTTTGAAATGCAATGGAACAAAATATAATACTGTTGCTTCCAAACCATTTTTTTCTCCTTTTATCAGAGTATAGCTAAGTCCATGACGACACTCATATTTATCCAAAGGAGTTTTTATAGGTTTCCATCCGGGGGACCATACTTCATCATTTTCTTTGATATAAAAATATCTTCCTCCGTCATCAGTGGGTACATTGTTGTAACGATAACGATTAAGACGGCGATATTTTGCATCTTTATAGAATGAATACCCTCCTGCGGTATTGGAGATCAATGAAAAAAAATCGTGATTACCAAGATAGTTTATCCAGGGATAAGGAGTTTTCGGATCTGTGATCACATATTCTCTGTTATTATCATCAAAATAGCCGTATTTCATATCGATCAGGGTTTGAATTCTCCAAATTTACCGGGAAGTTTCATAAGATATTTTTTCAATTCATCCTGCATATCTTTTGCTTTATCCTTGTAAGCCGGAATGCCAAAGAGATTATTCTGTTCTTTCGAATCAGTTCTCAAATCGTATAATTGATCGGTATCATAATAATGTTTGTATCTGATAGTCGAAGGATATTCCGCATCACCTCCACCGGGAATCAACATAAGATGGGAAAAAGGTAAAGACGGATCGGTAAAATGATATACCAGTTTGTTTTTTATCCTGAAATTGTTCCATTTATCAAGAACCTCTTTTCTTTTTTTCAGATCCCATTCCATTGCATATTTAGGGTATCGTAATGCGATATATTTAAAACTGTCTTTGAGAACACCTCTGGAAAATCCCATTTCAAAATATAATGAATTTCTTATTTCTTTTTTATCTCCATTCAAAACAGGCAGAATACTTTTACCATCAAAAGCTTTGAAATCTTCCGGATCACCTCCAACCATATCAATAATAGTAGGTGCAAAATCTATATTCGACACAAGGGCTTTACTAAGATTTCCGGTTTTAAATCCACCTTTTTTCCATATAATAGATGGAGAGCTTACTCCTCCTTCATAGACAGAGCCTTTGGCATACTGACCGTGATCATTGAAAAAGAATATAATAGTATTATCCAATTTACCCTGTTCTTTCAACTTGTTGATAAGTGCACCAAGTGCATCATCAATCCATAGAACATTGCCGAGAGCATCAGGCACTTTTTGACCTTCTTTTACCAGTCCGGCTTCTATAAGGCGTTTTGGAATAGTTTCTTTAGGTGGCAAACAGGTAGGAGCTTTATCCAGAATTCCTTCCGCTGTCACTCTTCTATCTCCAAACCATGACTGGCTGGCATTTGAAGGACCATGAGGAACTGTGGTTGCATAATATAAAAATATAGGTTTATCTTTTGTTTTATCCAAAAACCCGAGAGCTTTATCAGTGATCCAATCCAAATTTTGAACTCTGAGTTTTTCCGGTCCCAGATAGCTTGGATTATCCTGATATAGAGCACCGGAATAATCAAACCCACATAATTTTAACTGTTCGCTTATTATTTTAGCATTTCTTTTCAATACTTTCACAGCTTCAGGAGTTGTCGGATCTGTTTTTAAAGGCAATTTTTCCCATCCGGGTGCTTCAACAGCATGATTTTTACCATAAAATCCTGTTGTATAACCAAGTTGCTTCATATAAGTTCCGATGGTTGGTTGCCCGGGAACGATGTATGAATTCCACTGAACGACGGTTTGACCATCCATCTTTTTTGTGAAATCAGTCATTTGTTTACTTACTGATCTACTGGCATATTGGCCTGTCAAACAACTGTACCGGCTCGGAGTACATACAGCAGAACTTACGTGCTGGTTAAGTAACAAAACACCTTCATTTGCCAATTTATCCAAATTAGGTGACAGGTTTTTGCCCTTTCCTTCATCAAGGCAATTGAACATATATCTCTCCATATCATCTGCGATAAAGAATACGATATTCGGCTTTTGAATTTCAGCTTTTTTCTCAACTTCTTGTTTTGTTCCGGGTTTACAATTTATTGATAACAGCATTCCGAAACCAACAATGAATA
>Ga0256832_1002826_pt1 | contig 11858 bp, 10 predicted proteins | sample 134614metaG_FD_190534 | JGI IMG/M metagenome (GOLD analysis project Ga0256832, IMG submission 190534) | Hydrothermal vent microbial communities from Lau Basin, Pacific Ocean - 134-614 | ecosystem: Environmental > Aquatic > Marine > Hydrothermal vents | place: Pacific Ocean: Lau Basin | collected... | reverse complement strand
CGTGCTGCCGTCAACAGACTGTTTTGTGGTTGATGTTTAAGCATATCAAAACAATGAATATCAGCTTCAAAATCAACACCTTATCGAACACCTCTGCCGCAAAGATAACACGTTTTTCGTTTATTGCCAAATTTTTTTGGGAAAAAAATTTTTGACGGGGGATAGAACGTGATGAGCGTAACGAACGTGATGAACGTGATGAACGTGACGAACGTGATGGACGTGATGAACGTGACGGCGTAGTTGACATGACCGCTTCAACCGATTTCACCGATTCCCCCGATTCCCCCGCTTCCACCGATTCAGTCCACAGATTACACAGATTGACTCAGATTTTCCAGTGCCCGACAACCGGCAACCGACAACCGACAACTGACAACTGACAACCGACAACCGACAACCAATTACGCCTGCGCCGGAGGCACATTAAAGCCGATAGGCGGCAGAGGCGGCGTGCCCGAGACGTCTATGGGGCCGAATTGTGCTTCATACTTTTTGATGTTGTCGTTTAAGGCGGCGAGCAGGCGCTTGGCGTGCTGGGGGGTGAGTATGATGCGCGACATGACTCTGGCCTTGGGCAGGCCCGGCATGTTGCGGATGAAGTCAACCACAAATTCTGTGTTGCTGTGCGCGATGACGGCGAGGTTGGCATAGATACCTTGGGCGATTTCTTCGGGCAATTCGATGTTCAATTGGCCCGGGGCGGATTTTTCTTTTTGCTTACTCATGGTGTTTGGTGTTTTGGGCTTGATGGAAGCGTCCGGCTTCCGGACAAGCCGTTATTTTTTGGCAGTTTTTTTCTTCTTTTTGGCGAAAGCCTGAGGAATCTCGGCCTCGATGATTTTTTTGACCTGCTCCAGAGTCAGCGCTTTGGCTTGTTCTTCGGTGGCTCGTTTTTCACCTTTGAGAGGCGGGATTTTGATGGCTTTTCTTTGAAAACGAATGAAGGGCCCCCAACGTCCGTTTTCGACGCTGATGCCTTCCTCTTCCCAGCGGTGGATGTAGCGTTTGGCCTCTTTTTCCTCTTTGGCCTTGACCAGCTCGATGGCTGTGGCTTCGTCTATGGTATCGGGGTCTATTTTGCGGGGGATGTTGGCGTAGAGGCCATTCCACTTCAGGAAAGGGCCGAATCGTCCTTTGCCTTTAGTGATGGGCAGGTCTTTGTAGTGGGCAATGGGTGCATCTTCTTTGCGCTTGATTTCGATGAGTTCGATGGCGCGTTCCAGAGATACGGCGAGAGGGTCTTCGCCTCGTGGCAGGGAGATGAATTTGCCGTCGTAGTGGATGTAAGGCCCGTAGCGACCCGACTTGACGACTACTTCTTTACCTTCGTATTCTCCCAGATTTTTGGGCAGCTCGAACTGCTTGAGGGCCTCTTCAAAAGTCAGGGACTCCAATGATTGCCCCGGGGCCAGATTGGCATAGCGGGGTTTTTCGCCTTCGGCCAGTTCGTCGGGCTTGCCGATTTGCAGCACGGGACGGCCGAAGCGCGACATGCGCACGAGCAGGGTGCGACCGCTTTCGGGGTCTTTGCCGAGGATGCGCTCGCCACTGGCGCGTTCAGCTTCTTTCAGGGTTTTTTCCACTGTTTCGTGGAAGGGGCCGTAGAAGTCTTCCAACAGCTTGCGCCAGTCGAGTTTGCCTTCTGCGATTTCGTCCAATTTCTTTTCGACATTGGCTGTAAAACCGTAGTCCATGATGTTGCTGAAGTGCTCCAGCAGGAAGTCGCTGACGATCATGCCCATATCGGTGGGCATGAGCCGGTTTTTGACGGCGCCTGTGATCTCGCTGCGCTCTTCGCGCTCAATGGCTCCGTCTTTGAGCGTCAGCGCTGTGTATTTGCGCTCTTTGCCTTCCAGATTGGCTTTGACGACATAGCCGCGGGCCTCCTCCATGATACGGCTGATGGTAGGCGCATAGGTAGAGGGGCGCCCTATGCCCAGTTCTTCTAACTTTTTGACGAGGCTGGCTTCCGTATAGCGGGCCGGCGGTCGGGGGAAGCGCTGTATGGCTTCGATGGTTTCGGCATTTAAGACCTGCCCCTCCTGCAAGGGCGGCAGCATGCCTTTGGTGTCTTCGCCTTCTTCTTCGTCTTTGCCTTCCATATAGACTTTGAGGAAGCCGTCGAATTTGAGGACTTCGCCTTCAGCGCGGAACTCGTATTCCGGCACGGTAGAGATGGCGATGTGGGCGATGGTTTTTTCCAGTTCGGCATCGGCCATCTGGGAGGCCAGGGCACGTTTTCGGATGAGTTCGTAGAGGCGCTGCTGGTCGCGGTCGCCGGAGACCGTTTTGCGCTCCATATTCGTTGGGCGAATGGCTTCGTGAGCTTCCTGGGCCGAAGCGTTTTTGCTCTTGAAACGGCGGGTTTGGACGTAACGCTCGCCGTACTCCTTTGCAATTTGCTCAGCCATGGCGGCTATGGCCAGTTCGCTGAGGTTGGTGGAGTCGGTACGCATATAGGTGATGTAGCCCTGTTCGTAAAGTTTTTGAGCAGCTGACATGGTACGGCGCACGGCAAAGCCCAGTTTGCGGCTGGCCTCCTGTTGCAAAGTAGAGGTGATAAAGGGCGGCGAAGGGCGGCGACGCAGGGGCTTGACTTCCATGCGCGCAATGCTGAAGTCGGCGCCTTTGCAACGTTCGAGAAAATGCCGGGCTTCTTCCTCGCTCTCAAATTTGTGGTTCAGATCGGCTTTGAGACTGACCAGGCGCCCCTGCGCATCTTCCACTTTAAAAATGGCCTGCACCTTGTAAAAGGGGCTGGCTTCAAAGTTGCGGATTTCGCGCTCGCGATCTACGACGAGGCGTAAGGCCACCGACTGCACGCGCCCTGCCGAGAGCTTGCCTTTGATTTTCTTCCAAAGCAGCTCGGACAGCTCAAAGCCCACGAGGCGGTCGAGAATGCGCCGGGCCTGCTGGGCATTGACGAGTCTCAAATCCACAGTACGCGGATTGGAAATGGCCTTTTTGATGGCCGGAGCGGTAATCTCGCGAAAGACGATGCGCTTGGTTTGCGTCTCATCCAGCCCCAATACCTTACAAAGATGCCAGGAAATAGCCTCTCCCTCGCGGTCTTCATCCGTTGCCAGCCAGACTTCATCCACCTTCCTGACCCAGTCTTTAAGCTCTTTGACGATCTTACGCTTGTCCGGCGTAACGATATACTTCGGCTCAAAGCCCCTTTCTATATCTACGGCATCATTCTTCTTCGGCAAATCCCGCAAATGACCAAAGCTGGACTTTACCGTAAAATCCTTACCCAGTATCTTCTCAATGGTCTTAGCCTTAGCCGGCGACTCTACAATCAACAGATTTTTTGGCATGCGCAAAAGGATGTTTGGAGGGCTCTGTGGGGTAGCCCGGTTTTTAAAGCAGGCGCAAAGGTAAGAAAAAATGTGGGGCCTGCGGCCCTAATGTGGAGCGCAAGCGCTCTAATGTGGAACGCAAGCGTTCTAATGTGATTTTACGCTCGCTGCGCATCGCGTGATTTTAATACGAGCTACGCGATGCGCAGCGAGCGTAAAATCACATTAGAGGCCGCAGGCCTCCACATTAGAGCGCTTGCGCTCCACATTAGGCGCATTAGCGCCCACATTAGGGCGCGTTAGCGCCCTCCCCCCGCTTACGAACTTCCCTCGAAATCACCTCCCGCTTAGGCAACTGCGCCTTACGCTCTTCGAGAATCTGCTCGATGACGGGTTTGGGATCAAGGGGTTTTTCGGACAGGTGGCGGTGATACATGACGATAACGAAGCGGGCCATGTCGTCGGGATGACTCAGGCCCATGCCTCTGAGGTAGTGGGAGAAGCGGGAGCCGCCGTAGAAGCCCCAGTTGTAGGTAATCCAGCGGCCCAGGCTGAAGAAAAGTTTACGCCAGGCTTCTTCCTCAGTCAGAGAGAGGAATTTTGCTTTGGACTCTTTGTCAATGCGCTTGTCCAGTTCACGGAAGGCATCGGCCATGTCTTTGGGGATATAGACGCCAAAGAGGTACTCCTTTTGGATACGGCGCTGGTACTCGCGTTCGTACTCTTCCCTGGTAGAGGGCGGGCCACCCTGGGCATATACCTGATTTGAGAAGAGAAAAAAACTGCTCATGAGCAGGGGCAGGTACAGAGAAATGGCTTTCTTCATCTCGAGACTTGGTTTGTAGTTATGCACCAAACATACGTTCCCGAATGGAAGTTTATTTTACCCTCCCCAAAAAAAGAAGCCCAAAGCAGGCTCAGGCGGCAAATAAAACTTGCTTCTTTTATTTTTGTTTGTTACATTTGCGGCCAAATTGCGTAAATTAGGTAGAACGCTCCAAAGAGCAGCCTGCTAAACTTTTGTCTCTTTGGCGGCTTTTCTATCAAGAGAGCACAGCCATAGAACTCATTTTTTAACCCAAAAAGCAAGCATCCATGTACTGGACACTTGAACTTGCATATCACTTAGAAGACGCTCCCTGGCCGGCAACCAGGGACGAACTCATTGACTACGCCATTCGTTCCGGCGCTCCGATTGAAGTCATCCAGAACTTGCAGATGATGGAAGACGAAGGGGAAGTCTATGAGAGCATTGAAGACATCTGGCCCGATTACCCCCGAAAAGATGACTTCCTCTTCAATGAGGATGAGTATTGATGAGCATGCCCGGAGGTGAAAGCCCGGACTTTCGTCTCCGGGCAAGTTTTAATACGGGGAAAGTGTATGAAAAATCTGTTGGAAATTTTCCAGATCATCTACAGGGGAAATCCCGAGAAAATAGAATTGCTGGACAAAGCGATACTCAACAAAGGCAATAGCAAATTTGCGCAATTTTACGAAGGGCTGGCTACCGGAAAAATCAAAAGCGATTTAGAAGCAGCCCAACTCATCTACAAGGCCTCTCCTACCGACCCCAAGTACCGCCAACTCAAATCCCGCTTCCGCAAACGCCTTTTCAACACGCTCTTCCTGCTCGATGCCACAGATACCCTTGCCGAAGATGAAAACAGAAATCTCTTCGTGCAAATGCAGAAGCAATGGTCTTTGACGCTCATCATTTACCAACACAAGGCCAGAAAAACGGCCATCAACATGGCCAGAAATCTGCTCATCCTCTGCGGGAAATACGAATTTCACCGCCTCGCAACAGACATTGCCCACTTCCTTTGGAAGGATGCCGTCCTGCGGCAAGACATGAAAAACATCACCCACTATGAAACCCAACGCAAAAAACACGAGGCATTTTCCCGGGCAGAAAGAGAAGCCGAGGAGATTTTCCTGAAGAGCAGGCTACAGCTTAAGCAAAAAGAAGAAGGGCTGGAGGTGAGCCTAAGCTTAGAAAAAGATGCAGAAAAACTGGTGCAATTAGCGGAAAAGTTCCCCTCAGCCGAAGTCTATTTTTACATGTATTACATCTGGATTCTGCAATACAGAGAACAAGGCAACTACCGGGCCATGGCTCAAATTTGCCGACAGGCACAAAAACAAATCAGAAACTTCACCTACTGGCCGGATGCCGATAAAATACACACTTTCGTCATCCAGGAAATGTATGCAGCCTGGGGACAAAAAGACCTGAAAGCCGCTGCACACCTCATCGAACAAAACGAAAAAGGACTCAAAAAAAACTTCCCCGTATGGCTTGAGCTTATGGAACTGTACTTCCTGACAGCCTCATACGCCCGCGATTACACGCGCATGCTTTCCATCTACAACAGAGTCAGTGAGCAGGCGCTCATCCACGAAATGGAGCCCGAGGCCAAAGGAAAATGGCAGCTCTTCAGGGCCTATCTGTATCTCTTATTCGATTGCAGAGTGCTTAAAAGCGCCCCGGCCGATCCCAGAATGCACAAAGAAGACATGGCCCACATTCGCTGGGATAAAAACATCAAAAAGCAATGGAAACTGCTCTTTTTACTCTCAGATATGGTCGTGCTTCGCAAACCCGATACCGCCATTTTCCGGGCTAATCAGGGTCTCAAAACCCAGGCAAAGGGCTATCGCAACCAGGCTGCCATACGCAGAGCTGTTTTCCTCAAACTGTTAGAAAGACTGCACAAAGCAAATTACAGTGAAAAACAATTGCGACTCACCGACAAATACTACCAACAACTCCGAACCACGCATAAACCCACCTCCACCCACATGCGGCAATTGGAGGTCATTCCCTATGAACACCTCTGGGAAATCTTACTGAAATACTTCACCACGCCCCGATAAAGCGCCTCGTTTTGAAAAGAATCAACATCGCCATAGACGGCTTCTCCTCCTCCGGCAAAAGCACCATCGCCAAAGCACTGGCCAAGGCCTTAGGTTATATCTTTATTGATACCGGAGCCATGTACCGGGCCGTTACGCTATACTTCTTAGACCGGCAAATCCCCTTAGATGACCCGCAGGCCGTATCTGATGCCTTGCGGCAAATGCAAATACGCTTTGAAAGAGATGCTCAGGGCCGGCAGCGCACCATCCTCAATGGCCGGGATGTCGAAGACGAAATACGCTCCATGCGCGTTGCCCGGGCAGTCAGCCAGGTTGCTGCCATCCCTGCCGTGCGACGCGCCATGGTACACCAACAACGGGAAATGGCCCGCAGCAAAGGCGTCGTCATGGATGGCCGCGACATCGGCACCGTCGTCCTGCCCGATGCCGAACTGAAACTCTTCATCACCGCCCGCCCCGAAGTGCGCACCCAACGACGCTACCGCGAACTGCTCGAAAAAGGCCTCAACATCACCCCCGAAGAAGTAGCCGAAAACCTCGCCCAAAGAGATTACATAGACTCCCACCGCGAAGATTCACCCCTGCGCCAGGCCAAAGACGCCATACTCCTCGACACCTCCGACCTCAGCCGCGAAGAACAGGTACAAAAAGCCCTCCAACTGGTCAAAAACCGGGACACTGACAAGAATCACCCCCATTTTTGACAGATATCATTGGGCAAACACAGACAGGGCAGGTAGTTTTGTTCACGACTTTTATACCTGACAAAACTCAATTGCCATGTTATCAAAAAAACAAGCAAAAACCTTCTTCCTCGGAGGAACCCTGCTGTTCTTCCTCATTTTCATCGCGCTCTCGGTAGATTCCCTCTCCAACGGCATCCCCGAGAACACGCATCCCGAAAAAATGAGCGAACAGGCCAAGCTGGGCAGATACCTCTGGGATAAAAACAACTGCATGGGCTGCCACACCCTCATGGGCGAAGGCGCCTACTATGCTCCGGAGCTCACCAGGGTTTATTCCCGCAAAGGGCCCGACTACATCCGCGCCGTACTCACAGCCCCCGAAGGCTGGCAGCCCCGCGGCCGCAAAATGGTCAAATACGACTTCACCGACGAAGAAGTGGATGCACTCATCGCCTTCTTCCAATGGATGAATGACACTTATCTCAACGGCTTCCCTCCGGAGCCGATGATGGCGCAACCACAGTAAACACTCAACGAAAAATCCGGAAAAATGAAATATCGTTCACAAAAAGTAGCTTACTACTTCTTTGCATTGAGCATGTTGCTGCTCATTTTGCAAATCACCTATGGATTCATCATGGCCTTCGCCCACATGGGGTTCGACGGCCTGCACGAATGGATACCCTTCAACACCGCCACAGCTACCCACAAAAACCTCCTCGTGGTATGGATACTCTCCGGCTTCATGGGAGCTGCCTACTACATCATCCCCGACGAAGCAGAAAGAGAACTGGTCTCTGTACCCCTGGCCAAACTTCAGTTTTGGAGTTTTGCCATCGTCGGCGTCATTGCCGTGGCAGGCTTCCACATGGGCTGGTTTGAAGGCCGCAAGTTTTTGGAAATTCCCCGCCCCTTAGACTATCTGGTAGCTTTGAATGTCGTGGGCTTTCTGCTGCTCATCCTCTTCACCCTGCTCAAGGGTAAAAAGAAAACCACCACTGCCTGGGTATTGACCATGGGCCTGGTTTTTGCAGCCCTGCTCTACCTGCCGGGCATGATTTACTTCGAGAACATTGCCGTGGACTCCTTCTTCCGCTGGTGGGTGGTACACCTCTGGGTTGAGGGCGTGTGGGAGCTCATCATGGGAGGCATCCTCTCCTACCTGCTCATCCGCCTGACGGGCGTGGACCGCGAGGTCATTGAGAAGTGGCTGTACGTCATCGTCGGTCTGACCTTCCTCTCCGGCATCCTCGGTACGGGGCACCACTATTACTACACCGGTGGTCCCGACTATTGGCTGATGATCGGCGGCATCTTCTCTGCTCTTGAGCCCTTGGCCTTTCTCGGCATGACGGCCTTCGCTGTCCAAATGTACCGCAAGGGCAACAAAAAGCACCCCAACAAACTGGCTCTCTTCTGGACTTTGAACACAGCCATTCTCTCCTTCCTCGGAGCCGGCTTGCTGGGCCTTGCCCACACCCTGCCGCAGGTCAACCTCTACACCCACGGCACGCTGGTTACGGCCATGCACGGGCACCTCGCTTTCTGGGGCGCTTACGGCTCGCTCGTATTTTCTATCATCTCCTATGCCATGCCGCAAATGACCGGCAGAAAGATCTTCGACAACAAGATCGGCAACTTTGCCTTCTGGACAGCCAACATTGGCATTCTTGGCATGACGACAGCCTTCGCCGCTGCCGGCGTCTCTCAGGTATCCCTGGAACGCATCGCCGGCTACGAATACATGGAAGCAGCCAAAGTCATTGAGCCCCACTTTTTCGTGCTCATCATTGCCGCCACCGTCTTCACGACAGGCATCTTGCTCTTCGTGTGGAACTTCATCAAGTTTGGAGTGCCCTCCGATGATGCACTGCAACCGGAAGGAGATGTCGCCTTCCAGCCTGTTTCTTAAAAATACCCGTGGGAGAAACGCCGCTCAGCGGCGTTTCTCCCCTCAAAAAAGACAGAGCATGTTCATCAAAAAGGAACCCTACTACAAACCCGTCGGCAGAGAAATTGAAGTCTTTGAACACGCCTTCAAAAACAAGCTGCCCATCCTCCTCAAAGGCCCCACAGGCACGGGTAAATCCCGCTTTGTGGAACACATGGCCTACCGCCTTCAAAAAGACCTCATCACCGTAGCCTGCCATGAGGAAACTTCCTCCACCGACCTCATCGGGCGCTTCATCATCAAAGGCGCCGAAACGGTATGGCAGGATGGCCCGCTGACCCGCGCCGTCAAAGAAGGCGCCATCATCTATCTGGACGAAATCGCCGAGGCCCGGCCCGATGTCATCGTCGCCATACACCCGCTGACCGACTTCCGCCGGCTGCTCTACATAGACAAGCTGGGTATGGAAATACAGGCCCGGCCCGATTTCATGCTGGTAGCCTCCTTTAATCCCGGTTATCAAAAAGGTTTTAAAGAGCTCAAGCCCTCTACGCGCCAACGCTTTGTCTCGCTCAGCTTCGGATACCCACAGGCACAGGTAGAAAGCGAAATCATCGCCAACGAAAGCCAAATAGACGATGCCACTGCCAAAAGACTGGTCAAAATCGGCCAAAAAATCAGAAACCTCACCGAGCTGGGCCTGGCCGAAACCGTCTCTACCCGCCTGCTCGTAGATGCCGGCAAACTCATCCATACAGGCCTCAACAAACGCCTCGCCGTACAAACCGCCGTGGTTGAGCCCCTGACCGACGATCCCGATACCTTAGAGGCCCTCAAAGACATGACCGACCTGATGATCTGAATCCCCCAATCCTAAAACCGGGCTTGACGCAGCCGCTTTCGCATGGAACTCGATCAACTCATATTCCAAAAAATATCCAACTACTTCTCCAAACGCCGGAAAGTGGACCCCGCCGTCCTGGCCCGTACCGTAAAACTCGAAGAAATCCATGGCCGCCTGACCATCATGGCCCGGGCCCTCTGCGGCGAAGCCATAGACATCGTTACCTCCGAAAGAGAAGGCGGCTGGAAAGACCGCGTCTTCTTCCTGCCCAAACAAATGAACCTCTTCCCACGCCCGGAAGACAACATGCTCTTTTACTACTTCAGGGTCTTCTACCTCGCTACCCAGCGAAAACTGGGGCTGAACTATCATACAGCCCGGGAAGAACACTCCATCGCCCAAGCCGGAGAAAAAGCCCGCGAAACCTCAGAGCAGGTACTTAAAGCCCTGTTCGCGGAATATCCCCGCCTGGAAAACATCTACCACCAACTCCTGGACGAACTCCCCCGCACAGACGAAAAAGGAAACGAAATACCGCCCGACACTTCCTGGCTCTACGGCCGCTGGATGAAAAACGAAGCAAACGCCGGCCCCGACGAAGCGGAAAGCATTTCCGCAGGCCAAAAAACTCAGGAAGCTCAGGCCAACGACATCACCACCACCCTCAAAGCCAAACAAGCCGACGAAATTGAAGTCATAGAAGTAGATAAGCAAAGCCAGGAAAACTACACCCTCACCCACAACTTCGAAAAAGTGGAAACGGTGGATGAGTTCAACGGCTCCTGGCGCGATTTCGACGGCGATGACCAACTCGCTGATGAAAGCCACGCACTGAGCGAGTTCAACCTCAGTAAGGTCGTGCGCGTGGACGATCCCGTACACTCGGTCTATCAGGCGGAATTCGTGGGGCGAGCTACCATTGCCGAGAGCAAAGAACAAGACAGCCCGGGCTTTTTCCTCCACTACGACGAATGGGATTACAGCCACCGGACCTACAAGCACAACTATTGCAAAGTCTTTCCCCAAAAAGCCCTGCGCACCCAACCCGACTACTACCTCAAAACCCTGGAACACAACCGCTCAGCCCTGCTGCACCTGCGCAAGCTCTTTGCACGCCTCAACAACGAGCGCATGAAACAACGCCGCATGAGCAAGGGAGAAAACTTAGACATAGATGCCCTGACCGATATGTTTGCCGACCTCAAAGCCGGCCATACCCCCGACGAGCGGGTTTACATCTCCTCCCGCAAGCGCAACAAAGAGCTCTCCATCCTCTTCCTGCTCGACTTCAGCCTCTCCAGCGACGGCTATGCGCGCGGCAATCGCATCATTGATGTGGAAAAACAGGTCTCCATCCTCTTTGGCGAAGTCCTCAACGAATATCTCGTGGACTTTCAGATAGACGGCTTTTTCTCCAAAACGCGCAACAACACCACCTACATCACCCTCAAGGCTTTCGACGAGCCCTGGGATAAGGCCAAAATGCGCATCGGCTCCGTGCAACCCTCCGGCTACACCCGCATCGGCCCGGCCCTGCGCCACGCCACAGCCCTGCTGCACAAGCGCCCCTCCCACAACAAAAAATGGCTCATCCTCCTCTCCGATGGCAAACCCACCGACTACGACCGCTACGAAGGCCGCTACGGCATCGAAGACATCAAGCAGGCCCTGCGCGAAATGCAAACCTTCGGCATCGAAAACTTCGCCCTCGCCATCGAAGAACAAGCCAAGTACTACCTGCCGCAGATGTTCGGCCAAAACCACTACAACATCCTCTCCAGCCCCCTCGAAATGGTTACAGCCCTGGCCAAGCTCTACCGAAGACTGATGAAGTGAGCTCTATTCAGGATACCCCTCCACATCCTTCCAGGCAATGAGCTTGCCCGCCGAAGTTTCGCGGCTCTCATCGCCTGCATAAACCACATAGGTGTTTTCAACTCCATTGCCGGAGAGCTTGTTCCAATAGCCGAGACCGTCGAAATAGGAAAAGTTAAAGGTCTTTCCGGCTTTGATCTCTACAGGCGTCAGAGAATCTGCCCGCTCTAACAAACAATCCACTTCATGGCCGTGCCGATCGCGCCAAAAGTACAAATTGGGCTGCCGGGCATTGTGCAAGCGGTGCTTTAAGAGCTCTAAAACAACCAGGTTCTCAAATAAACTCCCCCTCGCAAAATGCGTTTCCAACTGCCTGGCCTCTTCAAGATACAACAAGGCGCAGGCAAGCCCCGTATCGTAAAAATAGAGCTTTG
>Ga0256832_1002825_pt1 | contig 11861 bp, 11 predicted proteins | sample 134614metaG_FD_190534 | JGI IMG/M metagenome (GOLD analysis project Ga0256832, IMG submission 190534) | Hydrothermal vent microbial communities from Lau Basin, Pacific Ocean - 134-614 | ecosystem: Environmental > Aquatic > Marine > Hydrothermal vents | place: Pacific Ocean: Lau Basin | collected... | reverse complement strand
TCGAAAATGCGATAGGTGATATCGGAACTTTGTTGAATTTCTGCCAGGAGCACTCCTTTGCCGATGGCATGTACCGTACCGGCGGGAATATAAAACCAATCACCGGGTTTTACGGGGATTTTATTTAAAATTTGTTCAAGCGTTCCCTTTTCAAGAAGTTTTAAATAGTTTTCTTCGGTTATGCCCGGTTTTAAACCTATATAAAGTGCGGCACCTTCATCCGCTTCAATGATTTGCCAGGTTTCGTTTTTGCCGAACGAATTGTGTTTTTTCATGGCAACATCATCGCCGGGATGGACTTGAACGGATAAGTCGTCTGCGGCGTCAATGTATTTGATAAGTAACGGAAAGGCAGAATGTTTTTTCCGGCTTGACCCGAAAAAGTTATCATCCAAATGTTGCCAAAGAAATTCCAAGGTGAAACCTTTAAAAACACCGTCGGAGACCTTTGTGGATTTTCCGGGAACGGCTGAAATCTCCCAGCTTTCACCTGTGTGTGGTGAAGGAATATTTTTATGCAAAACTTTTTTCAGTTTATCACTTCCCCAAGGTTTTTCCACAAAAACAGGTTCAAAGGATAAAGTCATATCCGGATAGAGGCTTACAACCGCTTGAAGAAGTTTGGGGAGTGATTTTTCAAAAATGATTTTAAACCATGCGGTGAAATGCCCGGGATTTTTTTGAATTTCTTCAACAAGTTCGGACAGATAAACCCATTTGTAATCCATTACCTCTTCCGGATTGGGCTGAACCTTTCCGTTGAATTTACCAATGAGCACATGATCCAATTCATGTTCGGTCAGTCCGTTATCAAACTCTGCTTTGTAAATGAAAGAAAAGACTTCCTGTAAAGGAGCCGAAAAGCCCATTTCTTCCTTTAAACGGCGGATGCCCGCTTCAATATTTCCTTCGCCCGGGCGTGGATGACTGCAAACCGTGTTGGTCCACAAAGCCGGTGAATGATATTTATGTGCGGCACGTTGTTGCAACAATAATCTTCCCCGGTCATCCAAAATAAAAACCGAAAACGCCCTGTGCAGAAGTCCTTTTTGATGGGCTTCCATTTTGGGCATCAATCCCACCGGATGGTCATTTTCATCCACCAATATGACTTTTTCTTCGGCTTGCTTCATTTTTACAAAGGTAAGAATTGCACGGGAATTGAAATTTTGTTATCTTTAATAAATTGCTATATTTATTTGAATTAAATCCTAAAGGTTATATTTTAATGTCTGATGATAAATGTGATGTTCCTAATAATTCCATACAATGATGAGAAAAAAATTCATATTACTATTGTTATTCATCCCTTTTTTGGCAATAAATTGCCATAAGCCAAATTGCACTTTGGTTTGTGGTATGAAAGAATTTAGATTTTTTAATGATGAAGGAAATGATATTTTTAACGAAAATATACCAGGACACTTAACAGTTGATCAAATACGAGCATATACTCCGGAGGGAAGAAATTTAAATGTTATTCACGGTGTATATCAAGGTGTAAATTATTTTCACATTGAAATTAATGGCAATCCCGATCGAGCTGGCATAACCTATTTGGAATTGGGTAGCCTAACTACCGATACGATTTATGCCCGCTGGAAAAAGAAAGAAAATTCACGTTTTATTAGTGAATTATATTATAACAACACCCTGTTGGAAACGAATAATGATATCATTGATTGCGAGAATAGTGATCCTATTAACATAATCGTAAAACCCGATTAATTATATTTGGCAACCAACTTGAAAATGATGAATTATTGTAAAATTAGTTTTTCTCCTTGTATCAAAAGAACAAATTCTTAGGATCATTTTTTAAAACCGGAAAGCTATTTTCATCCACCAATATGACTTTTTCTTCTGCTTGCTTCATTTTTACAAAGATAAGAATTGCACGGGAATTGAAATTTTGTTATCTTTGTTACATATAAATTTAAAAACAATGAACCAACAAGCTTGTCCCGTCGGATATAAAAAAGTCAATGTTTATTTGATTAAATTTTATTCGTCTGTTATTGCGATATTCTTATTTACTTTCCTCTTTTTCGGTTGGAAAGTACCCATTTATATCATCACCATTGATTTTGCCATTAGGGTGTTTTTTGGTATTGAATATAGTTTTGTATGTAAAATTTTGAATTTTGTTTTGAAAACGCTTCAAATTCAACCCAAGGAAATTGATGCTAAATCCAAGGCCTTTGCTGCCAAAGTGGGATTGATGTTTTCCTTTATGTTGAGTATTGCTCTTTTATGGAATGCTCATACTTGGGCAACCGTCATCGCTATCATCTTTTTGACTGCCGTTTTATTTGAAGTGGTTTTGAATTTTTGTGCGGCATGCTATATGGAAAGTTTATGGCGAAAATATTTTGCTAAAAAAACAAAGGAGGAGGAATTTTTTGATTAAGTAAGAGCTTACACACGCTTCAACATTTCATTTTTATAGTTTTGCCCAACCTATGCTATCGCTTGTTTGAGCTTTGTCTCCGTGAACCGCCCTGCGGGCGTTTCGCTCCGCCACTCCGCAAGCCGTCACGCCTCCGCTACCGTTCCGGAGTGCGTCTTGCTCCGTGCGCCTCCAAGCCCTCCGCCCTTCGTTTTGCTCCGGGCTCCGGTCTTGTCGGTCGGCTCGGGAAACCTGCGCTTTCTAAAAGTCTGCATCCTGATTCCACACTTGTTTTCCCTCGAGTGCTCGCAAGCCTTCGGCGGATACCCTTCGGTTTTCCTCACGCCGCCTTGTCTTGCTGCGCAGGCGTCGGAGCCACCTGAGGTGTCTCCTCCTCACCTTCGGGAATTTCCAAGCACAATCTATTCTCAATGCATGAAAAATTTCCGGACAATTTTCATTTAAACGGGATTTTTCACATACGTTTGAAGTGACAGAAAACTTTGTTTTTTCTGTTTTGCGCCAGGGATGGGAGCGGTATGAGGCGAAGGGGAAGTCTTGTTTTTCCGGAGGCGGGAAGGCTCCGAGCTTTGACGAGGAGACTTACCCGCCGACTTTTTTGGAAAAACCGGCTTGCCCGAGCCGAATTCAAGCGGACAGCCCGGTGCCCGGCGCATGAGCACGCCACAGCATAAGCGCATGCGAAAGGATGTGGCATGTGTGAATGCGTGCGGGCAGGCGCCCAAGAAAAACAAAACTAAAAAAATGATTAACTTTAAACGCATGAAACAAACCGTATGACGCTCATCAAAAGTATTTCAGGAATCAGAGGAACCATTGGGGGTGAAGCGGGAGAGAACCTGACTCCGCTCGATGCCTTGAAATTTGCTTCGGCTTATGCACGTGTGTTGATGAAAAAATCGGGTAAGAAAAGACCCGTGGTGGTGCTGGGACGTGATGCGAGGATGTCGGGTGAAATGATTAAAAAGGCGGTGGTTTCGGGGCTCACGGGCATGGGGGTGCATGTGAAGGATTTGGATTTATCCACCACGCCTTCGGTGGAGATGGCGGTGAAAGGTTTGGAAGCGGACGGAGGAATCATTTTGACGGCCAGTCATAATCCGGTGGAGTGGAATGCTTTGAAAATGTTGGATGAAAACGGCGAATTTATTTCGGCCGAAACGGGAAGGGAAATTTTGGCGTTGGTGGAGCGTGAAGACTTTTATTTTGCCGATGTTTGGCATTTGGGAAGTATTGAAGATTATCCGGGTGGTTATATCCGTGAACATATTGATGCTATTTTACAGTTGCCCGTAATTGATGTGGAGAAAATCAAGGCGCGTGGATTTCATGTTGTGGTGGATGCAGTTCATTCTACAGGCGGTATAGCCGTGCCCATGCTTTTGGATGCTTTGGACGTTTCTTATGAGTGCATGTACTGTGAACCGACCGGGCAATTTCCTCACAATCCGGAGCCGTTGGAAAAGAATTTGGGCGATATTATGAAAAAAGTAAAGGAAACGGGAGCGGATTTGGGCGTTGTGGTAGACCCAGATGTGGACCGTCTTGCTTTGATTGATGAACAGGGGAAAATGTTTGGTGAAGAATATACCTTGGTTGCGGCAGCGGATTTTATTTTGAGCAAAACACCCGGACCCACCGTTTCTAATTTATCCTCTACAAGGGCTTTGCGGGATATCACAAAAAAATACGGACAAAAATATTTTGCTTCAGCGGTAGGCGAAGTGAATGTGGTCAAAAAAATGAAAGAAACCGGAGCCGTTATCGGCGGAGAAGGAAACGGCGGAGTGATTTATCCGGAATTACATTACGGCCGTGATGCTTTGCTGGGCATTGCATTGATTTTGAACCTACTGGCTGAACGCAATATAAGTTTATCCGGATTGAAGAAAAGTTATCCGCAGTATTTCATGGCCAAGGAAAAAATTCAACTTCAACCGGGCATGAACATAGACGGAATTTTGGACAGTTTTGCATTGCGTCATTTGGATGCCAAAACCAACCGGGAAGACGGAGTGAAACTGGATTATCCCGATTATTGGATACATTTGCGAAAATCCAACACCGAACCTATTATACGCATTTATGTAGAGGCCCAAACGCCGGACGAAGCTAAAGAAATAGCCGAAAAAACCATCCGAGAAATTCAAAAATTTATCTGACATGAATCCTGTGGAAACCGAATGTTTGTCGTCCTATTTTGATACGTTCAGAAAACAAATTGTTGGCATTGACACCAATATTCCCACTCCGTTCGGAAACAAGAAATTGATATATGCCGACTGGACGGCAAGCGGAAGGCTATATGCCCCCATTGAAAAGAAAATTTCGGAATTACTTGGACCTTATGTGGCCAATACACACTCCGAAACATCGTTTACGGGGATGATTATGACACAGGCTTATCATCAAGCCCAGGAAAGAGTCAAGGAACACTTGCAAGCCGATGATTATTGGATTTTGATTCAGGCAGGTTATGGAATGACCTCGGCGGTGAACAAACTGCAACGTCTTTTAGGACTGAAAGTGCACGAGAAATATCGCGAGCAAATTAGGCAAAGTTTAGATAAAATTCCGGTGGTTTTTGTAAGCCACATGGAGCATCATTCCAATCATACTTCCTGGTTGGAAACATTGGCCGATGTGGTTGTGATTCCTTATGGAGAAGATGGTTTCCCGGACTTGAACGCTTTTGAGGACTTATTGAAAAAATATCAAGACCGTCCTTTGATATTGGCCTTAACTGCTTGTTCCAATGTGACCGGCCTTGAACCTCCGGTTCATCAGATGACGGAAATGATTCATCGCTATGGCGGATTGTCTTTTTTGGATTATGCCTGCTCGGCCCCTTATGTGGATATTCATTTATCAGGATTGCCGGAAGAAAAAATACCGGATGCCGTAACTTTTTCACCGCATAAATTTCTCGGTGGTCCCGGCACAGGAGGTATCTTAGTAATGAAAAAGAAATTATATCAAAACCGCATTCCCGATCATCCCGGGGGAGGAACGGTGATTTGGACCGACCCGTGGGAAGGTCGTGAATATTTTGATAACCCTGAAATCAGGGAAGATGGTGGAACCCCCGGATTTTTACAGATGATTAAAACAGCATTGGCTATTCAATTAAAAGAACAAATGGGAACGGATAAAATCAGGGCGCGTGAAGAAGAAATTTTGGGGAAATTACTATCGGGGATGGAAAGTATTCCGGGTATAAAAGTTTTGGAAGGAAGACACAAAAAACGATTGGGTGTGATATCGTTTTTAAATGATAAAATGCGTTACGGTTTAATGATAAGGCTACTCAATGATATGTTTGGCATTCAATCCAGGGGCGGATGTTCATGTGCCGGAACATACGGTCATTATCTATTGGGACTTGACAAGCAAAAATCGGCCGAGTTAAGAAAAGAAATCACTCAAGGCCATCCCGAATGCAAGCCGGGCTGGACACGCATCTCCATACATCCCACCATGTCTGATGAGGAAGTGGATACTATTTTGGAAGCCTTGGAATATATCATTCAAAAAGGCAACTCCATTGCTGAAAAATATTACAAGGCCAAAGGAGCGGATTTTTGGCATAAAGATTTTGATTATCAAGCGCAAGCGGAACACCTGCTGAAAAATGTTTTTAGTTATGAACACTGACAAAATTATCGACCTGAAAAATATTTCAAAAATCTATCAAATGGGTGAAACGGAAGTTCATGCTTTGCGAAATATAGATTTAGATATACATCAAGGAGAATATGTTGCCTTGATGGGACCATCGGGAAGCGGAAAATCCACGCTGATGAATATCATCGGTGCTTTGGATACACCCACTTCGGGAACTTATTATTTGAAAGGTTCCAATGTGAGTGAAATGGAAGATGATGAATTGGCGGAAATTAGAAATAAAGAAATAGGATTTGTTTTTCAAACTTTTAATTTGCTACCCAAACTCACCGCGTTGGAAAATGTGGCATTGCCTTTGGTTTATGCCGGCATCCCCAAAAAAGAACGTATGCAACGGGCCGAAGAGGCTTTGAAAAGCGTGGGTTTGGGAGACCGGCTGGATCATAAACCCAATCAACTATCGGGCGGCCAAAGACAAAGAGTGGCCATTGCCCGTGCATTAGTGAATAATCCTTCTCTCATTTTAGCCGATGAACCTACGGGGAATTTGGATAGTAAATCGTCTGAGGAAATCATGCGGCTTTTTGACCGGTTACATGCCGAAGGAAATACCATTATATTAGTAACACATGAACCTGATATTGCAGAACACAGCAAGCGTCTTATCAAACTTTTTGACGGAAAAATTGTGAGCGACGAAACCAAGCAGTCTGTTTCCTGAGATATGAAAACCGCCTTTATCATCCAAGCACGTACAGGATCATCTCGTTTTCCTAAAAAAACCGTTTTACCTTTTTATAAAGATAAAAGTGTAACGGAACTTTTGATTGAACGATTGGAAAATCATTTTGGAAAAGAAAATATCATTTTAGCCACTACTACTTCATCCGATGACAACCTATTAGAACAAATAGCCAAGCGCTATGAAATCAAATCTTTCCGCGGAAGCGAAATGGATGTACTGAAAAGATTTACGGAGGCCGCCATAACCTATGGATACGACCGTATGGTCAGAATCAATGCGGATAATCCTTTCCTGGAACCCCGATTTATCAAACCTTTTTTGGAAAGTCTTCCTCCGGAGACGGATTATGCTTCTTACAAATTTGATGACGGGACACCGGCCATCCTTTCACACACCGGACTGTTTGCCGAATTTGTAACCTTGAAAGCTTTGGAAAAAATAGCAGTCGAAACGCAAGATGTTTTTTACAGGGAGCATGTGACAAATTATATTTATTTACATCCGGAAAAATTTCATCTTCATTGGTTTTCCATACCGCATGAATTGCAGAAAAAAAATTATCGTTTAACCTTGGATACAAAGCAGGATTTTGAACTTTTGAAAAAAATTTATACATGGTGGAAATCAAGTGATCATCCGGATGATATTTATTTCTTAATTTCGGAGATACAAAAAAATGCGTCATGGCTAAAAAAGATGCAAGATGAAATGGAAAGAAATAAAAAATAGTGACCGGACATATATCATCGGAGAGATAGGACAAAACCACAATGGTTCGGTGGATATTGCCAAATTGATTGTGGACATGGTCACCCGCCCCATCCGGGAAGAATTATTCGGCCTGCAACTGGACCCTATAGACGCCATCAAACTCACCAAAAGAGATCTGACGGAGGAACTTTCGGCTTCAGCCATGAATAAACCTTATGACAGTCCGCACGCATTCGGGAAAACATACGGCGAACACCGGGCTTATTTGGAATTGTCTGACGAAGAGCATTTTGAAATTTACAAATATGCCAAGGAAAACTACGGTGTGGATTTCATTGAAACCATCACTTCGCCCGGTGCCATGAGCATTTTAAAATTATTCACTCCTGATTTTTTAAAAGTAGCCAGCCGTGATTTGACCAACCTGCCTTTATTGGAGGCTTTGGCCGAAACCAAAATCCCCATTATTCTTTCTACCGGAATGGCCGGAAAAAGAGAACTGGATGAAGCTTTGGAGGTGATTGTCAAACACCATGAAAAGATAGCCATTCTGCATTGTACATCGGAATATCCCACCCGTCCGGAAAATGTCAATCTACGCAGTATCACATACTTGCAAAAACATTATCCGCAATATATTATCGGGTTTTCGGATCATACCATAGGCATTGCCGCACCTTTAGCGGCGGCCGCCATGGGCGCCAAAATCATTGAAAAACACGTCACCATTGATCGCAGGATGAAAGGAACCGATCAGGCAGGCTCGCTTGGCCCAGATGGTGTAAACCGCATGATAAGAGATTTACGCCTTTTGGAAAAATGGCTGGGGGAAGAAGATATTTATATTGCACCGGGAATTGAACAAACTAGAATTAAACTGGAAAGAAGCATTGCCTCAAAACGGACGTTACATCCCGGTGAAATCATCTCCGAAGAAGATATACATTTATTATCACCGGGGGATGGTTTTAAATGGCGTGACCGGCACATGGTGATTGGGAAGAAAGTAAAAAAAACCATTCCGGTAAACGAAATTATCTATCCGGATTCAATTGAATAACAACATGAAAAAACTACCTAAACTTATTGTTACGGACATTGACGGTGTGTGGACCGACGGGAGCATGTATTATTCAGCCGAAGGCGATGTTATGAGAAGATTTAACACGTCGGACAGTGCAGGCGTTTTCTTTGCCAAGTTAATGGGTATTCCGGTGGTTGTACTTTCAGGCGAACTTACGGAAATCACGCGCAAACGAACTGAGAAATTAAAAATAGAATATGTTTTTCTGGGTGTAAAAAACAAATTGAACGTTTTAGAAAATTTGTTGCATGAATTGAATGTGGATTGGGAAGAAGTAGCATATATAGGTGATGATGTGAATGATATGGGTATATTCAGACATGCCGGTTTTACGGCCGCTCCCGCTCAAGCTCCGGAGTACATCAAATTGATGGTAGATTATATTACCGAGCATAAAGGCGGAGAAGGTGCTTTCAGGGAATTTGTTGAAGAAATTTTTAAACGATCCGGTCAATGGGAAGAATTGATGAAAAAGGTTGGAAACCATTTTGAAGAAAAATAGATCTTCCTCTTCAAGACTGTCAGCATTTCATTTTTATATCAACCTTGAATTATAACATTTTAGGAGTTATAAAAAACAAAGTTTCCTTTTTGGCTAAAGGAATGTTTTCCCATTTATCCGTATGAAATCGCACCGCCAATGTTCCGGAGGTGGGCAAATGAAAAACGGGCTCATCGGAAAATTCGTTGACCAGTTCGGTGAAATCGGGATTATGACCGATGATCAAAACCCGGTTAACGGAATTGTCCAATCCATAAATGATGTGAAGCACATCTTCTTCATCACCCGAATAAATCAACGGTTCTATTTTTATATCGGCAGAAATTCCAAGTTCTTTCCGGATGACTTTGGCGGTTTGAATGGCACGTGTAGCATCACTTGAAACAATCAGCTCGGGGATAAAATTTTTTTCACGCAGGAAGCGGGCTATTTTTTTCGTTCGTTTTTTCCCCTTGGCTTTAAGTGGTCTTTCCTTATCGGTTTGATAAGGTTTGTCCCATGCCGATTTACCATGTCGCATCAAGGCCAGTTCTTTCATTCTTTTGGATATGATTCAGATTGTTGATGTGTCCATTTTTCCAATAAACCGTAATCTTCTCCATATCCCCCCCTGTCGGCATCTTCCATAAATTGAAACTCTTCTTCGGAAGTTTTTCTCCCCGACACCAATAAACCTATCATCATTAAAAAAGCCGAACCTAAAATCACAAAAGATATTATCTCTTTAAATTCCGGAAGTTTCAAATGATCAGGAATTTTGAAGTATAATAATACAGTGATGAGCCCTCTCGGCGCCATGAGCACTTCTGGAAAAATACTTCGGCTGTGATACAAGAGTTTCAAATTGATAAACCTTACGAAATAGGTCAAAATCAAAATCAAAGTTCCCAATATGATTACACGCGTATGAAATAATCCCAAAACATCAATGGTCATACCGAACACCACAAAGAAAAACGTACGAATGAGAAAGGCGGTTTCAAAAGTGATGAGTTTAAATTGCTCGCGTACGGTTTCAATCTTATCGGGGAAATAGATTTTTTTCAAAAAGCCGCGGAAGAAAATATTGTAGTTCTCCAACATCAAACCGAAAATCAATATGATGATGAGCGAAGATAAATGAAGTATTTTCCCGGTTACAAACAAAGCGGTTAGAATTGATAGAAACAAAAAGAATTTTACTTTGGATTTGATATTTTCAAAAAGGAAAATCAAAACATAACCTACAAGCAAAGAAATTAATAGGGTGGCCAATAAACCCAGAGAGACTTTTTTAAAAACCTCGGTTCCCCCATGCCCCATTTGTAGAACAATATCAAAAATCAAAATACCGAGAATGTCACTGAAAGTGGATTCATAAATTAAAAATTCTTTTTTTTCCTCGTCTAAATTCATCACACTCGGTATCATGATAGCACTACTCACCACCGAAAGCGGAATAGCATTAAGATAGGCTATATAGAAATCGTCGGTTAATCCCAGATAGAAAAAAATACCGGCTATGGCAAACGATGTGGCTAACAGAATGAGCAATGCCGTAAAGAAAGCCCGGATGATCAAAGGAAGTTTCTTCCGGGTGATTTTCAAATCGAGGGCGGCTTCAAGCACAATCAAGAGCAAGCCTATCAAACCCAAAACACTAACGGTGATATTCAAGTCGGGTATTTGCCAACCTTCTATCCGTGCCACATAATGAATCATGATGCCTGTTCCGATGAGCAAAATAACCGAAGGTATCCTCAATTTTTTTGAAGCCAAATCAAAGAAATAGGAGAAAATTACAAGTAAACTTAGTGCCAGAATAAAATAGTATGAATTCATATTCTATGAAAAACTATATATGTTTAAATAATAAAGTTATAAAAATTATTAAAACCGTAAAGGCGGCCCAACCCACGGCTCCCGCCGAAATATCTTTCACATCGCCGATTCCGGGATGATATTCCGGTGAAACCACATCGGCCAGCTTTTCAATGGCCGTATTCAAAGTTTCGGCCGTAAAAATCATACCCCATCCCAGTATGGTAACAATCCATTCCCATAAAACATAATCCAAATAATATGCAATCATCAAGTTAAGCATAAAAAAACCCCATTGCGCCCAAATGCTGTGTTCGGACCGGAGCACTTTTCCCATACCTGTAAAAACATAACCTACAGCTTTCCATCGTCCCGTAAAATAATTTTGCTTTTTCATTTTAACTTATTTACTTAATTGTAACAGCACATCATTGTCCCGGTTATACAAAACATTTGTAGTAAATCCCGTTTGCGCTGCAAAATAAGAAAAGGTGTTTAAATCCACATAAGTCCATGGAAAATATTCACATTCGCCTTTATATTTGATATAAAACATCACATTGCCATAGTATTCATTCCGGGGAAACTCAAGCTGATATGCATCATATAAATAACTTATATCCGAAGTATGCACCATTATTTTTCCTCCGGGATGAATTAAAAACTCTAATTTTTTGAGTAAAACCGGTAAATATTCAGCTTTTCCGGCCATACCCGCTCCATTCATCAACAAAAGTATGGTATCAAATTTCTTTTCAGGTGACCAGGAAAAAATATCACTTAGAACCGGTTTTTTCACCCCGGATTTTTTCATCGTCTCAAAAGCTCCGGGTGAAATATCCAATGCAACAACTTCATGCCCTCTTTTTTGAAGTTCCAATGCGTGCACTCCGCTTCCTGCTCCCACATCCAAAACCCGCCCTTTGCTCATTTGAACGGCCAAACGCTCATGTTCCGGCATCTCATCAAAAGATCTGAACAAGTA
>Ga0256832_1002824_pt1 | contig 11863 bp, 17 predicted proteins | sample 134614metaG_FD_190534 | JGI IMG/M metagenome (GOLD analysis project Ga0256832, IMG submission 190534) | Hydrothermal vent microbial communities from Lau Basin, Pacific Ocean - 134-614 | ecosystem: Environmental > Aquatic > Marine > Hydrothermal vents | place: Pacific Ocean: Lau Basin | collected... | reverse complement strand
GATGGAAGTTTGGATCTTATCTCAGATAACTCTATGTATGGAGTAGAAACAGTTAGAAGTGAAAATATAGAGGTAATAGGAAAAGTTGTAGGCTCTGTAAGAGGAATGTAGATAAAATCGTTTTATATTTTTATAAAGGAAAGTTTATGAGAGGAATCTTGGAAGCAAAAATCATGTCTAACCCTATGGGAAGATGGTATATAGAGATAAGTGATGAAGCAGAGGGTATAAAGGAGTACTGTTTAGACTTTAGTGAGTTTGAAAGCAAAATAGCTGCTATGGGTGATAAGTATGGTGGAGATATAGAGGTCGCTTGGAGTAGCGAAAAAAATGTAACAAAAGAGCAGATAAATGAAGTAAGAATGAGTATGTTAGAGTATGAGGCAAGGATAGCGGAGGAGGATAAAATGTCAGGTATGAACCCAGAGGAGAGTGGTTTTAATCCTAATGGTTAAAATAAATATGATATAATTATAGAAGGGTATAAATGTATAGATGGAGTAGTGAAAAAAATGAAATTTTATTAGCTACTAGAGGTATTAGTTTTCTTGATGTGATAAAGGAGCTAGAAAATAATGGTATTATAGACCATTATAAACATCCTAACACTGAAAAGTATCCTAATCAATATATCTATGTTATTTTATTAAATGACTATGTTCACTATGTCCCATATATAAAAGAGAATGGTAATATATTTTTAAAAAATATTATACCTAGTAGGAAATTGAACAAAAAGTATAATAGGAGTTAACATGAGTTATACAGAAGAGGAGTTAGAACTTTTAGATGTTGTAGAAAATGGTACTTTGGAAAGTGAGCCTTTTGATAATGAGAAGATAAAAAAAATGGCAAAAGAGACAAGAAAAAAACTTCAAGAAAAGAAACAGATAAGTATAAATCTAAAAAAAATAGACCTTGAAATAATCAAGCAAAGAGCTGATGAGATAGGCATTTCATATCAAAATATAATTCAAGCTTTAGTGCATAACTACACCACAAATAAAATAAGCTTAAGTTTATAAGAAAGAAAAGGTTGCTAACTATTCAACCTTTTCTTTCTTCATAAAAAACTCATGAGAGATAACTATCACATAAAAAACTTGTAACAAAATACCAGAAAATGGTATCAAAGATATAAGATATAAAGTAAGAGTAGTTGATCTGAAAAGTGTTTTGTTTGATTTTACTATCTTTAAAAACTCCTCTTTAGAAACTATCGATGAGCCTACATCAAGTATAAGAAAGTTATGAAAAAGGTAGTAAAAGGGTATATATAAAACTGCTAAGTTTATACCAGGGATGAAAGCTAGTGGCAAAGTTATCAAAAGCAGGGTAAAAAATATAAAAAATACTTTTATATACATAAAAAGAGAGTTTGAAATCGTAAAGTTTTGATTTGTTAGCTTTATGTGAGGATAGTGTCTTTTTTGTACCTCTTTTACAATTTTAGGAGTGAAAAATCCAACTACTATGATAGATAGTACAACACTAACTACTATCAAAAGTCCCCAGATAAAAAGGTATAAAAAGAAGTTTATAAATCCTTGTATAAAGTCAAAAGATAGTATCCAGTTAAGCCAAGGATGAGTAGTAGAATCAACTGCTAAAAGAGTTGCAAAGTCTATATCAGTTACAAAGTAAACCCCAAACACGATAGTAAATACTATCATGACAGGAGCGATAGATAGGGTTAAAAACTTTGCTGAAAAAAAGTCTTTAAGACTTAGTTGGATAATTTTTTTCAAGTTCATGATATAACTCTTTTGCATTTAAAAGTCTATCTTCTAGGATTTCTAACATGACGACATTATCCTCTTTACCATCCCACTCTTTTATGTATGTTCCATCTTTATATCCATGATTTTGACGAAATTGGTTAAGAACATTTTTTGCAATGTAAAATTTGTAAAGTATATCTATATTTAATCCACACTGCAAGGCTACTTCTAAAAAGTCATCTATAAGTTTACTAAACTTCTCCCCATCAATAGTATCTTTTATGAAGTGCTCTATAGTATTTATAATCATAAAAATATCTTCATTATGAGTTTTTCTTGGTTCATTTTCAAAATCTGGAAAGTGTTGAGTCTCTAAGATATAGTTTGCTATATCTTCGATGTTACCCTTTTTAGCCAACTTATACTCCTCAAGAGCAAGACTTAGTACAAAGTGCCAAATGTCAACAACCTCTATTTTGACATTCTCCCAATCTGGTTCTATGTTTATATCTTTCCAATGTTTCCAGTTGAAGCTATCTATTAGCTCTGCAAGCTCCATATATATACATCTTCTCCAGTTTATAAGGCGGTTTTGTTTTGTATATCCATTTTCCCAACCCTCTCCATTTGTCTCATCATTTAGTTTTTGTTGGAGATTTAGCATCTCTATAAGTTTATCTTTGTTTGTCATGATTTTCCTTTTTGGTACATTTTACACTCAGCTACAAAGTTTGTATCTGCTATCTTTTTTAACTCCTCTTTTGTTTTGAGAAGCAGTTTTTTTTGTAAAGCAAGAGGTTCCATCTTTTGATTTTTTATAGTTAGTGGTAGTGAGGTATCAGCTAAAAGGCTCATAACCTCACTCTCTAACTCTTTTAGGTAGTTATCTATGCACTCATTTATTTTTTTCATGATTTATTATACTCTATCTCATCTTTTAAGTTGGCTATCTCAAATCCTTTGAGTCTAAGTCGGCAACTATCACAAACTCCGCAAGCCTTTTCTCCACTCTCATAGCAACTCCAAGTTTTTTCTAGTGGAACTTGCATCTTTTTAGCCTCTCTTACAATCTCCTCTTTTTTTAGATGAACTAGAGGAGTTTTTAACTTTATAAAAGTTTCTGGTTTTGTTCCTTTGTCTATAGCATCTTGCATAGAGGTTATGAAGCTCTCACTACAATCAGGATAACCACTGCTATCCTCTTCTACAACTCCTATATAGATAGCCTCTGCTTCCTCTTTTTCGGCAATAGCTCCTGCGATTGATAAAAATATACCATTTCTAAAAGGTACATAAGTTACAGGAATCCCCGGTTTTAATCCATCTTTTGGTACTGCGATATTCTCATCAGTTAAAGCTGAACCACCAATCTCTTTTATAAAATGAAGATCTAAATCAATAAGTTTAATAGCATTTAAGCTTTTAGCTATATCTTTGAAGCATTTTAACTCTTTTTCTTCAGTCTTTTGTCCATAGTTAAAGTGAACAGCTATAATCTCATAGCCATCTTTATACTTAGCAATATAGCTACTTAAGGCACTATCCATACCTCCACTAATAATACAAACTGCTTTTTTCATAAAATAATCCTTATAAAATAAAATTAATCCAAAATAAAAAGGATAATTTTAGTCTTAATATGTATAATCTCGCCGTCATTATGACATAAAAATTTGAGAATAAACTAAAGAGTTTCAGGTTTAGTTTATATAAGGCAAGGTGTTCTTTCTGCCTCCTTTATGACACCTTGCCTTTTGCTTCACAAATTTTTCATCTATTTTAGATACTATTATATTTATGAAAACGATATTTTTAGCGATTATACTTACCATACAACTTTTTTCTTATGAGCAAAAGTTAAAAAGCTATCTTGAGAGAAAGTTTACTAGTTACTATCCAACTATGACTATAAAAAATATAGAGTTGAAAGTAAATAATGAGATACCAAAAGGCTACAAGCTAAAAAAGGTTTATTTTCCCAAAAACTCTATAAAGAGAGAAAATGGAAACTTTTCAGCCATTTTTAGTGATGGAGAGGGTGAAAAAAGGATATATTTTAAGTATAGTATAGATGCTACAGTTCAAGTACTTTTGGCAAATATGGATATAAGAGCAAAGACACCTCTTTCGATGGACTTTTTTACTCAAATACCTCTAAAGTTTGATAACTTCTATGATAAGCCAGTTACTGATGTGTATAAATTAGAAGCAAAAACACTTATAGTTAGAGGTAAGATACTAACCTCTAGGATGGTAAGAAAGATACCGGATATTCATAGAAATGATGAGATTATAGCTGAGGCTAGAGAGGATGGTATAGTGGTTGATTTTCCTGTAAGAGCTTTAGAAGATGGAAGAGTAGGAGAGTATATAAGAGTTAAAAGAGGATCAAAAACTATACTAAAAGCAAAGGTGTTGTCATCAAATAAGGTTTTGATAAAGTGAAGTTGGTAGTAGGGATAAGTGGAGCTAGTGGGGCTAGGTTGGCAAAGAGATTTATAGAGCTTTTGCCAAAAGATATAGAGCTTTTTGTAGTCCAAAGTGAGAGTGCAAAGGTGGTTTTTGAAAAAGAGGAGGGAATAGAGGAGTTTGAAAACTCTGATATATCTGCCCCAATCTCAAGTGGAAGTTTTAAAGCGGATGCTATGATAGTAGTACCAACTAGTATGAATACTTTAGCTAAAATCTCATGTGGCATAGCAGACAATCTACTTACAAGAACAGCTTCAGTGATGATAAAAGAGAAAAAACTACTTATCCTAGCTCCAAGAGAGATGCCATACTCATCTATAGCTTTAGAAAATATGCTAAAACTATCAAATTTAGGAGTTGTCATAGCTCCACCAGTTTTGGGATACTACTCAAATCAACAAAGCTTAGAGATGATGGAAGATTTTTTGATAGGAAAGTGGTTTGATATGTTAGGAATTGATCATGATTTATATCAAAGATGGGGAAAATAAATGAAAAAAACGATATATCCAGGGACTTTTGATCCTATAACAAATGGACACTTAGATATCATCAAAAGAGCTAGTCATATTTTTGATGAGGTTGTGGTAGCAGTTGCAGACTCAAAAGCAAAAAAGCCTATGTTTTCTCTTTCTCAAAGGGTAGAGATGGCAAAACTTGCCACCAAAGAGATAAAAGGTGTCAAAGTAGTCAGTTTTGATAACTTGCTAGTTGATTTTGCAAAAAAGATGCAGATAAGTTTTATAGTTAGAGGTCTTAGAGCTGTTAGTGATTTTGAGTATGAACTGCAGATGGGTTATGCTAACTCCTCATTAGATCCAAACATAGAGACTATCTATCTTATGCCAACACTTGAAAATGCCTTTATAAGTTCATCAGTAGTTAGAACGATACTCTCACATGGAGGAGATATATCTCATCTAGTTTGTAAAGAGGTTGTTAAACAAATATATTCATATCAGAAATAACTCTGTTTTTCCCACTCTCTTTAGCTTTATATAAAAGTTTATCTGCTTGAGTTATCATTTCATCAAGTGAGTTTAGTTTTTTGGTTGTTAATCCTATCGATACAGTAAAATTTAGTTTAGCTATATCTTTGCATAGAGTATTTAAAAAGTTTATAGCATCTAAAGTTTTTATATCTTGTAAAAGTAGTATAAACTCTTCTCCACCAATTCTAGCTACTATATCTTTACCTTTTATACTCTCTTTTAACAGATTTGCTAGTGATTTTATAACTTCATCTCCTTTATTGTGGCCAAAGGTATCATTTATCTTTTTGAAATTATCTATATCTATCATAGCAATAGCAATATTTCTTGATTTTGAGTGAATTTTGTGTGCAATCTCAAAAAAGTATTTTCTATTTGATATACCTGTTAGAAAATCTTTATTAGCACTCTCTTTTAAAAGAATAAATGTATTTAGAGTTTTATTTAGGTTATTTACTCGTTGTATTAGTTCGTTATAGCTAAAATTTTTAGATAAAAAATCATTTGCACCCTTGCTAAAAAATTTAGTCGAATCTATAGTATCAGAGATTCCGATGATCCCAAATTCTGTAAAAGATAGATTTCTTCTTATGATTTGTAAAAGTTCAATTCCACTCATGAGTGGCAAATCTTTTTTTGTAATGAGTATTTTTATATCTTTATATTTTTCATAAATCTCTAAAGCTTCTAAAGGATTTGTTGAGGTATAAACTGTATATAGTTGAGATGTGAGATAGTCTTTGCTCATTTTTAAAGAAGCTTTATTGTTATCTAGTAAAATGATTTTTGTTTTAGAGTTTATATATAGTTGGTTTAGATAATCATACAGTTCATTTATAGTTTCTGGAGATTTGTAGTTAAATATTTTTAAATTATTTGATTTTATATCTTTTGTTGAGAGTAAAATTGTGGTACTAGGATTGTTAGTATGGTTTTCATTATCTGTTATAATGATAGTTTTTTTATCAATTTTTTCTGTTAAGATAAAGTTTTTAGCAGTTTCAATCTTACTTTTTAACTGTATATAGAAATTTTTATTTTCCAAAATAAGTTTTATTTTCATAATCTACCTTTTTCCTTTATAATCGTAAACTAAATCGGTATAGGTAAAAAAAACTTTAATTATTTTTTTTTGATATACTATAAAAAATTTTTAAAAAGGATTATCGTGAAAAAAATTGTTTTAGTTATGTTAAGTATAGTTTTAGGATTTTTACTTAGTGGTTGTGGAGTTGGTTCACTTGTTGCAGCACCATTTAAAGTAGCAGGTGCAGTTGTAAATGTAGTAACACCAGATGCAGTTGGTGATAGTATCAGTGCTGTTGGAGATGCGGCTGATGATGTTATACCATTTTAGTAGATAGGTAGGATTTTGAAAGAGTTTTTACTAAAAGTAGCTACTGGCATCAAACAAAAAGATGTTTTAAAAAAGGATGAAGAGCTTTTTAACTCTTTGGTTCGAGGAAAATTTGTCAAACAAAAGGGTGGTATTTATAAGTTAGATAGTAAATATCGCTTTGGAGTTATAGATATATCTCGAAGTGGAGTAGGTTTTTTAGAGAGTTTTTCAGTAAAAAAGCATAAAGATTTAGTCATAGAAGGGTATGACTTAAATGGAGCCACAAAAGGCGATATAGTCTTAGCAAAAAGGATTTTTAGCAAAGGGGGCAGACCAAAAGCCAAAGTTATAGAGGTTTTGCAAAAAGAGTTTGCAGTCTCTGTTGCCTATACTAAAGAGGTAGATGGTAGAGTTGTTGGGGTAAATATCAAAACTGATATGGCTATGAGTATAGCTTCAAGTCAAAAGGCTTTAAAACAGCTTCCTTTGGGAACTGTATTAAAGATAGATAACTATACAAATGGAATCGTAGAGGTTTTAGGAGTTTTGGATGATCCAAAAGTTGATGAAAAAATCTCTTTAGCACTCTATAACAAAAAAGAGGAGTTTTCTAAAAAGGCTATCTTAGAAGCTAAAAGTTATGGTAATGAGGTAGATAAGAGCATGTACCCTGACCGGTTGGACTTAACAGAGCTTGATTTTTGTACTATCGACCCACCTGATGCAAAGGATTTTGATGATGCAGTTTATTTTGACAAAGAGCAAAAGATACTTTATGTTGCCATAGCAGATGTTAGCCATTATGTTTCATATCTATCAAATATAGATAAAGAGGCAAAGTCAAGAGGATTTACTATCTATTTCCCTCATAAAGCTATCCCAATGCTCCCTCGTGAGCTTAGTGAAAATATTTGCTCACTTAAACCTGAGGTTGATAGGCTTGCTTATGTTTATAAGATTTGGCTTGATGAGGGTAGCTTAGAGGTTATAAAAAGTGAGAGATTTGAGGCTGTTATAAACTCTAAAAGAAGATATACTTATGATAGGGTAGATGAGTTTTTAGATGGAAAGTTTGAGGGAGTTGATGAGGTTGATAAGAGGATACTTGATTTTTTACTACCTTTGAAAAAACTACTCTTTAAGATAAGAGATAAAAGACTTCAAAGTGGTTGTGAGTTTAGGAGCGAAGAGGTTAGAATGAGCCTAGATGAAGAGCAAAATCTAGTAAAAACTAAGATTGAAGTTGAAACTCCCTCTCATGCACTTATAGAAGATGCTATGCTTTTGGCTAATAAAGAGGCTAGTAAGGATTTGTCTCAAGGGATTTTTAGAGTTCATGAAGCCCCTAGCTTTGCAAAGATAGATGATATGCTAGATACTTTAGCAACTATAGGGATATATAGTGAAGTAGATCATGAAAATATCTATGCAAAGATAAGAGATTTACAAAAAAAAGCAGATGAAAAAGATGTTAGAGCTGAGGTTGATAGGCTAATTATCCGAGCTCAACAACAAGCTAGATATGATAAAGAAAATAAAGGGCATTTTGGTTTAGGATTTGACAGCTATACTCACTTTACCTCACCGATAAGAAGATATAGTGATTTGGTTGTACATAGACTTTTAAAAGCTTATCAAAATGGCGAAAATGAGAGAGCTTTGAAGTTTATGATAAGTGAACTAGAAATCACAGCTTTGAGAGTTAGTGAACTAGAGAGAGAGTCTGCAAAAGTTGCTTGGGATTTTATGGATAGAAAGTATGCTAGATGGGCTGTAAAAAATAAAGGAACAGTTTTAAAAGCTGTGATAACTGATACCGATAGGATGCCAATTTGCCATACTATAGATGAAAATATAAGTGGTATGAGAGTCTTTTTACTAGATAGTGATGTTGATCTTTTTGAAAAAATTGATGTTGAGATAGTTGAGGGGCATATAACTAGTGGTAAGGTTATAGGTAGAGTTATTTGGTAGTGTTACAAAAAGTAACTATAGATTTTTTTTATTATTGTAATAACTACAATATCTTGCAAAAAGTAAAATATACTCTACAAAAGATAAAAAAATATTATATTTCTTATTTATAAAATCTGACAAGATTAAGAGTAATAATGTAACATGACATAACCTAATCAAATATAAGGAGAGTTCATGCTAGAGATGAGATGGCACAGCAGGGCTGGACAGGGTGCTGTAACAGGTGCTAAAGGTTTAGCTGATGTTGTGGCAAATACTGGAAAAGAAGTGCAAGCATTTGCCTTTTATGGTTCTGCAAAGAGGGGAGCAGCGATGACTGCTTATAATAGGATAGATGATGAGCCTATTTTAAATCATGAAAAATTTATGCATCCAGACTATGTTTTGGTAATAGATCCTGCACTAGTTTATACTGCAGATATAACTGCAAATGAAAAAGATACTACAAAGTATATAATAACTACACACTTAAGTAAAGAGGAGCTTATAGAGAGTGTTCCAAAACTAAAAGGTAAAGAGGTTTATGTGGTTGATTGTATGCAAATATCTCTTGATACTATAGGAAGAGCTATACCAAATACTCCTATGCTAGGGGCTTTGATGAAAGTTTCTGGTATGTTTGAGTTAGATTACTTTAAAAATGCTATGCTTAAAGTATTGGCTAAGTTTCCACAAAAGATTATAGATGCAAATATGCAAGCTATTGATAGAGCTTATAATGAAGTAAAGTAGGGGTAAAAGATGAGTAAATATGTAGGTTGGGATGAAGTAAATGATGGAACACTGCTTTTCTCATTTGAGGGAGAGTTTGATAAAGCAGTAGAGACAAAACAAGAGGATAGACCTTATGCAGAGTGGAACTCTTTTAAGGCATATGTTGGAGATTGGAGGGTTTTAAAGCCAGTATATAATAGAGATATATGTATAGATTGTCAAAATTGTTGGGTATATTGTCCAGATACATCTATCATAAGTAGAGATAAAAAAATGATAGGTGTTGATTATGATCACTGTAAAGGGTGTGGAGTTTGTGTGGAAGTTTGTCCTACAAATCCAAAATCACTACTTATGTTTGTAGAAGCAAAAGATAATGAAGAGGCTATTGCTGAGTGGCCTGAGAAAAAGAAAAAGAGTAAGGATTAATAATGGCAGAGAAATTAGAGTTACAAGAGGTAGAAGTTTGGGATGGAAATATGGCTTTTGCACAAGCTATGAGACAAGCTCAAATAGATGTTGTTGCAGCTTATCCTATCACACCATCTACTCCAACAGTTCAAAACTATTCTAAGTTTTTGGCTGATGGATATGTTGATGGTGAGTTTGTTATGGTTGAGAGTGAGCATGCTGCTATGAGTGGATGTGTTGGAGCTGCTGCTGCTGGTGGTAGAGTTGCAACGGCTAGTAGTTCTCAAGGTATAGCTTTGATGGTAGAGGTACTTTACCAAGCTAGTGGAATGAGACTTCCAATCGTTCTTGCTATGGTAAACAGAGCTTTGGCTGCACCGCTAAATGTAAATGGAGACCACTCTGATATGTATCTAACAAGAGATGCTGGTTGGATAAACCTATGCTCTTTTAATCCTCAAGAGGCATATGATCTTATGCTTTGTGCATTTAAAATTGGAGAGGATATGAGAGTAAGGCTTCCGGTTGCAGTTCATCAAGATGGATTTATCTGCTCTCATACTGCTCAAAAAGTTATGCCACTTCAAGACGATGAGGCATATGATTTTATAGGAGACTATCAAACAAAAGATGATATGTTGGATTTTAGCAGAGCAGTTACTTATGGTGCTCAAACTGAAGAGGATTGGCACTTTGAGCATAAAGCAAAACAACATAAAGCTTTGATGGATAGTAGAGCAGTTATAGAGGAAGTTTTTGCTGAGTTTGAAAAAAGAACTGGTAGAAAGTATAATAGAGTTGAAAAATACTTAATGGAAGATGCAGAAGTTGCTATCATAGCTCTTGGAACTACTGTTGAGAGTGCAGTAATAGCAGCTAAAGAGATGAGAAAAGAGGGAATAAAAGCTGGTGTTGTTGCTCCAAGAGTACTTAGACCATTTCCTTTTGATGATATAAGAGATGCTTTAAAAGATGTAAAAGCTATCGCTGCACTTGATAGAAGTGCTCCAGGTGGTGCAATGGGTATGCTATTTAATGAAGTATCAGCTGCTATGTATAGCAGTGGAAACTTTGTGCCTATGGTAAACTATATCTATGGTCTTGGTGGTAGAGATATGACTCAAGAGCATTTAAAAGGTATATATAGAGATTTGGCTGAGTGTGCTAAAGCTGGTAAGATTATCGGTAAAGTACAAAAATTTAGTGGACTAAGAGGTCCAACTTTAGAATTTTTTGAGCAAAAGTAGGGAGAGGGTACTATGAGTAAAATAATAAAAAATTTAAAAGAGTTTTCAACTGCAAATGATAGATTTGAGGGAGCTCACCTACTTTGTCCAGGATGTGCTCACTCTATCATCGTTAGAGAGCTTATGAACTGTACTGATGATGACTTAGTTATAGCGACAAATACAGGTTGTTTAGAAGTTTCAACTGCAGTTTATCCATATACTTCATGGGATACAAGCTGGATTCATATTGGCTTTGAAAATGCAGCAACTGCAGCTAGTTGTGCAGAGGCTATGTATAAAGCTAGAAAGAGAAAAGGTACTTTAAAAGATCCAGATAGAAGTGTAAAGTTTGTAGCTTTTGGTGGAGATGGAAGTACTTATGATATAGGTTTTCAGTGGCTAAGTGGAGCTGTTGAGAGAGGTCATGATTTTACATATATCTGTCTTGATAACGAAGTTTATGCAAACACTGGAGGACAAAGAAGTTCTGCTACTCCAATAGGAGCTTCTACTACAACAAGTCCAGCTGGAAGAGTAAGTTACGGTGAGAAGCAAAACAAAAAAGATTTGGTTGGTATTATGGCAGCTCATGGAGCTCCTTATGTTGCTCAAGTTGCACCAAATAAATGGAAACTTATGGTCAAATCTTTTCAAAAAGCACTTGAGACTGAGGGACCATGCTATATAAATGCTATGAGTGCATGTACTACTGAGTGGAAATTTGCTCCAAATGAGACTATCGATGTATCTGATTTAGCAGTAGATAGTTTAGTTTTCCCACTATATGAGATAATAGATGGAAGAGAGTTAAATATATTATATAGACCTAAAAAAGTAATTCCTGTTAAAGATTATTTAGCAGCTCAAGGAAGATTTAAACACTTGTTTAAACCAGAAAATGCTCATGTTATAGAAGAGTGGCAAAAAAGAGTAGATGCTCAGTGGGAGTATTTACAAAGAAGAGAGGAAGCAAGAGTTTAAAAACTCTTCCTCTTTTCAAAACTTCAA
>Ga0256832_1002823_pt1 | contig 11863 bp, 11 predicted proteins | sample 134614metaG_FD_190534 | JGI IMG/M metagenome (GOLD analysis project Ga0256832, IMG submission 190534) | Hydrothermal vent microbial communities from Lau Basin, Pacific Ocean - 134-614 | ecosystem: Environmental > Aquatic > Marine > Hydrothermal vents | place: Pacific Ocean: Lau Basin | collected... | reverse complement strand
ACCTGGACCGGCACGGCCAGCCCGACCCCTACCCCCTGCTCAACTGGCTGCTGGCCGCCACCGTGAAGAACTGGCGCGGCCGGCGCGACACCCTGGGCGAGGTGTGGACCTGGCTCGACGAGGTGGACGCCCTGCTCGAGCGGCGCTGCCGCGAACAGCCCGACTTCTGGTGCCGCGTGGCGCAGATCGAGAGCCGCTTCGCCCGCTACCTGGCCAGGGACTCCCTCGCACCCGACGGCGGCCACGCGCTGGCCGACCACCTCGACGAACTGAGCGCCCGGTACCTCGACGCCTGCCGCCGCTACGGCTCCCCCCGCCAGCACCGCTCGGTCATCGACACCCTGCGCTTCCTGCTGGCCATGACCGAGGACCGCCGCACGCGCAGCGCCCGCACCGCGCGGCGCAACCTGCGCCTGCTCATCGAACGCTGGCAGGGCGTGGAAGACCTCATGGCCGAGGGAGGGGATGGATAGCCCCGGCGGGGCGCGGGTCGGACGGGGAGAAGGGGGACGACCGGCCCGCCGCTCAGGGGCGCGGCGGGCGGCCGGCGCGCCTCAGGGCACGATGGTGGTCAGGCCGTACAGCTGCCACATCTGCATGCCGCCGCGGTAGTAGGCCAGCCGCTCGGGCGGGTAGCCCAGCTTGAGCAGGGCGCGGATGGCGCGCGGCGACTGGCCGCACCAGGGGCCGTTGCAGAACAGGATGAGCTTCTTGGCCTGGGTGAAATCCCAGTCGTCGGTCTTGAGGTGGCCGTTGAGCAGGCCCAGCTTCTCCAGGAAGCGGGTTACTGCACTCACCTCGCCGCGCTTGCGCACGCCCAGCTTGTAGAACGCCTCCACCAGCTTGGGATCGCCCGGCGAGGACTCGAACACGGTGAAGGGGATGTTGACCGAGCCGGGGATGGTGCCCTTGTGGTTCCAGGCCGGCAGGCGGGCGTCGATGAGCATGCCGCGGCCGGACACCACGTCGTTCTCCATGAAGTCGAACACCTCCAGCTCGCCTACCGTGCGCACGCGCGGGTCGAGCTGGATGGGTTCAATGCAGTGCGGCGGGCACCGGTGGGAGGTGCGCGCAAAGAAGCCGGTGATGGTGTGGTCCAGATCCTGGATGCGCTCCACCTTCACCACCTGGCCGTTGTGCACGGTCTCCAGGCTGTCGCGGGTGGCGTCGAGCTGCACCGGCCTGTCGCCGGCGGCCAGGGCCGGGCAGGTCAGCAGGCAGGCGAGGAGCAGGGAGAGGACACGCTGGATCATGACGGTGTTCCTTCACGGGTTGAGATAGGTCTGCTTGATCTGCTCGCGCACGAAGCGGATGTCCGGCCGCTCGCTGTAGGCGCGGTAGATCTGGTCCTGGCGCTGGCGGCCCAGCTTGCGATAGAAGGCGTAGCTGCCGAAGTAGCGCTGCTGCAGGTAGGCCTCGAACTCCTCGCGCGTCATGTCGGCCGGCATGTCGGTGGTGGCGGGCTCAACCGGCGCGGGGCGGCCGGTGATGGACTTCTGGTTGCGGGTGTCCAGCTCCACGGCGTGCACTTCCCGCTGAATGGTATCGAGGAACGGGTCCGCGGCGCGGGCGACATCTGGCAGGCCGACGACGGCGACCAGCAACAGCCCGGTCAGCGGACAGGCGGCTTGGGCGATAGTCCGTCGTTGCATTGTTCTTCCTTTGGTGGACGGCTGGGGTTGACAGGCATCTTACCCCTGTGTAATGCGCGTCCCAATCACCGCGTTTTTACTCTGTGAACGCGCACACAAATTTACATTTGGGCACCTGCCGGCGCCGCCGGGCGGTGTGTCGGAACGCACACAGACAGGCGCGGGAAGGGGAGAAAACGGCCACAGCTGCGCGGCCTGCAGGCCGCGCCGATGCGCGCGGTCAGCCGGGTCGACCTGCCGCTAGAACGCCCGTCCCAAGGCCTCCGCCTCGTCCAGCATGGCGGCGCGCGCGGCGGCCTCCACCGTGCCCACGGCCAGAAAGACGCGGCTCTCCACCTGCGGGACGCCGCAGAAGCGCAGGGTGCCCTGCACCATGGGGCGGGCCAGCTCGTCCGGATCGACCTCGAGGGCGCGGAATTCGTCGGCGCTGCCGCCGGCGGTGACCACCACCAGCGCCTTGCGCTGCGGCAGCAGGCCGGTCACGCCCTCGGGGCCGTAGCGGAAGGCGAAGCCGTGGGTGAGCACGCGGTCGCACCAGCCCTTGAGCACCGCCGGCCGGTCGAACCACCACAGCGGATAGACGAACACCAGCCCCTCGGCCCAGCGCAGCAGGTCCTGCTCGGCCCGCACGGCGGGCGCCACCATGCCCGCCTGCAGGCCGGCCAGCTCGGCGCCGTCCAGCACGGGGTCGAAGGCCGGCGCGTGCAGGTCGCGCAGGCGCACCTCGTGGCCGGCGGCCGCCAGGCCCCGCTGCAGGCGGCGCCGCAGGGCGTGGTTGAAGCTGTCGGGATTGGGGTGGGCGACCACCAGCAGCACGCGCATGGCGGTCAGTGTTCGCCCTTGGGGTGGGTGACGCTGGCCGGCTCGCGGAACAGGGTGTCCACGTCGATGGCGTCGTAGTGGTAGCGGGCGTTGCAGAACTCGCAGTGCACCTCGATGCCGCCCTCGCGCCGCACGATGTCGCGCGCCTCCTCGGCGCCCAGGCCGCGGATCATGGCCTCCACCCGCTCCGCCGAGCAGTCGCACTGGAAGCGCACCGGCTCGGCCTCCAGCAGGCGCACGCCCTCCTCGTGGTACAGGCGGCGCAGCAGGGTCTCCACCGGCAGGTCGAGCAGCTCGCGCTCGTCCAGGGTGTCGGTGAGCGCCTCCAGACGCCGCCAGGCGTCCTCGTCACGGGGCGCGGCGCTGTCCTCGCGGCGCGGCATCTCCTGCAGCAGCAGGCCGGCGGCGGCCTGCCCGTCGCAGGCCAGCCACAGGCGGGTGGGCAGCTGCTCGGACTGGCGGAAGTAGCCCTCCAGGGCCTTGGCCAGGTCGCCGCTCTCCAGGGGCACGATGCCCTGGTAGCGCTCGCGCCCCTGGCCGGGGTCGAGGGTCATGACCAGCTGCGCGTCGGGGCCGAACAGGTCGCCCTGCTCGGGCAGCTCGGCCTCGCTGTCCCAGTGGGCCAGGCCGCGCAGGCTGCCGTTGGCGCGCGCCTGCATGACCAGCAGGGTGACCGGGTGGCCGCCGCTGATCTGCAGGGTGAGCGAGCCCTCGAACTTGAGCGTGGCGGTGAGCAGGGCGGTGGCCGCCAGGGCCTGGCCCAGCAGGCGCAGCACGGGCGGCGGGTAGTCGGCGTTGGCGCGCAGGGCGCGGAAGGTGGCGTCCAGGTGGACCCACTCGCCGCGCACGGCAGTGTCCTCGATGAGGAAACGGTGCAGGGTGTCTTTCTCGGGCATGGGGAGGATGGGGGCGCTGCCCCGTGCGGACCGGCGGAAAAGATAGCACCGCCCCGGGCGGTGGCGAAATGCCCCCGCGCCGGGCGGCCCTTCGCCCTACTCGGCCAGCTTGCGGCGCAGGATCTGGTTGACCTGGGCGGGGTTGGCCTTGCCCCTGGACAGCTTCATGACCTGGCCGACGAAGAAGCCCAGCACCTTTTCCTTGCCGGCCTTGAACTGGGCCACCTGGGCGGGGTTGTTGGCCAGCACCTCGTCGATCATGGTCTCGATGGCCCCCTCGTCGCTGATCTGGCGCAGGCCCTCGCGCTCGATGATGGTGTCGGCGTCCTCGCCGCTCTGCCACATCTTCTCGAACACGCCCTTGGCGATCTTGCCGGAGATGGTGTTGTCGCGGATGCGCGCCAGCAGGCCACCCAGCCGCGCGGCGTCCACCGGGCTGGCGGTGATGTCCAGCCCGGCCCGGTTGAGGGCGCCGGTCAGCTCGACGATGACCCAGTTGGCGGCCAGCCGCGCATCGCCGCAGTGCTCGGCCACCGCCTCGAAGTAGTCGGCCGTCTCCCGGCTGGCGGTGAGCAGGCCGGCCTCCTCGCGCCCCAGCCCGTACTGGTCCATGAAGCGGCGCCGCTTGGCGTCGGGCAGCTCGGGCAGGGTGGCGCGCACGGACTCGATGAGGGCGTCGTCCAGCACCACCGGCAGCAGGTCCGGGTCGGGGAAGTAGCGGTAGTCGTTGGCCTCCTCCTTGCTGCGCATGGCCCGCGTCCGGCCGCGCTCGGCGTCGAACAGGCGCGTCTCCTGCACCACCGCGCCGCCGCTTTCCAGCACCTCGATCTGGCGCTCCACCTCGTAGGCGATGGCCTGCTCCACGAAGCGGAAGGAGTTGAGGTTCTTGATCTCCGTGCGCGTGCCGAACTCGTGCGAGCCCCTGGGCCGCACCGACACGTTGGCGTCGCAGCGGAAGGAGCCCTCCTGCATGTTGCCGTCGCAGATGCCCAGGTAGCGCACCAGGGCGTGGATCTTGCGCATGTAGGCCACCGCCTCCTGCGGCGAGCGCAGGTCCGGCTCGGAGACGATCTCCAGCAGCGGCGTGCCGGCGCGGTTGAGGTCGATGCCGGTCATGCCGGCGAAGTCCTCGTGCAGCGACTTGCCGGCGTCCTCCTCCAGGTGGGCGCGGGTGACGCCGATGCGCTTGGTCTGCCCGTCGGGCAGCTCGATGTCCACGTGGCCCAGGCCGACGATGGGCAGCTCGTACTGGCTGATCTGGTAGCCCTTGGGCAGGTCGGGATAGAAGTAGTTCTTGCGCGCGAACACCGAGCGCCGCCCCAGCTCCGCCTCGATGGCCAGGCCGAACTTGACGGCCATGCGCACCGCCTCGGCGTTGAGCACGGGCAGCACGCCGGGCAGGCCCAGGTCGATGGCGCAGGCCTGGGTGTTGGGCTCGGCGCCGTAGGCGGTGGGCGCGCCGGAGAAGATCTTGCTGCGCGTGGCCAGCTGGGCGTGGATCTCCAGGCCGATGACGGTCTCCCATTCCATCTCCAATCCCCCTCAGGCGTAGTCGGCCGGGATGGCCCGGTGCCAGTCGGTCTCCTGCTGGAAGCGGTGCGCCACGTTGAGCAGGCGCGCCTCGTCCCAGTGGTTGCCGATGATCTGCAGGCCCACCGGCAGGCCGTCCACCTGCCCGGCGGGGATGGACAGGGCCGGCAGCCCGGCCAGATTGACGGCAATGGTGTAGATGTCGGACAGGTACATGCCGATGGGGTCGGCCGCCTTCTCGCCCAGGCGGAAGGCCGGCGTGGGCGTGGTGGGACCCATGAGCACGTCCACCTGTTCGAAGGCGCGCAGGAAGTCGTCGCGGATCAGGCGGCGCACCTTCTGCGCCTTGAGGTAGTAGGCGTCGTAGTAGCCGGCCGACAGGGCGTAGGTGCCGACCATGATGCGCCGCTTCACCTCCTCGCCGAAGGCCTCGCCGCGCGAGCGGGTGTACAGGTCCAGCAGGTCCTGCGGGTCCTGGCAGCGGTAGCCGAAGCGCACGCCGTCGTAGCGCGACAGGTTGGAGGAGCACTCGGCCGGCGCCACCACGTAGTAGGCCGGCACGGACAGGTGCACGTGGGGCAGGTCGATGTCCACCAGGGTGGCGCCCAGCCCCTCGTACACGGCCAGCGCCTCGCGCACGCGCCGTTCCACGCCGGTGTCCAGGCCCTCGCCGAAGAAGGGCCGGGCCAGGCCGATGCGCAGCCCGTCCAGCGGCCGCTCCAGGGCGGCCAGGTAGTCGTCCACCGGGTGGTCCATGCTGGTGGAGTCGCGCTCGTCGAAGCCGGCCATGGCGCCCAGCAGCAGGGCGCAGTCGGCGGCGCTCTGGGCGATGGGGCCGCCCTGGTCGAGGCTGGAGGCGAAGGCGATCATGCCCCAGCGGGACACGCGCCCATAGGTGGGCTTGAGCCCGGTCACCCCGCACAGGGCAGCCGGCTGGCGGATGGAGCCGCCGGTGTCGGTGCCGGTGGCGGCCGGCGCCAGGCGCGCCGCCACGGCCGCCGCCGAACCGCCCGAGGAGCCGCCCGGCACCCGCTCCCGATCCCACGGGTTGCGCACCGGGCCGTAGAAGCTGGTCTCGTTGGACGAGCCCATGGCGAACTCGTCCATGTTGGTCTTGCCCAGCATGACCGCGCCGGCCGTCTTGAAGCGCTCGACCACGGTGGCGTCGTAGGGGGCGATGAAGTTGTCCAGCATGCGCGAGGCGCAGGAGGTGCGCACCCCGTCCGTACAGAAGATGTCCTTGTGGGCGATGGGCAGGCCGGTGAGCGGGCCGGCCTGGCCGGCGGCGCGGCGCCGGTCGGCCTCGCGCGCGGCGGCCAGGGCCAGCTCGCCGGTGACGGTGATGAAGGCGTTCAGCTCGCGGTCGCGGGTGTCGATTCGGTGCAGGAAGTGCTCGGTCAGCTCCACGCTGCTGAAGTCGCCGCGCTGCAGGCCGTCGCGCAGTTCGATCAGGGTCTTGCGGTGCATGTCGTGGTCCGGTGGGGGGCGAGGGGCGTCACTCGATGACGCGCGGCACGAGGTAGAGGCCGTTCTCCACCTGCGGCGCGATGGCCTGGAAGCGCTCGCGCTGATTGGTCTCGGTCACCTCGTCCGGGCGCAGGCGCTGGGTGGCGTCCAGCGGGTGGGCCAGGGGCTCCACGCCGGCGGTGTCCACGGCGTCCATCTGCGCCACGAAGTCGAGGATGTCGGACAGCTGGCGGGCGTACTGCGGCACGTCCGACTCGTCGATCTTGAGCCGCGCCAGATATGCTATTTTATGCACTTCCTGTTTGGTCAGAGCCATGCTGCACCCTCACGTGTCAGAGGCGCCGGAAGATACCACCATCCCGCCCCGGCCACTAGCGGCGGCCGCGTCACATTACGGGCGCTGCCGGTGCCACCCGGTTCAAGCTTCCTGAGCGGCGCGCTTGAGCGGGCGCGCGGCCGATCGACATAATACGCCCCCACACCAGCCGACCCCCCAACCGACGAGCCGAGACGACATGTTCAAATCACTCATGGGCCTCTTCTCCAACGATCTGTCGATCGACCTGGGCACCGCCAACACCCTCATCTACATGCGGGGCAAGGGGATCGTGCTGGACGAGCCCTCGGTGGTCTCCATCCGCATGGACCGCGGGCCGGGCGGGCCGCGCTCCATCGAGGCGGTGGGCATCGAGGCCAAGGCCATGCTGGGCCGCACGCCGGAGAACATCATGGCCATCCGCCCGCTCAAGGACGGCGTGATCGCCGACTTCACCACCACCGAGAAGATGCTGCAGTACTTCATCAAGAAGGTGCACCGCAGCAGCCTGTTCAAGCCCAGCCCGCGCGTGCTGGTGTGCGTGCCCTGCGGCGCCACCCAGGTGGAGCGCCGCGCCATCAAGGAATCGGCCGCCGGCGCCGGGGCGCGCAAGGTGTTCCTGGTGGAGGAGCCCATGGCCGCCGCCATCGGCGCCGGCGTGCCGGTGGACGAGGCCATCGGCTCCATGGTGCTGGACATCGGCGGCGGCACCTCGGAGGTGGCGGTCATCTCCCTCAACGGCATCGTCTATTCGGACTCGGTGCGCATCGGCGGCGACCGCTTCGACGAGGCCATCATCAACTACATCCGCCGCAACTACGGCATCCTCATCGGCGAGGCCACCGCCGAGCGCATCAAGCACGAGATCGGCTCCGCCTACCCCGGCAAGGAGCTGCTGGACATCGAGGTGCGCGGGCGCAACCTGTCGGAGGGCGTGCCGCGCACCTTCACCATCAACAGCAACGAGGTGCTGGAGGCGCTGCAGGAGTCGCTGTACGGCATCGTCTCGGCGGTCAAGACGGCGCTGGAGCGCACCCCGCCCGAGCTGGCCTCGGACATCGCCGACCGCGGCATCGTGCTCACTGGCGGCGGGGCCCTGCTGCGCGACCTGGACAAGCTCATCGCCGAGGAGACCGGCATCCACGTCATCGTGGCCGAGGACCCGCTCACCTGCGTGGCGCGCGGCGGCGGCAAGATCCTGGAAATCATGGAGGACAGGGGGCCCGGCTTCCTCGCCATGGAGTAAGGGCCCGGCGGGCCGATGCGCGATTCCCTCTTCCAGCGCGGCCCCAGCCCGCTGCTGCGCCTGCTGGTGCTGGCGGCCCTGTCGCTGGCGCTGCTGTTCCTGGATCGCAACACCCACCAGCTCGACACCACCCGCTCCGTGCTCGCCACCCTGCTGCACCCCCTGCAGGTGGCGGCCGACCTGCCGGTGCGCGCGCGCGCCTGGCTGCACGAGCACATCGCCGCACACCACACCCTGATCACCCGCAACCAGGCCCTGCGCGAGGAGAACCGGCTGCTGCGCGCGCGGCTGGCCCGCTTCGCCGCGCTGCAGCGGGAGAACGAGGAGCTGCGCGCCCTGCTCCACTCCGCCCGCCGCCTGGAGACGCGCCTGGCCTCGGCGCGCCTGCTGGCCATCAGCATGACGCCCTACCGCCAGCAGGCGGTCATCGACAAGGGCACGCAGGACGGCGTGGAGGTGGGCATGCCGGTCATCGACGAGCACGGCCTGGTGGGGCAGATCATCCGCGCCCATCCCTACCACGCCGAGGTGATGCTGATCTCCGACCCCAACCACGCCACCCCCGTGCAGGACCTGCGCAGTGGCGTGCGCAGCATCGCCCAGGGCACCGGCCGCACCGACGTGCTCAACCTGCTCTACCTGCCCGCCAACACCGACATCCGCGAGGGTGACCTGCTGGTGACTTCCGGGCTGGGCGGCCGCTTTCCGCCCGACTATCCCGTGGCGCGGGTGGCGGAGGTTTCCAGGGCCCCCGGCTCGGCCTTCGCCCACATCCGGGCCACCCCGCTGGCCCACCTGAACACCGGCCGCAAGGTGCTGCTGGTGACGGCCCGCCCCCTCATCCCGGCAGCCCCGCCGGACGACGAGGCCCGGCCGGCGGCGGAGGCGGAAACGAACCCGCCATGAAGGCCCGCCCCTCCGCCCTGCTCATGCTGACCACCCTGCTGGTGGCGGCCCTGCTGGACATCCTGCCGCTGACCGCCCCCGTGGCCCACTGGCGGCCGGACTGGCTGGCCCTGACCGTGCTCTACTGGTGCCTCGCGGCGCCGCAGCGCTTCAATATCGGCAGCGCCTGGCTGGCCGGGCTGATGCTGGACCTGCTGCTGGGCGGGCTGCTGGGCCAGCACGCCCTGGCCATGATCGTCATGGCCTATCCGGCGGTGCGCCTGAGTGCCCAGTTTCCCCTCTTCTCGGTGCTGCAGCAGCTGCTGCTGGTGGCGGCCGCGCTGGCCCTGTACCGCGGCATGCTGATGTGGATCTATGGCGTGAGCGGCGCGGGGCCGCTGGACTGGGCCTTCTGGGCGCCGCTGGTGAGCAATGTGCTGCTGTGGCCGTGGCTGGATTTCGGGCTGCGCCGCCTGCTGCGGCGCGGCGCGCGGGAGACGGCCGGGCTCTGACGCCGGTCCGCCGCAACGACGCGGGGCGACGCCGTGGCGCCGCCCCGCGGGAAGGAGCGCAGCGGGGACTCAGCCCCGCGCCGAATCGTCACGCAGCGGTTCGGTCTGCTCGCCGGAGGGATTGGCGAAGCGGTTGTTGAGCTCCTGCACCAGCCGATCGGTGGCCTGCCGGATGCGCGCCAGGCGCCGGCGGGCGCCGCGCCCCCAGCCCACCGGGCGACGGCGGAACAGGAAGTGACGGAAGCGGGTGTTCTTGCGGAAGGCCTTGATCACGGCCGGGTTGACGCCCGCCTTCTGCAGGCTGCGGGCCACCGCGTTGGCGTTCCACTTGCGCAGCAGGGCGTGCAGCCAGACCAGACCGACCACGACCGCCACCGCCAGCAGGACCTTCCACCAGTCGGCCACCGGATCGAACTGGGCCAGCATGGCCTGCAGGTCGAGCCGCTGCCACCAGCCCTGCACGAAGCCCACGACGCCCACGGCCGCCGCCAGGGTGCCGAACACGGCCAGATCGCTCCACAGCACGCGCCGGCGCCAGCGGCGCAGGGCCTCCTGCAGGCGCGGCACCCAGTGCTGCTCGATCTGGTTGGTGGTGTTCTCCAGCGCGCCGATGATGCGGTAGGAGCGCTCCACGCCCACCTGGTCGATGCGGGCCTCGATTTCGGCCAGGTCGTGGTTGCGGCGCCGGAAGTAGCGCTCGCGCACCGCGTCATCCTCGATGGGCACCATGCTGTTCTCGTCGAAGATGGCGTAGAAGGTTCCGGCGCTGAGGCCGGTCTGCACGATGGCCTTCTGCCAGGCCGCCATGACCTCCTCCAGATTGTCTTCCTTGGCCGTGGTGTCGATCTGGTTGAGGATGAACACGAACTTGTTGGCGTCGTTGCGCTCGATGGTGCGCCGCACCAGGTGCTCGAGGGTGTCCTGCATGGCGCCCGGCTCGGGGTGGCGGGCGTCGAAGAACACCAGCACCAGGTCGGACAGGCCGATGATGTGGTCGGTGAGGCGCAAGATGGTGTTGCGCTGCTCGTCGGCGTCGAAGCCCGGCGAGTCGATGAGGATCTTGCCCTTGATGCGCTCGGAGGGACAGGTCTTGAGCTGCAGGTAGCTGTCGATGCGCCCGCCCTCGCCGGCCGAGACCTTCTCGATCTCCTCGCTGATCTGATAGAACGGGAAGCGCGGGTCGGCGTCCAGCGCGATGCCCGGCAGGGTGCGCACCTCGTTCTCGCGCGAGTAGGTGATCACGGTGAACTTGTCGTCCACCGCCTGGTTGCCGGTCTTCTGCAGCGCCACCCCCAGATAGCTGTTGATGAAGGTGGACTTGCCGGCCGAGAAGGTGCCCAGGATGGACACCAGCGGCCACCAGGAGATGTTGTCGGCAAAGCTCTCGTCGGTGTCGAGAAAGCCCGTGCGGTAGCCGATCCGGTCCATCTGCTCGAAGAAGCCCACCACCTCCACCAGCAGCGGGTTCTCCTCGCGCAGGTGTTCCTTCAGGCTCCGGATGCGCTTGGCCAGAATCTTGTTGGGTTTCGCCATGATGTCGGTTCCTGGGGACGGGGAAGGGGGAAGGGTCGGCGCCGCCCCGCCGGCTTGCGGCGGGGCGGCGTGCCCGGCCGGGGCCGGGCACGCCTGGGACCACCTAGCGGGCCGCGCGCAGTTTCTCCATGAGCCTGGCGGCGGCCTCGCGATCGACGCTGCCGATGAAGCCGATCAGCGGGCGCAGCTCGCGGAAGCGCTTCTGCTCGATGAGCAGGTAGGCCGCCTTCTCGTACATCTCGGCCGCCTCGCGGGTCTTGCCCTCGCGCAGCAGCAGGTTGCCATACTCGCCCAGGATGTCCGGGTTGTCCGGCTGGGCCTGGATCACGTTGCGATAGATGGCGGCGGCGGCGGAGTAGTCGCCCTTCCAGTAGGCCTCGCGCGCCTTGGCGATGGTGGCCGCCAGCTTGCTGTCCACCTGCGGTGCGGCCGCCTGGGGTGCCGCCGCGCGCGGCGTGGCGGGCGGCGCCATGCGCATGGCCGGCATGCGACCCGGCATGGGCATGGCGGGCGGCGCGGACGGACGCGGTGCGGCCGGGGCCGGTTGTGGTCCACCGGCCGCGGCGGGCTGCTGGCCGGTTGCCGGCGCGGGCTGGGGCGCGGCGGCGGGCTGCTCAGCCGTGGCAGCAGCGGCCGGCTGGGCGGCAGCGGCCTCCGGCGCGGCCTTGGCCGCTTCGGCCGGTGCGGGGGCCGCCTTGGCGGCCTCGGCCGCGGGAGCAGGCTGCTGTTCGGCCTTGGCGGTCTCGGCGGCCGGTGCGGGCTGCTGCTCGGCCTCGGCGGCCTCGCTGGGGGCCGGCTTCTTCTTGAAGAAATCGAACAACGACTTCTTCTTGGGTGCGGCCTCCGGCGCCGCCTGGGCCTGTTCGGCCGCAGCCGGCCGGGCCGCCTCGGCAGTGGCCGACGCGGCGGTTTCGGCCTGGGCGGCGGCCTCTACCGCCGGCTTGGCGGCGGTCTCGGCCGGCGCCGCGACCTCGGCCTGCTGGGCGACGGACGGGGCCTCGGCC
>Ga0256832_1002822_pt1 | contig 11865 bp, 13 predicted proteins | sample 134614metaG_FD_190534 | JGI IMG/M metagenome (GOLD analysis project Ga0256832, IMG submission 190534) | Hydrothermal vent microbial communities from Lau Basin, Pacific Ocean - 134-614 | ecosystem: Environmental > Aquatic > Marine > Hydrothermal vents | place: Pacific Ocean: Lau Basin | collected... | reverse complement strand
CACCAATTCGCCGTTGTGGGGACGGACGCTCACGGGGCGGGTTCGCCGGCTGATCACGCCGCAAGGCACGTTTAACGTAACCGACTTATGAACTGGAAACATGGGTGGCCTATCATCCTGCGGTATGGCTTGTTGGCCGCCGCCGGCAGTGTGTTGCTGGCGGCCTTGCCTTACACGGTCGGCAACCGGGAATGGTTCGTTTCATCGCGGGTGAATGTGGTGTTGTCTTTGCTTCAACTGGCGTGGGGCATCGTGTGCGCCCTGATGGCCGTTCGGCGCTGGCGCGCCCTGCACGAAGGGCGGGCCGCCTTCCATGAAGCGCTGTTGCTGACATGGCCCGTGCTGCTTCTGATGGGCACCGCCGGCATCTTGCACTACTGGATTCGGATGCAGCTCCGCCCCGACCAATTCGAGTGGGTGCGACAAATTCAATTAGACGCATGGCGACAGAAATGGATAGCCGAAAACCTTTCCGAGGCCGACATCGCCTCCAAGACGGCGCAATTTCTGTCGGATTTCCAGCCGCCTACCTTTTCCACGGCCCTGATGCAATGGGTGTTGTGGTTGCTGATCAGCTTCGGCCTCGCCCTGGTGGTGGCGGCTTTTGCTAAAACAAAATCTCGATGAACACCTCTCCTTACGTTTCAATTGTGATTCCGCTTTACAATGAGGCGGAATCGTTGCCCGAACTGGAAGCCTGGATTCGGCGCGTGCTGGAACAGCAAGGATGGCCCTACGAAATCATCTTTGTGGATGACGGCAGCACCGATGGGTCGTGGCGGGTGATCGAAGCGTTGGCACAAAAAAACCCGCACATTCGGGCGTTTCGGTTTCAGCGGAACTACGGCAAATCGGCTGCGCTGAACGTGGGCTTCCGCCATGCCCGCGGGCAATATATCATCACGATGGACGCCGACCTGCAAGACAGCCCCGACGAGATCGTCCCGCTGGTGAACATGATGGAAAAGGAAGGCTACGATCTCATCTCCGGCTGGAAAAAAGAACGGCACGACCCGCTGTCCAAGACGCTGCCGTCGAAACTCTTCAACTGGGTGACCCGCAAAGTGACGGGCATTCCGCTGCACGACTTCAATTGCGGCCTGAAAATCTACCGTTCGCAGGTGGCCAAAGCACTCGACATTCACGGCGAGATGCACCGCTATCTTCCGGCGATGGCCAAGTGGGCCGGCTTCCGGCGCATCGGCGAAAAGGTGGTCAAGCACTATCCCCGCAAATACGGCGTGACCAAGTTCGGACTCGAGCGTTTTATCAACGGCTTTCTGGACTTGATGTCGATGGTGTTCGTCCAGCGCTTTCGGCGTCGGCCCATGCACTTTTTCGGCACCATCGGCCTGTTGCTGTTTGTGGCGGCGATGGGCATTGTGGCCTATCTGGTGGGGATGAAAGTGTATTACAGCTGGGTGTTGCAGGTGCACGTGCCGCGGGAAGTGGTGGACATGCCGCTGTTTTACATTGCTTTAACCACCGCCATCATTGGCTTTCAACTTTTTCTGGCCGGTTTCTTGGGTGAGTTGATTGCCTCGCACTCGTCCCGCGACGACTATCGGGTCATGGCCGCCATCGATCGATCCGACCCAGCCTGAGTACGGCAGCGACCTTGCCGCGGCCGTCGGCCATCATCAACAATGCCCCCGTTCCAAAGGTGTCGATGGTTTCCATGCTTTCACGCAGCCGCTTCAATTCCCCTCGCACGGTAAACGGCTGATAATAGGCCGACAGCTCGATGAGCGCCTGATATTCGGTGTGGACGCGAGGATTTGAAATGGTCTTTTGGGCGCGGGCGGTCAGGCTGGGCATCATGACCGTCCAGTTGGAGGGCGTGTGCCATCGGGCTGTGGCGAGGCGGCGCTGCCACTCTGGCAGCCGCCGGCCGGAAAACGGACGGGCGTCTTTGACCAGATAGATCGTCAACGTGGAATCGACGGCGATACGGACAGCCCGCCACCCGGCGCCGGCAGCCCGCATCACGCTGCTGTCTTGGTCCACGGTCGGATTCCACACCAGCCACGCCGCGCCTTGCTGTTCATCAAAGTAAGGCAACCACCGCCGCACGCCAAAGACCACCCGAAACGACAGCAGGGCAAAGTCCAGCGTGTCGGCCCGGCGCATCGGCAGGTCGTAGGCCTCATCCAGCCCCTGTTTGATCTGGATGTCGAGCCGCCGCAGCGCCGCCGAATCGTTCGGGCCCCGGTAACGCACCCAGAAGGGCGGAGTAAAATCCCGCCGTGCGTCCGGCTCGTCGCAACCCTTCCGCCACAACGGCGAATACACCATGTTCAGTGCCGCCGGTGCCGGTGAGTCGCACTGCATCCAGACCACCGGCGCCGGCTGCAGTGGAAGCGGCTTCCACTGACGATTGACGTTATAAAAGGTAACGTAAAAAATCACCGTCATCGCCGTGGCGATGAGCACAAAGTAAAAGGGCTTGCGGAGTGCGGGCGGGATCGAGCTCACGAGGAAGGTGTTTCAGCCCGGCGGACGGTGACCAATTCGACGGTGGTGGGCCCCACCTGCTCGACCCGAAAGTGCAGGTCTTTGTAGTCGATTTCTTCGCCGGGCTCGGGCATTCGTCCGACCAGCTCGGTGAGCAAGCCGCCCACGGTTTCCACCTCTTCGGCGTGGGGGTCGAAATAGTCTTCGGCCAAATCCAGCGCCCGAATGAGCTCGGGAATGGTTGTCCGGCCATATACCGTGTAAACGTCCGGCTCGGTTTCGGTGATTTTTTCTTCTTCCACCACGTCAAACTCGTCCCGAATTTCCCCGACGATTTCTTCCAGGAGGTCTTCCATCGTGACCAGCCCCACCAGGTTTCCGTATTCATCGACCACGAGCGCCATGTGGACGCCCTTGTCGCGAAAGGTCTCCATCAAATCGGGCAGTTTCATCGACTCGGGCACGTAATGGGCTTTTCGGAGCACCTGCGGCCAGTCGAAGGATTTCCGGTCGAGATAAGGCAAGAGGTCTTTGACGTAAAGGATGCCGCGGATATTGTCCAACGAATCCCGATAGACCGGCACCCGTGAATACTGGTCGTCATTGATGCGCTGGATGACCTCCTGAAAGGTGAGCGAGTCGGGATAGGCCACCACGTCGCGCAGGGGGGTGAGAATCTGCCTCACTTCGAGGTCTTGAAATTGAAGCAACTGCCGCAACATCGGATATGCCGGCTGATCGGCGCCGGTGGTGTCGAGGGCCTGCCGGATTTCTTTCGGGTCGAGCACCAGCGAGCGGTCGTCCGCTTGCTTTCCGCCCACGTCGCCTAACTTTTCCAGGAGGCGACTCAACGGCCAGAACAGATAATACGCCGCCGTGACCACCGGTGCCACCAGCGGAAGAAGCCGCTGCGGGTGTTTTTGCGCATACAGCTTGGGAAAAATCTCGCCGAAGAACAACAACACCAACGTAATGAGCACCCCTTCGACCACCAGCGTCAACCACCCCCACGGTCCGCCCTGCCACAGCGGCCGAAGGAGCATCGCCGCCCGCAGGATAAAAGCGATGTTGACGAGATTGTTCCCAATCAGGAGCGTGGCCAGCAGCTGCGAAGGACGACGCATCAGCCGATGACGCGTCGGTGCCGGTTCGGCGTTTCCCAGAAAAAAAACCACCTCCGAGGCCGAAAACAGCCCCGACAACATCAGCAACAGCAGCAGTTGTCCCGCACCCCAGAGTAGCGAAACGTCTCCTTCGTCCAACGTTTATCGGCGATTAGAAGGGAAGGTCTTCGCCCTCTTCGGCATCGGCGGGTGCGTCCGACGCCGGCGGCTCGGCCGGTGCAGCCGCTTCGCCCGCCGACGCCGCTGCGGCTCCCTTGCTTTCCAGCATGGTGAAATTGCGGCAGAAAATCTCGGCCACCCGCCGCCGTTCGCCCGGCTGGTCTTTCGGCGAATACTCCCGATACCGCAGTTCGCCTTCCACCAGAATTAACATGCCCTTGCGCAAAAAGCGTTCGGCCGTCTCGGCCAGTCGAGAGAAACGAATCACGACATTGTGCCAGTCGGTCCGCTCTTGCATCTCGCCCGCCCGGTCCCGATAGCGGTCGGAGGTTGCCAGCGAAAACGTCACCAACTTGCCCCCGTCATCAAAGGTGCGCACTTCGGGGTCGCGCCCCAGCCTGCCAATCAAAATCACTCTGTTTAACGAAGCCATAACCATTCCTTTACCCTATGGCAAAGATAAGGGACGCTTTTTTGCATGTGGTGTGTTCTTTTTTGGGCGTGCCCCTCCGGCGCCTTCATGGGCGATGCATGCACCGCCCCTACACACTTGCCCCTGCGGGCGCCTTCGGGTCGGGCCCCTCTGGGCTCGGCTCTTCGCCTCGGCCCGCCGCCGCCTTCAGGTAGGGGCACGGCATGCCGTGCCCCTACCGCCAACCCATCCCGCAGGCGGCGTCGGTCCGCCTCGCTTGCGCTCGGCGCCCGCCGGGCCCCTCACGCGATTGAGACAACGCCATTTATTGGTAGAGGCGACGCATGCGTCCCCCCCTTAAAAATGCATCACGTCCTAATTGTTTCACATCATTCTTTCCCTGCGTGGCTTCGACTCCGCTCAGCCGGCGGGTGTTTATAGAGGGCACCGCATGCCGTGCCCCCACATGATTGATGAAATGACGGGCCTACCCCGCCATGATTTCTCGCCGTTTTTGCCCGTTCCTCCCGACACAATGCTATTTTTGAACAAATTTTTTCCTCCGTGTCCACCTTCGAAGTCCTGATCGTCGCGCTGCTGATCGGCATCATCGTCATTGGCGTCTATTGGTTGGCCCAGCAAATCCTGACGGTCGTGAAAGACCGCACCCTGCTGCAACACCTGAAAATCCGCTCCCAGCTTCGGGCACAGCAGTTCAAAAAAATGCTTCCCTATAAAGCCACCGCCTACGAACGGATGATCATTTTTCTGGAACGCATCAACCCGTATCGGCTGATGCGCGACGTCCCCTCAGCGGACATCACGCCGGCCCTTCTCCGTGCCCGGTGGGTCCACCAGATCCGCCAGGAAATGGAATACAACGCCTCTCAGCAGCTATACATCTCGCCCGAAGCATGGCAGCTGATCGAAAACGCCGTCGAACAGGTTGTTCTGCTCATCAACCAGTCATACCGCGCCCTCGACAAAGACGCCGGCATTCACGCTTTCATGGGCAAAATCCGCGAGCAGATTCACGACTGGGAAATATTGCCCCACGAAGCCGCCATCGACGCCCTGAAAAATGAATTTCGTCAATTTGCGGAGTCATGAGCACCGCCGACCGCAAGGAAAAACGTTTTGTGCTCGACTCCGGCATCGAAGTGAAACGCCTCTATCCGCCGCCCGACATTCCCTTTGAAGCACCCGGTGAGCCGCCTTACACCCGCGGCATTTATCCGGGCATGTATCGGGACCGGCTGTGGACGATGCGCCAATATGCGGGCTATGCCACGGCGGAAGAATCCAACCGCCGATATCACTACCTGATCGCACAAGGCGTGATGGGCCTCTCGGTGGCCTTCGACCTGCCCACCCAGATCGGCTACGACTCCGACCATCCCTTCGCCGAGGGCGAAGTGGGTAAGGTGGGCGTGGCCATCGACTCGCTGGAAGACATGGAAATCCTCTTTCAGGGCATCGAGTTGGAGAAGATTTCCACCTCCATGACCATCAACGCCACGGCGGCCGTCCTGCTGGCCATGTATATCGCCGTGGCCAAAAAGCAAGGCGCCGACCTCCAAAAGCTCGCCGGCACCATCCAGAACGACATCCTCAAAGAATACATCGCCCGCGGCACCTTCATTTATCCGCCGCGGCCGTCGATGCGGCTCATCACCGACATCTTCGAATATTGCAGCCGCCACCTGCCCCGCTGGAACACCATTTCCATCTCCGGCTATCATATTCGGGAAGCGGGCGCCACGGCGGTGCAGGAACTGGCCTTCACGCTGGCCAACGCCAAAGCGTATGTGAAAGCCGCGCTGGACAAAGGGCTGGACATCGACGTTTTCGGACGCCGCTTGTCGTTTTTCTTCAACGCCCACAACAACTTTTTTGAGGAGATCGCCAAGTTTCGGGCGGCCCGCCGGATGTGGCATCAGATCATGACCGCTTTCGGCGCCCAACAAGAACGCACCAAAATGCTTCGTTTCCACACCCAGACCGCCGGCAGCACACTGACGGCCCAACAGCCCATGAACAACATCATCCGCGTGACCATTCAGGCGCTGGCCGCCGTATTGGGCGGGACGCAATCGCTCCACACCAATGCCTACGACGAAGCCCTCTCGCTTCCCACCGAACATTCCGCCCGCATCGCCCTGCGCACGCAGCAGATCATCGCCCACGAATCGGGCGTGACCTACACCCCCGACCCCCTCGGCGGCAGTTATTTTATCGAGACGCTGACCCGGGAAGTCGAAGAAAAAGCCCAAGCATACCTTCAAAAAATCGATAACCTCGGCGGCGCCGTCGCCGCCATCGAACAAGGCTACATCCAGAAAGAAATCGCCGACGCGGCCTATGCATATCAGCAAAAAATCGAAACCGGCGAAAAAGTGGTCGTCGGCGTCAACCGATTCACCACCGAAGAATCGGTAAACATCGACACCCTCAAGGTGGACGACTCGGTCCAACAGCGCCAGATCGAGCGTCTCCGGCGCCTCCGCCGACGGCGGAACAACCAGCAGGTGAAGGCGGCGCTGGCCCGATTGGAAGCCGCCGCCCGCGGCACCGAAAACGTCATGCCTTATATCCTCGAAGCCGTAGAGGCCTATGCCACGCTGGGGGAAATTTCCGACGTGTTCCGGTCGGTTTTCGGTGAATATTCCGGTGCATAAAACGAATCCAACTCCCATGTGCGATCATCATTCCCCCGATCCCGTTCTGGTAGTCGATACCCGCGGCGACATCGTTGAATCCTGCTATCGCGGCACTTACGCCGTTGTCGATCTGGACGGGCGGATCGTGGAAGCGGTGGGCCGGTGGCAGCGGCCGGTTTTTACCCGCTCGGCGTTGAAATATTTTCAGCAGATCCCGCTGGTGGAAAGCGGTGCCTATCAAGCGCTGGGGCTGACCGAGGAAGAGCTGGCCGTAGCCTGCGCCTCTCACAGCGGCGAGCCCGTCCACATTCGGGCCGTCCAGCGCATCCTCCAAAAAGTCGGCTGTTCGGAAAAAGACCTCGGCTGCGGGGTTCATCCCCCCACCCATCAGGCCACGCGCCATCGAATGATTCGCGAAGGCACCCCCTTTTCCCCCCTCCACAATAATTGCAGCGGCAAGCATGCGGCTTTTCTGGCCCTGGCCGTATATGGCGGCTACTCCACACACGACTATCTGGACGTTCATCATCCCATCCAAAAAATGATTCGACAGACCGTATCGTCGGTGATGGATATTCCCGAGAGCGAGCTCATCGCCGGCATCGACGGTTGTTCGGCCCCCAACTACGCCATGCCGCTGGACCGTCTTGCGCTGGGATTTGCCCGGCTGGCCGACGCCTCCCGAGATTATCCCCGCGCCTCGGCCGCCGCGCTGCGGACCATCCGCGATGCCGTGCGGAAACATCCTTATATGGTAGGGGGAGAAAACCGCTACTGCACCCAATTGATGGAGGCGGCCGGCGACCATGTGATCGGAAAAACAGGGGCCGCCGGGGTGTATGGCTTCGGCCTCCTGCAAAAAAACATGGGCGGCGCCGTCAAAGTGGAAAGCGGCGTCGGTGAAATTCAGTATTTCATTGTGCAGGGACTGCTCAATCAATGGCTTCCCGCCAACCGTTTTTTACAGGAGCTGGATAAAATTTACCTTCACAGAGACTTGACAAATTGGAATAAGTATATCACGGGCCATCGCAATCTTCTTAAAAATGAACCAAGAGTGAAAGACTTCAGTTAAATTTTATACCTTTGCAGCAGCAATAAAAAACCAAACTTCGCCATGAACACCAAAAAACTGCTGAACTCGCAAACCTTCGAACGCAAAGTGACGCAACTGAAAACCGTGGCCCATCCGGCCCGGCTGCTGATTCTGTGGTATCTGAAGAACAATCCGCACACGCCGGTTCACAAAGTGGCCGAAGCCGTGGGCTTGCCGGCGGGCATTGTGTCGATCCACCTCAACAACATGCGTCACAAAGACATCGTGCAGCGGAAACGGAAAGGGAAAGAGGTGGGCTATTCGGTGAATGAATCGGTGATGAAAGAACTTCAGCGTCTTTCATTGCTGGATCTGAGCTGATTCGCTGTTTCGTCAGCGCAATTGCCATCCCGGGGGAAGCGTCACTTCGAGCGGCGCTTCCCCTATTTTTTTATCCTGCTCCGGCAAAAAAGGAATTGGATACACTTTTTCATCGATCCTGACATGGAGCAACCATTGGGTGGGAAGTTCGGTGACGTCTTCCACCACGCCGGCATGCGTCTGATTAATGATGACGGACATCCCCACCAGCCATTCGGGAAAAATCAACTCGGGGACGTATTGCTGAATCCATGCCCGCGGCCAAAGCAGCGGTTTTCCTTTAAGCGGTTGTGCTTCTTCCACGGTGCGGATTTCTTCCAGCGCCATCAACCCGCCGGTCGGGGTCCAGCGGATGCCCTTCACCCGATAAGGCACGGGTTTTTGTGCATGGGCTATGAATATCCAGCGGCCCGGCGTAATATGCGGCTGGAGGCGCTGGTCTCGTAAAGAAATAAGCAACCCGCCCCGCAGGCCATGCGGTTTGACAATCGTCCCGATGGCCGTAGGGACAGGGATTATATCATCCAGAGAGCGGAGCTTAGTCTTGCTCGGCGTCAGCTTCGGAGACTTCGTCGGATTCCTCGCCTTCTTCGGCTGCGGGCGGTGGCGTGGCTTGTTTGACGCGCTGCTGGGCATACTTTTTCTCCCGAGCCAGCCGTTCGGCGGCGGCGGCTTCCGCCTGTTTGTGGAGCTTGTCAACAGCGGCTTGGTGCCGTTCCGCTGACTGTTGCATCCATGCTGCGAATTTTTCTTCGACTTCTTCGGCCGTCAAAGCGCCTTTTTTCATTCCTTCCAGGAGGTGGCGTTTGTAGAGGGCGCCCGCCTTTCGCAAAAGCGTTCGGGCGGTTTCGCTGGGTTGGGCGCCTTCCATCAGCCATTCGGCCGCCCGATGGGGGTCGATGTCGATAAGCGGCGGCGCTTGCATGGGGTCGTAGCTTCCCAACCGCTCAATAAACTTCCCATCCCGCTTTGCCCGGGAATCTGCCACCACTACATAATAAAAAGGACGCTTCCGGCGCCCGTGTCGTTGAAGTCGAATCCGCACTGCCATAGTTATGCTTTCGTCAATTAGGGCCGCAAAATTGATAAATCCGAATTAAAACACGGGCGCCATCCCCTTTTTGAGGCCACAATTCCAGAGACAGGCTTCGGATGCGCTCCTCTTTATTGCCCATGTTCCCCGCTGCTCTCGGCCTCACGCAACCAGCGGAACAGGGCCTCTTTCTCGGCGGGTTGAAACCATCGGGAGGGGCCGTATTTCTTAAACCACGTCATCTGGCGGCGGGCATATTGCCATGTGTGGCGTTCCATCAGGGCCCGGGCCTGCGTCAGCGGGATTTTTCCTTCAAAAAAGGGCGCCAATTCCTGATAGGTGATGGTGGTGCGCGGCAGGGGCGAAGACGCCAGCAGAGCTTTTCGGGCTTCTTCTACGAGGCCGCGCTTCCAAAAAGTGATGAGCCGCTCGTGAATTCGCTTGCGTAGCTGCTGTGGCGGTCGATAAATGCCCACATAGACGTGTCGGAAAAATCGTTTTGCGGGCGTGCGCCGATGAAAGGAAGAGAAGGGTTTTCCCGTGTGATAGATGACTTCGAGGGCGCGCTGGAGGCGCCGCGGGTTTTGCCGATCGACCCGCGCATAATAGTCGGGATCCAGCCGGGAGACTTCCTCTTGCAGAAACGTCAGCCCCTGCTGCTGGAACAGGGATTGCACGTGTTCCCGAACGGCATCGGGCACGTCAGGGATTTCGTCCAGACCGTGCAGCAGCGCCGAGATAAAAAAGCCCGACCCGCCCACTACGATGACCGCGGGATGCTCGGCAAATAAACGTTGCAACAACGATAGGGCCTCCCGCTCATAATCTTTCACCGTGATCGGCGGCCCCTCTTCCATCGAGCGATGGGCAAACAAATAGTGCGGCACCAATCGGCGGGCATACGGCGAGGGGACGGCCGTGCCGATGGTCATTTCCCGGTAGAACTGGCGGGAGTCGGCGTTGACGATGGGAATGCCGCCCCATTGCCGGGCCAGCCACAGGGCCGTGCGGCTTTTTCCGGAAGCTGTGGGGCCGCCGATGACCACCACCAACGGGCGGTCGGCTACTCGGAATCGCGCCACAGGTCGCGCAGCAGGTCTTCATCTTCCGGGCTCAGGCCCGTCTTCGGCGTGTATTGCGCCACATCTATCGACGGGCCGGCCTCTTCGACCACCCACACACCTTCCCGATCGGAGGGCGCCACCTTCACCAGCTGAACGAAAAACTGCAAATTCCGCAACGGATCCCAGATATATCCCATATAAGGATGTTCGGGAGACAATAAATCCTGAATACGAAAATCCTCCGCCGACATGCCGCCCTTATCCATCGCCGCCAGCGGGATGGCCGTGCCGAGCTCTCCTTTCTCGTTGGCCTGATAAAAAGTCGCAAAGCCCCCTTCCGGCAATCCAAACGCCTGCACAACGGCCTGATGCAACACCGGCAACGTCACATCATAAGGAAGTTCCACCACTCGATAATGTGGGTCGATGGCGCTGTCCAAAAAATCCACCCGGCAAATGCAACGCTGGTTCATGAATTTCACGCTGTCATTGAAAAGCAAAGTTACGCTTCCCGATTCGGTGGTTTCCGACATCTCATCCTTTGGAGGCGCCGCGCGGGGGGTTGGCAATCGCCATATTAGCTTTGTGTGCTTGTCAGCGTTTCATAGCCTGTGACCCGATCCATCCAGAAAAATGTGCGCTTTTATACCACTTTTTTCCCACCAGAAGGTGCGCATGATTTCACGTATATATGGGTGCCGGACAGCCGGGATGCCGGCTACTACATAGAATATTACAGGCGCTACGGTGGCCGGCCTTTTGAAATAGAAGACCGCCTCCGGCGGCATTTGCCGGATGAACCGACTGACGTCAGCACTTTTCACGTTTCACCGGCCCCATCCTCCGGAAAGGGACGTGCACGCCGCCCCGTGATTCTTTATGCCCAGAGCGACACGCTGGCCGATTCGGCCGCCCGCATTTATTCGGCGCTTTCCGATGAGGTGCCCTTGCGGCTTTTTTACCCCGCCTATAAGGATGAAGGTGCAGAAGCCTTTTTCGCGGCACGGGGACTTCCCGCCGAAAAGTTCTCCATCAAGCGTCTTTGGAAAGCCAAGCCTCGACTATTGGTGCTTTTCAACGACTGGGCGAAAGAAGCACAACGGGTCATCTCGATATGTCGGCTGATGAGGATTCCGACGGTGTGTATTCAGGAGTCGATTATCGATTTCGGCGACCGGTTCCGGCGGATGCAACACGCCGATCATGTGTGCATGCAAGGCATTCAAAGCGTGTTGGATTTGCCTCGGGAAGCTTATTATATCACGGGCAACCCCCGCTATCAAATCCGTCAGCCATCTGACGAATCAGAACGGCGCCAACGACCGCTGAAAGCCCTTGTCAACTGTAATTTCACCTACGGGATTTACGAAGAAGTGCGGGATGTGTGGCTGGCCGATGTGACATCCGCCCTCACCGAACACCACATTGACTTCCGCATCAGCCAGCATCCCCGAGACCGAGGCGACCTGCGGCGTTACGGCGAACGGGTTATTCCATCCGGTGCGGCAACCATTGCCCAACAAATCGCCGAATCCGACCTTA
>Ga0256832_1002821_pt1 | contig 11867 bp, 11 predicted proteins | sample 134614metaG_FD_190534 | JGI IMG/M metagenome (GOLD analysis project Ga0256832, IMG submission 190534) | Hydrothermal vent microbial communities from Lau Basin, Pacific Ocean - 134-614 | ecosystem: Environmental > Aquatic > Marine > Hydrothermal vents | place: Pacific Ocean: Lau Basin | collected... | reverse complement strand
TGAATAATTAATTAGTACTATAAGTAATAGTACTTGACTAACTAACCATAGTATAACAATAGTTGCACCTAAACCAAATGCATCTATCATTTCTTTAATTTCTTGTAACATCAGTCTATCCCTTCTGTAATAACATAATTGTCTCTGCTCCATGTATATCCTCTCTCTCCATACTCCTCTTTTACATCTTCTAATTTAACAGATACATACTTATCTATTGTTTCTCTTATTTCTTCATCTACTGGATAGTTCTCTAATAGGTATGTCCAATTACCATGTACAAATTCAATAGGAATCTTTAAAAATCCATTATGAAACTTTTCATGTATAGTCCTAGCTAATAGTATATAACCAACATTATTATCGTAGTGTAACTTTAAAACATGTTTAGCAACATCAAGAGTAGTTACTTTTCCTTCAGTTATTAACATCTTATCAATTACCATTCTAACAATATTTTCTAACGAAATAGGGTGGTGATGTAAATCTATAGTTACTTCACTAGAAACTTCTCTTGTAAAAGAACAGTAATTATATCCTAATGAGTATTTGATATAGTTAACCCATGTATTATATTCTACGGTTTTTCGTATAATAGACTTAGTAACATTAACAAATTTCTTATAATGTTTATGATCATCAAATTCGTATGTTTCTAATTCTAAATTCTCCCAACTCATTTAGATTTGTCCACCTATCTTAGTACCCTTTAAAACTGATGCAAGCTTATCTAATGAAATAGTCTTTTCTTGTCTTTTTCTAACAACCTCGGATAAAGGAACAGAATAAACAAATTCTTTTCCTGCAACTTGAACTTTAGCAGTAACAACTTCGTTAACAGGATCAAGTACTAGTAACGAATATCCCTCAGATTTTGCATTCTTCTTGACAGTATCAACTTCATCTACTGTACATACAACACAAGGAATTTCAAAAACCAAAGGTTTAATTGATACATCATCATATACTTCTAAAGTTTTCAAAGACGAAATAACTTGTTTCTTAAAAGACTGTTTATATACATCTGGGTTAGATGATGGATTAAAAATTGATTTAATATGTGCTGAATCAACTGGAATCGCAATAAACTGCATTTTAAGTTTTTGTTTATCTAAAACTATCTCTGTAAACATTTTTTCTTTATCTACTTCTTGTTCTAGTAAAGCAGCTTCGCTTGTTTTTGGTGTTCTTGCTAATATCTCTTTACCCTTTTTAACAAGATTGCTAGGAAGAAATCCACCAAATATATCTAGAAATAATTTTAATAAGTTCTTAAATCTATTGTTTTTGCTTGCCAACATAAAAAGTACTGCTGTCATAACAATTAAAAGAGCATTATAGTAACCAAGATCTCTAAGTACACCTCCAAAGAATTTCTTAGTTTTATAAAGAAATTTCTGCCAACCTTCTAATGAGATACTTTTAAAAATAACAGGTGCTAAGTGAACAGCAACAAGTTTTTCATAGTATCTTAATAAAGGTTGAGAATACCCATTAAATACAATTGTTTCAGATACGATACAAGGTAAATATACTTGAACAACTTTCATATGCAATTCTCCTTACAGTAATTTATCATTCTTGTTCATTCAAAGTATAACATCAAAGGTTATTGGCTGATCATTATCAGGAAATTTCTTTTCTTCTTTGTTTATAGTTTGAGCTTGTCTAATACTGTCGCATTTCCTTTTAACTAAACAATATTTACATTGAGATTCGTCTACAATTTTTGGAGGAGTATTTGTTTTAAGTGATTCTCTAATGACTTTTGCTCTTTCTAAGTAGTCCTCAATAATTATTTCTAAATAATGGATATCATATTCCTCTAATTCATCTTGCATTACCCACCAAATGAATGTTCTATTGATTTCATATCCATTAAGTCTAGCTAGATGTAAATACAATGCTAATTGTCCAGAACAGTCTGACTTATTCATAGATGATTTTAGATCTATCAAATTACCTTTATCAATTATATCAAACTTCCCTCTTATCATATGTTTATCATCTTTAACATACTTTTCAGTGTGGTCAAATTTCATATGTTTATAAATATAGTTATGAACTGTATCACCTATTCTTGCATATACATCTAATAGATAAAATATCTTACTTTGATCTAAATCTTCTTCTTTTATATTTCCTGATAATTTAAGCCAAACTTGCATAGGACATCCAGCCACTTCTGTAACTGCTAAGTACTTCTTATTAGGATTTGGAGTCAACCATTGCTTTTTGATTTTCCATATTAGTTTGTATTTAAGTTCTAATAAATAGTTAATAGGTTCTTGTCTAGTTTGTTTATTTTTAATAGGCCTCTTATCAGATACTATTTCTTCAGTCTTCTTACCTATAACTTGATCTAATGGTAGAGTTCTTTGTTTCTTTAGATTTTCTTTTGGCTTAACTTCGATCTGTACGGGTAAATTTTGTTCTTCGTTTACTTCTTCTGCTATTTTTTTCATAAAGTCAAAGTAACTCATAACAAAATCTCCTTACGTTTCTGATAAATCAGGATTGAATTCTTTATGGATTCGTTCTAAAAGTTTTTTTAATCTTTTTGCAGTTTCTTTATCTAATTTAAATTCTTTGTCATAAATGAAGCATGATATCATAGTAGATACGATTGAATTTAAAATTACATGAATTGCTACAGCATATCTAGACATATTTGCTTTATGTAAAATGATAGAAATCATATGAAATAATCTATATATAAATGGAATGATTAACATCTTTTTATCATTTGTATAAATTATCATTGAATCGTCGTCATCTACTTTAACGGTTGGTCTCATATAGTAATCAATTTCTTTAGATAATTGTTTCATTTCTTGTGGCAAACGATATGGATCATAACCAAGTTTTCTAAGTACTTCTCTTGCTTTTTTTGGAAATGCAGTTTGTGCTGTTTTGCTTAGATAAATATAATAATCTTCACCGAGTTCGATTCCTTGCTTTTCTAAGTCCTTCTTAACTTTTCTAAATGCTAAACTAATAGCAGTTGAGTTAAGTTCATTATAACCCAATGATTCAATTATACTAAATACAGTACCTAATTCTAATCCTATACCAAGTTGTACTGCAACATATTTTGCAGCTTCTTCATTAATTGGGGCAACAATTACGGTGCTAAAAGTATGAGGTGTAGATCCTTCGATAAATTTACATTTCTTAGACATTAATTTATCTGGTACATATTGAAGAATTTTCTTAGTTACTGCCTGATATGCTCCGTATAACATTCCATCTACTACATCGAACGCAATATTTATAATTGATACACCAATTATCATAATAAATGCAGCATAGTATCGAATAGCTATACCAGCATCAGCAAAATTTTCTCCTTTTCCACCGCCTGCATATGATGATACATAGTAATGATAGTCAACCAATATATCCCATACTTCTTTAGCTACTGTAGAAGTACCGGAAAATAGTTTATCTATTTTAAGGAAACTTCTGATTGCTTCAAATGAAAAAGCTTCTAATAAAACATTTTGTTCATAAAGAGCATATGTACTAAGATGTCCTATTTTTTTGTTTCTGTTTAGTTGATTGTTCCTTTTCATTAAGTTTAGCCTCTATTTGCTTTTGTATATATAATGATCTAACATATATTGCTGCAATGTATATTGCAAACATTGCAAGTGCAGCAATAATTGCAGCACACTTAATACTATTTCTAAGTAATTCTTTTTGTTTAGCTTCAACCTGGTCTAATTTATCAAATGCTACTTGAATAAGAGCATCTGTACTTTTTAATTGTTTATACTCTTGTGCCATTAATCTTTGAATATCTCGAACTTCTTCTGGAGAAAATAAATGCTTTTTATTTAGGTAATTTTCTATTTGTGTCTTATATACTTCGAATGATGATTCTAGTGAATGTTGCTTAAAAGATAACTTATGAAGCTGTTTTCTAAATTTACTAAGTTTCTCATCTAATTTATAGCTTAAAAATAATGATGCCAAAATTTTATCAAGATTTGTTGCTCTTGTTTTATCGATTTGCTCTATAATTTTATTAATAACTTTTTGTTTCTTAAATGAGGAATTCTTTTCTGATACAAGATCTCGCAAGTAATCAATAATACTTTCCGTATTTATCTCTCGTATCGAACGTTCAAATTCGTCTCGTAAATTTCTATAAATATCATCACTCATTAAGTAACCTCTTAGCTTCTATTACCAATTTTTCAGCTAATCCTCTAACAATAGATTTTTGTAATTCTATTCCTAAATCATTTGTTTCATTAACATACGATTCTAATATCTTCTTTGGAATTAGATAAGCTTCTAACATAGCTACTTTATGTTTAACATCATCTTCGCTTAACAGACCTTCAGCTATCTCATTATCCATTCTTGCACTTTCTAAAATAATTGATTCGTTAAAGGGCTTCTTATCAAAGATTTCTTTAATTGGTAAATTGAACATTTGTCTAAGTCTATAAGATTCTTTAATTAGTTCATCTCTCAAGTTCTTATAAGTTTCATAACCAACATCTGGTTCTTCATTTCCTTCTTCGTCCTTTTTAGTTCTTGTGCCTAATATTTGATCTATAGCAGATACATAAGTATCAGTTGATTCCCTAACTAATTGCTCTAAAATTTTCTTCTTCACTTTATTTCCTCCGAATTATTTCTTGATTGTTCTTCATCTTGTTTCTCGGCTGAAACAGTAATATGTATAGGAATTGTATTAACATTTGTATTATCAATTTTTGTTTTCTGTAATCTTGATTTATATATCCCTATTATAATCTTTAGTAAAATTCTAAACATAATAAGTATTACAACAAATGCTACAATAGCCTTTGCAGTATCTTGAGTATATTTCAAAGTTTTTAATGATCTATCTATTCTATCATATTGTTTTCTTAATTTATATACTTTTTCATATGTTGTTATAAAATCAGATGGCTTATCCATAAGTTTATGAATCTTTTTAACAGCACCAAAATATTCAGGATCTTTTGAAAGTTTAGCAACAGTTTCTGGATCTAATACTTTATTAGTTTTATTATAATCTATTAGCATTTTAGAACTAATCATTTGAAGTTTATCTAGTTGATTTCCAATCTCTTTCCACTGTTTATAAAGTTTAGGTAAATCCCAGCGAAGTAAAAGTTTCATTCTTCTTATAATAGCAAATGGATTATCTAAAAACTTATAGTACTTAATATTATCGTCTATCATCTTAAGAAGTTCTTTACTTTCATCAAATAAATCAGAATACTTCTTATAGAGATTAATTTGTTTCTTAAGAAAATTTAAAAGTAAATTAGCGGACTTCTTATCCATATTTCACCTTTTTAGTTGTTCATTTATGTTACTTCTATTGGTGGAGTATCCTGATCAGAAGAACTAGTTTCTACATGATTTTCTATAGATTGGAAATTACTCATCTTTGCTTTAAGTTCTTGAATTAAAGATTTAACTTCGCTATCAAACGCATTTCTAAATGCTTCATCTGTTTGATATACAGTTCTAAGATCTTTTGTCCTAAATTTCTTATCAGGATAAGATTTTAAATAATTCCATGCACCAACTGTCATTCTTTTATGTTCTGATAGTAGCTCAAAATTTGTGTAAAGATTATCAACACCTCTAGCAACATCTATTATTACTCTACATTTATAACCATCAGGAAAGAATTTATTTTTAACTGTTTTGATTTCTACTTTAGCATGTCTAAATCCGTACTTTGATTCTTCAGCTGTTTTATGTTCTACAGTTCTAAATTCTAACATTTGCGCAGCATTAAACATAATAGATGATCCACCAGGCATTGTTTTATCATGTTGCATATGCTTTAATTCACTCGGAGATTGAAATAACCCAATACTTACTTTATCTCTAAATTGATTTATAGCATATAAAGCTATTTTATACTTTCTCATTTTCTCAATAGTTTTAGGTAAGTTTCCAGATAAAATTCTTGCCTTTAAACCTATAAACTTATTTACATCAGTTGATCCATCAGCTAATTCTGCTTCAACTGGAGTATTTGCAATAGAATCCCATATAACAAGTATTGGTACATCTTTAAATTTTGGATCTTCTTTGATCTTAGTTTCTTTCCAAGCACCTAATGCATCAATAGTCGCTAAAACTTTTTCTACAGTAAATCCAGTTATTGGTTTAATGTTAGGAAGACCAATTGATGTTAATCTATGTTGCGTCATCGCTGATTCTGTATCTATGTAAATAATTGGAGATAATTCATTATATCTCTTAAATGCTTTAGCAACTTCTATTGCTATAGTTGATTTAAATGATCCAGAATAACCTACTGCTACAGTAAATGTACTTTCTCCAATACCACCACCTAATAACAAATCTAGATAATCAATTCCTAATGGTATTTGCTTGATGTCGCCATGTTCTTCTACTCCTAATGATGATGTCAAAAATTGATTAACTTCTTTTTGTACATCTTCTATAATTTTAGAAACATCTGCCATAAAAATCTCTCCTTTTAAAATGTTTTGTAGTTATTCTAGAGTAGTTTGGGTGTTGTTTGATGTACTTTCTATTTTGGATAATTTCTTTTCTATATTTGATAACATTTCTTGAACTTTAGTAGTAGATATATTTGAGATATCTGCAATAGTTATTTCAGATTCATTATCAATTAATGATACAAGTTCTATTTCTTTTTCTATTGCTCTGCCTATTTCAGATTTATATCTCAATAGTGAATCATATAAAGTAGTGATTATTCTTACTCTGTCTTCTAATATAAATCTAGTTGTTGGTTTATATTCTTTTGGAATTAGATCATCAACTCTTTCTGCTAATTTCTCTAAATCCTCACTTAACTTTTGAAGTCGTTTTCTATTCTCTTGCAATTCATTTAGTAATTCAGATTGTTTACTCATTTTCTTCCTCGTCAATAGATGTCCAGCTTATTACATTAGAGATTATAGCTTTCATATCATCAGGATCTATAACTGATATATTGAACTTGAAATTAACCAGAATAGATGATAATAAATCTTGTTGTTTAATTTCATCTACTAAAAGAAAATCGGAAGCTAACAATAATTCAGATAATGCAACAAATAGATCTAAAAGATAATTTTTCATTGCACCATATTCTGGCGGTACTTCTGAATATTTGTCAAACATTAAATCTCCATTTAACTTATCATAAATAAACGCTACTTCTTCACCTGTTAAATACATATTTATTACATCTCTATTTTCTATGAGTAAAACATATGATCTTATCGATGGGAATAGATTAATAAAATATGTAACTAACTCTTTTTCTTTATAAAATGTTTCATCATAATCATTAGGTTCTCCATCATTAAGTTCAGGACCTAAATAACCATGATTAGATTTTAGTACATTATAAGAGTTCATTATTCACTCCTGTTGTTTTGATTAGATTGATCTAATGAATACTTAATAAGTTTATATTCATAATCAAACCATTCTTTTTCATATTTAATTTCTTTTTCTAAATCATTTGGACTATAAATTTTACATCCAAACTTTCTAGCAAAATATCTAACTTTTGATTCTGAAGGAATATATGCTGCTGCTATAACATAGAGTATTCCACTTGCTCCTAATGAATAAAAGAATCCCTTTACAATTTGATTAGGAGACATAGTACTATGTCTAACAATACGGCGGAAAAATAGTACAGGAAATAAAGTCACTAAAATTCTTGTTGCCTTTTTAATTAAGTTAATGTTTCTAATCTCTTTATTAACACCTCTTAATCTGCCTTCTTCTGCCAATTTCGCAAAATATGCATTTGATAATTGAATTAACAATGCATAGTATATAAGATCATGCAAACGATCTCGTACATCAGTAGGCATTAATTCTGGACTATCTTCATATGCTTTAGTCATAAGAGTCTCGACATCTTTTGCTCTTTTCAAATACTTGTAGTTTTTAACATAAACTATAACAGCTTTCCCATCTCCATAAGAAATTAAAAATGGCAAATCATTTTCAGGTCCCTTAACACCTTTGATATCAACAACGTCAGCTGAAGTAATCTCCTTAACTACATCAGCTATTGTTACTTCAAAATTTTCAAAATCTTGTTTAATAAAGAAAGATACAGACTTCTCAATTTTTTCGCATATTTCACTCATTTTCTTCTCCTTTAAGTTTAGTTTTCTGATAACATTAGTCCCATTAATAATGCTCTAACATAACTTTTAGATTTTTGCTCTCCTTCAACTATAGACTTAATTGATGCATTTCCCTCTCTAATTATTTGTCTGTAGATTTGTCTCTTAACTTTAAAATCATCTGCTGCAGAACTAAATAATTCTTCAATTATATTATCTGCATCATATGATGCTAATGCCCAGAAATCAAGTTCTCCTAATCTTTGTCCACCCTCAGCTCTCTTACCAGCTGTAGCTTGACCAACTATAGATTTATACGGTCCTAATGATCTAGCATGAATTTTAGATGTAGCCATATGTTCTAGCTTATAGATATATTCATATCCAGCAGGTTGTCTAGTTTTAGTTTTTGCTTCAGGTAAGTACATTTCATATTTTTCTGGAATCTTTAGTATCTTCATTGCTTTTAGTATATCATTATAATCTGGAGCTTTAAATGGAGGAACTAAAATTGGTAGTGCATTAACCTCTTTAACAAATCCTAACATCTTTTTATAATATGAGTCATCTCTGTATAATTTTCCTACAAGTTGTTTTGAATAACCACTTTTATCTAGAATATTTAGAACTTTTTCTATTATTGGTAAAGCTATTTTCTTTGATTTGCTAAGCAAAACTTTTCCAAGTTGGTAAGCTATTTCTCCTGCATATAATTCATATATCTGACCCATATTAATTCTATTAGCAACTGATAATGGATTGATAATAAGTTCTATTCTTCTTCCATCAGGTAATATGGGCATATTCTTTTCTTTTTCTATTAGACATATTACACCTTTAGCAGCATGTCTATTAGTTAACTTATCTGCTAATTGTGCTTTAATTTCTGCCTTTAAATGAATATAGATAAATACACCTTCAAATCTAGAACCCTTATAGTAAAATGGTTTATTAGTAGCTTTCATTATCGAATGTAATTTCTCTGTTACAGTTGGATCTAGTACTTCTTTTGTATTAACAAATACATCAATCTTTGTAATAACTCCACTATGCGGAGCTCTTATTGCATACTTATTACCCATTATTTGTATTTCATCTTCTTTAAGCATTCCAATATCAAGCAAGTTATAGAGTTTATCACTAGCTGCTAATACAAGTATATCTCCTGCTTCTACTCTTTGTCCTACTTTAACATTAAATTGAATTAATTTATCCATGGGTGTTAAATGCGTAAATAATTCAAAATCATGAGCTGATGTTAATTTATCAACTACTGATTCAGAAATAACTAATCCATCTTCAAATGTGTATCCTTTCCAAAACATGTATGTAGTTAAAAGATTCTTTCCCATAGAAAGGATACCCTTCTTAATATGATTAGAATCAGTTAATATTTCTCCTTGGTCAACTTTTTGTCCAGGTTTAACTAAAGGTTTAAATGAAACATAACCATGATAACCTTGACCAGATCTGGCTTGTCTTGGAGTTAAGTCTATACTGTTCTTAACTCCACTTTCACATTGTACAACTATCTCTTTTTCAGTAACAGCTTCTACTTTTCCTTTGCACGGAGACTTTTTGATAAATATGTCTGATGCCATTAAAGGAACTACAAACTCAACTCCAGTCATGACCATAGGAATATCACTATTCTTTAATGTTACAGCTTGTCTTGACTGGTTAGAAATCATGATACCGCGAGTAGATTCTGTTTTATCAATAAATGGTGAACTAGCTGTAGATAAAGATAAGATACCACTTCTTATAATATCATTGGGATTATAAGGAATAATAGCACCATACTTAGTCGATATCATAGTTGTAGGAGTATAAGTATTATTAACTCCAGTAGTTGCTCCTTCAGGAGTATCAACCGGATCTATATTTCCATAGAATGTTCTATGTATACCTCTCAGTGGTTCAGGTACTGCTTCCGATGGAATACCTTTATATCCAGAATACGTAACTCTAAAATAAGAAACTACTTCTTCTAATGGATTAGAATATTCCATCATTCTTACAGCTGATGAAGTAAGTATATTAGAAAATACTAAGTCTGGATTGACTTTAAGTATCGCTTCTCTTCCAAATCTTTTATAGTTATGGTATCTTCTTAATTCAGTTTTAAATGTATCAAATGCTACATGTACTAATTGCTCATAAGATCTATTTCTTAAGTATCTTAAATCATTTCTATCAGTAACAAACCCCTTTACAACTCTTTCATACATATAGAAAAGAATTTCTCTTAAATTAGTTGGTTCATTTCTTTCTGCTAAAATATTTTTAGTTCTCTTATCAACTATTGTATTTGCAACAATTTCTATATAATCAAGAACTAATTTCGATTCATTAATATGCTCTATTAACTTACCAAACCATTCTCTTGTTAATGGTTTAGCATCAACTTTAATATCAGCTATATTTTTAAACGGCAATAAACTTCTTATTATATCTTGTTTAAATTCATCATAACTATCATAATCAGGAAACTCTATATATTTATCTTTAGAGATTCTTAATGATGGTACGCCTTTCAATGGTTTATCTACTATGTTATACTTAATACCGTATCTATTCATAACATAATCAAATCCATATAAGTATGATAGTAAGAATGTCATTGGTAATGAACTTCCAGCAAATAGAATCTTTGTATACCTTTTCATTCTTTCTATCATAAAACTACCAGTAAAAGATGTAAACTTTCCAACACCTTGTTTTGGAAATGTTATAGGGAGTAAAGCCAATTGATTAACAACATACCATCTCTTTCCATTAATAAGCATAGTTCCATCTTCTCGTATCCTTGGTAATTTCATTTGGACTTCAAATTGTTTATTAGTATCAATATCTACCAACTTCATAGTAAGTAAAATAACATCAGATGGAACCAATTCATTCGGCTTTGGAGTAACTTGACTAATCTCGTAGTTAACTAGTTTTAATCCAAATGATGAAGTATAAGAATTTATTACTTCTGTTAATGTATCAGGGGCTTCTTCATATTCATGTTTAACTTCCCTAATAACTTGTGTTGGAAGATTATTATCTAGTATATCATCTGGTCTTAAAGATACTGCTAATGGATTCTTATTTTGTAACTTAACAGGTTCAGATACAAGAACATTTTGTAACACTTTTCTAGCTTGTAACTTAAATGACAAATCATCTTTTGGTTGTCTATCTGGTGGCACAATTCTTTTGACTATCTCTTTTGGAATATCGTTCTTGTTACTAAGTCTAGAAGTTCTAACTAAGTTATTAATTACTTGTTTAGCACTAGCCTTTAAAACAACATGCTCAATTTTACTAGCAGTAATATTTTCTTCAGAAGGAACTAAATCATCTGTTACATGATCTATTTCAATATTTTGAATTTTTGATGCATTTGATTTTGTTTTAGTAGCAATCCTTAAGAATAGATTATTTAAAAATGCTATAGATGAAATTATTTTAGTATAATCACTATCAACTATTACTGGTATAAATACGGTTTTATTATTTCTTACCATTCCAATAACAATATTATCAGGAAGATTATCGGTAAACCCTTTTTGAAACTTATAGTAGAATCGTCTCATAATCCAGTATAGTTTGCTATGTTTGAAGTCTGGTACATCTTTGTTTAAATCAACAACATATAAGAACATAGATTTTGCATCTTGATTAGGCTTGAATGGAAGTAATTCCCATCTATCGTTAATAAACGGATACCTACTAACTAACCTTAAGTATGGATCTAAATCTCTAAAGTAA
>Ga0256832_1002820_pt1 | contig 11870 bp, 10 predicted proteins | sample 134614metaG_FD_190534 | JGI IMG/M metagenome (GOLD analysis project Ga0256832, IMG submission 190534) | Hydrothermal vent microbial communities from Lau Basin, Pacific Ocean - 134-614 | ecosystem: Environmental > Aquatic > Marine > Hydrothermal vents | place: Pacific Ocean: Lau Basin | collected... | reverse complement strand
CGCGCTCACGCTCTGGGTCTTGGCCGGGTAAGAGACCTCCTCCACGATGTCGAACCCGTATTGGGAAGCAAAGCCCTTGGCCAGGTTGGCGAAGCCCTTGCCGAAATCGGTATTTTCATAGACCAGGGCCACCGTCTTCAGCCCCGCGCCCTTCTGATCGTTCAGGTCCTTCATGAACTGGAACGCGTTCTCGGCAAAGGTGCCGTCGTGAGGGGTGGTGCGGAAGAACCACTTGAACCCGCGCTCGGTGAGCTGGGCATTGGTGGATTCCGCGTTGACGAAGGGGATGCCCGCCTGCTCCGCGGCCTGGGACGCGGTTTTGGTCACCGAGCTGTGGTAGCTGCCGAAGAGAGCAGCCACTTTTTCCTGGGTGATGAGGCGCTCCGCCTCGGCTTTGCCCTTGTCGGGCTTACCTTCGTGGTCCGCAAAGATAACCTCCAGCTTCTTGCCCTTCAACACCCCTTCTTCCTTGGCCATGGGCAGATTCAGATCATCATGTTTGTTGTTCACGACCTCCAATGCCAGCTCCACCCCTTGTTTCAGGTCTTCCCCGGTGGACGCTGTGGCGCCCGAAAGGGGATACACGGCCCCAACCTTGACGGTACTGCCGCCACCGCCGCCCGGTGCGGCGCAGGCTGCCAGAATAAAGCCCAAAGCGAGGATGAGGAAGAGAGCGAGAACATACTTCTTCATGATGGCGCCTCCTGTGAGCATGAAAATGGAAAAATTGACGGCGTATCCGGCCATCATGGGCGGATATGTCAAAGATTATAAAGTGATACGGCGATTTCCTCAAACATCAGGATGGGGAGGTTGGAGGGGGCCATGCGACCGAAGAAAAAGACCACAGACTTTTGTCAGTCAACCAGCCGCGCCCCTTCGCTGAATGAGGCGGGTGACGGGATTCTGGACATCCGCAGCTGTCCCAGCCCACCCAACGCGGCCAGGGGCAGGGTCAGTCCCACCAGGATGTGGATGACCGTTTCCGCCTTGCTCCAGATGTTGGTGAGCAGATGGATGGTGCGAGAGGGATGTTGGTCGTTCACGGACAACCTCCGCGGCTCATAAGATCGAGCGATCTATCATTCCTTTATGGCCGTGGCGTTGTGGGCGGGTGAGACGCCGGGCAGGATGAACCAAAACCGCGCGCCCTGGCCCGGCTCGCTGTCGACGCCCATGACGCCCCCTTGCGCCTCGATGAGACGCCGGGCGATGGTCAGCCCCAGGCCCGAACCGCCCTGGTCTCGCGATCGAGACGCGTCCGCCCGCCAGAACCGATCGAAGACATGGGCCTGTTCCTCGGGGCTAAGGCCAGGGCCGGTGTCCTCCACCGCGATTTCCACGCCCCCCCGGCCATCGGGCAGCGAGGCCGGACGGGCCGTGATGCGCACCATTCCGCCCGCGGGGGTGTGGCGCAAGGCGTTGGAGAGGAGGTTGTAGAGCGTCTGCCGCACCCGATCGATATCGGCCCGCATGAGGGGAAGGTCGGGCGCAATCTCAGTTTCCAGACGGATCTCCTTCTCCCTGGCCGCATCCTGAAAGACCGCCTGGGCCTGAGTCACCAGCGCCGCGACGTCCACCTCATTGGGATGGAGGCTGAGTTGTCCCGCCTCGGCCTGGGTCAGCGCCCGCAGATCGTTCACCAACCGGGCCAGAGTCAGGGTTTCGTCATAGACCTGGGCGATCTCTTCTTTCGTCAGGGGATAGACGCCATCGATCAGGGCCTGGAGATTGCCCTGGATCACTGTCAGAGGCGTGCGCAATTCGTGGGCGATGTCCGCGATCATCTGCTGGCGCAGCGTTTCGGAACGTTCCAACTCCCCCGCCATCTCATTGAACGCGATGATGACCTCGGCGATCTCTTCGCTGCCCGAAACCGGCGCCCGCTGGCTGAGATCGCCCTGGGAGAGGGCGCGGGCGGCCCGGGCCAGGCGGGAGAGGGGGGCGGAAACCTGTCGGGCCACGAAAAAGCCCAGGATCAGGGCCAGAATTGCGGCCAGCAGTCCGGCCCAGAACAAGGATTGGGTGATGAGGTCGAGAAAGGCCGCCTCCGCCCGGCCCTGACTTTCGCCAGCGCCCGGCGTCACCAGCAGGTAGCCCACGGTCTGGTTGTCGACGATGACAGGGATCGCCTGCCGTTTTTGGCTCGGCGAAAGGCTCGCTGGCGCGCTTCCGGTTTCATCATAGACCACCTGCCCCGACGCGTCAGCCAGGGTGTATTGAGGGGAATTGCCGTGATCTTTCCCTCCGCCTTTCCCCCGCTGCGGGCCTGGCAGCCGCTGAAACACGTCCTCCACGCCCGCCCAACTCCCCGTCCGCTGATAATGGGTGACCAGGGCGGGCATCAACAGTTTGTCCACCTGATTGCTGACTACATAGCGATGGAAGCCCGTCGTGAGCTGATAATTGGCCAACAGCCCCACCGCGGCGATGGCCAACAGCGCTACGGCGGCGAAGGCCAGTCCCAGCCGCACCCAGAGCCTGTTCATGCGTCCCCCACCAGGCGATATCCCACGCCATACACCGTTTCGATGTAACCCGGCTCGCCCCTGGAGATGCCCAGCTTCTTGCGCAGATTCTTGATATGGCTGTCGATGGTGCGTTCCATGCCTTCGTACGCGTAGCCCAGCGCCTGATCGATCATCTCCATGCGGGTGAAGGCCCGTTCGGGATAGCTCATCAGCAGCTTGAGCAGATCGAATTCGGTCGGAGTCAGGTCCAGCATCCGGCCGTCGACAGTGGCCTGATGGCGGCCCAGATCCATGCGGATGGGTCCCACCTGCAAGATGTTCGCCGGTCGGGCGTCGCCCTGCGTGCGGCGCAGCACCGCCCGCACTCGCGCCACAACCTCGCGCGGGTTGAAAGGCTTGGGGATGTAATCATCCGCGCCCATCTCCAGCCCCACAATGCGGTCGGTGTCCTCCACCCGGGCGGTGAGCATGATGATGGGCGTGGCGCTGATGCTCGGGTCGCTCCGCACGATGCGCGTGATCTCCCAGCCATCGATCTCCGGGAGCATCAGGTCCAGCACCACCAGGTCGGGCTTCTCCGCCCGGATGAGGTGCAAGGCCTCATGGCCATCATACGCGACCAGCGTATCGAAGCCGTTTTGCTCCAGATAGGATCGAATCAAGCGCACGATCTGGCGGTCATCATCGACGACGAGGATGCGTTGGCTCATAAGCGCAGAATCCTGACTGAAGGTGAAAGGGGAAGAGCAGTCAGCATCTGTCATTATAGTCGATGCGGAAGATATGAAAAAAGGCCCCGGAGTTCGCACTCCGAAGCCTGCTGTTCCGAAGATAACGTTGTGTTCGTCTGAAAGAGCGCCTCGAAGCCCGCGTTGGGCGAGTCTGCTACAGACGTGATGCGTAATCTGTGAGGTCGTTACGCATCACGCATTACGCATCACGTGCTTGGCTTCCCGCGCGGCTCTGGCCGCGAAGCGTTTTCATTGGTATCGGCGGGCTGTTGCTAATGCTGACTGTCCAGATCTCGCCACTGTCGTTGGAACACGTCGAGAGCGGCCAGTCCCAGCAGAGCGTAGGCCACGCCCCACAGCGCCGCATCGTAAGGTTTCAGGAAAATGCCCAGCCAGATGATCGCCGCGCCGGCATTGACCAGCGCCAGACTCCATTTCGAACCGCCCAATTGCGGATTTTCCTTTTTGAGCAGGTAACGCCCTATGAAATAAGGGACGATAGCCAGGCCGAATTGCATGGCCCAACCATAGATCAACGCCTGAGGCGCAACGCCTTCGATGCGTTCGCCAGGGATGCTGCCCAGATGGAACACCACGATGGGAGCCATCAACATGGGCATAAAGAACCAGAGGTAAGCGAGAAGCAGATGCCAGGCGCCCACATTCAACTTGCCGGCGGCTCGAAACGCCTGCCAGGTCACCGCCACCAGCACGCCTGTGATGATCAGGTGGATGATCAATCCCGTGACCGAAATGGGGATGGAGCGGGCGCCGCCCCACCAGGGACCGCTTACCAGCCCCAGCGCTCCCAACACCATGCCCCAGAAGATGATGCGGATGGTCTTCTCTGAAGCCAGGGGGCGATGCAGCAGATCGGGCGCCAGACTGATGAGGATGCCTGCGAAAACCATGGACAGGAACCCCCAGTTGTTGGCGTGTACATGGGCTTCGATGGGCGCAGTGATCCGCAGGGGCGCGCTCCAGCCCAGCCAGTAGCCCGTACCGATAATGACGCCCACCAGCAAAAACAGCACGCCGACGCCATAAAACCGGCGCGGCCAGTCCTTCTGCGCCTGGGCCTGACCCGCACGCGCAATGCCCCGCAGTTGCACCGCCAGCATGATGGCGGCGATAAAAACCAGCGTGCCGCCCGTAAAGATCAGCGCCTTGTTGACGATGGGAATGCCCACCAGCAGGATCACGATCCCGGCATTGAGCAGCGCCCAGATATCGAGGCGGCTCCTGGGACGGGGCGCTCCGTGGCGGGCGGCCTGCAACAAGGGCAGCGCGCCAAAAACCGCCTGGGAGACGAAGCCCAGGGTGATGAAATGCACTCGCAGCCAGGCTACGCCGCTATAACCGGGCAATACGCCCCAGTTGACCAGAGCCAGATCGAATGCCATGAGCAGGGCGATGAACAGATAAAAAATGGCGGAAAAGAGATAAGGATTGAACACAGGATAAAGTCTCCTTTTGGGATGGGGTTGTGACCAGGAATGGAGAAAAGTGCTCAGTGCGCTCTGGGTTGCTTTGTTCTCAAACCAGTCCAACGGCTGGCGCGCCAGCGCCGATACCGATGAAAATGAGAACGCAGATTTTCGCAGATGCTTCGCAGATTTCCACTGATTACTGATAACTGATCACTGATTACTTTATTTTCAAAGCAGGCGCTAGGATGCCTGCGTCGAGCCCAGCGCCTTTTCCAAGAGTGAAACCAATTGCGCTTGCTCCTGGGCGTCCAGTCCTTTCAGCAGCCGGGCGAAAAACTCCCGCTGGAAGGCCGTCGTCTGCTCATGCAACGCCTGTCCTTCGGGCGTCAGAAAAAGCTGCACCGCCCGACGATCGCGAGGATGCGGCTGCCGAGACAGCAGCTCCTTCGCTTCCAGTTGGCGCACGCTGACGCTGATGGAAGGCGCGGACAGCCCCAACGCCCGGGCGATCTCCTTGACGCCGCAGCCGGGGGATTCAGCCACATGGGCCAGGATGGCGACCTGGGTCGGGGAAATGCCCGCTGCCAGGGGCGGGGCCTTCTCGGGCATGTGTTGCCGCAAGCGTATCATCAGCGCGATGAAACGGTCGGTGATGGGATCAAAATCGATATCGGACATGGTCAATGGTTCAAAATTAGTTAAACTAATTAACTTTATCTGTCGTTCCCCAGATTGTCAAATCCCATTATCGCCCAGGATGACGTCAAACGCAGCGCGCTGATACGGGAGAATATGAAATCCGACAGCCCCGTAGACCAATAGACCCCAAAAGAGCGCTCCTCGCCCGGTCTACTGGTCTACGGGGTTTTCTGGTTTCCCCAGGCTATTCACGAACCGCGCCAAAGCCGCTGTCACCTGGTCTCGGATTCAATTCCGAAGCACATGGCGGGCGATGACGAGACGGTTGATCTCGCTGGTGCCCTCGCCGATGAGCATGAGCCGGTTGTCCCGATAAATGCGCTCCACCGGGAACTCGGCGGAGTAGCCGTAGCCGCCGTGGATCTGAATGGCCTCGAAGCAGACCTTGTCCGCCATCTCGGTGGCGAAGAGCTTGGCCTGGGCCGCGGCCTGGCTATACGGCAGGCCCTGATCCTTCAGCCACGCCGCCCGATAGATGGCCCAACGGGCTACCTCGATCATGGTGGACATGTCCGCCAGTTTGAACTGGATGGCCTGCAGGTTGGCGATGGGCCCACCGAACGCTTCGCGTTCCTTCGCGTATTTCACCGCCTCCTCGAACGCGGCCTGGGCCAGACCCACGCTTAGCGCGCCGATGCCCACGCGCCCGCCATCCAGCACCGCCAGGGCTTGATGCAGCCCCCGGCCTTCCTCACCCACCAGATATTCCAGCGGAACCCGCACATCCTCCAGGGTGACCGCGTGGGTCTTGCAGCCGTGCAGGCCCATCTTGCGCTCGGCCGGATGAATGATGAGGCCGGGCGTGTCGGTGGGAACTGCGATCATGCTCAGGGAGCGGGAGCCCCCTGCGGGGTCGGTGCGGACCAGAAAGACGATAACGCCCGCCACCGAGGCGTTGGTGGTCCACATCTTGCTGCCGTTGATGATCCATTCATTTCCCACTTTCTCCGCCTTGGTGCGCACTCCGCCCTTCAGGTCCGACCCCGCGCCCGGCTCGGTGAGGCTGAGCGCGCCCAGGATCTCGCCCGTCGCCAGGCGGGTGAGGAATTTCTCTTTGAGCATGTCACTGCCGAACAGGTTGATGGCGGCGCTGCCCAGGCTGAGATGGGCTTCCACCGTCAGCGCGGTGGAGCCGCAGCCCCGGCCCAGCTCCTCGTAGAGGATGGCCGTAGCCAGGGTGTCGGAGCCCGCCCCGCCCCATTCTTCGGGGATGTTCAGGCCCAGCAGGCCCAGCGGGCCCATCTTTTCGATGGCTTCTCTGGGAAACTTGTGTTCCCGATCCACCTCCGCGGCCCGCGGTTTCACCTCCTTCTCCACGAAGTCGCGAATCATCTCCTGCAACATGCGGTGTTCATCAGCGAGTTGAAAGTCCATTGAGATTCTCCTTCGTTGCCGAAGAAAGCTGGAAAGGCGTGTAGAGACGTTGGTATTTGCGAAGATAGGTCTGGAAAAACGTGTTGGCGATACGGCGATGGCCGACATCGTTAGGATGGAAATTGTCGCCATGATAGGGAGGAAACATGCTGGGTTGGTCGGGCGTGGAAATGCCATCCTTCCTACCCAGGGTGGCGCTCCAGAGATCGGCGACGGGGATGGCGCGCGCCTGGGCTTCCTCCGCGATCCACTGGTTATATTGCAAGGCTTTGCGATAACGGTCGCTTCCCTCGGGCCAGTTGCTCCAGGGAATGGAGCCAACGATGATCTCCACCCCCGGGGCGTCCTGTTGGATGCGGTCTAGCATGGCGCCATAACGCTGGCGCCATTGCGCTTCAGGAACCAAAGGACAGTTTTCATTGCCGAGGATATCGTTGATCCCGACTTCGATGAAAAGCAGCGTGGGCTCGCCTGGCAGATCGTCCCATTCTTCTTCCAGGCCTCCCAACGTGCACACGCTTTCCCACAGCGTGATGCGCATCGACCAGGGGCGGCTGATGCTTTGCAGGTCGTGAAAAAGCGCGTTACGAAAGGTCGTTTCCTGGGAGGAGGCGTACACGCCCAGGGTGAGGCTGTCGCCCAATATCCACACCGAACGGATTCGGAATGGCGGCTCTTCCGGATTATCTGCTGGCGAGGGGCGAGCGGATCGGGCCTGTGCAGAGGCCGCGATGAGACCGACGAGGAGCAGGCCCAACCCCCATTTCCAAAACCACGAACGCCACATGATTCAATCCCCTTTGGCGCGCCCGATCTCCCGGATGGCTTCCACCACATCGGGATTGACCAAAGCGCTGAGGTCGCCCGCGGGCTGGTCGAGATACGCGGCCCGCAGCACCCGCCGCATCACCTTGGCGTTGCGGGTCTTGGGCAGGTCGGGAACAAAGATGATCGCCTGGGGTTTGAGGGCTTTGCCCATGCCCGCCACGACCAGCGCCTTCAGCTCCTCGGCCAGTTCGTCGGAGGGCTCATAGCCCGGAGCCAACACCACAGCCACCACCAGGGCCGAGCCTTTGATTTCGTGGGGAACGCCGAATGCGCCCGCCTCCACCACCGCCGGATGGGCCACGAGGATGCTTTCCACCTCGGCCGGGCCCAGACGCTTGCCCGCCACCTTGATGGTGTCATCCGACCGGCCCAGAATGTACCATTGGCCGTCTTTGTCGATGGCCGCGAAATCGCCATGCACCCACACATCGGGGAAGCGGCTCCAGTAGGTCTCGATGTAGCGGTCGGGGTCCTTCCAGAAGCCGCGAGTCATGCCGATCCAGGGTTCGCGGATGACCAGTTCGCCCACCTGACCCCGCACCGGGTTGCCATCCTCATCCACCACGTCCGCGGCCATGTCCACATTGGGGCCCGAGAAGGCCGCGGGCTTCAGGGGCTTGACCACGTTGCCCATGACGATGCCGCCCGAGATCTCGGTGCCGCCCGAATAGTTGATGATGGGCCGTTTGCTCTCGCCCACCACCTGGAACAGCCACATCCACGGATCGGGATTCCAGGGCTCGCCGGTGGAGCCGAACGCGCGCAGGCTGGAGAGATCATGCTTCTTCACGGGCTCCTCGCCGTGAGCCATCAGCGCCCGAATGAGCGTGGGCGACACGCCCAGATGGGTGACGCCGTGGTCCGCCACCAGCTTCCACAGCCGGTCCACGTCGGGATAATCGGGCGCGCCGTCGTAGAAGAGCATGGTCGCGCCCAGGATCAGCGTTCCGAACACCTCCCACGGGCCCATCATCCAGCCCATGTCGGTCATCCAGTAAAGCACGTCATCCCGACGCAGGTCCAGGCCCATGGCCATGTCGGTGGCGGCCTTGATGGGGAAGCCGATATGCGTGTGCACCGCGCCCTTGGGCCGTCCCGTCGTGCCCGAGGTGTAGATGATCATGATCAGGTCCTCGGCCTCGGTGTCTTCGGTGGGGGCTTCTGCGGGCTGATTAGGGATGAGATCATGCCACCAGTGATCGCGACCTTCCGTCCAGGGGATATCCGCGCCCGTACGGCGATGGACGATGACATGCGCCACCGTGGGGACCTGCTTCAGGGCCTCGTCCGCGATGGCCTTCATGTCCACGACCCGCCCGCGGCGGAACGCGCCATCGGCCACGAACACCGCTTTGGCGTCCGCGTCGGCCAGACGGGTGGCCACAGCCCCCGCGCCGTAGCCCGAGAACAGGGGTAAGATCACGCCGCCGATCTTGGCGATGGCCAGCAGGGCGATGGCGATCTCGGGTGTCATGGGCATGTAGAGGCCGATGGCGTCGCCCTTGCCCAGGCCCAACGCCCGCAGCGCGTTGGCCGTGCGATTCACCTCCTCGAACAGCTCCCGATAGGTCAACGTCCGTACGTCACCCTCCTCCCCCTCCCAGCGCAACGCGATCTTCCCCTCGATGTCTGTGCCCATCCACTTGTCCAGGCAGTTGTGCACGATATTCATCCGCCCGCCGATGGCCCAGCGGGCCCAGGGTTTGCCTCGGGAAAGGTCCACGATCTGGTCGTAGGGCTTGCTGAACTCGATGTCGAGGTAGGCAAGCATGGCGTCCCAGAACCAGCCCACATCCGCGATGGCCGCTTCATGCAGCGCGTCCCAATCCTCGAAGCCGTGGGCCTGCATGAACCGCTGCACATGGCTGCCGTTCACGTAGTCGGGCGTGGGGAACCATACGAACTCCCCGCCGAATTCAAAGTCAGACATCGTCGTCCTCCTTTTGTGATAGATGGGTGAATGTTATGGGGATCTCACGCCAAGTCACCAAGGCGCAAAGGGAGGTTTAGGTTCGTAGCAAGCCGAGGACGCGAGGCTCGCCCCAGACGGCCCAGTTCCAGCGGGAGTTGCCCAGGGCGTCGGTGATGAGCTGGACGACCATGGTCTGGCCCGTGAGGGTGGGCAAGTCGATGAGGAAATCGTGCCACCCGGCTTCGGCCATGAGATGGGACCAGATAAGACGGCCATTGACGCGTATCCGAAAGGCCACCTGATTCTCCTGCGAGAGCAACGCGCCATCGCGCACCCCCGTCGCAAACTTGAGCTTGATTGCATCCAGATCTAGGGGCGCCTCCACCTGATATTCGACCACGCCTTCGCCCGTCACGGGCGGGTGCTGCCAGATGGCCGGGCGGATGACGCCGCCGCAACTGGCGGGCGCGACCTTCACCTCCATGCCCCGCATGTCCACCGTGGCCGCCTGCCGGGCCCCGTCGAAATGCTCGATCAGATCATAAAGCCAGACCACTTCATCCTGTTTCACATCGTCCCACACCTCGGGCGAATGCCATTGCTCTTCCTGCCATTTGAGAAAGCTGATGTACTGGGAAAGCAGGATCAGGCTCTCGTCCGAGAGATCGACGATGCGGCGCATCAGCGCGTCGAGTTCATCCTGGTGATGGTTCATGGGACGGGTGGGGAGTATGATCGGATGGGTCTGGCGACGCTTTTCATTCTACTGTAATCCGGGGAACGAATCAAACTCGAACAGCAGCCATAAGCACATTTTAGTAACTGCCAAGGTCGTGCCGCCGCTTTTTGCCACGAAGACACGAAGAAAACGAAGGCGCGACGTACTTTTCTTTATTTTCCCCTTCGTGTCCTCGAAAAACTTCGAGCCTTCGTGGCTTTTGGCGGCCTAAAGTCAAGTACGTTAGCAGTTACGCATTTTATCCGTTTTGTCATGATATCGTCTGAATTCTGTCGGGCTGCCAGCAGACGCCCGTCAGGAAAAGGCCGCGAAATTCGTATAAACTGGTAAAAAGGAAGACCAGATGTTGAAATGAACGAAAACGCCTCGCGGCCACGTGGGCGCGGGAAGCCAAGCACGTAATGCGTAATGCGTGATGCGTGATGCGTAACGACCTCACGGATTACGCATTACGCATCACGTCCGTTGCCGCCTCGCCCAACGCAGGCTTCGAGTTGCTTTTGCAAACCAACGCAACGCTATTTTCGAAACAGGAGGTCCATAATGCCGCCATTCTTGTGACTGCAAGGACTCTCACAAGTCCGCGTGGAGGTGCATGATGAATAAGCCGATGGTTATCCGACAACACGCTATCGTCATCCTGCCAGACACCTTGCTGTTTCTGGTGGGAACGAGCCTGTTTCTGGAGACGGCGGAAATCTCCAGGCGTCTGCCTCAGTTCCAGGCTGACGCCTTGAACGCAGCGTGCGAAGTCCTGGGATTTTTGCTGCTCTTCATCGGCGCGGTCCACTTTCTTTGCTGGCTGGGATTCCGCGTGGAAATCACCTCCCAGACCCTTGTCATTCGCCGATGCTTTTTCTACAAGAAGACTTTTTCGCTGATGCGATCCGAAATCACGCTGGGCGCCTCGCAAACCGCACTGGACGCGTGGTTCGACAAGGGAACGTTGGTGATCTACGCGCCCGGCGGAGACGTCATCACCCTCAACAATTTGGCGAACTTCAGCCAGATGATCGCTCCTCTATCCCAGATTACAACGGCTCATCCCCGATGAGCATCTCATACAGCTCGGCCAGCTCTTCCTCCGAATAGAAATGGATGACGATGCGCCCGCCCTTGCGGGTGCGGAAAAGACTGACTTTCGTGCCCAGGCGTTGGCGTAGTCGATCCTCCAGCGCCTTGGTTTCGGGGCTGGCGCTGAGATCGTCGTCGGGCGCGGGTTTGGCGGGCGCGTTCAGACGCCGCACCAGCTCCTCGGTTTGGCGCACCGAGAGGCCGCGGTCGATGACCAGCTTCAGCGCCTCCACCATGGCCTGTTCATCGGTAAGGCCCAGCAGCGCCCGAGCATGCCCCTCGCGAATCTGCCCCTCCAGCACCGCCTGCTTCACCTCGTCGGGCAATTGCAGCAGGCGGATGGTGTTGGCCACCGCCACCCGGCTCTTGCCCACGCGCTCGGCCACCTGCCCCTGCGTCAGTCCAAACTCCTGAATCAAGGTCTCGTAAGCGACGGCCTCTTCCAGAGGATTCAGGTCGGCCCGTTGCACGTTCTCCACCAGGGCCAGCTCCAGCATGGCCTGGGGCGTGGCGTCCTTGATGATGACCGGGACCTGCTTGAGCCCGGCCAGCTTCGACGCCCGCCAACGACGCTCGCCCGCGATGATGGTGTAGGGCGTTTGGGAGCCCGCG
>Ga0256832_1002819_pt1 | contig 11871 bp, 9 predicted proteins | sample 134614metaG_FD_190534 | JGI IMG/M metagenome (GOLD analysis project Ga0256832, IMG submission 190534) | Hydrothermal vent microbial communities from Lau Basin, Pacific Ocean - 134-614 | ecosystem: Environmental > Aquatic > Marine > Hydrothermal vents | place: Pacific Ocean: Lau Basin | collected... | reverse complement strand
ATAGCGTACCTACGGCACGCATTTTAGTTAGTATCGATTTTTTCATTTCTCACAAGAAATCCTATCGAGGTGGGCAATATTGTGTTCATTCGGCACGCATTTTAGTTGCTAAAGTTTTTTTTCATGCTTTATGCCTCACGGTACATTGATACAGTATGGTGGAGTGAATTCAATAAAACGATCAGCCTCATTTTTAAACCGGATTATTAATGCTTTTAGCTTTATGTAAATGTAAGGCATCTAAATACGAAGATGTATTATCATATTTCAATTGTTTCTTAACGCAACAGATGCATTTAGATCAAAGCAAACGTTAGCCCAAATTTGGGATAATAATTTTTTAATATTTCAAACATAACACATCTATTTTCAAAAATATATGCCAATATTTAAATCAAACCGGTGAAAAATTCGGGTCAAGAAAACAAAATATATTTGATGTTTCAATGATTGAATAGTTTATTATTTGTAACTTAGCTTTTCGTTTTAAATATTGATTATAGAAGATAAAAGAAAAAATGAAAATAAAATTTAATGGTGCTGCAAGAGAAGTGACAGGATCGTGTCATCTGATAACTTTGGATAGTGGATATAAAATACTTTTGGATTGTGGTCTTTTTCAAGGAATGGGAGAAGACGGTTGGAAGCTAAACAATAGCTTTGGATTCAATCCGGCTGATGTAGATGTAATGATTCTATCTCATGCGCATATCGATCATAGCGGTAGATTGCCAAAACTTGTAAAAGATGGTTTTAATGGGAGGATTTACAGTACTCATGCGACCAGAAGCTTGTGCAATATTTTACTTATGGATAGTGCAAAAATACAAGAGAGAGACGTAGAATGGTATAATAAAAAACTATTGAAGAAAAAAAAGAAGAAAAAAGGTAAATACAAAAACGAGAAAATGAGAGAGCCACTTTATGTCTCTGAAGATGTGACGCCGGCTCTGTCTAAATTTGTAGGTTGTCCATATGATACTTGGATCAGAATAAACGATGAAGTAGAGTTTACATTGAGAGATGCAGGTCATATACTCGGCAGTTCAAATGTGACTTTGAGAATAACCGAAAATGGAAAAGAAACGATGTTGGGGTTCACAGGTGATATAGGCAGACCCGACAGACCTATAATCAAAGATCCTGTTCCGATGCCAAAAGTGGATATTTTACTCACCGAAGCTACTTATGGTGACAGATTACACGAATCAGATCCGGAACAAGCAGAACAATTGCTTTCAATAATCAAGCATACTTGTATTGATAAAAAAGGTAAATTGATTATTCCGGCCTTTAGTGTCGAAAGGACACAAGAAATAGTATATATGCTTGACAAAATGGCTACATCAGGTCTTTTGTCCGATAAAATCCCGGTTTATGTTGATAGTCCGCTTGCGGTAAATGCGACAATGGTTTTCGCATCCCATCCTGAATGCTATGACAGGGAAATTCACGAATACTTGCTTCTTGATGACAATCCTTTTGGATTTAATAGCCTGCATTACAATAAATCAGTCGAGGGTTCAAAAAGGCTTAATGATATAAAAAAGCCAATGATTATTATAAGTGCAGCAGGGATGATGAACGCGGGGCGCGTAAAACATCACTTGTACAATAATGTTGAGGATGAAAGAACCACATTCTTACTTGTGGGATACTGTAGTCCCGAAACACCCTGCGCTGCATTAAAATCAGGAGTTAGTGAGATGAAAATTTTTGGAGATATCAAAGAGGTGAAAGCTGAAGTTCTATCAATGGATTCTTTTTCAGGACATGGGGACAGAGACGAAATGCTTGATTTTTTAAAAAACCAAAAAGATGCTAAAAGAACTTTTGTAGTACATGGAGAATACGACAGTCAAAAAGCATTTAAAAATTCGCTGGAAAATCTTGGGTTCAAAGATGTCTATATCCCTATGTTAGGGGAAGAGGTGGAGATATAGTGTCAGCTATTAATCTCCAAAAGAATAATATCAGGCATTGACGTAAAAACGTTTTTTCTAATTTATAAAAGATTTTTTTTGTAAAATAATTGATATTTTACCAACCATTTTACAAAAAAAGATGTCTAATCTGATAAATACCTATTATGAAACCATTATTATTTTTATTATCGTCAATATCTTATTTTTTCTTTACCGGTTGCGCTAAAGACGTATCGATTGATTCTATTGTAGGCAAATGGGAGGTCATTAGCGTATATAAAGGGAAAGCCTATGATAATAAATCAAATAACACATATATCCTCGACTTCAAAGATGATAAAAATGTGAGCATTAAGTTGGATGTCAATGCTTGTAGTTCAGAATACAGCGCCAATTGTGACGATTGTATCAATATTTCTCTTTTTAGATGCACTGAAGCTTGTTGTGATAGTGATTATGCTATTAAGCTTATCGAAGTTATAAGTGAATCAACAAAATACGAGATCAAGTCCGATATTTTGACCTTAAGAAATACCGGTGAAATTAAACTAAAAAGGGTATTCGATTAACCTGCATTATTCACGGGTTTTGTAGTGAGAGTTCAATTTTTCAATAGTAAAGAGCTCTAAAAATCGCTATTATCTTTTCAGGTGTGGAATGATATTGCTGTTTCCACTTCTTTCCGGTTAGATTGTCACTGATAACAAATATTGCAGCAGCTTTTACATCAAATGCTTGCGCAACTGCGAACATAGCAGATGCTTCCATATCCACGGTTAAAATCCCTTCTTTTTGATATCTTTTTATCTCCTTTTTAGTTTCGCGATATGGGGTATCAATTGTCCAACCCTTGCCTGTATAAAAATCAATATTCTCTTTTTTCAATATTTTTTTGATTTTTTTAGTAAGGGCATCATCTGCCTTGGAATATTTTGAAGATTTAATATAATGATATGACACTCCTTCGTCCCTAATGGACTTTTCACAAATGACAATATCATTTATTTTCAAATAATCTTGCAAGCCCCCGGCTTCTCCAATAGATATAAAGTTTTTTACTCCGTAAACTATCAATTCTTCCATTAAGGTTGTGATTGCAGGTGCCCCAATACCAAAATTACCCAAAATCCCAATTTGATGTTTATTATTTTCTATCAAATACAGATCACCATAAAACTTTTTTATATGCCGTATTTCAAAACAATCCTTAACATGATTCATCAATTCCGGACTATAACAAATAATTATGCTTTTTACATCTATTTTCTCAGGATATTTACAAGTCTCAATTTTATGTTTAACATATTTTTCAGCAGAAGAAAAGGCTTTATACTTGTATTTGTTTCTAATATTTGGCAAAGACATAATTGTTATTTATAAAACTTAACACTTAAAAAAATATCATATTGTGTGAAATAGGTAAATTTCATTTTTTCGCTTTATTCCAAGAAATTTTGTTGAAATGGGCAAGAAAACACCTTAAACTTTATCGTTGACCCCGTCAATAACTACATATTTTTTGTATCTTTATCGATATTTTTAATCAAATGCAAGATAAAGATGATGAGATTAACGATGGCTTTAGCTTTGAATTTATTATTTTTATTTACAATTTATAGCCAGAATATAGATGTTTTGGGTTATCTGCCAAGCTATAGATTCAACGAAATCGACAATATTGATTTTTCCCGTGTTACTCATATTAATATTGCATTTGCCAATCCCGATAACAATGGACTTTTGAAACCTTCGGGGGAAGATTTAACTCAGATAGTGAAAAAAATCAAAGATAAGGGAATCATTGTTTATACTTCTTTGGCAGGAGCCGGTGCAACCGGACAAATCGCTTTGAATTGGAAGAAATACATGTCCTCTTCAAAAAGGAGCAAATTTATTATGAATATCAAAAATTATTGTCTTAAACATGATTTTAACGGGGTGGATGTTGATCTGGAATGGGGTAATGTCACAAATCTTTATAGCCCTTTTATAATTGAGCTAAAGGATACTTTGACCAAATATAATCTTGGCTTAACTGCCGCTTTGCCGGGAACTTTTAGATATTCTGATGTTAGCGACAAAGCTCTAAAGGCTTTTGAAACTGTAAATTTGATGGCTTATGATTTCAGAGGTCCATGGACTCCAAATAATCCCGGACAACACTCCTCATATAACGATGCCGTCAAGTCAATAAATTATTGGAGTAGTCACGGATTGACAGTTGACAGAATGCGTCTTGGAGTACCATTTTACGGATATGATTTTAGCAACATCAATAATATTACAGCATTTAAGTTTGGTGAAATAGTCGCAGAAAATCAAGATTACGCTTATCTAGACAAAGTAGGTAAAAGATATTATAATGGCATAAATACAATCAAGAAAAAAACCGAATTGGCTAAATCCCGAAAACTAAAAGGTATAATGATATGGGAATTGGGACAAGATGCTTTTTCTCCAAATGAGCACTATTCGCTTTTGAAAGCGATCAATGATACAAGAACCGGTTTGGATGATATTGGAAAGCGTCGAGATAAAATCTCAGTATATCCAAATCCATTTACAAGTAAGCTGTTTTTTGAACTACCTGCTGAAGAATTATTACAGAAGCCAAAGCTGGCAATATTTGACATCATTGGTAGAAAGATATACGAAACTCCGGTAAAATCTGTAATAATAACATTAGAAGAATTGGAAAAGGGAACATATTTTTACAAATTAACTACGGGAAACACTGTTTATACCGGTAAAATCATAAAGCAATAATGTCCTTTTAATCGAGAAAAAGAGTAATTAATCATAAAACATAAAAAAATAAAATTCTTTATTAGCCTATACCGGGGCTGATAAAATTATTAAAAAGTGCTCTCAAATGGGCTGAGGATTCAGTAAAACAGATTAATTTTATTAGTGGGTTTTAATCCAATTCCTTTAAAATTTCGGGATTGTGTTCCTTGTGATATTTTATTGATTCTTCATACAGGCTTTTTTGACCATCCCAAAGCTTAATATCCATGAAATAGGAAAAAAGAAACATTAAAACCGCTCCTGTAATCCAAATAACAAAGAATTTTAAATCAAAATGCATACCGATATCTTTCAAACTCCATAGATAATTAAATATTATCATAAAACCCAGCCAAAATACTGCAGAAAAAAATGCTCTTTTAAGTACAAATTGCTTTTTGCCATTCTTGACTTGTTTGTGAAGTCTTTTAAGTGCTTTTTTGTCGTAAGTTATTGCCATAATAATACATTTTAATTGAATTCAATCTTCTACTATCGCCATAGCACAGGTCAAAAATACTATTTTTAGATTTAACAACAATTAAGGTCTTTTATATCTTGCATCAAATTTTCTTGGTATAAAATATCCTTTAATACAATTAGGATTTCTTATAGCAATTTGAATATGATTTTTTTCTTTGAATCCTGAATTTTCATATAAATCTTTCCCCTCAAAAAACACACCTCTTACCGAATGGAATTCCTGCTTTTTTTTATCTTTATTAAATTGATGAATTGATTCAATAACAGCACAATCCAAGTATCTTTTTAATAAATCTCCATTTTCAAATAATGGCACATTTTTAGGAATATTTAAATTGTGTCTTTCTCTTGAAAGTTTTAACAAATTATAACTTTGTTTTAGAAATTTTAAATTCTCAGCATCTAATAAATCTAAACAATAGCCTAAATCTATAACAGCCCCTACAACAGATGGCTCTTTTATAACCTGTTTTTTATTATGGGGGTGGTTCTCTTTTAAGAACTTTGCAAAATCCAATGCCCTTTCATAATTATTTTCCCAAAAATACACTCCACTACCCAACCAATCATAATCATTGTTGCTTGGTTTAAGTAAAACCCCATTTTTTGAAACGACTTCATCTCGTACAGATTTATCACAACCATGAAAGCCTAAAATAAGTCCTGAACGTTTTGAATACATTAATTAGTTTTTGCTACTTGCTTTATTTTTTGTTGCTTATAATGCTTAGTAAGTCTGCCTGTCTTTGTATTAATTCCAGCACGAATTAAAAAATTTTGTGCACTTTCTTTAGAAGAATTAATCTCTTTTGCGTATTTCTTAAATTCTTTTAAATATTCTCTTTGCTCTGTAATGTTCATATCTTTGAAGTTTAAATAGTATTGCTCGTGTATAACCATCCCCTTTTCAGGTAAAAAGGTGAAAATCTATTACAATAATGCAAATATGAAAAAAAAATTGCGAATACCGGTCATTTTACTTTAAAATAAAATAATTATCGGAGGATTCCCTGACAGTCTTCCCTCAAATACTTGCCATTTGCCTATACTGTTTTCAGTTTTTACAAACTATTCTCTTTATAAATTACTGCCATTTGTAACTATTTATCATTAAAGAAATAACAAAATCATTTTTTTTATATATTTTTGTATCGCATCAATCAATTTTACATAAAATGAAGAGAGAAATAACGTTTTTATTCATGTGTTTTTTTACTGCAAATGTTTTTGCTCAAGTATCATTTGAAGATAAATCTACATCTATTCTCAATAATGATAAGGTATATACGACATTGAGTGTATCTGTTGCCGACCTCAATGGAGATTACTATGATGACATAACGGTATTAAACAAAGGGGTATATCTAAAAACTTACCTAAATACAGGAAGACTTAATGGATTTACACCTGATAGTATTGAGAAAGTGTTTGAGAAGCCGGCTTGGACTATCAATACCGGGGATTTTGACAATAATGGGAAATCTGAGATTTATACTTGCGGAGCTCAGACTTTTGGTAAATTATATAAATTCATTGATACTAGTTACGTATTGAAAGATGAATTGAAAAATGTATCTTATGCTCAAAATTCCAATATAGTAGATATCAATAATGACGGATTTTTGGATCTGTTTGTTTGCAATGAAAATAATTATAATGCAATTTACATAAATGATGGCACAGGCAAACTAAAATGGAATGATTATATTAATTTCAAGGTTGATTCCAATTACAATAACTATGGAGATTACGGCAGTGATTTTATCGATTTTGATGATGATGGTGATTTGGATTTGTTTATAACCAAATGTTGGCCGGGTGCTGAAGAAAAAAATGATCCAAGACGTGTAAATACTCTTTTTGTCAATGACGGAACCAATAATTATACTGATCAAGCGGATAAATACGGCTTAAATAGTGGTGCGCAATCCTGGACAGGAATGTTTGGTGATATGGACAACGATGGTGATTTGGATTGTTTTGTGACCAATCATGATACAATGCATTATTATTATGAGAATATTGATAATGATACTTTTCTAATGAAAACAGGTCTTGATTTTCCCGAGCTTTATTGTAGCTCCATCCAAGCTTCTTTGAGGGATTTTGATAATAATGGATTTTTGGATATATTGATTTCCGGAGATGTATCATATATGGTATGGAATTTTGGCAACAATAATTATAGTGTCGAAGAAAAACCATTTGGACGAGGACAAATTCATTCTTTTGGAATCGGTGATCTCAACAATGATGGCTTTTTGGATATATATACATCGTATGGTAAAGGTCTCAACGAATATGGCAATTACAAGGATCTCATTTGGATTAATAAAGGCAATGATAATCATTATGTGAAATTTAGTCTGCTCGGTACTGAATCAAATAGACAAGGTATTGGAGCAAAAGTAAAGATATTTGGTTCTTGGGGGGTACAAACCCGCGATGTGCGAATAGGAGAAAGCTATGGCATCACCAATTCGGTCAATGTAAATTTTGGACTTGGGAGCAGTGATAAAATAGATTCGATGATAGTGATTTGGCCCTCGGGAATAAAAGATAAATACAATAGCATTATAGCAAATGAACATTATTTGCTTCACGAGGGCTTGGGGATAAACAAATTTTTTGATATTAATACCGGGGGAGATTTGAAATTTTGCTCCGGTGATTCTGTCGTCTTATGGGCTCCAAGTGGCAGTGATTACCACTACAAATGGTCAACAGGAGCAGAAACTCGAAGCATCATCGTGAAAAAATCAGGGACTTTTAATGTGACGATTACGGATACATACGGTATTGTGCAAGTATCAAAATTGGTAAAGACAGAGCTTAACCCTGTTGAAAAACCCGAAATAGGATTTGCCAAAGGCTATATTGCCAATTGTGTGGGGGAAGAAGTCAAGCTCATTAGTAAAGAAAAGTATCAATCATATACTTGGTTTAAAGATGGTGAAGCTTTGCCGTCTTCCTATACAGATAATCTGTTTGTTTCAGAACCCGGATATTATTCCGTAAAAGTACAAGGAACTTGTGATGTGATATATTCCGATACTCTGTTTGTAGATTTCCTCAAAGTTGACAATCCTATTGTTACTTATGACGATACAGTTCACACAAAAAGAAAAGATACCTTGAACGCAACAGGAGAAATTGTTCTTTGGTACGACAGTCAAGATAGCACAATTCCCTTGGATACCGGCTATGTATTCGTGACAGATACTATTGATTCTTATACGGTATATTGGGCGGAAAATGTAGGCAAATACAAGTTTTCGCCAAAGCATATCGGAATCACAGACAACCAAAGCAATCAGACAGGATCTGAAAACACCAACGGAGGGCTGATTTTTGACTGCCACAAAGATATTGTACTTAAATCGGTAAAAGTGTATTCAAGTAAAAACGGTATTAGAAGATTCCAAGTAAAAGATAAAGATGGATACATCCTACATTACAAAGATGTAGATGTCAAAACCGGTCAGCATAGAATAGAACTCAATTTTGAATTGAAAGCAGGCGATTCTTACAGGCTGGAAACAGATAAAGAAATAAATCTTGCTAATTTACAAGCTAAAGCACCTTATTTCTTTAGAGACAATGGTGCTGTGGTCAATTATCCTTATGAAAATGAATTGCTCACAATAAATGAATCTTTTTTCGGCAAAAACTATTACTATTACTTTTATGATTGGGAGGTAGTTGAGACAGGTTTGCAATGCACAAGTGACAGAATCGCAATTCCGATAGTATATGACCCCGGTAATGCCACTTTCAATCTGATTTCAGACAATATAAAATTGTATCCCAATCCGGCAAATAATAAAATAATGCTCAATACTGATACAACTATTGACAAAATTGAAATATATAATTCGGTTGGGAAAAAAATAATGATAAAATCTTGCAATGGAAAAAAGTTTATTTCTCTAAGAGTATCCTGTCTGCAAGATGGATTGTATTTCTTAAAGGTTATAAGAGACAAAAGACATACAGTGCTTAAGTTTAATAAAAACTAAATAGAATTTTATAATAATTGGGCTGTTTTGATAAAATAATACTATTATTTAAATAAAAACCCTTACAACCGTTCACAAAATGTATTTTTTTGCGTTTATTAGTGTATTATTGGTCTATAAAATACAGTATCATGAAAAAACTAACTACCCTTTTAGCTTTATTTTCACTATTATCAAATTTAGTTTTAGCTCAGCATTGCCAAGTTGGAACAGCAAAAGATTCTATCATAAGTGATAATCTTAAGGTAATAGCATCTACCTCAACACAAGTGGATATTTACAATGGAAAGCATGAAATGCATATACGTCCATGGATTGGTGGCGAAGACACCAAGGTAAACAAACGCAGTGCGATATCAACTTTTTCTACAATTGAGTCAACTGACTTTTTCCCGGGAGAATCTATTAGCAATAGCTTTCTCTTACCCCAAGAATGTAAAGATTGGGATAGGGTCTTTAAGGTAAAGAAAGTAGAAATAGACGATTTTATTGAAAGATTCAAACAAGGGAATATGAGTATAGAAGATATTCCGGAGTCCATACTTTATTGGCCTGTACTTTCAAATTTTTATTTTTTTAATAATTATAAAATTATTGTCATTTTTGGTTTATCAGACTTTGTCGATGTAGATAATGATAGGGTTTACGATCCTCTAAAAGGTGATTATCCTGATATCAAAGGCGCAGATGAGAGTATGGTATGGGTTGTAAATGACTACGCAAATTCGCATTCAACAGGACGATCAAAAAAGCTTAATTATGTAGTCACAACGATGGCAAATGTATATTATTCAAACGAAAATCCATTAATTAAAAATTCAGTATTTTTCACTTCCAAATATTATAATAACTCATCCTATAGATATTTTAGATATCTTATCCATTCTTTGTATTTAGATTATAATTCACAAGATAAACTTCACGATAAATTCGGTAGCATTCCTGATAAAAATGCTGTTTATATGTTTAATCAATTTAATTTTGATAATTCGGGTAACCCTTTAATGAAAATGGATTCTTCTCTGACAGTCACAAAACTATTGGAATATCCGGGCAGAAAAGAAGGCGTGACCGCCTTGTCATCTATTTTTAATCCCGGTGAAGTATCTCCTGCTATTTCTAATCCGGATTTGATTGAAAAATTATATTTTAGATTTCTCAATGGTCTTTGGTCAGATGGAACCGCTCTTACTTATGGTGGTTTAGGTCACAATCAAAATAGTACAGACACTATAAATTATCTTTTTGATAATCTCCAAAGCGAATCATCCAAATGGACCATATGTGATGATTCTGTGTATTTGGGTGATATAAAAGTACTGATGAATTTAGCTCCCAAATACATATTGCCTAATGAAGTTAATACCATTTCATATGTCACTACTTTTTTGGATAATATGGATTATCCTTGTGAGAGTATAGACTCTTTGAATAATGCTTTGGATGATTTACAAACATTTTATGATGAACACTATAAGACTCCTCCAAGTGGCACAAAGAATCTGTTGTTAGAAAACAATTATAAATCTTACCCTAATCCGGCAAATAATATTGTTTATATCGAAGGAAAATCAATGAAAAATGCCCTAATAAAAGTGTACAATACGATGGGCATGGAAATGAATGCAAACATTAGATATCTTTCCGACAATAGAGTTCAACTCGATTTGACCGGCAATAATCCTGGGATATACTTTTGCCAAATATCCAATAAGAATTTTGGACAATCAGTCATTAAAATAGTACTGGGGGAATAAGGAGGTACAGGTGTTTACACTTGATTTCTCCTTATAATTCTTATCCTCACCCTAGCCCTCTCCTTTTATTGAGTTTTTCCTTTTTTTAATAACGATGTAAAAGGAGAGGGAATAAGGTGCCTGGTCGTTAAGGATAGATTTTTGAAGTAAGCGTTTATGATTGAGGTGTTGAATCTTTACAAAAGGTTAATAGCCAGCCCCAAAAGCTATACTCTTTTTCACTCCCCTTCTCCTTTTTTATCCTCACCCTAACCCTCTCCTTTTAAGAAAGCTTATCATATTTTTTGAAATAAAGTAAAAGGAGAGGGAATAAGGTGCTTAGTCGTATGGGATAGCTCTTATAAGTAAGTGTTTATGATTAAACTGTAGTATCTTTGCAGAAAACAAAAGGCTAATCCCAAAGTCTAAGCACATTCACTCTCCCCTTCTCATTTTAAATGACATTCAAAAAAAAGGAGAAACACGATAAAAGGTGAAAGGGCAGGTTTACCCCGTGAAGTTAACGAAGTATTTCACTCGGGAGGGATGAGGTTGAAAAGGAGAAAGAATATCTCCTTCGTCAACTAATGCTTATCAACCAGCTTGATGAAGATGAGAAAAATGCCCTTATCAAAATCATTAACTCTATGCTCACTAAAAAAAGGATGAAAGATTTGCTTGATGGTAAGGTCAAGTTCTAAATAAAAAAAGCCTCGCAGCGATGCAAGGCTTTTTTAATAATTGATCATTAAAATGATGATTTATTTAGATAGAAAACAAATCCAAATATATTAGTATTGTCCAATTCTAATATCAACTAGATCATAGGTGTTTCTTTTTTATTTCTAGTGCGCCAAGAACAAAATAAATCCAATATTAAAACGTTTAAAGAGAATAACCAAAAAACAAAAATTATGAGAG
>Ga0256832_1002818_pt1 | contig 11871 bp, 10 predicted proteins | sample 134614metaG_FD_190534 | JGI IMG/M metagenome (GOLD analysis project Ga0256832, IMG submission 190534) | Hydrothermal vent microbial communities from Lau Basin, Pacific Ocean - 134-614 | ecosystem: Environmental > Aquatic > Marine > Hydrothermal vents | place: Pacific Ocean: Lau Basin | collected... | reverse complement strand
CCGGCGGTGCCCATGGGCGGGTTTTGTTCCGGATCCATGGGATCGATTCCGGCATCGCACCACTTGACCTGCACCAGGGTGCGGCTGCGCGTGCAGGTATCCGCGCCGTGAAGGGCGGCGTCGAGCAGGGATTCGTCCTCGAGCGCCGTGACGCTGCGTTCCCACACGTCCACGTAAAGAGTCCGGTTGGGCGCGGACCACTCGGGCGGATACGGGTAGTCGCTCTGATCGTCCGGCGCGACGGGTGAAGGCTCGCCGTCGTCGGGCAGATCGGCGTGCCGGCCGAGGTGCCCGTCCACCACCACCCAGCCGGGGAGGATGGCGGGCGGCGTGCCCGTGATCCGCAGGCCATTCGTGCGCGGCGTGCCGCCGGCCACCGTGACCTGCAGCGCAGCGGCCAGGCGCGCCTTTTCCAGATCCGTGAGTTCGTTCCAGTCGGCATCGGCCAGCATCCGGCCCTGCTGCTGGTACACACCGGAATAGTCATGGAAGGGCGTTCGTCTGCGTCGCGAGATCTGTGTCTTCATTTCCCTTTGCCTCGTTGCTGCCGGCCGCTGGCGGCCGGATGGTTTCCGTCAATCCGTGGGGTTGCGCAGCCGCGGGGTGGGGCAACGCAAGGTTTCGTCCGTGACGAACACGGCGCGCATGCCCAGCGGCAGGAAATCCTGCACCTTGCGGGCCGCGGCGGTCTCCCGCTGCACCAGGCGTTCGTCGTGATAGGCGCCCATCTCGCCGCCGTCCTCCGCGCCGGCCCGCAGCGCCTCCGGCGCGGCGGCATGCAGGACGCCACAGCCGGGCTCGCCAAACCGGTCGCTGAGAAACACGGGCGGGCGTGCCGTGTTGGTGGGCATGAACCGCAGGCGGGATTCGGCGCCGTCGCTGCGTCGTTCGTCCGGCGGAATTTCCTCGACCCGGCTGTAGCGGATGCAGCCGCCGCGGGGGATGTCCGTATCGCCCCGATCCTTTTTTGGCCGCGGGACGAGGATGGCATCGCTGCACTCGAGCCATTCGGCCACCAGTTCGCGCAGGACGGTGCAGTACTCGAGCCGCATGCGCCCCCGGGGCGTTTCCACCGTGTTGAACAGGCAACCGCGGGCATCGAGCACGGTCCGCCTGGTGTCCGGCGTCTCCACCAGAAGATGGCGGGCGGCGCACCGGCGGAGGATCACCCGGGCCTCGCCGATTTCCACCCGGTTGTCGAACCACAGGTTGTGGAACTCGAAGACGGCCCGCTGGTGCAGGCGGATCACGCCGCGCACCCGCAGGGGGGTGTCGGTATGGGCGTGATAGCGGATGCGCGGCCAGATCTCGCCACCGATTTCCACCTCATCCTCCGTGATGGACAGGCGCTCTTCGGGCACCCGGCCTTCGACGATGCGTTCCCAGCGGACGCTGATCGGACGTGGCGAAAAGTAGCCGTCCCACGGCACGGCATGGATGAGAATGCGCCGGGGATGGACATGGCCATGACGGCTGTCGGGGTCGCGCACGTCCACGGTGCGCGGCGCATGGTCCTGATGCGTACCGGGGAAGCAAGGCACGCCGTGGGGATGGTGCAGGCGCGCCCGGGGCACACCGCCCTCCGTGTCCGCCGACAGCACCACCAGCCGCGCTGCCTGCCGCACGTCCACGGTCACCGCCGGCAGACCGGGATGCCCGGCGCGGAAGACAGGGGAATCACTCACCCGATAATCTGTCTCGTCTCCATGCCAGGCGGCCGGGAGCAGGGGCCGATCGATCCGGGCTACCGTGGCCGTGCGCTGCCAGCCTTCGGTCACGGCCACCGGCTTGCCCAGCAGTCGCCCGGCGATGTCCCGGATCACCCGCAGGGTACCCTTGCCCTGCCGCCAGGCTACGGCACGGCCCACTTCGGCACGGCGTCCGGCCGTGTCCGTGGAGACCATCTGCACGTCGAGCAGCTCCGCGATGTACGGCAACACCCAGGGCTGGCAGGCATCGTCCTCGTTCCGTTCCGGCAGGGGGAAGCGATCGCGGTAGAGCTGCATGAGCAGATCGTGGAAGGCTTGCAGCAGATCGCCCTGCACCGCGATCCAGCGCGCCAGTTCGCCGGTGGCATCCCGTTCCCGGTAGACGACGGGCAACTGCTGCAGGAGCTGTTCGCTCAGGGGGCTGCGCTCAGTCATCGGTCCATGCCTCCACGGTGAGATCCTCCACGGCCAGCGACGAATCCAGCCAGGCACAGCGGGTGGGCCCGGGATCGATCAGGCGCAGGCTGCCATCCTCGCTGGCGACGGTGCGCGCGGGCGGCGCCGAGCCGGGCGCCACCGACATCCGCACTTCGGAATGCAGCACGCCGGTCACGTTCTCGATCACGGCAAACAGTTCGCTGCGATAGAGCGGCTGCCCCAGGCGACGCCGGTCAAGGCCAAAGGCGGTCAGCAACGTCTCGCGCACCGCCTCGGCGACGACACCGGCCTCCCAGGCCGAGGTGTCGATGTAGACGGTCATGGACAGCCGCACGCGAACCGATTCGAAGACGACGACGTTCACCTGCACGCCCGGCAGGGCATGGGCCTGCAGCCAACTCTGCAGATCCTGTCGCAGGGTGGCGGTCAGGCTCGCGCCATGGGCGGGCACCACCACCACGCGCACCGCCTCGTTGCGGGCATGGGCGGCGCGCACGGGAAAAGCCCGGGCCTGCCATACGCTGCTGTGGGAACGGGCGAGCAGGGCGAAATCGCGCAGGGAAACGGCCCGGGCCAGGGTCATGACCGTGGCCGGCGCCGCCTCGCGCAGTTCCGGGGCCGATTCCATCTCCGCCCCGCCGCCCGCGGCCTGGAACTGGCGCACGCCTTCCACAAGATGATGCCGCCGCAACGGGGTCTCGAGACTGCCGGCCGGGAGATTGCCCGCCGGGCCGACGCCCTGCCGCCAGGCCACGCGCAGATTGTTCCGCCCCGGCGGCACCACACGGCCGTGAACGCCGTCGCCGAACAGGATGCGGATTTGCCCGTCCTCGGTCATGCGGGTGCGGTACACCTCGTCGGTCGGACCGGCATACCGGAAGCTGTCCACAGCCTTCCAGGCCTTGCCGTCCACCCGCAGTTCGATGGCCGCGCGCACGCCACTCTCCCGGGTCGCATCGAAGACGAAGGCCACGTCGTCGGCATCGAATGTGTAGGCGGCATCGGGCGTTCCCGTGCCGCTGCCGAGCACCTTCCCGGGGCGGGTCTCGCCATGCCCCGCCCTGACCACGTTGCCCCGGATGGCGACATCGCTGGTCGGCGTGATCCCCGGCAGCGGATCCGCCAGGGTGATGGTTGCCCGCTCGCGGTCGATCGCCACGATGCGGGTGTGCAGGGCGTCGGCCGCGGTGGTCACCATCACTTCCCGTCCGGCAAGCAACGTGTCCGGCAATTCCGCGAGTGCCAGCCGGCTGCCCCGCAGGGGCGTTTCGTTGCGGTTCCAGCCCAGCGGTCGGGCGGTCGTGTCGAAACCGCCCATGAGCCGGGTACTGGCCAGATGGAAGGGACCGCCGCCCCGGTGCTGCCAGCGATCGACGTGCAGCACCGACTCCCCGTTGTTGTCCACCTGCTCAAGCCGCGCCCATGCCTGCTGGTTGCCCCGCTGCAGCACGACGAAATCGCCGGGCGCGAGCTTGCGGGCCTTTTCCGTCTGCAGGCGGGGCGAGGGTTCGCCGGCATGGCTCTGGGCAATCCAGGGATCCGGCCGCCAGGGGCCTGGCGATTCGGGCATCATGAGAAAGGCCTGGGTATTGCGAAACGCCTGCTCGTTCAGGCCGGCCCGCTGCAACGCCGCCCGATCCACCGACAGCGCAATGCGGGTATAGCCCGCGAAAGTGGACGTTTGCGAATCCGCCGGATCGTAGTGCGCGGCGGCCACCCGAAACACGGGCAGGGGCCGACGGGTATCGCCGTCGGGCCGGCGGCGGGCCAGCCAGCGCCCCTTGAGCCGGCGCCAGTCGCCGGCCAGATAGAAGACGCCGAGCTTGTCCTCCTCCTGCTCAACCTTGCCGGTCATATTGCGCAGCACGTGAAAGGTGACCGGCAGTTCCTCGGCCTTGCCGATGCGCGTGGTGCGCAGATCCAGTTCCCCGACCGTTGCCGGAAAACGCAGGCCGTCGGCCAGCACCTGTTTCACGTACAGGAACACGGGCTTGTGTCCGGGGCTGCCGATGGCCAGCAGATCGCCGGCCGTGATGCCGTCCGGCGGCTCCCGCAGCCGCAGGGTGCGCCCGATCTGGGCACCGGTGGTGATCGGCCCCTTCACCTGCAGCCGCTCCCGGGGCTGCAGGTGGACCAGGGTGTCGCCACTGACGAAACCCGGCGGGATCCCGGGATGCACGTTGATCCGGGTGCTGCCGGATCCGGCCTGCACGGCGGCGATGCGCAACGCCGCGCGCCGTTCGGTTCGCGTGTTCTCGAGCACGAGGGGATCTCCGACGACCAGATCCGTGAACTCGCCTTCGACCACGAGCCGGCGGCCACGCAGCAGTGCCGGATTGCGATCGTAATCCTTCGGCCACAGGGTGTTGAGGTCGGCACGCAGCTCGATGTCCGACAGGGTTTCGAAGACCACCGGTGGCGAACCGTCCGCCGGCGTATGTTTGACGCCGAAACCGGCTTCGAGCAGGCCGTCGGCCGCCGCCGTGATCACCAGCGGCGTCTCGGCGGAAGCCGGCGGGCGCGGCGCGTAGTCGAGCATCGCCACCAGGCGCCGCAGACTCTCCCACTGGGTCGCCGTGCCGATCCAGGATTCGTTGGCCGTGGCGTCGATGTAACCGGCGAGCACATGGCAGGCCCTGGCAAGACTGCGATGGAACTGCCAGAACAGATCGTGGCGATCGTCGGCATAAAGCGCGATCAGAGCCTGCAACCGCTCGGCAGGCGTGGCGTCCCCGGGCGGCGCCGGCGGCAGATCCATATCGGGAAAGGCGCCGGCCAGGGCGTCGCGCAGATCGGCCAGAAAGGTGACGGCATTGCCATCGACGTATTCGACGCGGTTCAGGCCGGCACGATTCCAGCGGGTGAGATCGCGCACGGCCATCAGCCGGCCCTCCCGCCACGCAGGCGCAGGCTCAGGTGACCGCGATCGGGCCGTGCCGGATCGTTCTCGCACACCGCCACCTCGAGCCCCTCGAGCTCGATGCGCCCGGCACCGGTGCGATCGGGAAAGCGCCGGCCCATGCGCTTGAAGCGTTCGAGGCACACGTTCTCCACGCCATCAAGCGCCATCACCGCCTCGAACAGGTCACCGGCGAACACGTCCTCGCCGAACTGCAGCCGGCCGGGCGCGAAGAAGCCACTGGGTCCGGTGCCGAGCACCTGTTCGACCGCCTGCCGCACCTCGGAGCGGAAATGGTTGTCCGCCACCTGGATGGCGAGCACGATGACCAGCCCGACCTCGACGGCGGCCTCGAGCCGGATCGGCTGGCCGGCCATGCGCATGGCGTCGAGATAGTCCAGCAGCACGCCACGCACCGTGAGCTGGATGTCGTTCACGGGCACCGGCACGCCCTGTTCGCGGTGAAAGTCGCGCACCGCCTGCCAGTCCGCTTCCGGCAGCGGCGCGCGCGTATCGAGCGCCCGGCGCCCCTGCACGATCACGGCCACATGCACTTCTTCCCAGGCACCACACCAGCGCGACCAGGCCTGGGCCTGGAGCACCAGGGGATGTTCCTGCAGGCGCAGTCGGTAGTCCTCCAGGGTCACGCAGCGGCGCTGGCGGTGGATGGCGCGCGGGCCGGCCCGCCGGGCGGCCTCCATGCGCTGCGGGTTGTCCAGCCAGTACTGGTCGAAACGGGCGATGTCGTCCCGGGGATCGTCCGCTGCCGGTGGCCGGTCGAAGGGAGGCTCGCCCAGTGCCCGCGCCCGTTCGAGCGCATCGTAGCCAATCAGTTGCAGCAGGCGCCGGACGCTCGCCGGATGCCGCGCCGTCTCCAGGGTGGCCTCGCTGGCCACGCGATCGAGCATGTCCGACAATTGATCGAGGACGGCGGCCAGATTCTCCTGCAGCACGACTTCCAGATCGGCCGGCGTCCAGCGCTGGCGCTCCGGAAAGCGGGTGGCCAGATCCTGCAACAGGAAGCGGCGAAAACTGTCGTAGTCCCGAAGCTGCCAGTCGAAATCGTCGCCCACCGCCGGCAGGGGGCGGGGCAGTTCGGCCAGCCGCCGGCCGCAATCGGCGCAGCCTTCGTCGAAGATCAGGTTCTGGCGTGGGGCGCGGGCCATCAGGCGCTCACCTCGAAGGTCTGCTGTTGCCGGTAACCGATGGTCGCCAGCGTATAGCCGACGGTGATGATCAGGCGGCCCGCCTCGCCGGCCACGTCCACCTCGATACTGCGCGGATCCACCTCGCCGGCCAGGGCCTCGGCCAGCGAGGCGAGCAGGCGCTGGCGGGTCACCTGCCAGATGGCGGCGCTGTTGGGTTCGAACACCAGCGCCCGCACGCCGGCGCCAAACTCGGGCCGGAAGACCCGTTCCCCGGCCTGGGTGAACAGGACCTGTTCGATCTGATCGCGTACATGGCGGGCCCGATCGGCCAGCTCGGCGCGACCGGCCCGCACCCGGAAGGGAAAGGCCAGATAGGGCGGATCGACGAGTCTGCGTTCCATGCTCAACTGCTCCGCACTTTCATGGACAGGGTGCTCATCTCGCCCTGGGGAATGGGCGGCGTGGTGGGCCCGCCGGTCGGGCTGCTGGTGTGCACGTGGGTCATGAACAGCGAGAGGAAACTCTGCCCCTTGATCAGGGGCTCGCCCCCTTCGCCGCCGAGCAGGATCTGCGATCCCTTCACGATCACCTGCGTGCCCTCAACGGTGATGCCGCCAGGGCCCATCTCGATGCGGTTGCCGTTGCTGTCCTCCGCCACCGTGCCGGTCGCATCGAGTGTGAGACTGTTGCCGTTGGCATCCTCGATGCGCAGCGAGCCGCCTTCGGCATCCAGCCTGACGCTGGCGCCCTGGGCATCGGTCAGGGTGAGGTTCCCGCCATCGTCGATGTCGATGCTGGCCCCGGCACTGTGCTGCAGGTGAACGCGGCGCTCGCCCTCGGCATCCTCCATCAGCCAGTAATGTCCGGCGGCGGTCTTGAACTGGCGCGTGGTGGGCGGCTGCCGGACCTCGGCCGGGGCATCGCCTGCGGCCTGCCAGAACGTGCCGGTCCAGATGGGGTGATCCAGATCGCCGTTCTCGAATTCCACCCATACCCGCGCACCCGTCTCGGGCACGCTGAAGAAGCCCTGATCCGCCAGGCCGCCGAAGGGCAGGCAGGGCAGGGCCCAGTCGGTCGTCTCGTCACCCAGAATCGCGGGAACGCGCAGGCGCAGGCGGCCGATCCCCTGGGGATCGTCGTTGTCGGCAACGAAGCCCCGGTACTTTCCCCAGTAGCGATCCTGAACCCGCCTGACCAGTTGTTCGATGATTTCTTCCATTGCCCGCTCCCGTCGTCGTTCGCTACAGGTTGTCGCCCACGGCATTGCGCAACAGGGTGAACTGTTGCCGGTAGCCGCCGGCATCGAAGACATGCGTCACCCGGTCCACGTAATAGATGCCGCTGTGTCGATCGCCCACGCCATCCAGCCCCACCGGGAGGCCGACCTGCAACACATGGCCATAGAGGCTGCCGTCGAGTTCGCCTTCCGCCACGACCCGATGGATGTCGGCCGTATCGATTTTCATTTGCGCCTGGGCCTGAATGCGCGCCTCGTCGTCGCCGGCCGTTCCACTCTGCTGCACGACGTAGGGCCTGAGACCCCGGTTCCCGCTGGTCAGACGGGTTCGCCCGAGCACGGGAATGGCGGGCTCGACGGAAATCGTGCGGGTACTGTCACCCTGCCGGTCGGCCAGGGTGACATCGATACGGTCCGGCTGTTGCGCGTCTTCACCGATCCGGATCTGCAGAACATCGGTGGCGCTGCCGGCCTGCACCCGCAGGGTGGGCTGCCGCGTGGCCTCCAGCCGCATGGGGCCGAAGTAGACCTGGTCCGCCGCCGTTTCCGAATCCACATAGAACGTCAGTTCATAGCCATTGGCTTCGGCACGTTTGCGCAGAAACCGGATGTCGGTCTCGTCCTGGTTGAGTTTGGTCATGTTCCCGGTGCCGGACCCGCTGTCCGGATGAAGGATCAGCCCGTGCTCGGTCAGGATTTGTCGAATCACCATCGAATCGGTGGCCGGCTGCTGTTCGTTGGCCCAACTGTGGCGACGATGTTCACGATCGAGCGCCATGGAAAGGTCCTGACAAGTCACCGAAAAGGTGGCATTGCCCCGCTCCTCGGGATACTCCCCTTGCGACTCCCGAACAAAACCGTGAAATACCGGCTCCACCCTGTCACCGAAACGGGCATCGATTTCCACCCGCGCCCAGGGCTCGAACAGCCCCTTGTCCTGCACGTCCCAGCGCCCCTCCTCGTCACGTCGGCTGTCAAAGGTAAGGGAAGCCGTCCAGGCTTCTCCGCGGGAGGTATCCACGGAAATCTCCCGCAGTAGCGGATACAGCCCTTCGGGGCCGATGTCTCTCCCGTCGACCCGGACGACACATTCCGCCGGCTCACGGATGCGTTCATCGAAGATGTTTGCCAGCAGGCTCATCGTTCATTTCCCGGAATCAGGATCACACTGCCGGCGAGGGCATCGAGCGTGGCCGTCCCGCCGAAGAACAGTTGCGGATTGGCATCGAGAATCCGCCACCACAGCCGGCTGTCGCCGTAGTATTCCCGCGCCAGCAGATCGAGGCGCTCGCCCTTCTGCAGGGTATGTTCGAGCGCGCCTTCCCGGGTCCGGATGTCGCGCGGGCGGGTTCCTGCGAACACCGGACGTCCGGCCTCCCCGGACACGTAGGCCCGGGCATTGCGATAGCGGGAACGCGCGTCCAGCATCAGAACAGCCCTCCGATAACCGAAGCGGCCTGCTGGCTGGTATGCAGCGCCGCCGTGGCCACCTGCCGCAGTTGTTCGGCACGATAGAACGGATTGTTGCCCTCGATGACCTGCAGGGTCAGCGTCACGGTGGCGCGATAGGGCACCAGGGAAGGAAAGTGGGCCGTTTCCTTCACGTCGATGGCCTTGAGGAACACCGGCAGAACGTGTGTGCCCCAGACGAACAGAAGCACGGAGGCGTTCTCGTCCCGCTGGAAGGCCCGCTCGCCGCCGGCGCCGAGACTGGCCAGCAGTTGCATGCCGCCCGGCCCCTGCTGCTTGGGCTCGACCATGCTGCGCAGGGTGGCCAGTTCCGGTTCGATGCCGAAGCTGGTGGCGACGGGATCGCCCTTGTCCAGCCGATCGGTGGCATCGATCAGGATTTCCACATCGAAGCTTTCCGGTTCGATGCTCACGCTCTGGCTGACCCGCGCGGTTTCGGTCGGCAGGGTGAAGTCGTAACCGCCGCGGGTGGCCGGCGTGTTTCCCAGGGTGATGTTGATGCTGCGGCTGCGGCCGATCTGCTGCGGGTTGAATTCGAACGCCAGCACCAGCGGCGACGGCGAGAGAGCATATTCGACCAGAAAACCTTGTGTCTCACTGAGCATGATCGTCTCCCTTGCCGCTGTTCAACTGCGCATGGATCGCCTGCGCGATGCGCCGGGCGAGCTGTCGGTCGCTGCCCGCCGGCGACAGTTGCAGCGGCGGCAGCCGCAGGGCCGCGATACGACCGGCCGGCCAGTCCAGGCGGGCCAGTTCCTCGCCGAGCAGGCGCCCGATGCGCGCCGCGCGGGCGGCATGGTCCCGGGGCAGACGCAGGCGCAGACGATCAATGGTGAGCATGTTGCATTTCCTCCGGAAGATGGCCCTGCAGCGCGCCCAGTTCGGCCGGCGTGGCTTCGCTGTGTTCCTTGCCCAGCTCGCGCCACACGCCGATGGCGATGTGGCGCAGGCGGATCGGTTCGTCGTCGTGGGCAGCCAGATAGGCCGCATGCAGGGCCGCGTTGCGAATGCCGCCGCCGGTGAGCACCACACTGCGGCCGAGGGCCGAGGTGTCCACTTCGGGATGGCGCGGCGCGCGTGGCGGCAACAGCCGGTCCCAGAGCCGGGCCCGGGCCTCGGCATCGGGACGGGGGAACTCCACCACCATCTGGAAGCGGCGGGTGAAGGCGCCATCGATCTGCTTGCGCAGGTTGGTGGTGAGAATGCAGGGTCCCCGGTGGCGCTCGATGCGCGACAGCAGATGACTCACTTCCATGTTGGCGTAGCGATCCCGCGCTTCCTTCACTTCCCCCCGGCGCGCGAACAGGGCATCGGCCTCGTCGAACTGCAACACGGCTTCGCGATCGTGCAGGCTGTCGAACAGGGCGTTGAGGTTCTTTTCGGTCTCGCCGATGTACTTGCTCACGAGCCGGCCGAGATCGACCCGGTAGAGGGGCCAGCCCAGTTCGGACGCCAGCACGCTCGCCGCCAGGGTCTTGCCGGTGCCCGAGGCGCCGGCGAACAGGGCCACCGGACCGCCGAGGGCGGTTCCGCCCCATTCGTCCTCCACCCGCACACGATGGCGGATCCACAGCAGGTATTCGTGCAGCATGGCGATGCGATCCGGCGGCAGGATCAGATCGTCCCAGTTCGCCTCGACGGTCACGGGCACGGCCCCGACGGGCGCCGGCGGCGCCGCGTCCATCCCCTGCAGGCGCGAGGTGAACCACGGCGCCGGCCGCAGGGGCTGATAGGGATCGGTGTGCGTCTCGCGCAGCAGCCGGTATCGCTGCAGGGGGCTGGCATCGGCAAGGGCACGCTGCAGATGCGCGGCCTGGTCCGGTTCCAGGGCCAGCAGTTCCTGAATCAGGGCGCGGCTGGCCCACGGCTGGCCGCTGCCGGCCTGCAGGCTCTGGTACGCCCAGCCGATCCGCGGCTCGATCTCCGGCGCCACGATGCACACCAGGGCATCGAGTTCCACCGGCGACAGGGGCGCCGGCAACAGGCCCTGCCAGGGTCCGTCGACGAGACGCAACCGTTCCACCCGGCGCTGCAGTTCGCGCAACTGCTCGAGATGTTCCGCCGCCAGCGTCTTGCCTTCGCGACTGCGGGCGAGACAGAAGGCCAGCAGTTGCAGGCGTTCCCATTCCGCCTGCAGCGCCACCGCAGGAATGTTCAAAGACGGGCCGCTCATGGCGAGGGCTCCGTGAGCGTCACCAGCAGCGGATTGCTGCGCACCGTGCGCTCGCTGCCATCGGCTGCCCGGGTATAGGTGCGGGTGGCATACAGCAGGTACTGTCCCGGCGCATCGGTCGCCGGCAGGGCCATCGCGACCGTGGCGGCCGACTCGACCCGTTCGGGATCGATGACCTTGTCGGTCACCACGGCATCCACCGGATCGCCGGCTGTTGCCCAGCCGGTTTCGGTCCAGGACTCCCACTGCAGCCGCACCGCGGTGCCCGGCTCGCCGGCCAGCCAGACGGCCGGGGTCGGCACCGTGCCACCGGCCTCGAAACGCAGGGATTCGAGGCAGCGCCCGTCCTGCACGAAACAGATCGCCGGCTGCCAGTCCTCGCTTTGCGTGTCCGGCGCGATGCGCCGATCGCCCGGCATGTAGCCCAGATGTTCGCCGGCGGCATCCCCGGCGAGGACCACGGCGGATCGGGTCTCCGCGACCCGCTTCGGCGGCACGGCCGGCGTCTGCGGCATCACCGGCGCCAACGAAAATTCGTAGAGCAGCGAGGGCCGGTAGACCGTGTCACCCTGGGTGGACCACAACTGGTTGATCTGTTCCAGCCCGAGGTTCTGGAACACGGCCTGGATGTGAAAGGCCTCGCCGTTCACCTCGAGACGGAACACCGGATGCTCGTGCAGGATGCGCAACACCTCGCCCAGCAGACGCAGATCGTTCTCGCCGGCGCTGATGGCGTCCTCGAGCAGGGCGAAGGGCGTGATCATGCAGTAGGCGCGCAGCAGCCAGGTCTCGCCCGG
>Ga0256832_1002817_pt1 | contig 11873 bp, 7 predicted proteins | sample 134614metaG_FD_190534 | JGI IMG/M metagenome (GOLD analysis project Ga0256832, IMG submission 190534) | Hydrothermal vent microbial communities from Lau Basin, Pacific Ocean - 134-614 | ecosystem: Environmental > Aquatic > Marine > Hydrothermal vents | place: Pacific Ocean: Lau Basin | collected... | reverse complement strand
TACAGGGACAACAGTTTTTTCAAATTGGCAATACTACCATACGGTGCCTGATTGGGACGTTAATAGCTATATTGTGGAGACAGCAAAACACTTGATTCAAACTAAAGGCCAAGTGCATCTATTGGATGTTGATGTATCAACAACACAACAACTTGCTATTAAAGATCCTAGGTTTTTGGATGCAATTTCAGGTATTGGGTTCAAGAACGAAAAGAAAAATAAGGATTTGCTTCGTTTGCTTGGAGAAAAAGCGAATGCCGACTATATTATAGTTATATCCCCCACTGGATCAGAGGATGTATATTTTGGAACAAACCAGTATATAAAAGATGGATATGGATATTATCAGAAGACAACGTTTGGAATAAAGCGCGCGATGCTATATGCAGGCACAAGGATTGCGGTTATGGATGCTCGAACAGGAGATCACATTGCGTCAGCTTATGCGTTTAATCACTCATCATATGACGCGCCAGAGTATAAAGAAGATGACCCTCAAATCGAGGATAAAGTAAATAGAGATAAACCGATAATATTAGGGCATATAAAGGATGCTCTAGAACAGAAATTTGCCGAGCTTGGAATAGTGGCTACAAATCGGCAATAGTAAGAGCATGAAGTGGCCCCTTGTATGCCGCACAGGGTGTAGTGAGGAAATAAGCATTAAATGAAGGGGAAAAGAAACCGGACAAGGGCTTGAAAAGTAAAACGCCGAGGTCTTCGTGGGGACACTGATCCCGATGAGACGCTGGCCTTATGGGTACAATACGCGCTCGTCTGTTGTCATCTGCTGCCTATGAGCCACTACGCCAAACCGCCCAAGTCCCTGCTGCGCAAGGTGGGGCGCGCCATCGCCGACTATGATCTCATCCGCGAGGGCGACCGGATTCTGCTGGGGGTCTCCGGCGGCAAGGACTCCCTGAGCCTGCTGCAGATTCTGGCCCACCTGCAGACCTATGCGCCGGTGAAGTTCGAGCTGGGCATACTCACGGTGGATCCGGAGGTGGAGGGCTTCGATCCTTCTTCCCTCACGGATTACTACGACCGCCTGGGCCTGCCCTGGCACTATGCGCAACAGCCCATCATGGAAGAAGCCAAGACGCGCATGAGCGGCGATTCATTCTGCGCCTATTGCGCGCGCATGAAGCGGGGCATCATGTATTCCACCTGCCGGGAGCATGGCTACAATGTGCTGGCCCTGGCCCAGCACCTGGATGACCTGGCGGAGAGCTTTCTCATGTCGGCCTTTCATGGAGGCCAGCTGCGCACCATGAAGGCCCATTATCTGAACGATGCCGGGGACATCCGCATCATCCGCCCCCTGGTCTATGTGCGCGAGCGCCAGACCCGGGAGTTTGCCCTGCAGGCCGGCCTGCCCATCATTCCCGACTCCTGCCCGGCCTGCTTCACCATGCCCACTCAGCGGGAGCACATGAAACAGCTGCTGGCGGCGGAAGAACAGCAGAACAAAAACCTGTTCTCCAGCCTGCTCAAGGCCATGCGGCCTTTGATGGTGGAAGGCGGGATTCCTGATTGAAGAAGCAGAACGATTTCGGTAACGGGCTGGCACTTAAGCGCGGCACGGAGCCAAGCTCATGTATATTATCGCCTTATTCAAGTGTATAGATTATAGGCACATCGTCTTGCCTTGTTTCCGCGTGCAACTGGATAAAACAATCATCTAGGGCCTTATAACCATGCGAAAAGAAGCAGAAGGGGTCGGAGTCAAATTCCACCCAACGGTTACAAGGAAGGGGATCAAACTGTTCCATGCCATCGGATCTTCCCAATGTCCTCCCCATTTGACTCCGACCCCGACCACAGGGTACTAACAGGAGCAATGTCAGGCGAGTCTATTCCGGCAGCAACTCCACCCTGACACTCACAGGGGTCTGGCGGCCGACGGATGCCGAGCCCAGGCCGGTGATGCCCTGGCGTCCTCCCTGCCCTCGCAGGCTGGCGCCGCCAATGTCGATCCACTCGCCCAGGCGGCCGCTGACGCGGGTGCTGATTTCCTGCTTTTGATAACTGCCCCTCTGATCCAGGGGCTTGCCGCTGAACGGGCTGATTTCCAGGGTAACCCTGTCGCCGTTCACCCAGGGGGTGACATAGAAGCCGCTGGTGATGTCCTGGTAGCTGCGTTCCCGGTAGAAGCGTCCCCAGCCGTCCCGGTAGCCCGTGGTCACGGGCACGGAAACCCCGGTCTGTATGAAGGCGGGCATGCCCTCGGTGGCGCGTACATGGCGGTCCGCGTCCGTTCCCCAGGTTTTGCTGCCGCCGGCGGCCCGGATCTCCAGCCCTTCTCCGGCTTCGGGCCTCCCGATGCCGATGCTGCCGCCCTCGCCCACGGGAATCCTGCCTTCCACCGTCACGCCCTGGCGGGTGAAGGAAGCCGAGTCGCCTTCGCGCACGGTGATGCGCAACTGCCGGGGCGCCCGGTCGAACTTGTCGATGATCTGCTGCAGCTGCGCCAGGTTCTCCGGCGAGGTCTTTATGACCAGCTGGCCGTTCATCCCGGTGACCGTGCCGCCTTCGCCGACGAATGGCCTGAGCATGGGCAGCATCTGTTCCACGGTCTGGTGCTTAAGGGGAATGATCTCGATGGGCCAGTCCGCCAGGGCGGACCCTGCCCAGATGCCTGCCAGCAACACAAGGATTCTCATGGTCTGTCCCTTTTTCATGATGGGGAACAGTTTACACAATTCCTCGCCTCGCCCCGGCGGAAAGCCGTGATGTTCTCCGCGATTTCGTCCAGCAGCCGCTGGCGGGCCTCGCGGCTGGCCCAGGCCGTGTGAGGGGTGAGAATGAGGTTGGGAATGTCAGCGGCCAGCAGGGGGTTGTCATCCCTGGGCGGCTCCTGGGCGAGGACGTCGATGCCGGCGCCGCCCAGACGGCCCTGGCGCAGGGCATCGGCCAGGGCGGCTTCGTCCACCATGCTTCCCCGGGCCGTGTTGATGAGCAGGGCGTCGGGCTTCATCAGGGCCAGCTCGTAAGGCCCGATGAGGTTGCGGGTGTTCTCCGCCAGGGGTACGTGCAGGCTGAGTATGTCCACCTGTGGCAGAAGATCTCCCAAGGGCACCCGTCCCGGTAGTGAGTGTTCACTTCCTGGCCGCTGGGCAAACAGCACCTTCATGCCGAAGCACTCGGCCACCCGGGCCACGCCCCGCCCCAGCTCCCCCGCGCCGACGATGCCCAGGGTCTTGCCGGCGATCTCCCGGATGGGATGGTTGAGGAGGCAGAAGTTGCCTTGGGCCTGCCACTCCCCTGCCCTGACTTCTTCGTGGTAAGGAATCAGTTTGGTGCTCAGGGCCAGAATCAGGGAAAAGACATGTTGCACTACGGCGGGGGTGGCATAGCGCACCACGTTGGATACCTGTATGCCCCGTTCCCGGGCGGCGTCCAGGTCGATTTTGTCCGTGCCCGTGGCGGCGATGCAGATGAGCTTGAGAGCCGGGGCCGCGGTCAGTGCTTCCCTGTCCAGGGGCACCTTGTTGGATATCACGATGTCCGCCCCGGCCAGGCGGGCCGCAATCTGTTCCGGATCGGTGGCGTCATGCCAGTCCCAGTCTTCCACCGTGGCGGCCAGCGTGTTCCGGTCCAGGTCGCCCGTGTCGATGGAGGCGTAGTCGAGGAAGACGGCTTTCATGGCTTTCTTTTATGTTCCTGCCGGCAATTGTCGTTCCAGTATAGCGGCAAAGGCCTGCCGGGGGCATGGCGACAACCCCACGCAAGGCGGGGCTGTCCGGCTTTCCGCCCGGCGTTTCCCCGGCTCCGTGGGTGTATAATGCCCCTTTGCCTCAATCTGTCACGGCCATGAGCCAGCGCATCCGCGAAATCCCCTACAACTACACCTCCTATTCCGACCGGGAAATCATCATCCGCTTCCTGGGAGAGGAGAACTGGCGGCTTATCGAGGAACTGCGGGGCAGCCGCCGCACCGGGCGTTCCGCGCGCATGCTGTTCGAGGTGCTGGGGGACATGTGGGTGGTGGCGCGCAACCCCTATTTGCAGGACGACCTGCAGCAGAACACCGAGCGTCGCAACGCTCTCATCCACGCCCTGAACCACCGCCTGGACCAGTTCGAGGCCCGCCTCAACGACAACGAAAAGGCCGCCCGCCTGCTGGAAGCGGCGCGGGAAGCCGTGGATCGCTTCGCCAACTGCTTTGCCGCCAACATCCGCTTGCGCCAAAAGGTGCGCAAGGCCCTGGAAGGCATCACCCGGGCGGACAACGTGGATTTCTCCGGCCTGGCCCGGGTGTCCCATGCCACGGACGCCACGGACTGGCGGGTGGAGCTGCCCTTCGTGGTCATCTCTCCCGACCGGGAGGAAGAAGTCGCCCCCATCGTGCGTGCCTGCATCGAAGCGGGCCTGAGCCTGATTCCCCGGGGCGGCGGCACGGGCTACACGGGTTCCGCCGTGCCCCTGGACGCCCATTGCGCGGTAATCAACACGGAAAAGCTGGAAGACCTGTCCGCCGTGGAAGAAGTGGCGCTGCCTGGCGTGGAAGGCAAGGTGCCGACCATCCGCACAGGCGCCGGGGTGGTCACCCGCCGGGTGTCCGAGACCGCCGAGGCGGCGGGCCTGGCCTTTGCCGTGGACCCCACGTCCCAGGACGCGTCCACCATCGGCGGCAACATCGCCATGAACGCCGGGGGCAAGAAGGCCGTGCTCTGGGGCACCACCCTGGACAACCTGGCCTCCTGGCGCATGGTCACCCCGGAAGGCAACTGGCTGGAGGTGGAGCGCCTGGATCACAACCTGGGCAAGATCCATGAGCAGGAAACCGTGCGCTTCCGCATCCGCCATTTCCACCCCGATGGCCGGACTGAACTGAAGCCCGATGAGCTGCTGGAGATTCCCGGCCAGCACTTTCGCAAGACCGGCCTGGGCAAGGATGTCACGGACAAGTTTCTGGCCGGCCTGCCCGGGGTGCAGAAGGAAGGCTGCGACGGACTCATCACCTCGGCGCGCTTCATCCTGCACCGCATGCCGGCCCATGTGCGCACCGTCTGCCTGGAGTTCTTCGGCCCGGATATCAGCCGCGCCGTGCCCGCCATCGTGGAGCTGCGCGACTACATCCAGGGGCAGGAAGGCGTGCGCATGCTGGGCCTGGAGCACCTGGACGAGCGCTACATCCGCGCGGTGAAGTACACCACCAAGGCCTCCCGGCGGGAAAGGCCCAAGATGGTGCTCATTGCCGACCTCATCGGCGATGATGAGCCGCTGCTGGAGCAGGCCGCCGGGCAGGTGGTGAGCCTGGCCCGGGCCCGGGACGGGGAAGGCTTCATCGCCGCCAGCCCCGAGGCCCGCCGCCAGTTCTGGCTGGACCGGGCGCGCACCGCCGCCATTTCCGCCCACACCAACGCCTTCAAGATCAACGAGGACGTGGTCATTCCCCTGGAGCGCCTTGCGGAGTACAGCCGGGGCATAGAGGCCATCAATATCGAGCAGTCCATCGCCAACAAGCTGGCCATCATGGACGGGGTGCTGGAGTTCCTGGATTCCGACCTGGGCCGATTGTGCCGCTGCGTGGTGGATTTCGCCGACTCCGAGGAGAACCGGCGCATCATGGCGGACAAGCAGGCCGCCGCCCGCGCCCTGGTGGAGCAGGCCCGCCAGCGCTGGCAGCAGGTGCTGGAGCACCTGAATGAACCTGCCGAGGCTCACCGGGAACTGCTGGACGAAACCGCCCTCGCCGCCCTGCGGCCCGGCGACAGCCTGCTGGATCTGATGCTGCGGCGGGACCTGCGCCAGTCCTACCGGCGGGAAGTGGAACAGCGCCTCAAGGACATTTTCGCCGGCCAGGATTTCAAGCCCCTGCGCAACGAGCTGGACACCATTCACCGCCGCATCCGCGACGCCCGCCTGTTCGTGGCCCTGCACATGCACGCCGGGGACGGCAATGTGCATACCAACATCCCCGTGCACTCCCACAACTACGCCATGCTCCACGAGGCGGAGCGGGTGGTGGACCGCATCATGGAACTGGCGCGTTCCCTGGACGGGGTCATCTCCGGCGAGCACGGCATCGGCCTGACCAAGATACAGTATCTGGAAGACGACAAGCTGCGGGATTTCGCCGCCTACAAGGAGCAGGTGGACCCGGCGGGCCATTTCAATCCCGGCAAGCTGCTGCCCGGCTCCGGCCTGGAAGGGGCCTACACCCCTTCCCTGCGCCTGCTGCAGCAGGAAGCCATCATCCTGGAGGAGAGCGAGCTGGGCCTGCTCAACGACGACGTGAAGCACTGCCTGCGCTGCGGCAAGTGCAAGCCCGTGTGCCAGACCCATATCCCCCGGGCCAATCTGCTCTACTCGCCGCGCAACAAGATACTGGCCACGGGGCTGATGATCGAAGCCTTTCTCTACGAGGAACAGACCCGCCGGGGCCTGTCCCTGCGCCATTTCGATGAGATGAACGACGTGGCCGATCACTGCACCGTGTGCCACAAATGCCTGAACCCCTGCCCGGTGAACATCGACTTTGGCGACGTCACCGTGCGCATGCGCCGCATCCTGGTGGACCGGGGCCAGAAACGCTTCAGCCCTGGCGGCTGGGCGGCCATGAAGTTTCTCAACACCACCAGCCCCCGGGCCATCCGCCTGCTGCGCAAGGCCCTGGCGGACTGGGGCTTCAAGGGCATCAGCCTAGGGCACAGGCTGTTCAAGGGCCTGGGCTTGCTGGGCGACAGCCGCCAGCCACCAGCCAACACCACGGGCAAACCCGGGGTGAAGCCCTTGGTGGTGGAATTGGTGCGCCGGCCTATCGAGGTGAAACTGCCTGCGCTTACCTACCGCGCCGCCCTGGGCCTGGAAGACAAGAGCCAGGTGCCCATCGTCCGCCGCCCGGACCTGCCCAGCGAGGAAGCCGAGTCCGTGTTCTACTTTCCCGGCTGTGGTTCCGAGCGCTTGTTCTCCGATATCGGCCTGGCCACCATCGCCATGCTCTACGAAACCGGCGCCGAAGTGGTGCTGCCGCCGGGCTATCTGTGCTGCGGCTATCCCCAGAGCGCCAATGGCGACGAGGACACCGGGCGGCGCATCACCACGGAGAACCGGGTGCTGTTTCACCGGGTGGCCAACACCCTCAACTATCTGGATATAAAAACCGTCATCGTCTCCTGCGGCACCTGCATGGACCAGCTGCTCAAGTACGAATTCCAGCGCATCTTCCCGGGCTGCCGCTTGCTGGACATCCATGAATGGCTGCTGGAAAAAGGCGTCACCCTGGATGGAAGCCAAGGCCGGGACTATCTGTTCCACGATCCCTGTCACAGCCCCATGAAGACCTACGCCCCCCTGGAGGTGGCTTCACGCCTCATGGGCAAGGAGGTGCGCCTCACCGACCGCTGCTGTGGCGAATCCGGCACCTTGGGCACCAGCCGCCCGGACATTGCCAGCCAGCTGCGCTACCGCAAGGCCGAGGATCTGAGCCAGAACCTGGCTGCCCTGGGGGATGGCGACAAACGCATCCTCACCAGCTGCCCCGCCTGCCAGCAGGGCCTTCTCAAGTATGAAGCCGAAACCGGCCTGAAGACGGACTATGTCGTGGTGGAAATCGCTAACCAGCGCCTGGGCTCCGGTTGGCAGCAGGCTTTCATCGACAAGATAAAAGGGCATGGCGTGGAGAAGGTGTTGCTGTAGGCCGGGCTGAAGCCCAACCTACGGGCACAAGGTCATAAGGGGTCGGAGTCAAATTCCACCCAAACTGTTGCAAGGAACGGGATCAAACTGTTCCATGGTATCGGATCTTCCCAACATCTTCCCCATTTGACTCCGACCCCGCCCATCCTTGCCTTGCCCGCCCCGAAGGTTTGATCTGCATCAGCAAACCCTAATTGACCAAGGTCATCGGCAAGCTGCGAGGAGTATCCTAGGATACTTGTGGGCCGGAATTTCCCGGCCCCGCAGTCACAGGCAGGCCGTATGTTCGAAAAAGACCCCCGCACCTTTGCGCCAGACTACAAGAACCTTTCGCCGGAACAGAAGGCGATGGTCAAGCTGGAGATTTCCCTCACCCGTTTCTTCCGCTCTTTCGACCAGAGCGTGCGCCGCTGGGAGCGCATGATCTATCCGGCCATGATCATCCTGGGTTTGCTGGGCCTGTCGGGTTTCTATCTCATCTATCACGTCACCAAGGACATGCATGCCATGTCCCAGGCCTTCGACCCGGCCATGGAAACCAACATGGCGCATATGTCCCGCAATATTTCCGAACTGTCGGACAATATCTCCACCATGACCACCCAGATCAATCTGCTGGTGAAGAATATCCAGAACATGGATCAGAACATTGCCCAGATGAATGGAACCATGGGGGAGATTGCCCTGTCCTTCAACAAGGTCAATGACAGCATGGACATGCTCACCGGGGATATTGCCCAGATGCGCGGTGATACCGGCCTCATGGCTGAGAAGATCGACAGCATGGATTCGTCCATCCAGACCGTCACCGACGATATCGGCAACATGAAGAACGACATGCGGGTGATGACCATCAACACCGGCCTCATGGGTCGCGATATGCGCCAGATGAACAAGCCCATGCGGGCCATGAATTCCTTCATGCCCTGGTAGGGTCGTCGGGGTCGGAGTCAAATGGGGTGGATGTTGGGAAAATCCCATGCCATGGAACGGTTTGATTCCGTTCCTTGTAACCGTTGAGTGGAATTTGATTCCGACCCCTTTGTAAATAAATGTTCGGGCTAGTGTGGCCCTTTGACGCCTGACAGGCGGACCGCGCGCAGCACCACGAATTTGGGATTGGAGGCAATCAGTTCCACATTGCCGAACAGCTGCTTCAGGGTTTTGTGGTAACCCAGATGGCGGTTGCCCACCACCCACAGCTCGCCGCCGTCACGCAGCACCCGCCGGGCGTCACGGAACATCTGCCGGGCGATATGGCCGCCCACCACCTGCTGCTGGTGGAAAGGGGGATTGCACAACACGCGGTCCACGGATTTCCCGGCAAACTCCCGCAGATCGGCGGCGGCATGAAAACGGGCGTTCACTTCCGGTCCCAGGGCACCTTCCAGGGTAGCCCGGGCCGAGGCCACGGCCATGAAGGACTCGTCTACGCAATGAACCTCGGCTTCCGGGTTTTGATGCAGGGCCATGAGGGCCAGCACGCCGTTGCCGCAACCCAGGTCTATCAAGGTTTCCCTTCCCCTGCCCTTGGGCAGATGCTGCAGGAAGAAACGGGTGCCAATGTCCAGCCTCTCCCGGGAAAACACATTGGCGTGGTTGACGATGCGATAGGGGGTGTTCTCCAGCCGGTAGCTGCTGGGATAGGGGTTGGGAGGCGCCGCCAGGCCGGGGTCGAAGCGTACTTCCATGAGCTTGGCCTTCTTGCGCCCGGGAAAGGTCTGTACCGGCCCCACTAGGGATTCCAGCAGCTTCCATACCGCCGCCGGCAGGGCCTTCATCATGCCCGCCACCAGGATGCGGGTGGCGGGGCTGAGCAGGGGGCGCAGGCGATGAAGCTGGTATTCCAGGAGAGCCAGGGTCTTGGGCGCCCTGATGATGACCAGGTCCGGCCTTTCCCGGGGCATTTCCAGGCTGGTGAGCAGCTGAAGTCTGTCGTCGGCAAGGCCGTTGGTCCGGTAGTTCAGGCGGGTGGCTTCCTGGGACAGGACGGAATCGGAAGCCGACCACAGGGGGAATGCGTGCAGGGCCGTGGCCAGGGCGCCAAAACTGTCGTTCAGGACAAGAGTGCGGCTTTCAGGGGCCGGGCCGCCTTGCGCCGCCAGCTGGTGCAGCAGGTATTCGTCGGCGGCATCCCAGGCCCGCAACAGCTCCCGCCGCCGAGCGGGCAGGCGCTGCAGGCGGTAGTCGCCAAAGGGAGTATGGAAGCGGTTTTCCGTCATGCCACCTGCCCGGCGCTCCAGCCCGAGGCCCAGGCCCACTGGAAGTTGTAGCCTCCCAGCTGGCCGGTGACGTCCACGGTTTCGCCAATGAAATACAGGCCGGGCTGCTTCTTTGCTTCCATGGTGCGCGAAGACAGCTCGTCCGTGTCCACGCCCCCGGTGGCGGCTTCTGCCGTGCGCATGCCTTCGGTGCCGCTGGGCTGCAGCCGCCAGCCGTTGAGGGTGGCGCCCATGTGGGCCAGCTCCCGGTGTGAAAAGGCCTGCAGGGGCTGATCGCTGAACAGCTGTTCGCAGAGGATGCCCGCCAGTCGCCGTGGCAGCTTTTCCGCCAGCAGGTTTTTGAGATGCCGGTTGGGATAAGCGCCCTGCTCTGCCTTGAGCCAGTCGCCAGCATCCAGGTCTGGCAGCAGGTTGACGAAGATGGGATCGCCCCTGTTCCAGTAGGAGGATACCTGCAGGATTACCGGCCCACTCAGGCCCCGGTGGGTGAACAGCAGCTCCTCGCGGAAGCCTGCCTCATTGCAGCTTACCGCGGCTTCCAGGGAAATGCCGGCAAGGGGCTTGAGCACCCGGGCAAGAAAGCCCGAGGGAAAGGTGAAGGGCACCAGGGCGGGTTTGAAGGGAATACTCTTCAGGCCGAACTGGCGTGCCACGCGCAGGCCGAAGTCCGTGGCGCCCATGCGTGGAATGGATGGGCCGCCAGTGGCGATGACCAGGGATTCAGCCGTGTAGCCGCCCTGGCTGGTGTACAGGGAGAACCCCTGTTTCCAGCGGATATCCTCGATCTCACAGTCATACCGGAAGCGCACGCCGGCAGCGGTGCATTCTTCCAGTAGCATGTCTACAATGGCTCCGGCGCCCTGCTCGCAGAACAGGCGGCCGTGTTCCCTTTCCTCCCAGGTCAGGCCATGACGGCGCATGAGATCCATGAAGTCCCACTGGGTGTAGCGGGCCAGGGCGGATTTGCAGAAATGGGGGTTACGGGAGAGATAGTTGTCGGCACTGACGTCCAGGTTGGTGAAATTGCTCTTGCCGCCGCCGGAGATGCGAATCTTGTTCCCTGCCCTGCCCGCCTTTTCCAGCACCAGCACCCGGCGACCACGGCGCCCTGCTTCCATGGCGCACATGAGTCCGGCAGCGCCGGCGCCAACGATGATGACGTCGAAATGCTTGTTCACGGGGGGATTATCCGTGATTGATAACCTGTTGCCTATCAATACCCGGGCTTTTTGGGCACAATAGCGCCCCATGGAAATCCCCGTACTCTTCCTCAAGAAAGGCCAGGAACGCCGCCTGCGTGCCGGACACCTGTGGGTGTACAGCAACGAGGTGGATAGCCGCCGCTCGCCTCTGAAGGATTTCCAGCCCGGCGAGGCCGTGGCCCTGATGAACCATGAGGAAAAGTGGCTGGCCTGGGCCTATGTGAATCCCAATTCCCTCATCTGCGCCCGTATCGTTAGCCGCCGGCAGGAACACCTGCTGGATCAGTCCCTGCTGGTGCATCGCATCAAGGTGGCCCTGGGCCTGCGCCAGCGCATCTATGAAAAGCCCTTTTACCGCCTGCTGTTCGGCGAATCCGACGGGGTGCCGGGACTGGTGGTGGACCGTTTTGGCGACTACCTGGTGGCGCAGATCACCACGGCGGGCATGGAGGCGCAGAAGGAAGCCATCATCGGCGCTCTGAACAAGGTGCTGCGCCCCAAAGGCATACTGCTGCGCAATGATACCGGGGTGCGGGAGCTGGAGGGGCTGGCGCGGTACGTGGAGGTCGTCAGCGGCGAGATCCCGGAAAGGGTGCGCCTGCGCGAAGGCGGTTGCGAATTCGAAACCTCCCTGTTCGAAGGCCAGAAAACCGGCTGGTTCTATGACCAGGCGGCCAACCGGGAACGGCTGCTGCCCTGGGTGGCGGGCAAGCGGGTGCTGGACCTGTTCAGCTATGCCGGGGCCTGGGGCGTGCGCGCGGCCAGGGCCGGAGCGGCCTCCGTCACCTGTGTGGACAGTTCCGCC
>Ga0256832_1002816_pt1 | contig 11876 bp, 13 predicted proteins | sample 134614metaG_FD_190534 | JGI IMG/M metagenome (GOLD analysis project Ga0256832, IMG submission 190534) | Hydrothermal vent microbial communities from Lau Basin, Pacific Ocean - 134-614 | ecosystem: Environmental > Aquatic > Marine > Hydrothermal vents | place: Pacific Ocean: Lau Basin | collected... | reverse complement strand
CTGTCGTTAACACAGATGACATATACGGAAATAGGCTTTACAACAGATTTAAAAAAAATAAAAATATTTCCGGTGTTGGCACACAAAACTCACCAGAATTTAAAATAGAAGACATAAAACTTTCAGAAAAAGGTTCTTCCTTTTTTCTGCGGTGGGAAAACAAAAAATTACCTGTAAAAACAAAACTTATAGGTCTTTTTAATGTTTACAACACGGCTCTTTCTATATCTACTCTTCTAAAAATGGGATTTTCACCTGAATTTCTGTCTAAAGCCTCAGAAAATCTCCAGCCTGTAAGGGGAAGGCTTGAGAGGATAGAAGGAAACGGTTTTTCTGTCTATATTGATTACGCCCACACCCCTGACGCATTAAAAAATGTTCTGCAGACCCTTAAAGATATAAAAAAAAGAAGGCTTATTACGGTTTTTGGTGCAGGTGGGGACAGGGACAGATCAAAAAGACCTTTGATGGGAGAAGTTGCGTCTGAGCTTTCTGATCTTGTGATCTTAACATCTGATAATCCACGAACAGAAGATCCTTTAAAAATAATTGATGAGATAAAGTCCGGCATTAAAGGAAACAGCTTTAAGGTTGTCCCTGACAGGGAAAAGGCTATAAAAGAGGCTGTCTATACAGCATCAGAAGGGGATATTGTCCTTATTGCAGGGAAAGGGCATGAGAGCTACCAGATTATAGGAAAAAAAACAATACCTTTTGATGATCTAAAAGTGGCAAAAAAATACATAAAAAAGAGAGATAACCATTTCCAGCTGTGAAATTTTCAAACTATTTGCATATTTATTATCTATCAGATCCCGAACTGAAATCCAAACCCAACATATGATGATTTTGCATCACCTTCTCCTGCGTAATCATACACTTTTCCTGATGCATAGTGGAGTGTAAGTTTTATTTTCTGTTCCTGTATGTACCAGTTAACCCCAATATCCAGCATTACGTTTTTCTTTTTACCGTAAATTGAGTTTCCGTTGTTATCGGGGTCAAAAACCCCATAAGCGATAGCCGGCTGTAAGATTTGTCCGTCTAAAAACTTAAAATTGTAAGCAGCTTTAACAGTCCATACCTTATCTGAGTAATCTGTCCCATCAGCCCATCTTCTTTTCAGAATGTCGTACTCACCAAAAAGATCAACCTGACCGTAATTTGCGAGAATATCTATCCCGTACATCTCATTTTTATCAAAAGGTTTCCCGTCTGGGTATCCGTCAGGGATAAATTTTCTGTCTACACCTTTACCCTGATGTCCGTAGTTAAGTCCTAACGTCACGCCATTTCTTTTACCGAAATATGTCTGGGTATATCCAAGTTTATACTTTTTCATTTCTGGATCACCTATGGAGAGGGCTAATCTTGCTGACAATAATGGAGACCAGTTTGAGCTTGTTGTGTAATTCTGGTTATCACCTACCCCAAAATTCCAGTTAAGACTCCAACCTGAAGATTTGTAAAGACCCCCCCAGTTAATGAGAAAAATTCTCCCATTTGCTGACGAAAATCCTGTTGATCCTGTATCAGGTTTTCCTATGATGTGTCTCCTTACGTAGAAGTTTGGCAGACCTTTTTCAAAGGAAAGAACGGCAAACCCTGAAGTAATACTTTCCTTTCCTATCTGGGGTCTGAAATATCCCAGTGATATGTTCCCAAACTGTTTATCTACAGTCCATGTGAAATAAGCGTCCCAAACCTCAAATCTTGAGTAGGTAAGTCCGCCGGTATTAACAGTTCCTTTTACAATATCAACAGGGTTTAGATCGTTTTTTCCGAAATTATCGTAAGCAAACCAGATCTTCCAGGAAAGGTTCTTCATTAGATCTCCTTTAAAACCGAACCTTCCTCTTCTTATATATATATCCCCTCTGGTATTTTCAAGATTGGACTGCCCGGGAATATCAATATTGAACCCATAAACAGTCCAGATCTGTCCCATAAGAAAAATTTCCAGATCTTTATCTTCGCCAAAATGAAATTTTGGTCCCGCCTTTACAGTTCCCGAAATAATAAGGATAATTACCAACCCTGCAGTATAAAAACCAGCTTTTTTCATACATTCCCTCCAGATCAACCTTAAGATCTAACAGAATGTTAAAATAAATATAACAGGTTTAAAGCCGAATATATAAGGAATAAAGAAGGCTTATTTATTAATGAAAAAAATTATACTTGTTTTTTTAATTTTATATGTTCAGTCTTACTCCTTTGATCACTGTGTGAAACTATTTTCTAACGAGAAACTCCTCCAATCATATCAATGTTTTAAGAAGATTAATAAAGACCACCCTCTGTATCCTTACGGACTGTATTTTAGAATATTAATAGACAGCTTTTATGAAAGGGAAATAAGCTACATAAATGAGCTTGAAAATTATAAAAACACAGCCATTTACAGCTATACCTACCTTTATCTTGCCTCAATACACAGATTCAAAAATCCGGAAAAAGCCTTCTCCGAATTTAAAAAAATAGATAAAGATGCTATTTTAAGAGATGATCTGCCCTTTTACCATTATCTTAAGATGGATCTGCTTAAAAGACTTGGAAAAAATTACAAAGAAGTAGAAAAAAAACTGGCAACAGAATACCCGTACAACAGGTTCTACGGTTTTAAAATCCTGATAGAAAAGATTGATAAACTTTTAGAAAAAGATATTTACAAAGCCGTTGACAGCTTAATATCAAAAAGAATGTATAAAAGGGCTCTGCAAATTCTTGAAAAGGCTAAAGATACTGACAGAAAAAATCTTTACAAAGCTGTTCTGTACGGAAGTTTAAGAAAGTTTGACAGGGCTTTCAGCTATGTTCTGATTCTTCCTGAAGATTACAGAGCTAAGGCGTCTTACAGGCTGATCAGACTAAACCCTCCCTACCACATACAGACGGCACTTTTCCAGATACTGAAAGAAACAAAAAACAGGGATCTGATCATAAAAGCTGCAGATCTGATAATGAAAAGGGCTTTTTATAGGGGAAAAGAAGAGGATTTCCATTATTTTTCCCTGTTTATTCCAAAAAAATCTCCCCTCTACAGCGATGTTGTATGGTACAGATTTCTTGGAAAATACATGAAAAACAAAGAAAAAGCAGGATACTACCTTGAAAAAAATGAAAGATTTTTCAAACAGAAAGACAGAGTATACTACTGGCTGTACCTATCCTTTAAGAACAGCGATAGAAAAAAAGCCTCTAAATACCTAAAAAAAACAGCATCTTTAAAGGAACACACTTTTTATGTTATAAGAGCAAGGGAAAAACTGAACAAAAAACTTTTCAACATATCTGATCCTCCTGCAAAAGAGGAAAAAAGCCTTATAATGCTGAAACTTCTAAAAGACAGCATGTATAAATTCGCTTACATAGAAGGAAAGTATTATCTAAAAAAGAAAAAAGATATAAACTCACTCGCCTCCGTTATGCCTGAGCTGACAGCAAGATTTTTCTCAAATAAATATAAGATCTCTTTCCTTTCACACCCAAAACCGTTCAAAACAGAAAAAAGTAATTTCGTTTATGCTGTAATGAGGAGGGAAAGCTTTTTTGATCCGTATGCCGTCTCTGTATCAAACGCCGTTGGGCTAATGCAGATCATTCCCCCAACTGCAAAATGGATAGCAAAAGTAAGAAACGACAGGAAATTTGACATTACACAGCTTTTCATTCCTGAGAAAAACATTGACTACGGAAGATGGTACATAAACTACTTGATGAAAAAATTCAAAAAAAATATCTTTTATGTAATGGCATCTTATAACTGCGGCGAAACAAATGTTAGGAGAGTGCTGAAAAAGTATAAGATAAAGGAGCCAGAGGAGTTTATTGAGTTTTTACCTTTCAGGGAAACAAGGTATTATGTTAAGTATGTTTACACAAACTTTATTGCCTACAAAAATATTTACAAGGGAAATTAGATGTTCACAGGACTTATTGAGGAAGTTGGAAAAGTCAGCAAAATAGAAAAAAGATCAGACGGAATAATGATCCAGATAAAGGCAGAGAAGATACTTGATGATCTGAAGATAGGGGACTCTGTAGCACTAAACGGTGTATGTTTGACGGTTGTGGAGATAGAAAACGGAAAAATCAGCTTTGATGTTTCGCAGGAAACAGCGGTAAGATCAAACCTTCCTGAGCTAAAGACAGGAGATCCTGTCAACCTTGAAAGGGCATTAAGGCTCTCTGACAGGCTTGGAGGTCATATCGTTCAGGGTCATGTGGATACTGTTGGATTTATAAAAAGTATAAACCTGAAAGGTCAGCATACAGAGTTCATATTCCAGTTTCCTGAAGAATTTCAGGATCTTGTTGTTGAAAAAGGCTCCATCGCAATTGACGGAATTAGCCTGACTGTAAATTATATAATGGATAACCGGATCTCAATAAACATAATACCCCACACAATACAGAACACAAATCTGAAAGAAAGAAAAACAGGAGACAAGGTAAACATTGAGTTTGACATTCTTGGAAAATACATAAAAAAAATGATCTCAAAAGGAGAAAAAGACAGACTTGAAGAACTCCTTGACAAATTCTAAAAAGAAAAAACATTACGGAAATGTAAAACCTAAAAGCTACAGGGCTATTTATGAGGAAAAGTTTTACGACATTCTGTTCCGGCTGAGATACCCTCTGATGACGGTAATATTTTTCACAACTTTAGGTGTATTGATGCTGATGATTATTAACAACAAAAGCGACGGCAAAAGCGTTCTTAATTTCTTTTTTCATACTGTTATCACTTTCTCAACGGTAGGGTACACAGAAGGCTACGATACTTCCCCACAGCATCTTATGGTAAACAGATTTTTCACCACCCTCTTTATAATAGTAACAATTCCCCTTGTTTATATATACGGTCTTGTTACAACCGTCAGCATTTTTATGAACAGCAAAATTGACGAAATATACAGGTACTGGAGGATGTACAAAGCTATGGAAAAGTTAAAGAACCATTACATCATCTGCAGATTTAACGGTATAACAAAGGAACTTATGAGAAATCTAAAAAAAAGGGGAATAAAGTTTGTTCTTATTGAACCTGATGGGTCTTTAGAAGATGAGATAAAAAATTTTGGGGTTGATTTTTACGTGATAGATGAGCCTCACAAAAGAAGCGTCTTATTGGGAGTTGGTATTGAAAGTGCAAAAGGTATCGTATCAGCATTTGAGGAAAACACACAGGATCTTTCTGTAATTGTAACCGCAAGACTGATAAGACCTGACAAAGATGAGTTTATGATATTTGCAACAGCAACAACAGAGGGAGCAGCAGAAAAGATGAAGCTGTTAGGTGCAAATGAGGTTATTATTCCGGACATTTCTGTTGGAAGAAGAATGACATCTTTTATTCTCCACCCTCCATCTCCTGTTTTATCCGGCTTTTTAGAAAAAATAGCCTATGGAGAAAGAACGGATATAGATATAATGGAGATCAGGATAGATGAAAGATCTGACCTTGTTGGTAAGAAGCTTAAAGACATACACATGAGGCAGGAGACAGGAGCAACAGTTGTCGCAATAGTAAGAAAAGACGGAAAGATGAAAATAGCCCCTTCAGGAGATACCCAGATAGTAGAGGGGGACTCACTCATTGTTTTAGGTCACCCGAAAGCTCTGAAAAGAGCTGAGGAATTTTTTAAAGCCCATATAAAAGAAAACGAAGAGGTTATGCAAAAATGATAAACTGGGGAAAAGTATGGTCTGATTTTTTTATTTTTCTTGCTCTTACCAGTAATGTGGGATTTATTTTCAGCCACGATCCTTACCAGCTTGTTATTGCGATAGGGGTTAATTTACTTGCAACTGTACTGAAATTTGGAGCAAAAAAGATACTTGCTGCTGAGCTTCTTGCCACAGCACTTGTTGCTGATCTTCACCTTATACCTGCAACAATTCTTTACTTTATGGAAACCCATGTACCCCTCGCCATAGGTCTTGCTATAGGGGCAGCGGTTGCCAATATAATCTCAATAGTGATGCTGGTCATAGAGATAATTTTTGAGTACAGAAAGGAAGAAGAGATATAAGGACTATTTCTGTTTATATATAATCTTTACTTTTTAAACGAAAATCCACTATCATTATTAACTAAATCATAAAAAATTATAAAAAATATGTTTTTATAATAATTTATAATCAAAATTTTGGGGTATTGAGCAATGGGAGGTAGGAGGTTAATTTTTTTTGTTATGCTTGTTGCTTTTGAGTTTTCCTGTGCAACAAATATAAAAGTAAAGCCTTTACCTGGTTCTGAAAAGGTAATGGTTGTGGAGGCGGTGGACCCAGCAGAAAAATTATCTTATAGACTTGAAAAAGAAAGAGGTTGCAGATTTTTACTGAAAAAGATAATCATCCCATCAGAGGCAAAAAAAGGGATATACTTAAGTTCTAACTGGGATAAGGAGATTGAAATAAGAGGAAAGAATCAGACTGTTCAATCAGGTGGGAACGTTTTAATTCTTGAAAAATTTAAGCCAATTCCAGAAATAAGCCTTGATGTAAAATATACAGGAAAGATAATCATAATGAAATGCCCTTAGCTTAGAGTAAACTCTTCGCCTAAGAAAATCTTCCTTACTATCGGGTCCTCAACTATTTCTTGAGGAGAACCTTCACATATAACTTTTCCGTGTGCAAGTATGTAAGCTCTGTCTGTTATTCTAAGAGTTTCTCTAACATTATGATCTGTCAGAACTATCCCTATATCCCTCTGTATTAAATCTTTTATCAGATGGTTTATATCCTGAACAGAAACAGGATCAACCCCTGCAAAAGGTTCATCAAGAAGAAGAAATGATGGATTAATAATAAGGGATCTTGCTATCTCCAATCTTCTTCTTTCTCCCCCTGACAGAGTGGATGCCTTTTGGTCTTTCAAATGATAGATACCAAACTCATTAAGAAGAGTCTTTGCTTTTTCCTCCATTTCCACAGGATCAGAAGTTTGAAACTCGAGAAACATCATAACATTTTCCCAGACTGAAAGCTCTCTGAAGACAGAGGACTCCTGCGGTAAAAAGGATATTCCTTTTCTTGCCCTTTCATAAACAGGTAAGTCTGTTATTTCTTCACCATTAAGAAAAATGTTTCCCTGATCAGGCTTTATAAAGCCGAGAAGCATCCGGAAAGTTGTTGTTTTCCCAGCACCGTTAGGACCTAAAAGACCCACTATTTCCCCTTCCTGAACATGAAGGGAAACATCATCAACAACAGTTCTGTCCTTATACTTTTTTTTCAGATGCTTAACCTCAAGGGTTGAGATTTTTCTCATCTGGCAGCAGCCTGTCTATACTTTTTGAAAAATTTTTTTATATTTCTGACAGCCTGTCTTATCCTTTTTGTGTTTTCAACAACAGCAAATCTGACGTAGCCTTCTCCATGCTCACCAAAACCTACTCCGGGGGCAACAGCAACGTTTGCCTCTGTCAGAAGTAGCTTACTGAACTCTATAGAGCCAAAATGTTGGAAATCTTCCGGTATTCTTGCCCATAAAAACATTGTGGCTTTTGGTTTTTCAACATCCCAGCCGGCTTTTTTCAATCCTTCAACAAGTGTATCAAGCCTTTCACTGTATGTGTCCCTTGCCTGCTCAACTATTGAGTAATCGCTTTCAAGGGCTATTATGCTTGCAACCTGAATAGGTGTAAATGTTCCATAATCAAGATAGCTTTTCAGCCTTTTAAGATTATATATCAATGTTGGGTTTCCTAAAACAAAACCGACCCTCCAGCCTGCCATTGAAAAACCTTTTGTCAGAGAGTATGTTTCAACAGCTATATCCTTTGCACCTTCAACCTGAAGTATACTTGGAGCCTGATACCCATCAAAACACAGATCAGCATACGCAAAATCATGTATTATCCACATACCCTTTTCTTTTGCGAACTTTACTATCTCTTTGAAAAAGTTCAGATCAACGGTCATTGTTGTGGGGTTGTTTGGAAAGTTGAGAATTAAAACCTTTGGTTCTGGATAGCTGTCTTTGTAAGATTCGTAGATATTTCTCAAAAATCTTTCCTGTTTTTCTTCATCTGATCCTTCAAGGGGAAGAGGAACAGTAAGAACAGAAGCTCCTGCTATAACAGGTGCATAATAATGGATAGGGTATCTTGGGGACGGAACAAGAACCATGTCACCGGGAGAAAGCATTGCAAGCATAAGGTGTGAGAGACCCTCTTTTGAACCTATGGTTACTATCGCCTCCTCTTCAGGGTTAAGCTCTACTCCAAATCTATTTTTGTAAAAATCAGATATAGCCTTCCTAAGCCTTGGAATTCCCTGAGACATTGAGTATCTGTGGGTTGTTTTTTTTCTTGCAGATTCGCACAGTTTATCTATTATGTGCTGTGCAGGTCTAAGATCCGGATTTCCCATTCCAAAATCAATTATATCCTCCCCTTCTTTTCTCAATCTTGCTTTCAGGTCATTTACTATAGCAAAAACATATTCAGGAAGCCTTTTTATACGGGGAAATTCCTGATATTTTTTACCTTCCATTACTACCTCGTCTATAAATTGGTAACATTATTCTATCAGTTAAGTTTTTTTTGATTTTTACTTTTACTGAGGAAAACAAGGGGATCAACAGGTATGGCATTTTTCCTTATCTCGAAATAAACTCCACAGGTTTTACTGTCGTTAAGTTTGCCCGTATATCCTATAAGGTCTCCTTTTTTAACTGTCTGTCCTTCCTTTACAGTTATCTGTCCAACATGCCCATAAACAGTGTTAAACCTTTTTGCATGTTTTATTATTATCAGATTTCCGTAAGCCTTTATACTGTTGCCTGCAAATATAACTTTTCCATCTTCAGCAGCCTTTATAGGAACAGAACATTCTGTTTTTATATCAATTCCCAGATGTCTTTTTTTTGCATTGTTAACAAACTGATTTATAACTTTTCCTTCAACAGGCCATATAAAACCAAAGGGAACGGTTCTTCTTTTCACAACTTCCTCAACGTAAGTTATTTCCCTTTTTTCCACTTTCAATTTCTGTCCAGGTCTAATAATGTAGGGTTTTTTCAGATTATTCAGCTTTATTAATCTGCTTACAGTGGTGTTGTACTTTTTAGCTATTTTTGAAAGACTGTCTCCCTTCTTTACTCTGTATCTGATTATTCTTTTGGTAATAACCTTTTTCTTTTTTATGTAAAAGTCTTTTTTGCTTTTAGATTTTTTTGAGCTGACCTTTCCTGTTTTGATACATAAAACCTGTCCAGTGTAAAGTCTGTCTGATTTAAGATTGTTTATCTTTTTCAGGTCTTTTACCCAGACCCTATATTTTTTGGCTATTTTTATAAGGGATTCACCTTTTTTTACTTTATGTTTAAGGACACATTTTGAAGATGATCCTTTTTTTCCTTTCGCTGGTATTTTTAGTTTTTGTCCAGGTCTTATTATGTATGGCTTTTTAAGATTGTTTGTCTGTATTAATTCTTTTACAGAAACCCCATATTTTTTTGCTATTTTACCTAAATTGTCTCCTCTTTTAACAGTATGTGTAAGAGCAGATGAGGTAGAAAAAAGAATGAAAAATAAGGTAAGTATACTAATATAGAATCTCAAAGTCTGTAAAACCCCCATCTTTGTTTTCAAACTGATATCTTATGTCAGAAACCTCTGCAAGAGGCGGTCCTTTCTCTATAGCTTTAAAAAATTCCCTTAATGTTTTATCATCTGCCTCTGCAACCACCTCAACAGTTCCATCAGGAAGGTTTCTTACATACCCTTTCACGCCCATTTTTTTAGCCACATCTCTTACAAAGTACCTGAAACCAACTCCTTGAACTGTGCCAGCAAAAACCGCATATAACCTCATCTTAAAACCTCTAACTTTACTGGACTAAATATTATATATGTTTTTCGGAATTTATATAATGTTTCTCAATATAAAGGGCAAATTCTTCAGGCTTGTTGATGTCAAATCTTACAGGATAATCATAGTAGTCGGTTATAACTCCAACAAGACCATCTTTTTCTGATAAAACAAGATCCCTGTTTTCTTCTCTTCTTATCACCTCAAATTTGTCAGAACCTCTGTAGCTTTTAAAGCCTTCAATTATTATTAGATCAAGCCCTGAAATCATGTAGTTTTTAATTATGTCAGAAGGGTCGTAATCCTCATCACTTATGTAGGAGGTGATCTTTTTCGGGGAAGCCAGAATTACCTGCTTAGCTCCAGCACTGAACATTCTGTAGCTGTCTTTTCCGGGAGTGTCTGTTTTTGCTTTACCTTTTGGATCATGTTTTACAGCCCCGATTTTGTACCCTTTTTCAGACAGAATTCTGATTAGATTTTCAATAAATGTTGTTTTACCGCTGTTGTGCACGCCTACTATGCTGATAACAGGAATATTCTTACCCATTTAACTGCTTTATAAGTGTGTATACCGTTTTTTTAAGGTTCCTTCTGTCAACAACCATATCTATCTGCCCTTTCTCAAGGAGAAACTCTGATTTCTGGAATCCTTCAGGAAGCTGTTGTTTTATAGTCTGTTCAATAACCCTGGGTCCTGCAAATCCGATGAGAGAATCAGGCTCTGCTATTATCACATCTCCCAGAAAAGCAAAGGACGCAGAAACCCCTCCCATCGTCGGATCGGTCAGTATAGATATGTATAAAACTCCTGCTTTATTCATCTTATCAACAGCTATTGATGTTTTTGCCATCTGCATCAAGGAGATAATACTCTCCTGCATTCTTGCACCACCTGAAGCTGTAACGGTTATAAAGGGTATCTTTTTTTCTATTGCAAATTCTGCTCCCCTCACAAATTTTGCCCCAACAACGCTTCCCATACTACCGCCCATAAACCTGAAATCCATAGGAGCAAGAATTACCTCCCTGTCGTAAATCTTACCGTAAGCTATGATTATCGCATCTTTTAGACCTGTTTTTTCCTGAGCTGTTTTTATTCTATCCTTATATTTTTTTGTGTCTTTAAAATCTATAACATCAACCGGAGCTATTTTTGGAAACAGATCGTATTCGTATATCTCATCAAGAAACATCTCAACCCTTTCTTTTGCATTCATCCTGAAATTATAGCCACAGTGGGGACATATCTTCATATTCCTTCTCAGGTCTTCGCTATAGAGGAGAGTTTTACATTTTTCACATTTGAGCCATTCTCCCCTTTCAACCTGAAGTTTTTTTCTTCCTTTAAACTTGCTAATAAGGTCTTTTAAACCCATTTAATCCTCCAACCATGCAAAAGTAAGAATTCTTTTGTCAAAATCTCCTTTTCTGTAAGAAAAAAATTTATCCGAGCAGATAGTACATAAAGATATATCAAATACCTCTTTTATTCCATATCTTTTTAATTTATCAGAGGCTAAATCCTTAAGAGAAAATCTGATCTTTTCATCCTGATAAAAGTATTTTTTATCTATACCCCTTTTCAGCATATCATCCATAAAATCCTTCTGCACCTCATAACAGCACTTTCCTGCTGAAGGACCTATAAAAGCAAAAATATCTCTTTTTCTCTCAAAAAAGCCCAGTGCATTTTCTATTATTCCGTTTACCAGACCCCTCCAGCCTGCATGAACAACAGATAGAGAGCTGAAATCTGTTATAACGACAGGAAGGCAGTCTGCTGTCAGAACGCCTGCAGGAACTTTTTTTCCTCTCACAAAAATCCCATCAGCCTCAATCTCAGGATCAAAAAAGTCTAAAACCCTATTTGTATGCTTTTGGTTAGGTATAAAAATCCTATCAAAACGGTATATCCTTAAAATCTCTTTTCTTATTTCAGGGTTTTTTAGATTGCCGTCTTTTGCCTCTGTGTAAACAACATTAAGATTTCTGAATTTTAAATGCCTCATCACAAAATGTTATCATATTTGAAACATTTTAAA
>Ga0256832_1002815_pt1 | contig 11878 bp, 10 predicted proteins | sample 134614metaG_FD_190534 | JGI IMG/M metagenome (GOLD analysis project Ga0256832, IMG submission 190534) | Hydrothermal vent microbial communities from Lau Basin, Pacific Ocean - 134-614 | ecosystem: Environmental > Aquatic > Marine > Hydrothermal vents | place: Pacific Ocean: Lau Basin | collected... | reverse complement strand
CGATCAATCCATGCTAGCCCTTGCAGAAAAACTCCAGATGAAAGCTTATTTGCAAAATCAAGAAATGCTACAGTTCTGGTTAACCTTTCATGCTAAACAGGAGCATAAAACGGTTCAAGAACTGGCTAAAATACTGGAATTGCCTCTTTAATAGCGACTAACTTAGGTTTTAATCTTGCCTAAAAATTGAAGTATTTTGCTATCAAAAAATTTAATGATTCGCCCAAGCCTAGGCTTGGACTCCTGTGAAAATTTAATATTTGAACATCTATAGATACAAAAAAACCCGCTAAGGTGCGGGTTTTAGAGCGTTCGCGGATGCTGGCGAACTAAAAAATGGTGGCTACACCGAGATTCGAACTTGGGACCCCATCATTATGAGTGATGTGCTCTAACCAGCTGAGCTATGTAGCCTGATCAGTGTTTTTTACTGAGGTGGGGAATATATAGATTGTTGTTCTGAGTGTCAATAGTCTTCTGAAAAATCTAAATATTAAATTTAAACATTAAATCTAAAATGTACCACATCGCCTTCTTGTAAAATATAATCTTTGCCTTCTAAGCGCCATTTACCTGCGTCTTTTGCGCCTTGTTCACCTTGATATTCAATAAAATCATCATAGGCGATTACTTCAGCGCGAATAAAGCCACGTTCGAAGTCGGTATGTATGCGTCCTGCGCCATTAGGTGCGGTTGCGCCTTGGTGGACTGTCCATGCGCGTACTTCTTTTACTCCTGCGGTAAAGAAGGTTTGTAGGTTTAATAAGTGATAGCCTGAGCGAATGACACGGTTTAAGCCCGGTTCATCTAAACCTAGGTCTTCAAGAAATTCATCCCGCTCATCATCTTCTAGCTGTGACATTTCTTCTTCTAATGAGGCGCAAACGGCGATAACTTCGGCATTTTCTTTTTCTGCAATGGCTTTTACAGCATCTAAATAGGGATTATCTTCAAAACCGTCTTCACTAACATTTGCAACAAATAAAATGGGTTTTATGGAAATTAAGTGCAATTCTTTAACTAAGTGTTTTTGGTCATCGTTTAGTTCAAATGAACGTACTGAGTGTCCTTCACTTAGGTGTTCATAGATATTTTTATACAGAGTTAATTGTGCAATCGCTTCTTTATTCCCAGAACGGGTTGCTTTAGTAACACGTTTAATCGCTTTTTCTACTGTGTCTAAATCTGCTAATGCTAATTCAGTATTGATTGTTTCAATATCGGAAACGGGGTCTATTTTGCCGTCAACATGAACAATATCATCGTCGTCAAAACAGCGTACAACTTGAGCTATTGCATCGGTTTCTCGGATATGGGCTAAAAATTTATTACCCAAGCCTTCTCCTTGTGATGCACCAGCGACTAAACCTGCAATATCAACAAATTCCATTGTTGTAGGTAGGGTACGTTCTGGATTAACAATCTTCGCTAATGCATCCATACGCGGATCGGGAACAGGGACAATGCCGACATTCGGTTCAATGGTGCAAAATGGATAATTTTCGGCTTGAATACCTGCTTTTGTCAGTGCATTAAAAAGTGTTGATTTACCGACATTAGGGAGACCAACGATTCCGCATTTAAAACCCATATTTTTCTATTCCTTAGTATGAAGTTGATTCATTGCTTTTTGCATTTTTCCATCGAGAATCAAGGAAATACAATCCGCCGCACGATCAATACCGTGTGAGATTTCTATTGCATCATTTTTGTTAGCTTTAGATAGGACGTAATCAACTACTTTGTTTCGATCACCGGGGTGTCCTATACCGATACGTAAACGCCAGTATTCTTTGCCAAGATGTGCGTGTAGATCACGTAGCCCATTATGTCCACCATGCCCTCCTGATAATTTTAAGCGCATTGTTGCTGGTTCTAAATCTAATTCATCGTGTGCAATGAGTATATTTTCAACGGGTATTTTATAAAATGAAGCCAGTTGTCTTGCAGCAAGACCACTTTTATTCATAAAAGTAGTGGGTTTTAGAAGCCAGACAGTATGACCTTCAATATTGGCTTTGCTAACTTCACCTGAAAAACGGCTTTCTAATTTAAAATTAGCAATATAGCGTCTTGCTAATTCATCAACAAACCAAAACCCAGCATTATGCCGGGTTTTTTCGTATTTGCGGCCTGGATTACCCAGACCGACAATTAATTGTATGGCAGTTTTAGCCATAAATTTTACTCACTTTTAATCGCTGTTTTCTGCACTATCCGCATCGTCGCTACTTTCTTCTGATTCATCAGTAGAGGCACCACCACGCGTTTCAATAATGCTAACAACAGGCAATGAACCGTGTTCATTTTCTTCAGCCCCTTCTGTTACATGTAATAGTGTTGAGTGAACACCTTCTGGAAATACAATTTCTGATAAATGGATTGAACTATGTAGATCAAGATCAGTGATATCAACCTCAATAAATTCTGGAATATTTTGGGGCAAACAGGAAATTTCAACTTCAGTCATAATATGACTCACCATACCGCCCCTCTTAACACCTTTTGCAATATCTTCATTAATGAAATGCAAGGGGATAGTGACTGTCAACTCTTCTTTCGCATTTACGCGCTGAAAATCAGCATGCATAATCGTATTATTTTTATAAGGATGACGGTGTAAATCACGTAAAATGACCGTTTCTTCTGTACCTTCAAGATTTAATCTAATCAATGAAGCATAAAAAGCTTCTTCCATTAGATTACGCACCATTTCATTTGCTCTTAAAGTAATGGGTGCAGGTTCACTGTCTCCACCATAAATAATAGCAGGTATTAGTGCTTCACGACGTAGGCGGCGGCTCGCTCCTTTCCCTAAGTCAGTACGTGAAGTAGCGGTCAAACTAAAATCGTTTGCCATGAGTTTTCTCCAAAATAAGCGAAACAATAAGGAAATATTTCCTTGGTTTCAAAAAGAGCAATTTCCGCGACCAGAAACTGCAAAAATAACCTCAATATTAAGGTTTACGAAATTTAGATATGAATTTTAAAGGCTCTTTGAGCGCTATTTTAAAATGTTATATTAGCGAATAAATCACTAATTGATTCCTCTCTATTAATACGTTCAATTGATTGGGACAATATTCTATCAACTGAAATTTGACGTATTTTGCTGCATTTTCTAGCTTTTTCATTCAGTGGAATAGTATTCGTTACCACAAGACTATCAAGAGCAGAAGCCATAATATTCTCAACAGCAGGACCGGAAAGAACAGGATGCGTAACGTAGGCAAAGACTTGTAAAGCACCTTTTTCTTTTAAGGCATCTGCCGCATGACAGAGCGTTCCCGCTGTATCCACCATATCATCAATAATGATGCAGGTTTTTTCTTTGACATCCCCAATAATATGCATCACCGCTGAGACATTGGGTGCAGGACGACGTTTGTCAATAATAGCTAACTCTACATCGCCTAATGCTTTTGCTAATTCTCTTGCTCGCACAACACCACCTGCATCAGGGGAGACAACACAAGGATTGATATATTGTTGTGTTGTAATATCCGTTCCTAATACGCCTGATGCGTAGATATTATCAACGGGCAGATCAAAGAAGCCTTGAATCTGCTCTGAATGCAACTCAATGGTCAAGATACGATCTACATGACTTATCGATAACATATCCGACACAAGTTTAGCGGTAATTGGCATACGTCTTGAGCGTACTCGACGGTCTTGGCGCGCATAGCCAAAATAAGGGATAACGGCAGTAATTCGAGCCGCAGAGGCTCTTTGCAAGGCATCCACCATGATCAGTAATTCCATCAGATGATCATTGGTTGGCGCTGAAGTGGGCTGAATAACAAAGACATCACAACCACGCACATTTTCAAGTATTTCTACATGAATTTCACCATCACTAAACTGGGATACAGTTGCTTTTCCTAATAAAACACCAATATTATCAGCAACGGACTGGGCAAGCTGCGGGTTCGCATTACCTGCAAATATCATCATCCTTTCTACATCAGACATGATTTGCTCTTACCTAAAGTTTCTATAGAGGTAGGCTGTCAACAACAACTCCCTAAAAATAAAAAAGGAAGCTGAAGCTTCCTTGTATGAATTTGGCTGGGCCGGTAGGGATCGAACCTACGAATGACGGGATCAAAACCCGGTGCCTTACCGCTTGGCGACGGCCCAATTTTGTTACAAATACTTCTCTAAGCTTGTTTGCAAAGGTGATTTATTGAGACCTTTTGCTACAAATCCATTCCAGCGAGAAGGTAACTCATTTAGCACTTGCTTAGCAACTGTTTTATTTGGAAATTTAGCAAAAATACAGCTCCCACTTCCAGTCAAACGAGCCTTTGAATAAGCACTTAACCAATCTAGTGCTTGTGCAACTTCTACATGCTTATTTCTTACAACAGGTTCAAAAACATTACTAACCTGCCCCTCAAGAAAGCGCGTCATTTTGCATGGTTCGCAATCTCGTGTCAATGCCTTATCTGAAAAAAGTTCAACTGTTGAGACAAAAATATTCGGATGCACAACAACGAACCATTCTTCAGCTAGTGTAATAGGTTTTAACTCTTCGCCAATACCTTCTGCCCAAGCTGCAACACCATGGACAAAGACGGGAACATCCGCTCCTAAGGTTAAGCCTAAGTTCGCCAGTTCTTTTGTTGAAAGATTGCAATTCCATAATGCATTTAATCCAACAAGAACAGTAGCCGCATCTGAGCTACCACCACCTAGCCCTCCCCCTACAGGAAGTTTTTTACTAACGCTAATTTCAACACCTTGTGATGTTCTGGTGTGAGCTTTTAGTAGATTAGCGGCTTGAATAACCAGATCATCTTCTGCTTTAATCGATTTTAAACCTGCTAAACGTTTTATTTTACCGTCAGCACGTCGTTTTAATTCGATCTCGTCACAATAATCTAAAAACTGAAACACGGTTTGCAAGAGATGATAACCATCCTCACGTTGCCCTGTAATATGCAGGAACAGATTGAGTTTCGCAGGAGCGAGTAAATTCATCATAAACTATTTAGTTTGCCATTTCTTTGCAACCATATTGACATAAACTGCATTTTTCTTGCGTGTCAAAATAATCTTTCTAGGCAGGGAGTTATAAGCATTGCCTTTATAGCTTTTATATTTAATCGTCCAATTTGCTTGTATCATTTTTTTCGGGCGACCCAGTGCATCCAGAACCACTTTCGCTTTTGGGTATTGTGGCGCGCTAATACCACGCGCCCAATAGATTAGACCTTCAAGAGGGAGTTCGATGCGGGCTTGTTTTTTTAATAACCGTTCCGCATTCGTATCTTGATAGATTTTGCCATCCGAGGCCTTCAGAGTAACTTTATTGTTTTTCTGTGTCAGTAAAGCAACTGTTGCCCCTGTAAAGGGGTTTTTAATATTGATAACAGAATAATTGATTCCTTTTTGCAACCAATCAACACCGAAGCTCCAATTATCGACTTTATAGCGCATTGCAACTTTGCCATTCATTGTCCAAGCTGCCATTTTTGAAAATTGTTGCTGGCGTTTCTTCCATAATGCTTCTTTGCCCGACACAGTAAGCGTAGGTTTTGGTTTATCCACCATCGGTTTAACACTTGATTGCTGAGTGGTACAACCTCCTAATAAAAATAGGATAAAAAATAGCATTACTCCTATTTTATTTTTGTGATCAAGCCTTTTTTTGATTACAACATTCATTTATTAACCTTTTAATCATTTGAACTAAACCTGCATTAGTCTCATGGATTAGGCAAGTTCGTCAAGAGTTTTGATTATAGTCAATCACTTTTTGCTTCACTCGTTTGAGCTGATCATCATTGGGAAATTGCTCAATCATTTCTTCAAAAATAACCAATGCTTCCTCTTTATTTCCCTTTTTTGAGAGAACTTCAATCAGGTGACTCGCAATTTCTGGGTTATTGTTTGCTTGATAAGCTTTGCGTAATTGTTGTTCTGCTTTATCTAATTTGCCTTGTTTGAAGTACAACCATCCTAGACTATCAATAATCATTTCATCATCGGGTCGCAATGATAATGCATTATTGATCAGTACCTGAGCTTCATCTAATCTATCGGTATAACTTGCAAGCATGTAACCCAAAGCATTTAAGGTATTGATATCATTTTTTCGCTGACTTAGAACAAAACGAAAATCAAGCTCTGCCCTTGCTATTTGTTTTAGCTCTTGCAATGCAATGGCTCGACTATAACGTATATCAATATTATTAGGTGTTAAGGCATCCGCTTCATCGAATAAGCCTAAGGCATCTTTATACTCCTGCCTTTCGAGTAAAATAATAGCTTCAATATTTAAAAATTTTGCTTTTATTTTTGCAATTTTAGCATTTGAAATTTTTTGATGTAGCCACTCTCGTGCTATATCCAAACCGTGTTGTTGTATCAAAAGCTGTGGGATTCTACTTTGAGCACTTTGGTATAATTCACCGTCATGCACTTGTTCATACTCACTCAATGCAGAGTCTAACTCATGCCGTGATTCATATATTTCTGCTTTAAAATGATGCGCTACCCCTCTATAACGAATAGATTTTAATAAATCTGGAATATGTTTTTCTGCCTCAGAATATTCTTTTAAATCAATATATAAGGCAATCAGTGCCTTGTTGATATCTGTATTATGGGGGTGTTTCTTTCTTAAACGTAATAGTACCTCTGCTGCATCTTCGTTGCGTTTATCCATAATCAATAAACGTATATATTCTAATAAAGCGACATCGGTAGTTGATTTGGATTTCATCAACGGTGATAACACTTGCATTGCTTCTGAGCCACGTTTTAATTTATATAAAATCTTGCTTTGTAATAATAAGGCCTGCTCTTTTGATTCCCCTCTCAACTGAGCTGGAACAGGCTCTATAACATCTAAGGCCTCTTGGTAATGATGCGCTTTAAAAGCAAGCGATGCTAAAATTAGCTGTACTTTATGTGACTCTGGTTCAAGTGTACGATAATGCTGATACATTTGATAAAGCATCTCAGCTTGCCTTTCAGAGGCTAGCATAGCACCTATAATCTCAGCACCATCTTTGCCCTGCTTATCCAGTTCAAGTTGTACTTTGTGTAATTGTTCTGCCGACTTTTGAGGTTGTTTTTGACGTAATAATAATAAAGCAAGGTACTGACGCGCTTCGAGCGACTTAGGCGCTAGCTGCAACCATCGTTGTGCAACTTTAACCGCCTTTTTATTCTGTCCAGAACGAGAAGCAATTTGGGTTGCGCGTTTGGCAATTTTAGGGTCATCACTTTCCATAGCAACTTTTAAGTAATACTCTAAAGAATGTTTATCATCTCCTATCCCTCCATAGAGCTCTCCTACCATGACATGATAAAACTGCTCGCTGACAGAATCATTCAATCTTGCAGTTGTTTGGTTTAAAGACAAGGAGCTATTATTTGAACATGAAGTTCCCATCATGATAATAAGGGCTGACAATAAGACGCGGGGGGATTTTTTGTAATTCATAACACTCTTTTATTAAAATCTAAAGACTAATAAGGAAAGACAATCTTCTCATTATTTTCATCGAAACGAGGGGGGTGAGATTGTCTTCGACACCGAAATTCTCTCTAAAATGAACGAGTTCACAAGATAAGGATAGTTTAGTTTAACAAAACAGTCTAATTTACAGTTAATTGGTCGATAAACAGCCAACCATCCCCTTAATCCCACAAAATATACCTTATAATTCGTTCAAGCCATCTTGGGCTATTTCACGAACATCTGCATTCTCATCTTTTAAACACCTCTCTAAAACAGGACGAATAGAGGCATCCTTACTGAGTCCTAAATAGTGACAGGCATCAGAACGAATCAAATGATTTGGATGTTGTGTTAATGCACTTAATTGGGGAATAATCGATTTTAGTAGCTCACTCGCTTCAAAATCTTCCATAACAACACCGATACCAATCCGCGTACTAAGCACTGTCCCTTCATCTTTAAGCAACTCTAAAAGAGCATTTATTTTATTAGGATCTTGTAAAATTTGTTCTGTGACTTTGCTTGCCTGACCATCGGATAATAAAAAATCAAAATCTGCGGCAAGGCTTTGTGTTTCTTTAGCCCAAAGGATATATTGCTTAATGGTTTCTAAGCTTTGCAACCCTTGTAGTTTTCGATTGCCAATTTTTATCCAAGGGATGGATCGTACATCGTATTTTTTTGCCGCCAATGGTTGTTGTTCAATATTAATAATCGTTAGCTGGGCAATTTCCCCTGATTTTACCAAATTGCTTAAATGATTCAGTACGCTAGGGCAATGTGGGCAGTGAGTGCTGATAATTAATAATACATCAATAAGGGGGGTATCAGAATTTGTCATGATAGTGGGGGTAATCTTTAGAAAGTGTCATTTGAGCAGGTATTTTATCACGATTCCAATTTTTTATTGCCCAATCCCATAGATCTTCAAGATTTGAAAAATAATCAAGCGGGGGAGCTTGTTGACCTAAAAAATTTAATACCTGTAAGATGGTTTGGCGTTTATGATGCTTGGCAACCTCAGGTGAATGATTTTGCTTACTCAGCTTTTTTCCATCTTCAGTTATCGCTATGGGGAAGTGTAAATAGGTAGGGTGACGATAGCCTAAACATTGTTGCAAATAGAGTTGGCGTGGCGTGTTGTCTAGTAGATCTGATCCACGTACTACTTCAGTAATCTTTTGGTATTCATCATCAACAACCACTGCTAATTGATAAGAAAACATCTTATCACTGCGTTTGAGAATAAAATCACCTACTTCTATTTCAATATTCTGATGATAAGGGGCTTGTAAGGCATCATTAAAATAAATAGTTTTACTATCAGTACGCAAACGTATCGCAAATTGTGTCGCGTTTGGATTACTGATCTGTTCACGACAAAAACCAGTATAAATATAACCGTAAGTGCCAACGGGGGTTTTTTGTTGCAAAAACTTACGAGTACAAGTACAGGGGTAAGTCAATGTTTTTAAAGAGTCAAGTGCATATTGATAGGCTTCTGTTCGTTGGCTTTGATATAAAATTTCGCTATCCCATTGATAGCCATAACTCTCTAAGGTGTTAATAATACTATCAATACTATTTTTTTTGATGCGAAATTTATCCACATCTTCAATCCTAAGCAACCATTGTCCCTGAACTGATTTTGCACAAAGATAACTTGCAGTTGCCGCTATCAATGATCCGAAGTGAAGTGGACCAGAAGGTGATGGAGCAAAACGACCAATGTATTGCATAGTCCCTTATTGTTATTAGCAAGCTTCAAGAAAGCCTTTAAAATCGAAATAGCAAAGACTCTCTATAAATTAAACAAATAATAGGCCCAGTAGGTAATAGTAAATTCGATACATCTGCTGGGCTTATTGCTTAGTTTAAGCTAACTGACGTTCTTTAATCTCCTCTGTGGTTTTACAGTCAATACAAAGTTCCGCCGTAGGTCGTACTTGAAGACGACCTAAGCCGATTTCTATACCACAAGCATCACAAAAACCATAATCATCTGCATCAACACGGGCGATGGTTTTGGTAATTTTATTGATCAGTTTACGTTCTCTATCCCGGGTACGTAACTCAAGTGCAAACTCTTCTTCCTGCGTTGCCCTATCCGCAGGGTCAGAAAAATTCGTTGCTTCCTTTTTCATATGATTAACAGTGCGATCCGCACCTTTTTGAAGGTCTTTTCTCCATGCTGTCAAAATGGCGCGAAAATGAGCGAGTTGCTCATCACTCATATATTCTTCGCCTTTTTTTTCGACATATGGCTCAATTCCATCGACGGGTAGTGCTAATCTGTGGTTAATTTGAGTTACAGTTGCTGTTGCAGTATTCATAAGTTGTTCTCCCAATTGGGGGTGGAAAGGAGATGGCTTATCTTCTTCCCTTGAAAATAGCCCATTTTCATCAGCGTAACTTGACAAAAACTGGCGTTGATTGTAGCTATTTTTTTTATTGTGTAAAGTATAAACATCATAAAGCTACTATATTGGTTAATAAATATACATTATTAGGTTATTTTATTGGTTTTTTATTGTTTTTTTATGGCTGTCCTCGTTTTTTTGTTAATAATAATGAGCATTACACCTGAATAAGTAAGATAGGTCGGTTTGGTTTACCCTCAATATGGAGGCACAATAGGTATTTTAAATTCGAACATATTACTACTTTTAAACTTTTTAAAATTGACATAGGTATATGTGTTTTTTAACTGATTTAAGTTTCATTAAGTTTCATTAAGTTTCATTAAGTTTCATTAAGTTTCCTTGAAATTGCATATAGCCTAGTACGAAATCCATGATTTTAGATAATTATTTTTTATTTTCCAAAACTTAGTAGATTTTATCGGGGGACGAATTGTATATAAATTAACCTAACAAGTCTCTAATTTTTAAGCAAATAGATAGAATTGAAGGATAAAAAAACAAAAATGCTCGACAAGGTGTAAAAGCATAAAAATACCATTTTATTTTTTTTATCCTAGATAATGAAAAAATTCAATTAAGATTATAGACTTACAGAACAATAGCTAAACATTTTCCACAACAAAAATAAGTGAAGGAATCATTTTTTATGATAGATCAAAGTAAACCTGTTGCTGAATTATCAACCGAACAACTGGTGGAATGGCTAATTTATGCAAATAACGCTTACCGCAAAGGTAAACCAGTTATTGACGATGATACCTACGATCAAGTTTATTATGCTGAGCTAGTAAAACGCGCCCCTGAGCATCCCTTCCTGAAAACGGTTGAAGCTGACAATGATTTAGGTACAGCTAAAATTCGTCATAAAACACCGATGCTTTCAACCAATAAAGCCTATACCCAAGAAGAAATTGTTGTTTTTGTTGAGCGTGTTATTCGCCATGCAGAAGCCATCGGTGTAAAAGCGGAAGATTTACGTTTTCGTATTACCCCTAAACTCGACGGTATGGCAGCACGTTATGAAGATAATATTCTAGCAACGCGAGGTAATGGATTATTAGGCAATGATATTACTCGCAATCTAAAGCGTGGTTTAGTCGCAATCGGTGGTAAAAACACAGGAAATGGTGAAATCGTTATAGAAGCTCGCTATTTTATTGATAATTTAAGTGACCAATTTTCCCATCCGCGTAATTTTGTAGCAGGGTTAATTGGTGCTGATACCTTATCCGAACAAGCCCAAGAGGCATTGGAAAATAAAGTCATTCACTTTGTTCCCTATCAAACATTAGAGGCAAAAGAATGCACCCATCAAGAATTATCAACACAGATAGAAGCCCTATGTGAAGAAATTGAATCAAACTGTGAATACCCTGTTGACGGAAGTGTCATTGATCTGCTCAATCAAGCAGTATGCGATGAGTTAGGTTCGACTAATCATCATCATAATTGGCAAATAGCCAAGAAAACAAAAGGCGAGACAGCCATAACAACCGTCAATGAAATAAAATGGCAAACAGGACGTACAGGACGCATTACACCCGTCCTCAATGTTGAAACCATTAATTTATCAGGGGCAGACATCTCAAATGTCACCGCACATAATGCAGGAAATATTAAAAACCTCAATGTAGGTATTGGTGCAAAAATAAAAATTGTACGCAGTGGTGAAGTAATCCCTAAACTATTAGCCGTCGTTCAAACGGGCGAAAATGCCATTATTCCTGATCAATGCCCTGCTTGTAATGCAGATGCTAAAATGGAACGAGATTTCCTTGTTTGCCAAGGGCAAAATTGCATCGCTCAAACCGAAGCGAGTTTACAACATTTCTTTCGCGTACTAGGGAACATCGATTTATTTGGCCCTAAAACGATTGAAGTTTTAGTCTCCCAACAAATCACACAACTAGAAAAAATTTATGCTCTATCTGAGGATGAATTTAAGGCAATGGGTTTTGGAGAAAAACAATCGAGTAAT
>Ga0256832_1002814_pt1 | contig 11879 bp, 10 predicted proteins | sample 134614metaG_FD_190534 | JGI IMG/M metagenome (GOLD analysis project Ga0256832, IMG submission 190534) | Hydrothermal vent microbial communities from Lau Basin, Pacific Ocean - 134-614 | ecosystem: Environmental > Aquatic > Marine > Hydrothermal vents | place: Pacific Ocean: Lau Basin | collected... | reverse complement strand
AAGTTAAGCGGCTATTGTGGAGCCGAAGGGAGTCGAACCCTCGACCTCATGACTGCCAGTCATGCGCTCTAGCCAACTGAGCTACGGCCCCAAATGCGCTTGCAAAAATAAGAAAAAGATTGTAACAACAAAAGAATTTTAAAATTTATTCATGTTTGGCTTGAAGTTCTATTTTTATATCAATTTTGTCCGGGACGGTCCAACCATTTTCATCATCTTGATATGGGCGTTTGGGAGACATCCGGTAGATGCCCCAGTCGGTTCTATCAATAGAGAATTTTTCGGATGACATTTTTAAAACATCACCTTCCACAGTGATATATGCTTTAAAACTGATACAATTTGTAATACCGTGCAAAGTAAAATCGCCGGTTAATTGAAACCAATCATCATGAAGTTGTGTAACTTCTTGAAGATCAAAATAAGCATAAGGATATTTATCGGCTTCAAAAAATTCGTTTTTCAAGGTATTCTCAAAAATCATTACCGCCGTTCCATATTGCTTGGGGTCCATATCCAAATCCTTAATACTGTGCATATCAATTACAAATAAACCACCAACCGGCATTTTGTCTTCCAGCACAAAACCACCGGCTTTTAATTTTATCAGCCCATTGTGCTTATCGCACTTCCAATTTATCTTGCTTTTTATCGTATCGACTCTAAAAAAACTAAACTTGTCTTGTTGCGCCCTTGTGATGAAACCGGTGAAAAAGAAGAATAAAAATAATATATAAAGAAATTTTTTCATTTTATATTTTTTTGTAATCATTAAGAAATTAAGGACATTAAGAGTTTCGAATAATGATTTACGAACACTAATTTTAGAAGTAAAAACTAATTCGCACTTTCCACTTGGCACTTTTAACTTTCAACTTACTTCTTACCTCTATCCTGCCAAATTCCGGTTGCAAAACCTTTCTCATTGATAAAAGGTTTAATGGAATTGGGGATATTTTTAGCATCTTTAAAATTTGTGCCTTCGAATTCCGTTCCAAAAAAGTTACAACCGTATAAATCTGCACCTGAAAAATCGGCACCTTGCAGATGACCGCCTTGAAAATTGGCATGACGTAACTTGGCATTGATAAAACTGGAACCTTCTAATCCGCCACCGGTAAAATCGGCAAATGAAAAATCGGTGCTGTCCAATTTGGAATCCTTTAAAACCGCTCTGATTAATTTGGCTTTAACTGCCCTGCTTCCGGTGAAATCGGCATGGACAAACTCAGCGTCTTTAAGCAAAGCACCGGTCATATCACAATCACGTAATTTGGCAAAATGCCCTTCCATTCCAAACATATTAGCGCCGCGAAAAGTGGAATGGCTCAAATCGGCATAATTGACATGAACATGAAACAAGCGTGATTGGTCAAAATTGCAATGTGACAAGTCTGCGCCATCAAAAAGTGTCCAGCGAATATCTGCCGCTCTAAAATCACTACCATGAAAATCCGCATTTTCGGCTTTTGCCGAACGGAATGATGCGCCTCTAAAATCGGCATGATGCACACTTGCATCCGCCCAAAAAATCTTATCGAGGTTTTCACGGCGAAAATCATCGCTATCCCTTGGCACAGCTTTTATGCCTTTTAATCTGACAATACCGGTGTCTTGATTGATAATAGAATCCAATTGATTGGATTCTAAAAAATTAATCAATTCGGGAATATTGGTCGTATCGGATTCAATACCGGATTTTTTTTGCTTGTCACCTAGCCCGCCACAAGACAACAAGGTCATGATTATAAAGCCGGTGATGATGAATATTTGTTGTTTCATTGCTCTTGTTGATTAACTGGTTATTTGGTTATTTGAAATTCCTCATTATTTTTCTTCTATGAATATAAACTCTGCAAGAATGAGATTTCAACCATATCGAACGAATATGGCACAAGTGAGGAGAAATCTATGTTTTTTTAATGTTTAGCTTCCTCGTTGCTCCTACGTCGCTCTGTCGGAATGACAGTCGCACTTCGCGCTTTCCACGATACTGGTTATTTAATGATATGGTTAATTGATGTCACACTAGAAACTTTCCTTTACAACTCATCAACTAAAACCGCACTTTGCCGCTTTTCCCTTGATACTTTCCACTAAAAAACTCCTCATTTCATCAACTCATCATTTAACCATAAATCATATAAGTTCAGCACTCAGACCTACCAGGTTTTTAAAACCTTGCAGGTCTTTCCTCTCTCATTCCACTTATAAATGAGCTTCGCTCGTCTACACCACATCGTGGTTCTTAAAATATCTACATCCGAATACGGAAAACAAAAATCCAAGGATAAACGGATATGCCAATGAATAAACAATAAATGTCGAACGACTGACCGTATCGAGTATATAATACGATACCGGTCCCATAACGGTTAATTTCGGGTCGAACAAAATCAAACTTCCGGTGCGAAATACTTGTAACGGGTTGAATAAACTTGTAATGATGACAGCATCGGGATTGATACGCATTTTGAGCATCATACCAATCAACAAAATATCCATAAATGCCACTAAAAACAACCAAATAATAAAGGCTGTGCTCAATGCCATTTCTTGTGATTTGGAAACTGTTGATAAAAACATACTTAAACCGAGAAAGAAAAACACCATCATTGCCAACAAACCGCTATATAAAACAAATAAATCCCAAGGCACATCCAAATTGACGATTACTCCCCATAAAGCAGCCCCCAGAAAAGCAATAAATACCGGCACGTATATCACAAAAAAGCGGCTTAAAAATTTTCCCCAATAATAACTGGAAAAAGAAATAGGAAGCGATAAATAATACTCTAAAACGCCGTTTTCTTTATCGCCCACCACCGAACGCACGGTAGAAATCAAGACGTAAATAGGTAATATAACCATACTTACTTGCATGAAAGTAATCATCAACCTACTCAACCCTACAAAGCCAACCACTTGCGACTCAGTAATACCGGTAGCAAACATCACGGCAACAAAACCGCCTAAGAGTAAACTATAAATCCAAAAGGATTTGGAGCGTAAATTTTGTTTGATATCCGATTTTAATACTTGTATTAAAGTTTTGTTCATCTCGTTAAAAGTTTGTTTTGTTAATTTCCTCCACATTTTCCGGGCGCACATTTCATACCACCTGATTCAGCATCTTTACCACTAACGGACATTTTCTTCTTCTTAATAAAATCCGCCCGTTTGGTTTTGCCTTCGTCAATCCGTTGTATGGTTGTTTTAAAATCATATTTGGCAGAATCGGTCTTTTGCTTAAAAGCGCCGTAACCATACCCCATAGGCGTATCGTCACCAAAGCGATACCAAGCCTTTTCGGCATCTATCCATTTACCGGTTTGGACATCGCCAATCCAGATTTTATATTTGGCGCCTTTCCACTTGTTAAAATCGCCATCGCGCATATCTTCTGCCAAACAACCGATATCATCATACCAACGGACTTCACCGTGCTCATTTATGGCTTGCACATCATATTTAGGGTCAGCCAAACCCATTTTACATGTATGACACACATCGCGATCATAATTAACGGGGCGCGGGCCAAAATCTACTTTACTACTGCAACTTGATAAAGTTACCAAGAATAAAATGATAATAAGTACTAGTTTTTTCATGATTTATATTTTTTTCAGACCTACTAGGTTTTAAAAACCTAGCAGGTCTTGTTAATATGCTAATTTTCAATATATTAAAAAAATATTTTAATTCTTTTTAGACCTAGTAGGTTTTGGAAACCTACTAGGTCAGGGCTTACATTGTTTTATCTACTACTATTTCTCCTAAATCCATTTCTATCAACCGGTTAACTAAATCTTCAATTTCGTCGACGCGATGGCTACTCAATATCATCAAAGTATCTTCGGGTAAAGCTTTTAGGTATTTGAATAAAATTTCACGGGCTTCCGGATCTAAATTGGCAGAGGGTTCATCCATCAATAATATTTTAGGATTCCGCGCCAGAGCCAATGATACCAGCAATTTTTGTTTCATCCCACCGGATAATTTCAAGAAAGGTTTATTTAAATGTTTTTCAACATCTAAATTCAAATCATTGGCAATCTCAACAAAGCGTTGCTTATCAGTTTTGGTGATGATAGCAAAAAATTCCATGATTTCCGCAACGGTCATTTTAAGTGGTGGTGGTAATTGCGGTACAAAACCTACTTCTTGCAAAATGTCTTCCCTTTCGGTTCTGGAATTTTTACCCAACACCTGCAAAAAACCTTCATACGTGTAAAGACCTAGAATACAACGTATCAAAGTGGTTTTTCCGGCGCCGTTTTGTCCAATGAGCGCAATTCTGTCACCGGCTTTGAACTGCACGTTTAAATCCTTAATAACCTGAACTTTATTAAAAGTTTTTGATAAATTTTTGATATCAATTAATACTTTTTCCATATCTTATTTTTCCTGCTTTTTGTCAATCTCATCATCCGGAATTTCCAGTGGATGCAATTCTTTTGTCTCTTCCACGCTACCTATAACATAGCTTGGGGCTTTAAATCCGAATGACAGCGCTTCGCCATAGCAAATATCTATACATAAACCGCACTTGGTACAATCGCCACCGGTAAAATGCACTTCGCGTGTGGCTGCGCCTTTTTTAACAAACCACAATTCGTGCGGCACCAAACAGACATCTTGACAATCGGTACAATAGCCACACTTATCCAATTCAAATTTAACCCCGATAGGTGATACGTCGCCAATGAAACTGTAAGTTGTTCCGATAGGACATACATAACGACACCAAAAACGTTTGACGCCAAATACTTCAAACAGCAAAATAGCCACAACCCAAATCAAAGCCAAACCGGGACCATAAATCAATGAACGGGATAAAATACCAACCGGATTTAAGTCTTCAAAGACCAATTCTTTTGTCAAATATGCCAAAAACAAAAAACCAATCCAAAATATATATTTTACGGTAATATCATAGGTTTTGTCTCTGATTTTTTTCTTTTTGATAAAGTAAGCACGAGCACGTTCGCCCATTTCGGCAAAAAAGTGATAAGGACAGACCCATGAGCAGAAAGCCCGCCCGCCTAATAGCCAGTAAAACGTCATAATAACGAAAAAGCCTATCCAAAAATTAGTTGTTAAAATACCGATATAGCCTAAGCGCGAACCTATAACCAATTCTTGTGCCGAATTAAACGGGTCCATTAAATAAATCCCTATTAACCGCGACCCACTCAAAGAGCCTTCCAAAACCGAAAGGTCTAAGGCAAAAGACACAATAAATAACAAATTGATAAAAATTAAAAAGGCCCAACGCCGGTTACGCCATTTATGTTTGTTGATATGTCCGTCGTGCCACTCCTTAAAAGTAAAACCCAAACGGGCAAACGGCAGGTTCGACCTGTCTTTGGCAGGTAAAGGCTTGCGTTTCTTATCTCTGGTAATCCAATCGTATAAAAATGACATCTTTCAAAGTTTTAAATTAAACATTAAACTGCGGTTCTTTATCGACCGGTTTAACAACAATAGCCACCGGATTGGTCGGGCAGACCATTTGACAAACACCACAACCAACACATCCGTCTTTGACCTCAGGTAAAAATTTACCATCTTCAATTTTATTAAGCACAATGGCATCCTCACCAAGAGGACAATATGTCACACACAAATCACAAATCTCACGATTGACTTGTGTTTCTTCAATTCTGATACGTTCGGTTTGTCCGGGTGGTCGCAATTTTCCCTTATTTCCATGGCCTAATGTTCCTTTGTATCCATGACCATGATATGCCAGACATTGGTTTGGGTTAGGAATTTCCGCTTCGCCTATTTTATCGGCGCGTTTCATGGCCATAATTTGCACCTTAAACGGATTCATATCTCTGGGGAAATCTCCATTAGGATATTTTTTATACAAAGGGGCAACCGCCTTATCACCGGCATGTTTAAAAATTTTAAAATCGATGGCTGCCGTAGGACAGGTCTCGGCACACTGAATGGCATCACAAGAAAAATCACAGGCTTGGACATCAGGATTAATATAAGGGGTGCCATACGATAAGCCATCATTCCAATCAGCCAATTTAATAGCTCTCACGGGACAAATCTGTACACACAAACCACACTTAATACAAGCAAATAAAAAATCTTTTTCGGCTCTTGCCCCGGGCGGACGCAATAAACCTTTTTCTCTTAAACTACTTTTATCTTTAAAGTAGTAGGCGGCACTTCCTACAACCGCCAATGATACCACTGCCGATACACTGGCTTTTAAGAACTGCCTTCTGTTAATTTTCGGATTTGTTGCTGCCATATCTTTGGTTATTTGATTATATGGTTATTTTCTATTTCCCAACTATTGTTGGGAATTATTTGAGGAATTGAGGATTTGTTGTACTTCACAAATTATTTTATTCTTTAATAATTACTCATTGTTTTAAATCAAATTTCTGCTTTTGATTTGAGGAAATGAGGAAAATTTTCAATTTTCAATTGAGACGAAAAATTTTTCGTCTCTACTTACTTGTTACACGTCTATAAGCATCTTCCAACAACGCAAACAATTTCTCCGGTGTTACATCCGGTTGATTCTCTAAAATTTCTTGCATCACCACATTATCCTCTAACCCATTCCATTGTTTTATATATGTCCCTTCTTTATATCCGTGTTCTTGTCTGAATTTATTTAAAATATTTTTTCCTACATACAAACGGTATAAAACATCTAAATTGATTTGTAATTGATAAGCCATCTCAAAAAATGCATCAATCAGTTGCAAAACATCATCACTTGTAAATACCGTTTTAATAAAATTTTCAACCCAAGCTATTTGCTTGTAAATATCTTTGTTAATGGGCTTAACACTTTCTGTAAATTGTTGATAATTAACAAGTTTAGTTATATCATTAGTTAATTTTTCAATATCGCCTTTTTGATTAATTTTATAATCTCTCAAAGCTTCGGACATAACGAAATGCCATATATCGACTATTTCTATTTTGATATTGTCATAATCAGGTGTTGCCTCTATATTTTTCCAATGTTTCCATGGGTATGAATCGACCAATTCGGCAGCTTCTAAATAGATACAACGTTTCCAATTAATGCGTTTACCTTTATTGGTATAGCCGTTTTCCCAGCCAATACCTCCGGTAGCATCATTGAGTTGTTGTTGCATCTGCAACATTTGTCTGAGTTTACCCATTTTATTAATTTTTAGTTTTTATTTGCATCTTTAACGCAAAATGCCGTTTCTTTTTAAATTCATCCAAATTGAATATAGGTTTCGGGTCTTTCAGCACAAATTGCGGCTCGGAAAAAGGCGCCAGTTTTTCCAAATAATCTAATATAGACATGATTGGTGCGCCGTAAAAGAACTTAATATTGGGATTGAATCGCCATAAACGGGCATGATATTCATATATCCGGTGCGGAAAATCCCCGATATTATCACCATCTTTATCATATCCTGCATAATCATCCCAATAATTACCCAGCCATTTATTACGATTGGCCGTGCCACCGCCTTGAATAAACACTTGGGTTAAATTGTCATGAAACATATTTTCACTAAACATGTTGCCTTCTTGATCTTTTAAAAACTCTACGGCTGTGTTGCAAAAAGCAATTTCGTTGCCCGAAATGGTATTAGTTTTCCAAGGCACAAAAGGCGATACATCGATATAAATACCTCTTGCAGAATAAATAAATTTGTTATCAATAATTTGATTGGACGAGGTTTCTTTCATCCCTAAACACATTCCTGTTACCCCTTGACTCCCTTCAATCAAATTGTTATTCATGATGGTTTTTTCGCTATACATCAAGAAAATACCTACGGATGAATTGGAAAAATGGTTGTGCGAAATTTGATTGTTGTGCGAATACATAAAATGAATACTGTATCTGTTGCCTACACCACGATTTCCAACAAATTGATTATCAGAAGAATACCAAACAACCATATCGCGCACCTGATGCCAAATATTTTCTTGCACCAAATTGTGTTTGGAATACCAAAACCGAATGGCATCTCCTTTTAAACCTTTGGGTTTGGTAGAAATGGAAGTGATATCATTGTGTTTAATCAAACCGGCTTCTGACCAAAACACATCAATTCCGAACAAAGTTTCTTCTATTTTGTTATTGATTATTTTAAAATTATTGGCTTTTTTAATCTTAATGGCACAATCAATCTTATCCGGAGAATCTCCTGATTCTATCAAATGACAATTTTTTACCGTTACACCGGAGGCTTCAATATATAATACCGAACGTAAATTCCTGCCAGAAATAGTAGCTTTCCCTTGTCCATCAATGGTCACATTAGGCGTTTTAATATGCCCGGGACCATAGTAAAATCCCGGTTTTAATCGCAAAGTGTCCCCCGGTTGTAAGGTATCTAACAGGGGCTGAATGTTTTGCATATTTTGCCTGTCAGCTGATCCTGAAACGGGATTGATTAATCCGGGACGGTAACTCTCATCAACTTGAGCATAGCTATAAGTGAAGGTTAAAAGTAATATGTAAAAATATTTTGACATGTTTCAAGTGGCGGGATGTATATGATAAAGTGACGAAAATACATTTATAAAACATATCTCCGTCACATACAAAAATAGATAGAAATTACTTAATCGATTTTAAATATTTGTTTTTAAAATTAATAGCTAAAAACAACAAAACCATACCAGCTAAACCTACGAAAAAACCGACATAAGGATAGGACATGGTTGTAAATTGCGCTACTTTACCTTCACCGAAAACCGTAGGCATAAATGGTTTGATGCCGTTAAAAGCACCACCACCGTGCAAACCTAGATGATGACCATACCAATACAGGTAATATACATAAATTAATAAGAAGTAGATAGGTGCCAAAGCTGTCAAAACAGCTGCCCAAGTCAGTTTTTTGTTTTGAACAAACACAAATACTAATCCCAAAATAGCCAAAATTGCAAAAGCAATATGAGCATTACGCATAATACTATCCAATGTTTTTAAAGCACCGGGTATTTTATCTGCGGGAATTTTATCACCGGCATAAACAGGATACGGCACGTGGTTCCCCAATTCATCGACATCATTAACCCCTTGCACTATGGGATACATACCGATAAAATGATTAATTTTGTTCATTTCAATCAAACAATCAGCACCGGCATCTACTGCCAATTCTTCCCGTTCCCGAACACCTTCACAACCGTTATAAACACCGTTATATTTAAATTCGATACGGATACCTTTGGGATACATGCTTTTTGGATATTGTATACTTTGCAAAGCTACCCACCACATCGGCAAGAAGTAGGTGGCTACAATAAGTCCGGTGCCGAGCAAGCCGAACAAAATATACAAAAGTTTAAATTTTTTAGCCTTGTCATTCATAATAGTCTGTTTTTAAATTTTATACAAATTTATAATGATTTTAAATAAGATTCAAACATTTTGACACTTATTTTTCAATAAATTGGGCTGCCAGATTGACAGCCCAACTTATTGAATTACAAACAATTAAATGTTTATTTAGACATCTCTTTTATGACTTGCTCAGATTTGGCTTTCATATACTCAATCAACTTGTCAACATCTTTGGGATCAACATGTTGATTAGGCATTGCCAATTTAAATTGCTGACGCAAAGCTTCAATATCCGGATCTTTGTATTTAGATTCAGGATTTAATATCCATTCTCTCAACCATTTGTCACTTCTACGTTTGTGAATCATTAACAAGTCAGGTCCGTTAAATGGCTCACCGAATTTATGACAAGCGTTACAACCATAGTTCAAGAATTCCATTTCGCCCGGCAACATGTTTTTCAACTCGATAGCCGATGGTTTAAAGGCTTGAACTTTGTTGTCCCAATTAATTCTTTCGGTATAAGCCAATACACGTTTGTTTTCGGCATCTTGATCAAATGCCACAGTCAAATGACCAACCAATTGGCGTTTTTTAGGACTGTTTTGGGGATCGATCACAATAGGATATACACCGGCCTTTTCTGCATTAAATTTGATGGTAGCCGTTTCACCCGGTGAATACGGATACATTTTATCATAAGATACCAACTCATAAACATAATGATCATAAGGTGTTTGTCCTAAGTTAGTCAAATGAATAATAACATCTTGTCCTTGCTTAACATTGATGTCAGCTGGGGTTACTTTACCGTCTTTAATGGTTCCGAACACTTCAACGGTATTACCTTTGGTTTCTACTTTTTCGGCACCGGCTTCTGTAGCATAAGGCGATTTATCCATAGTGACGATATTAGTGCCAACCGGATAAACTTCCAAGTTATTAGCCTCATAATAATTACGATCCATCATAGCCGTATAGTGCGGTTCTCCCATTGGTAACGGCATGTCATAAATCAACTTCGGATGTTCTGCACCTATATCGATTAACTGGTGGTTTTGCGGATGCAAAGGACCAACCGGATTGAAACGGTCAATAGACAATTTATTTAAAGCAACTAAATATTTACCTTTAGGTTTTTTGGTATCACCGTGATAAGAAACCAAGTGACCAATATTATAGTGTGACGGCACATAATCTAATACCTTCAAGTTTTTGTAGTCCCATTTGGTTACACGGGAATCCACATAAATAGAGGTATAAACCACGCCATCTCTGCTATCATATTGGTTGTGTAGTGGTCCTAAACCAACTTCTAAACTTCCGTGAAGAGCGGCATCCAAAGGAATGATAGGAATACCATATTCATCTTTACCTTCAAAGTTTTTGTCTTTGATGGCTTTCATAATTTTATCAAAGCTGTACACCCAAGCATGAGAATCCAATTTACCTGCCACGATAATATATTCTCCACTAGGGTTTACATCCACACCATGAGGTGATTTGGGTTCGGGAATCAAATACAATAAACCATATTTGATAGACTCGGGAATGGTAATAACGTGCATACCATTGATAACCTTTTTACCGATTTTGCCGGCTTTGAACAATTCTTCGGCTTTTTTCCAGTTGGTCACGTGTAGATAATCCACATCTCTAGAGGAACAACCGGCTTCAAACGGCGGACGACCTTGCATGATACCACCAAAGTAAACTTCTGAACAGAAAGAGTTGGTAAAGCCCCAACCATAAGATTTGGCTTTTCCGGCATCAGATAAGTCTTGTGTATAAGGCGGAAATTCAAAGGTAAAAGATTGGTCTTTAATCACATCGCCTTTCTCATTATCAAATTTCCAGTAAGTCAAACCGCCTCTCCAATATTTTTTATAGTTTTCTTCGGTCAACGGATGATATTTTCTATCAAACGGCGCAGGATATTGCGCTGCTTCCATAAAATATTCGGAATTTGGCGTAAAGAAACAACCACCGTGGTCGGAACGGAAAATAGGGTTTTGAATGACATGTTTCACAGACCAATCTCTAAGGTCTACTATATACACTCTCGGATTGGCTTTATCATTGATAGCCAACCATTTTCCGTTATAGTCTCCATTAGTTTCAGAGAATCCCGGGTGGTGTGTGTCACCCCATAAGATTTCCGTACCGTCAATAAAGCCATCTTTCAACAAATTGTAGGTTTCTTCCGAATAGCCGTAACCTGCATAAGGTTGACGGGTATTGATAGGGATATATTTTACCATACGCATAGAAGGCACGACATAAGAAGGTAAGTTACCTTCTTGACCTCCCGAGTTAGCGGTTATCGCTTCGTCTTTAATATTATCAGGTGTATATGTTTTAACGGCTGCTAAAACATCATCTTCGTTCAAACCTCTACGTTTAACTATGTCTTGGAAAGATTCCTTTCCTCTCGGTGCGCCTATATTTCCGGCACCGGCTTTGGCTCCGCCCTTGTGGTCACCGCCACAACTGGTGGCAAAAACAGCCACAAGCATTAAGGACATGGTCGCACTAACAATACGCAACCAAGATTTAT
>Ga0256832_1002813_pt1 | contig 11879 bp, 11 predicted proteins | sample 134614metaG_FD_190534 | JGI IMG/M metagenome (GOLD analysis project Ga0256832, IMG submission 190534) | Hydrothermal vent microbial communities from Lau Basin, Pacific Ocean - 134-614 | ecosystem: Environmental > Aquatic > Marine > Hydrothermal vents | place: Pacific Ocean: Lau Basin | collected... | reverse complement strand
AAGTTGAGAGCAGAAATAAATTTGAAGTACAAAAGAACCATCAATAAACATAATAGTATTTGAAGCAGATGTAATCATCAATTCATCAAATAACCAAATCACCAATCATAAAAATATGCAAGAACGAAAATTTACTTACAACACCGATAGAGAGCCTTTGATTATCCCCGAATACGGACGATACATTCATGAGATGGTCAACTATCTTAAAACGATTGAAGACCGTGAGCAACGCAATAAAAATGCACGAGCCATTGTTAATTTACTCGGCAGACAAAACACCCATTTGCGTGATGTGCCTGATTTTCAACACAAACTTTGGGATCATTTATTTATCATGGCAAATTTCGATTTAGATGTAGATTCGCCCTTTCCCAAACCCAGTCCCGAAAAACTAAAAGCCCGTCCCGAAAAATTACCTTATCCTAAAAAAGGTTACCAATTCAGGTATTATGGACACATTATCAAAAAAATGATTGATGAAGCGGTTCAATGGGAAGAAGGCGAACTTAAAGATTTGTTGATTCGCACCATTGCCAATCATATGAAAAAAAACTATTTGACTTGGAATAAAGATACGGTCAGTGATGAAGTTATTTTTGAACATTTACGTATTTTGTCCAATGGCAAAATAAATTTAAAGGCCGGAGAATACGAATTACGTGACGCCAGTCAGTTGGTCAAAAAACGTAAAAATAACAACGGTTATCATAAACAAAAAAATTATCGTAAAAAACGTAATTAATGGGTTCTTTTATCATTGAAGGCGGACGCCGTCTCAAAGGAGAAATCATGCCGCAAGGTGCTAAAAATGAAGCGCTGCAAGTAATTAGTGCGGTTTTATTGACCGATGAGGAAGTCGAAATTGAAAACATCCCCGATATTATCGATGTCAATAAACTGATTGATATATTGCGTAATCTCGGTGTTAAAATCCGAAAAAAATCTAAAGGTACCTTTGTGTTTCAAGCCGATGATTTAAATCTGGATTACCTGCAGTCAGAAGAATTTAAAACTAAAGGTGGCGGCTTGCGTGGTTCCATCATGATAATGGGTCCTTTACTTGCCCGATTTGGTAAAGCTTATATGACCAAACCGGGCGGAGATAAAATCGGTCGTCGCCGGTTAGATACACATTTTGAAGGCTTTATCAAACTTGGTGCCGAATTAAAAGTGGAAGCCGATAAACATTTTTTTAGTGTCGAAGCCAAGCAACTCAAAGGTGCCGATATGCTACTTGACGAAGCTTCGGTTACCGGAACAGCTAATATTATTTTGGCTGCCGTTCTTGCCAAAGGCAAAACAACCATTTACAATGCTGCTTGCGAACCTTATATTCAACAACTGACCAAAATGCTCAACCGGATGGGTGCTAAAATTTCCGGTATAGGCTCTAACTTTTTAACGATTGAAGGTGTTGAAAAACTAGGCGGCACAAAACATCGAGTCTTGCCCGATATGATTGAGATTGGCTCTTGGATTGGATTGGCGGCTATTACCCGCTCTGAAATTACGATTAAAAATGTCAGTTGGGATAATTTAGGACAAATTCCCCGTGTTTTTAAAAAACTTGGCATCAAACTGGAACGCCGTGATGACGATATCTATATTCCGGCACAAGAACATTACACCATACAAACCTTTATGGACGGTTCCATTTTGACTGTTTCTGATGCCCCTTGGCCCGGATTTACACCGGATTTATTGAGTATTGTGTTGGTAACGGCTATTCAAGCGGAAGGCGTGGTATTGATACATCAAAAAATGTTTGAAAGCCGCTTGTTTTTTGTTGACAAATTAATCGATATGGGGGCACAGATTATCTTAAACGACCCGCACCGTGCAACGGTAATCGGGCTAAACCATAAAACACCCTTAAAAGCCACAACAATGACATCTCCTGATATCAGAGCAGGAGTTTCTTTACTGATTGCCGCATTGTCAGCCGAAGGCAAAAGTGTGATTCATAATATTGAACAAATTGACCGCGGCTACGAAGCCATTGATGTGAAATTAAACAAATTGGGTGCCAGAATAGAACGTGTAAATTAGTTACAAGTTGAAAAGCGATAAATGCCTGAAGAAAGGAAGAATTGGCTGTCATTTTGAACGCAGTGAGAAATCTAGAAAAAATAATTATTGCTTGGTTTGATAATATATACTTGGCATGACACTAGGTTCGAAATGATATTAACAAAATCCTCATTTACTCAAATCACCAAATCACTAAATCATCAAATCACCAATAATGAAACCTTTTGAAACAAATTCGTGGCAAAACATAAAAACATATTTTGAAACTATTAAAAACAACCGGATACTTTCCAATTTTAACCATCCGAAACATTTTAAAACCTTTACATTCGATTTTAACGGCATGTATTTTGACTTTTCAAAACATCGTTGGGATGTAAAAATGCTAAAATATTTTGTCGATTTTGCCGAGGAAATGCAAACCCGTCAAGCCATTGAAGCGATGTTTACCGGTCAGTTGATCAATAAAACCGAACAGCGTGCCGTCTTACACACTGCTTTGCGACAACCGGATGATAAACCGGTTAAAGTCAACGGAAAAAATATTATTCCTGAAATTAGAAAAGCAGAAGAAAGGATAAAATCTTTTACCGGCAAAATTATTTCCGGACAATGGAAAGGTGTCAATAGCAAAGCAATAACCGATGTCGTTAATATTGGTATCGGTGGATCCGATTTAGGACCTAAAATGGTCGTTAAAGCACTTTCAAATTATCGGAACCATTTAAATATTCATTTTTTATCCAATATTGACCCGTTTGAATTGGACAGATTGTTGCACAAAATAAATTTGGAAACGACTTTGTTTGTCATTGTATCCAAATCTTTTTCTACACAAGAAACTCTAACCAATGCTCGTAAAGTTCAAGAAATTTATATCGAACAGTTTGGTAAAAATGCTATTGCTAAGCATTTTGTGACCGTTAGCACACAAATAGATAAAGCTCAAGATTTTGGTATTGCACCTGAAAACATTTTTCCGATGTGGGATTGGGTTGGGGGGCGTTATTCGCTGTGGAGTCCCGCAGGTATAGCCATTCCTTTGGCTATCGGATTTGATCATTTTCAAAAATTAAAATCCGGTGCATATGCGATGGACAAGCATTTTAGAAATGAAACTTTTCATAAAAATTTACCGGCTATAGCTGCATTTTTAACCATTTTATACAATAATTTATATGGTTTTGAAACCGAAGCATACATTCCATATGCTGACAAATTACAATCTCTCCCGGATTTTTTACAACAATTGATAATGGAAAGTAACGGAAAATCTACAACTTTGTCTAATGAACGTGTTACTTGGCAAACCGGTAATATTGTCTGGGGTAATATTGGAACCAATGCACAACATTCGTTCTTTCAGTTATTGCATCAAGGCACCAAAATAGTTCCCGTTAATTTTATAGCGGAAAAACAAAATAGAGATACCAAATTTAAAGATAATCATAAAATACTTCTAGCTAATATGGTGGCACAAGCTGAAGCATTAATGATTGGTGATACAAATGATATTCCATATAAGCATTTTGAAGGAAACCGCCCTTCTACTACTATTTTATTTGACGAAATGACGCCGGAAAGTCTAGGAAGTTTATTGGCATATTATGAACATAAAACTTTTATGGAAGCATGGTTATGGCAAATTAATGCTTTTGATCAATTTGGTGTAGAACTTGGTAAACGGCTAGCAAACAGAATTTTAGAAGATTTTAACGGTGCTATCTATCCACATGATGCGTCAACAAAAGCACTTATAAATCGTTTAAGAGCATAAAAAAGTCCGAATAAACTCGGACTTATTTATATTTTATTTTAATTATCTTTTAATTTCATCAATTTAGGACGAAGTAAAATCAATAACACTCCTATAATGAACAATAACACTACGTATTGATCAATTGGTAATCCGGGTGGTGGTGCCGGTCCTCTTACCGGTGTAGGTGGACGATGACCACCGGCATATATCAGTACCGGTAAAAAATTTAAGATAGTTGCGAAAAATCCTTTCATAAGGCAATTTATTTTAGGTATAATAAGCAAATATAGAACATTTTTGGCTATGATAAAAAAAAATGTCAAAAATGTTAAAAGTGGACCCAGCTGGGCTCGAACCAGCGACCCCCTGATTATGAGTCAGGTGCTACTAACCAACTGAGCTATGGGTCCTGCAATTGTTTGCGACTGCAAATATAAGATTTTTAAATTATTCAAAAAAAATATTTTTTACTTTTTTTCGCTTTTTATGCATTATTAAATACACAATTTTTGCGTATTTTTAAGCCAAAAAATAAAACTATGGAAAAGCGCTTAATTGAATGTGTCCCGAACATTAGTGAAGGACGTGATCTTAATAAAATCAATGAAATAGCCCATCAAGTTGAAACAGTAGAAGGGGTTAAATTGTTAGATGTTGATCCTGGTAAGGCGACTAATAGAACGGTTATAACCTTTGTAGGTGAACCCGAACAGGTTGTTGAAGCTGCTTACCGTTTAATCAAAAAAGCTAAAGAACTCATAGATATGCGACATCATAAAGGTGAGCATCCGCGCTTTGGGGCTACTGATGTTTGTCCTTTGGTGCCAATAGCCAATATTTCAATGGAAGAAACGGTAGAATATGCCCGAAAATTAGGTGAACGTGTCGGGAAAGAATTACATATTCCCGTATATTTTTATGAGAATGCAGCAACCGAGGAAAAACGTCGTAATTTAGCCAATGTCAGATCAGGTGAATATGAAGCTTTACCTGACAAATTACAAAATCCGGATTGGCAACCTGATTTTGGACCTAATACATTTAATGATGATGTGGCGCAATCTGGTGCTGTTGCTATTTCAGCCCGTGATTTTTTAGTAGCTTACAATGTCAATCTCAATACAACTTCTACCCGTCGTGCCAATGCCATTGCTTTTGACATCAGAGAAGCCGGGCGGATTAAGCGTGAGGGTAATCCTATCACCGGTAAAAAAGTGTTGGATGAAAATGGTAAACCGGTACGTATTCCGGGAAAATTTAAAGGGGTTAAAGGTATCGGTTGGTTTATTGAAGAGTATGGTATTGCTCAAGTCTCCTATAACATTACCGATATTAAAGTCGCACCGGTACATTTGGTTTTTGATGAAACGGTAAAATCGGCTGAGAAGCGGGGCGTGCGCGTCACCGGTTCGGAAATTATCGGCTTGGTTCCTAAAAAGGTCCTGTTAGATGCTGCAGACTATTTTTTAACTAAGCAACAGCGATCCTTGGGAATTTCGGAAAGTGAAAAAATCTTAATCGCAGTTAAGTCATTGGGTGCGGATGATTTAAAACCTTTTAATCCGAAAGAAAAAATAATTGAATATCTTTTAGAAGATGAAGCCGAATCAAAACTGATAGATTTAAGTTTGAAAGATTTTGCCGACCTAACCGCATCAGAAGCGCCGGCTCCGGGGGGTGGCTCCATTGCAGCATATACGGCAGCTTTGGGTGTGGCTTTGGGGACAATGGTTGCTAATTTATCTTCGCACAAGCGTGGTTGGGATGATAAATGGGCATATTATTCCGGTTGGGCGGTCAAAGGGCAAGGATTTAAAGAAGCCTTGATGCATTTGGTCGATGAGGATACCAATGCCTTTAACAAAATTATGGATGCATTTAAACTGCCTAAAAAAACGGAAGAAGACAAAAAAGCCAGAGTAGAAGCTATTGAAGCAGCAACCTTATATGCTACAGAAATTCCTTTAAAAGTGATGCAAACGGCTTACGATTCAATGGCAATTATGCAAGAAATGGCACAATCCGGTTTACCGGCATCTATTTCCGATGTGGCGGTTGGTGCTATGGCTGCGCGCACGGGTGTGTATGGCGCTTACTACAATGTCAAAATCAATGCAGCATCTTTAAAAAACAAAGAAAAAGCACAAGAATTGTTGGATAAAGCAGCGCAAATATTACAAGCGGCTAAAGATAAAGAACATGACATCTTAAAATTAATTGATGAAAAAATGTCTTAAAAATATAGGTTTTAATTTCAAAAAGGGTTGTTCAAAATCAATGAACAACCCTTTTTTTAACTTAACTAACTATGAAAAAAATCAATTTTTATTTTAGAATATCGTTCTAAACTACATGAAAATAGTACAATTTATTGGACTATATTGAATGTATAATCGGTATTACACATGGTGTAATGGGGTTTTTGATTGCCGGAGAATTTTGATTTTTAAACTAATAACCAGTAAAATAAATGCCATTAAACTAATGAGTATGAGTTGTTTGAGTTCAGGCAAAATATGCTGAAAATTACTACCATAAAAAGCAATTTTTTTAGCGGCGCTTAAAAAAGGGGTTAACGGAATCCATTGAGAAAGTTGTTGAATCCAGCCGGGCATAGCCATAACGGGCCAGGTAAAACCGCTTAAAATAAACGCCGGTGTAGATATCACCATCAAAAATTCTGTTGCCTTTAACTGATTGGGTATCAATACGGAAAATAACATACCAATAAGCATGGCAGACAAACTCAACAAACCGGCTAACATCAACATTGGTAGATTAAAGAGCTTCAAATCAATTTGAAAATAGGATAAAAAAGCAGATAAAACCGTCCAATTAATCAGAGTTAACAAGACAAATGGTAGTGCTTTTAAAGTGATAAAGTATAATGGATTTTTGCTGACTTTTAATAATTTGGCAAAATAACCATCTTCAAAATCACGGGCAAATACCAGTGCCAACGCCAAAAAAATCACTTGTTGCAAAATAGCTCCCAACAATCCGGGCAACATAAAATATTCATAATTGCTTGTCGGGTTGTAAAGTTTGTGATAATTGGTTTTAAAACTTTCAAATTGTTTTTGGGCTATGGTTTTTGGCATACCTTTTTTATTCAGCGCTTCTATTTCTATGCCGGCTTTAAGCGTTTGCAATACGCGTTGAATATTTTTGCTGGCAAAATTGGCAATCAAAATATTGCTCATATCCAAATCTACATTAATAGCAGGATAGTTTTTTTGAAAGATATTTTTTTCAAAATCTTTTGGAATTTTAATCACTGCTGCATATGCATTGCTTTTCATCAAATCATCTAAAACATTGGCATCCGGTAACACTTTGACGACTTTTAAACTTTCGGTATCATCTAAAGCTTGGATAATTTTATCGCTCAAAATACCGCTATCTTCATCGACCACTATCACCGGTATATCTGTGACTTTGGCTTTTTGATACACATAGCCGAACAATAAGCCGTAAGCCAGTGGGGCACCGAAAAAGATAGCCATAACCACATCGTTTTTAAAGATGCGCTTCAGTTCGTTTTTAAATAGATTAATAAATATTTTCATAGCTTTATTTGATTAAAACCCAAGCATTTTGATAAAATCCGTTTGCTTTTTCCGGATTTACCGGCACCATTTTCATTTCGTAAAGTCCTTCACTCAAGCCATAAGATTCAGAAGGCGCTGTAATATTGGCATAAGCCGGAAGGGGTTTAATTACACTGATTTTTGCTTTGATTTCTTTTTTAGTATATGGATTTTTTATCGTCACCAGTTGATTAACTTTAAATTGATATACTTTAGATTCAGGAATGGTAAATCTGAAATATATTTGATTGGGCAAATAACCATTGACTAAGGTGTAGCCGGGTGTTGCCAATTCGCCTTTTTTCAGCGTGACATTCTCAATACGCATTGCTGCCGGCGCCACTACAAATCTTTCTTTTTGAGCGGCTTCCACTTCTTTTAATGCACCAAGTGCGCGTTGTAATTGTCCTTTTGCCTGTGCTATAATTTCTTTACGGGTGCCTTTTAATAATTCTTTTTGCTTGGCTTTGATGGCTTTGAATTGTGCTTGTGCCATTTTTAATTTCATCTTAACTTCATCAAATTTTTGCGGTGGCACCAAAGTATCTTTAAACATATTGTCAAGCCGTTTGTATGATGCTTTAGCAAAAGCCAATTGTGCTTCGGCAGCTGCCAATTTGCCGTCTATCTGCTTGACTTGCTCAATAGTTGCGCCGTTATATGCCATTCGTAGTTGGGCTTTAGCTGCCTGTACAGCGCCTTGGGCTTGTTCATATTTTGCTGCGACTTCGGGACTGTCTATGATTAATAAAGTGTCATTTTTTGCCACTTCTTGCCCTTCTTTGACTAAAATTTTAGCAACCCGTCCGGGAATTTTGGTTGCCAAGTTTATGCTTTCATATTTAACCTTTCCCCTTAAATCTGTTATTTTTGTGTGGCGGATACAGGATGTTAAACCCATAAATATCCACAATGTTATTAATGGAGAAAAATGTTTAAGTTGTGTCATCTTCATAAGTTCAAAGTTTTATAATTATCTAAAAATGAATTTTGTTATTTTGCTATTGTATAATATTTTGAAGTCGGTCGGTTCTGTTTAACAAGTTTATAGCTGCTTGTCTTTGTTGATAATATGCTTCTTGTAATTTAAAACCGGCATTTTGCCATTCGGTTAAAGCTTTGAGTAATTCCGTTATATCAACCAAACCGTTTGCATATTGTTTTTCTACCAACATATAGGTATCTTTGGCCAGTTGAACAGCTTTATGATTCATGGCAACTTGTTTTTCTGCTGTTCGGTAATTCAATCGGGCATTCTTGACAGCTAAGTTTAATAATTCTTGGGTTTGCTGTATTTTTTCAATGTAAATTTGCTTATCATATTTGAGTTTTTGTGCTTGATCCAAGGATTTTAGTCCGTCAAATATTTGCCATTTCAAGCCGATGCCGACATACCATTTAGGGTCTAACATTGACAAGTCATCGTCTATAAATTCATAATGCCCTTTTATGGCAATTTTGGGAAGATATTTGGCATAAGCCATTTTTTGCAAACTATTTTTGGCTTGAACAACTTCTTCTAAACTTTTGATTTCAACGGGTTTTTGTAGTTGTTGCGATTGGCTTTTTTCTAACATTAAAGGTTTTAAATCCGGCTTTATGTTTTGAATAAAAGTATAAGATACTCCGGTTAATTGGTGTAATTTTTCCCAAAGCAAAGCTTTTTTGTTTTGGGTTTCGGTTCTTTTAATCTGTAATTTTTGACGTGCTAAAGCTATTTTTTGTAGATCAATTTTGATACTTAACCCATTTTTTACAGCTGATTGCACTTGCTTTTCTTTCAAATCGAGCTGTTTTTCAATGCTATTCAAAACCTTTTCAGAAGCTATGACCAATGCCAGTTGATCATAAGTTTGCATCACTTCATTAATACTTTGTTTGGTTGTAATTTCACGTGCATAACGCAGCGCTTTTTCTTTGTGTTGCGTGGCTTTAATGCCATAATGTGCTTCGAGTCCTGTAAAGATCACCCATTGCAAATCGGCTGACGATTTTAATATATTTTTATCTTGAATGGCTTTGATTTCTGATGTCGGAATCGTTGGAGGTAATTGGCTGTTAAATGGCAATCCGAGTTGCTCTTTAATCAATAATTGTTCACTGCCTTTGAGCAAAAGTTGTAATTTGGGGTCTAAAATAATGTCATCATTCAGTCGCGTATAGCCGGCATTTAGCGTTACTACCGGTAAAAAAGTTTTGTATACTTTTTGCCGGTCGATTCCTGTTTTTGAGATTTTATAATCCGTTATTTTTAGTTCATGATTTTTTTGCAAAGCTTTTTGAATCAAATCCTTTAAGATAGGATTGATTTGTTGTCCTTGTGTAGGTATTGTTGTTAAGCATAGCATCAGAAATATGCTTATGAAATTGTATAAAGTATTATCTTTATTCATTTTACATTCAATTTGGTTCAAAATCGAATGCAAAATTATAGCAGAAGTTTACCGAATCTTTTGACCTATATCAAAAAATGATAGTTGGACTAAGAAGCAAATTTATTTTCCGGCTCTGATGCGGCTCAAAGTTTCTTGGGTAATACCCAGATAAGAAGCAATGTGTCCCAATGGCGCACGAAAGGCAATATCCGGATATTTTTTTATTAAAAAATTATAGCGTTCCTTGGCGGTTTGAAACTGTATAGCATTGAGTTTTTCAACCACATCTGTAAGAAGTTGTATAGCCAACAGGCGTCCAAAGCGTTCTATACAATGATATTTATCAAATAGTTGTTGCAGTTTTTGATTGCTTATATAATATAAAGTGCTGTCTTCCAAAAGTTCCATATGATACAAGCTCGGTTTTTGCTGAAAAAAACTTTCAACACTGACCATGATATTATTATCGCTAAAAAACCAAACGGTCACATCTTTGCCTTTTTCGTTGTAGTAATAACTACGGGCTAGCCCTTTTTCGATATAAAATAGTTTTTTACAAGTTTTACCTTGTTGCAAAATTTGGGTTCCTTTAGGTAACTTTGTAGGTGTAAAAACTGATAGCATTTCCGCTAACACTTTATCAGGCAAATTTACGACTGAAAGGATAAAATCTTTTAATTTCATAGTTTATTTTACAATTAGATACTCCCGTATTTTTCAAAATAATCTTTTTTTATCAAGTCAATACTTTTGATACTTTTTTCAAGCCATTGGCGGTAAATGATTTCTTGTTCTTGATCAGACAATTGCCAAGGAATATCAGATGCTCGTAATGATTCGGTGACACTATGCATGATAATGGCTGCTGCCACACTGATATTAAAACTTTCGGTAAAACCATACATGGGTATTTTTAAGAATACATCAGCTTGGTCCATCACTTGTTCGGACAAGCCGTCTTTTTCCACTCCAAAGAAAAAAGCTGCCGGTTGGGTATAATCAAAATCAGGCAAACTGACATCGTTGGTATGTGGTGTAGTGGCAACAATTCTATACCCTTTTTGTTTTAATTGATTAATGGCATCTTGCGTCTGTGTATAATGATGGATATCCAGCCATTTTTCGGCACCTTTGGCAATTGCGTGCGACAGTTTGGGATCATATTTTTTTTGAACAATATGCAAATCTTGCCAACCGAATATATCAGCGCTACGGACTACGGCACTGACATTGTGCATTTGGTATAAATCTTCAAGCACTGCCGTGAAAAAACGCGTGCGCTGCTGCAAAACTTTTTTAAATACGGCAATGCGATTTTCTGTCACAAAACTTTCCAAATAAGAAATGTAGTCTTTCATGTTACTTATGATTTCAATCGCAAAGATAATACCATTTTATCATTTATTATCTGAAGCATTTTGAGTTAAAGTTTAACAATTTTTTATGCCTTTTGATACAATAAATTTGCCCCAAATTCATTATATTTATAGCAGTTTTAAACAATTTATTCTATGGCAAGAGCATTTTATAATTATACAATAACCATTTTAGAGAAGGTGAGTTTTAATCCAGAATTATTCTTAAAGGAATTGGAAAAATCATATAAAACCTTATTGCCTTATGAGCAAAAAGAGCTGCGAATATGGTTGCGGCAATTTTTATCTCAAAATCCGCAATTAGTTGAGCAAATAAAAAAATCTCCTATTTTTTTGGAACAGGAGATTAATGAAGTTTCTTAATTTTTTACGAAAAATTATTTTTTATAAAAATAATCACTTCTTATAGTGTGACTATTACCATCAGTACTGTAAATACTATACTCAAGATAATCGTCGGTTAAAATATTGATGATTAATTCATTAGTTACATTTTGGTTATTCCCTGAGGCAGAAGGATATTGTACTAACACTGAAGTTGCATCAGGATTATTCATCCAATTCCAACTACCATCGATAACAGTAGAACCATTAACGGTTTTAACAAAATTTCTTTCAGTATCAAAGCGAACAACTTCATTAGTGTTGTAATAACCACCTTGTTCTCGGTCATTGATAAATTGGGTTACACTGACGCCATGCCATTTATGGACAGTCAACAGTTTAATACTTGTTTCTTTGTCTA
>Ga0256832_1002812_pt1 | contig 11880 bp, 8 predicted proteins | sample 134614metaG_FD_190534 | JGI IMG/M metagenome (GOLD analysis project Ga0256832, IMG submission 190534) | Hydrothermal vent microbial communities from Lau Basin, Pacific Ocean - 134-614 | ecosystem: Environmental > Aquatic > Marine > Hydrothermal vents | place: Pacific Ocean: Lau Basin | collected... | reverse complement strand
TCCACCGAACCGTCGTCATCTTCGATTCGCAGCCGATAATAAAGCACCTCGCTGTGCGGCGGTGTGCGGTCGATCCACGCATACGTTTGCGGATGGATGGCATTGCCGGCGGCGGGCACTGCGGCCACTGCTTCAAAATCCCGTCTCGACACCGACCGTTCCACCACAAACCGCCGCACGCCCCGTTCCGAGGCTGTCATCCAGTCCAGCCGCACGGCCGCCTCGCCGAGCCATCGGGCGGAAAACGCCATCAGCTCGACCGGCAGCGGATAGGCGTTGTCGCCTGCCGTCCACGGCGAGAACGCCGGGATACCGGTTTTGGTCAGCACGTTAAGGGCGGTGTTCAACACCGCGCCTTGCGAGTCCCATTGCAGCCCGTTATATCGGAAAAGGTCCAGCCGGTTTTCCATCAGTGTATCCAGCTCGCCCGCCCCGGCGGCGTCGTTGTAATAGAACCGCAACGAAGCATTGAGTCCCGTGTTCACGGTGGGGGTGATGTAGGCAATCCGCCGGATGCCGCGATGGCCGTTGGCGGCGGCGAAGGTGTCGGTGCGGCGCAAGACCGTGGTGAGTCCGGGTGCCGTCCCTGAATATTGAATTTCGATGCCCATGCCCGCGAAGTCATACCATACGTTCGGGGTGCTGATGTCCTCTTGCACCTGCAGCCGCCCGTAGAGATAGCTCAGCGGCAGTTCGTTGACGGCGGCCGCCGAGTCCACGAAGACGGTGGCGCCGCCGGTGGTTTTGAGTATTCCGCTGGTGAAGGTCAGCAGCGAATCGACGTGCACGTCTCCGGTGAGGGTCACCGTGTCGCCTGCTTCGATGATCCATTCGTGGAGATAGGCGCCGCCGGTGAGCAGGAAGCGGGCGCTGCCGGCGGGTTTGATGTGCAGCAGTCGCCGATGCGGCGTGCCGGTGCGGGTCTCGATGACGCCGGCCGCTTCGATGGTGTCGCCCTGCACTTCGAAGCCGGTCCCTTCAATCAGGAGGGTGTCGTTTGCTCCTATCCGCATATCACCCATGACCACGATGGGCGAGGCGGCGCTGTTGGCATGGGTGATGGTGACGCCGTTTTGCAACCGAAGCGTCCCTTTGATGACGGCGGTTCCACTGCTGCCCGTGAAGTAGGAAGATAGTCCGGTGGGATGCCAGTGGGTGCCGGTGGCGTTGTCGAAGGTCAGGTTGGGATAATAGGATTGGATGGTGGTAAAGGTGGGCTCCAGCGTGCTTTCTTTTCGGATAATCCAGTGGGCGTCGGAAGGCATCGACGCCATGCCGCCTTCGTAATGGTCGCGCCAGTCTGTGGCATTGCCGTTGCCCGTTTTGATGAACGTCCCGCCCGGATAGAGGCGCCACGAGGCACTGTCGTCCCAGCCGATCGGCGCACTGTTGGCGTTGGCGATCTTCAACACGCCCTTGACGTTGATGTCGGCGCCGTAGGGGCCGTCGTTGACGTCCATCATCGCCCTCACTTCCAGATAGCCCGTGGAATCAATCACTATCTGGTCGATGCGCAACGAATCGACGGATATGGTCACCGTGTCCCGCACGTGCACGGTCTTTGAGGTAAAGTCGGGCGGGATTTCGGCGACCGTCCACGTGATGCTGTCCGACGACCATTCCCACGTGCATCCGGTATGAAAATCGCCCGACTGCCGGCTCCGGTAATATTTGTCTTTGGCGGCGGAATAATACAGCCCTTCGATAAGCACGTCATAGATGTTACACGCACCCGCCGGAATCACGTTTCCCGAGCCGTCGGAACGGGCGTTGGTGTTCATCAGCCAGCGGATGTAGAGGGTGTCGGTGTCGGCGCATACCGCCGGCAACACGGCCGAGAACATGCCCGAGGTGCAATTGTTTTGAACCGTATCGACGGGGTTCACCGTCGTCCAGGCGACACTGTCAAAACTGTATTGAACCACAAAGTCCCGCGGTCCGCCGGGCGAGCTGCGTTGGTGGGACGTCAGCCGAACTTCGGGATAGCCGACGGTGGAGACGCGCGTGACGAAATATTTGGTGCCGGCGCCGTTGTCCCATCCGGAGGTGCGGGCGCTGTTGCAAATCCGGCCGAAGATGGAGCCGCCGGCGCCGTCCCATGCTGCTCCGACAACGTCCAGCACCGCGTCCACATTGGGCGGCGTGTACGCGTCGGGTTGGAAGCCGCGGGTGGCGTCGGAAAAGTCCCAGTAGGCCAGCGTGTGGTAGGCGGAAGCGGTGTCTTTGACGGAGAAAGACGCCGAAGTATCGGCGGCGAGCCCGGCGGAAACAGCGGCCAGCGTGCCGCCGCCCAATGTGCCGTAAAAGACGATGTCGTCGAATGTGGCAATGCCGTTGGTGGTGGTGCGGGTGGTGGTCCCATTGACGGCGGGACACGAAAACGTGGGCGTCACCGTGACGTTGCGCGAAGCGCCGTCTTCATCCACGTTGCCGTTGGCATCCGTGATGCCTACGGTAAACGCCGGCATCGTCTGTCCGCGCCATACCGTGGTGGGCTGGATGCGGAATCGGGTGCGGGTCGCCGTCACCGACAGCACGTTGCGGAGCGAGTCCGAGGTCACCGCCGTGGACGGGTCGAAGGTGCTGCCGCTTCCCACGGTGATGTTGGCGGCTTCCAGCCGAAAATGAAACCGGTTGCCGTCGGCGGTGTCGCGCATATTTTCAGGCAGGGCCGGTGATATCCAGATGTGCAGCGTATATGCTTTTCGCCCGTTGTCGGCGACGTAACCGGCGTCGCCGGCGTTGGCCGCAGGCATCGAGAACGAAACCGCCCGGGCCGCCACCGTCCCTGTCAGGGTGTCGGTGCCGCTGACCAGATAGGCGCCTCCGATGACGCTGTCCCACCGGGCGAATTGGTCGTGATTGCCGGGCGTGACGGTCACGGCCGTCACCCGGGTGGGGTCGCTGTCCACCGCCGGGTCGAGGCTGTCGTCCACCACCACAAATTCAAACACCTTCACCGAAGGCGTGTTTTGAATGGAAGCAATCGAATCGGGGGCGGTCAGCGTTCCGCCGGCCAGCATGGTCTTGCCCGAAGGCGGGAAATAGGGAATGGAAACGTTGTCGAAAAACGCATTTTGCGAGCTGCTGCTGGCATGGTTGTAAAACCCGCCCAAATAGGGAAGGGCCAGGTTGGTGTAGGTGCTGTCGATGACGCTGTCCACCAGATGGGCGGCCCCCAGCGTGGCGGGGTCCCGAAAGTCGGTGCTGTCGAACACATACAACCGCCACTTGCGGGCCGCCACGTCAAAATCGACCCGCACCGCCAGGTATTCGTTGCCATAGTCGCCGTAAGCGATCAGGTTGGTCAGGTCGGAGTTGGCGTTAAACCCGCCGGTGAAGCGCACCAGCCGAATCGGGTCGGTGGCTCCGCTGTTGCCCAGCGCCACGCCGTAGCCGCTTCCCGTCGTATAAGAAGCATCCGAAGCCCCCAGCACAAACATCACGCCGTAGTTGCTGTTGTTAAATCCGGAAGGATTGGTCCGACTTTGTCGCATGTTAAAAGACCATGTGTAGGTGACGGTGCCGGCGTTCTGGTAGTTGACGGGGTAATAGCCCGACACGTCCTGATAGAACCACTCCCGCCCGCTGCTTCCGCCGGTGTTGCATTGCGCCCGCTGCGTTTTCAGCTCGATGGAACCGGGCGGAGACGACTCATCTTCCGTCCACCCGTTGCCTAACGCATTGGCATCTGCACGATTAAAATTGTCCAACAGAATCGTCTGGGCCCATATGCCCGAAAGCAGCATCCATGATGCCCCCAACGTGAAGAGATGTTTCATGATGAGTGGTTGAGATGATGATAGCAAGTTTACCATTTTTACCTATTTCAATGCCGTTTGTCCTTCTACGTCAACGTGAACGCTTCTCTTCTTGCTTTGCGTTATTTTGCAGCCGCATAAAAGCGTGTTAAGCAACTCGACGTGGTGGGAAAAGACTATTACGCGATTCTGGGCGTCAGCCGGTCGGCCACAGTAGAAGAGATCAAGGTGGCTTATCGAAAACTGGCTTTGAAATATCACCCCGACCGCAACCCGGATAATCCCGAGGCGGAAGAGCGGTTTAAGGAGATCAGTGAGGCTTATGAAGTGTTGAGCGACCCTGAGAAACGGCGCCGTTACGATCAGTTCGGGGCGGAGGGCGTGCGCGGGCAAACGTGGACGGGGCAGGGCGGCGTGACCATCGAAGATATCTTCGAACATTTCGGCGACATCTTCGGCGATGTGTTCTTTGGCGGACAGCGCCGGACACACCGGCATCAGTATCGTCCCCGCAGGGGGCAGGACATTCGCATCAGCGTGACGCTCACGCTGGAAGACGTGATGCGGGGTGTGACGAAAAAAGTCCGCATGCGTCGTCGGGCCCCCTGTGACGCCTGTGGAGGGCGCGGGCTGGGGGCGAATGCCCAACCGCGCACCTGTTCGTTGTGTCACGGGACGGGGCAGGTGCGGCAGGTTACTCAGACTTTTTTAGGGCAGATGGTCACGGCGCGCACCTGTCCACAATGCGGCGGCTCGGGGCAAACCATGTCGGATCGGTGTCCTACCTGTCGCGGCGAAAGTGTGGTGATGAAAGATGCGGTGGTCGAGTTGGCCATCCCGCCCGGCGCCGTTGAAGGGATGGTGATTCAGTTTGGTGGTGAAGGCCATGCCGGCCGGTATGGCGGCCCGCCCGGCGACCTTTACGTCGAAATCAAAGAAAAACCCCATCCCGCCCTCAAACGAAAAGGACGCGACCTGATTTACCATCTGGAATTGAACGCCGTGGATGCCATTCTGGGCACGGAGGTCACGGTGCCGATCATAGATAAAGAGGTGAAGGTTAAGATCCCCTCCGGCACTTCCAGCGGCAAGGTGTTGCGGGTTCGCGGCCAGGGGGTGCCGGCTTTTCAGGGCAACGGCCGCCGGGGCGACCTGCTCATCTACGTCAGCCTGTGGGTGCCTTCCGAGCTGACCGACACCGAACGCGAACTGGTGGAAAAGCTGCGGCGGCAACCGCATTTTTCCTCTCCCACACCGGCCCGAAAGAAAGGAAAAACCTTCTTTGAGAAGGTCAAAGAAATATTCTCCTGAGGCGGTCTGCTCATTTGAGACGCCGTTTTTTACCTTTGCGCCCCCTAACAAAGAACCATGGCACGTCGTTGTGAGCTGACCGGAAAGCAAACCCGCACCGGAAACAATGTGTCGCACTCGAACCGGCGCACCAAACGCAAGTTCAAAGCCAACATCCAGAAGAAACGGATTTTTATCCCCGAACTCAATAAATGGGTCACCCTTAAGCTGTCCACCCGTGCCCTGCGGACGTTGACCAAAGTGGGGCCCTATCAGTATCTGCGGAAGCTCGAAAAGGAAAAAGGCATCAAAATCCTCTAACCCATGGCCAAGAAAAAAGGCAATCGCGTGCAGGTCATCCTCGAATGCACCGAGCAAAAGAAAACCGGCGTGCCCGGCATTTCCCGTTATCACACCACCAAGAACCGCCGCAACACCACCGGACGGCTCGAACTCAAGAAATATAACCCCTACCTCAAACGGCACACCATTCACCGCGAGGTGAAATAAAACGATCGGTCATGGCAAAGAAAGTCGTCGCTACGCTTCAAAAAGGCAAGGAGAAAAAGGTGAAGGTAGTGGTCCCGTATAAGGACGCCCGCACCGGCCGATACCGTTTTCGGGAAACGGTGGTGTGGCGCCATGAGGTCAAGGACATCCTTGCAAAGGCTAAGTAAGCGCTTTTTCTCCTACCACCGCTTTGAGAAAGTCGGTCACCTCCGCAGCAAAACGGGGCCATGAAAGGGCTTCCCGGGCGTTGCGGAGGTTTTTTTGATACGTTTCCACGGCATCCGTTTCGAGGGCCCGAACGGCGGCCGCAATCGCCGGAGCCGACACTTCCGCCGCCACGCGCCCGATGCCGAACCGCCGAACGGTCGCCGGCAAGTCGCCCACCGGTGTCACCACCACCGGCACTTCATAATGATAGGCCAGCGCCAGCACGCCGCTCTGCGTAGCATGCCGATAGGGCAACACCGCCACATCGGCCGCACTCCAGAACTGCGCCATCTCGGCGTCGGAAAGAAAGTGAAAACGCGGATGGACGCGTTCCCCCACCTGTAACCGCTCGATAAGGCGGGAATATTCTTCGGCGTCGCCATAGACTTCGCCCCCAATCAGCAGGTGATAATTCGGCGGGAGTTCTGTCAGGGCCTCAATAAGCAAGTCGAGCCCCTTGTATTTCCGAATAAAACCCGTAAACAGCAACACGCGGGCATCCATCGGCAAGCCGAGTGCCTGCCGGGCTTTGTCCCGAGGCATCGGCGGCGGGAAATGCGTGTAAACCGGATGCGGGATCAGGCGATAGGGCAGCCGCGGGGCGATGCTTTGCAGTTGGGCTTCCACCGTCTCGCTCATCACAACGGCGCCCGCCAGCCGGCGCAGGAAAAAGCGGGTCAGGGCCCGATCGCCGGGGCGACGTTCGTGTGGAATGACGTTGTCGGCAATAGCCACCGACGGAATCTGCTTGCGGCGAAGCCACCATGCCACCGTCCCCTGCGATGGCGCTAAGAATGGGATCCAGTAGCGCATAAAAAGCACATCGGGGCGAAGGCGGACAATGGCCCGGGCGGTGGCCCACCAGCTCAGCGGATGGATGGTGTCCAGCCAGCGGTGGGCTTCCCATTGGCGGGTTTCCCAACCTTCGAGATATTGCGACTTCCCCGGAAACAACAGCCCCGGATACTGGCGCTTGAAGGTGATCTTCTCCACCCCATGGCCCAGGGCCCGGAATTGATCCGACAGCGTTTCGTTAAACTGGGCAATGCCGCCCCGATAGGGCGGGAAGGTGGACAGATAGGCGATGTTCATGCGGGAAGGTTCAGTACCTCCATCAGCGCGTCCCATACTTTATCGACGGGCAGGTCATACATGCAATGGCGGGCGCGCTTGCAGGTCTGACCGTAGTAGCAATCGCAGCCGGTGTCGGGTTCCACGATGCGGCCGCGGCCGTAAAGCTCAAACTCGTGGCGGTTGAATATGTTGTTGAACAACACGATGCGGCGCTGCGTCCCGATGGCCAGATGCATGGCCATGGTCACGGCCGTTACGATGGCATCGGTGGCGGCAATCATCGCAATAAATTCTTTCAGCGGATGAACGCCGGGATAATAGGCGCCGGTGCGCTGGTGGAGGCGCAGATTGCGGGGCTCTTCATCCGGCCCGCCCATCAAAATAGGTTTGAGGCCTTCCTGTTGCATGCGCTGGATGAGCGCTACCCAATAGTCTTCCGGCCACAGGCGCGTGGGCCAGCGCGCCCCACAGCCCGTGTTGAGGCCAATCCACGGCCTCTCTTCCAAGGCTTGCGCATATTCCTGCTTCCACTTTTTCAGCAGGTCGGGGTCCACATCCAGCAGATAAGGCTCGCCGCGAAAGTCGTAGCCACAAATCTCGAAGGTCTCGGCAATGTAGTTTTTGGTGTTGGCTTTGGAAATCGGGTCAAAGAGGCCCGTGAGGATTTTATGCTCGGCAGCGGGCGAGAGCGGCCAGACGTGCCCCTCATGCTCGATGAAGCCCATCTTCCTGCGGGCGCGCACCTGCCGCAGCAGGATGCAGGCTTCGAGGTCTTTGTCGAGATTGATGGCCAGGTCGAAATCGAGATGTTTGAGGATATGCAGGGCGGTGGCATCCCAGCGATACACCCGGTCGATTTTGCCGGCGGGCAGAATGTCGGGCGTGTGGGTAATCCAGTGGATCTGGGCGTGCGGATATTCTTCCCGCAGGCGCACCAGCAAGGGCGTGGTGCGGATCACATCCCCCATTGCGCCCAGCTTGATGATCAGGATCCGCTCTTTGACGGGCGCATAATCCGGACAATCGGGACACAGCACGCCTTTTTCCTTATGGGGACGGCAGGGCACATAGCCCTTAAAATGGCGACAATCCAGTTTGACGTCGGAAATTTTCATCAGGCAACACGCTTCACACGGCGGCAAAAGTAAACGCCGCCCTGCTGCTGCGGTTTTTTTGCGAAAAGGAACCGTCTAACAGACATGGATATTAAATTTGCGCCGCTGTTAGCACTCCTCGGTAGCTCAGTTGGTTAGAGCGGGTGGCTGTTAACCACCAGGTCGGGGGTTCAAGTCCCTCCCGAGGAGCTTCTCCTTTTCCACATCGGAAAGCCCGTCGCTTTTTTTCGACTTTTGCATGCGGCAAGCTGTCTGGCAACGTAATTTGTATAAGCACATCCCTGATTCGGACGGTCGGGCCGTTGAAATAACAGTCTCCTGGAAACGGCGGCGCGTGATCGCCTAATTACACTTATGAAGCGGAACCATCTGGTCATTTGGTTGCTGGTCTTGCCGGCGGTGCTGTATTCTTGCCGAAAAGGAAACCGTCCCCCCGGGGCGGAGAACAAAAAAGCGCGATGGATCACCCATGCCTTCACGGCGCTTGCCGGCGGCCGTTATCCCGCCGTGAAAGCCATCTCATGGTGGCATGAAAACTTTGACCGTTCGCTGCTGAAAATCAACACATCACCCGAAAGCCTGACGGCCTATCGAGACGGTGTCGGCGCTTCCAGCTTTATTACCGTTCCGAATATCCATGCCGACAAGCTTGTGCCGGCGGATTCGGGCATCTACCATTCGGCGTTTCCCGACTTCGGGAGCACGGAAGACGTGGTGACGACGCAGCGCATTGCCGAGTTTGAAGCCCTGGCCGATAAAAAGATTGTATGGGCCTATTTTTCCAACAACTGGTATGACCGCATTCGCTTTCCGCTGTCGGAAGTAAGGGCCATTGATTCGGCCGGGTGCATCCCTTTTATCCGCATGATGCCCAGAACGGATTTTAAGGCGGGCGGCCCCGACCCGAACTATACCATGCAAAAAATCATTGACGGCAAGTTCGACGCCGAACTCACCCAATGGGCCATCGATGCCCGAAACACCCATATCCCGCTGCTGGTCGAGTTCGGCGCCGAAGCCAACGGCGATTGGTTTCCATGGAACGGCCAATACAACGGAGCAGGCGAAACCACCGGATACGGCGACAACAGCCTGCCCGACGGGCCCGAGCGCTTCCGGGACGCCTACCGCCACATCATCGACATCTGCCGCGCCAACGGTGCCGCCAATATCACATGGTTTTTCCACGTGAATGCATACAGCGAACCGGACGCCGCCTGGAACCAGCTCACCTATTACTATCCCGGCGACCGCTACATCGACTGGCTCGGCGTAAGCATATACGGCCCGCAAGAAAGCAGAGAACCCTATCAGGATTTTTCTGAAATCCTCGATGACGTCTATCCGCTGCTGACCCAACTATCCAACAAGCCTATCGCCATCGTGGAGTTCGCCGTGACGGAGATGGAGTGAAATGAGGGGCCTGTTTCCTCACCCGTCCTGATCATCCAGCAACCAATCAATGGCATTGACTTGCTTCACCCTGTCGTGGACCTCTAAACTCCTCAAAGTCGTTGAAATCGACAACTTTGAGGAATTTGGGTGGCCTTTAATTCCTCATTTTTTCAGGCTCCTGACGACTCAGGTTATTTGGCCTTGAGCCACTCCAGCCATGCGGCGAAGGAGAGGAGCATGCTGACGGTGTAACCGATGGCGCCGTCGGGGGCGGGCATGGTAAGGAAGCGGTGGAGGAGGGTTTCGATGACGTTTCGTTCCACGTAGTGGTGGAGGCGGAGGCCGGGGCTCAGGAGGTGGTCTTTGAGTTGTTGTTTTTCCCGTTCGCTGGATAGGAATTGGACTTCCCAGTTGCGCTGGATAACTTTTTCTCCGCGAACGATGCGCCGGAACTTTTTCCATGCGCGTTTGGGCAGCAGCAGGGTGTTGAAGTAGCGATACCAGTAGAGGTTGGCATCATATACCTGCCATGTGATGCGGGCCAGCTGGGGAGAAAACCGCTTGATGTATTCGATTTGCATTTGGCGGTCGGCCACTTCGCGGGTGGGGACGGTCAGGAAGAAGTCGGTCAGGCGGGTGTCGTAGAAGACCAGCCGGGGCAGGGCGGCGGAATGAAACACCCGAACGGGCGGGATGCTCCATCGGAACGACCACTCTTCCGTCTTGAACGCTTTGACCTTAAAGTCGGGCTCTTTGATGTCGTCTAACCGGTCGAGGACGTCGTGAATGTGTTCCAGCAGGGGCGCGCGCCCGTCGCTGCCCAGGTTGGGGCTGATGAGGTGTGTGATGAGCCATGGGTGTCCGCGCTTTTCCATCTTTTTGAGGATGAGCGGCGCCAGCTCGGCATTGGCCATGGGGGGGCGGTCGAGCAGGCCCATCTGGTCGTGCCATACGTCGCCCCAGAGCCCGCCGATGAGCACGTCGGCCTTTTGGGCGATGTGGTCTCGGACGAATGTCTGACGGCACTGGGTGATGTCCTGAAATCCTTCGGTCCATTCGAGGATGTCGGTCAGGCGGTCGAACAGGTAAGGTTGGATGGTGAAGGCCTCGAAGGGGAATCCCGCTGTGCGGGCAATCCGGCGGGAGATGCGGGTTTCGACGGAGTCGTCGGTGTAGCCGTAAGAGTAGCTCCACGTGCGCGACTGGACCGCATCCCGTCGGGCGGGACGGGCCATGGCCACCACGGTGGAACGGCTGTCGAGCCCGCCCGAGATGGGCAGGGCGATGCGTCCCTCGTCGGTGGCTTCGTCCATCACCTGATGGAATATCTCGCCGAACGCTTCGGCGGTTTGTTGGAGGGACGGGCGGGGTTGCGGATCGTGATGCCAGTGCCAGTAACGCTGCACCTTGTCGATTTTTCCCTCGGCATCCAGTGTTATCCACGATGCCATCGGCAGGATGCCGACGTCTTTGAAATAGGTGCGGGTGCCGGGGAAAAATCCCATGCGGAAAAAGCCCGCCAGCCCTTGCCAGTCCAGTTCCGAAGCACCGGCGGCCACGGCGGGATAGTAGCTTCCGGTGCGGCTCGAGCGGGGAGCGTGATAGGCGTGCACCGTCCCAAAACGGTTGGTGATGACGTGCCAGCGATGCGAAGCTTTTTCGTAGGCCAGCGCGATAAAGTATCCGTTCAGGCGGGCGGCGGCGGAGGGTTGGTGGAGCACCTCACCAATACAGGGGCTGTCGGCGGCGAGGTCGCCGATCAGCCATGCGTGGAAATGGTCATCTTCGGCATGCTGAACGGGCCAGCCTTTCCATTGATCCGCAGGTGGGGAAGCCCATAGTGAGAGGTCTGGTGTTTCGAAGATTTTGTTCCAGGGGGCCTGAAAGCGGGCGGCGATGGGGGGCACGGTGCCCGTGGGAAGGAGCATCCAATCGCCGATTCGGTCGGTGGCGATATTTGTGGGGGAAGCCATGAAGGTCAGGTGAGCGGCTTAAGAAGGGTGAGGGCGAGGGCTGCCTCGGCGGCTTCCCGGCCTTTGTTGTTGTCCGGTGTGGCGCGGGCCTCGGCCTGTGCGAGGGTGTCGGTGGTGAGGAGGCCGTAGCCCACGGGAACATCATATTTGAGGGAAAGGCGCATGAGGGCATCGGTGACGGTGCGGGCGATGTAGTGAAAGTGCGGTGTTTCGCCGCGGATGATGCAGCCAAGGGCGACCACGATGAGCGGCTTTTGGCCGTCCATCCATCCGAGGGCTTTTTGCACGCCGAAGGGAAGTTCGAAAGAGCCCGGCACTCGCACCACGTGAATATCCTTCGGGGCCATGCCGTGCTGTTGGAGGGTTTCCCGGGCACCTGCGATGAGGGCTTCCATGATGGGCGCGTGCCATTGGGCCGCCACGATGACGGCCTGTTTTCCCTTGCCGGCATCGGGAGGGAGGGCAAGCGGAGCGGCACCGGATTTCATGGTGCGGATTATTGCGCGCCTACCGAACGGGCCCGTGCCCGGGCGATATACCCTTTGATGTTGGTAG
>Ga0256832_1002811_pt1 | contig 11880 bp, 10 predicted proteins | sample 134614metaG_FD_190534 | JGI IMG/M metagenome (GOLD analysis project Ga0256832, IMG submission 190534) | Hydrothermal vent microbial communities from Lau Basin, Pacific Ocean - 134-614 | ecosystem: Environmental > Aquatic > Marine > Hydrothermal vents | place: Pacific Ocean: Lau Basin | collected... | reverse complement strand
CTCCATGCAGGCCACGTCTCCTATCTGAGAAAGGCCAGGGCCTTTGGCGACGTGCTTGTGGTAGGCCTTAACAGTGATGAATCCATAAGGAGGATAAAGGGGCCTTCAAGGCCTGTAAATCGGGAAAACGAGCGGGCAAAGGTGCTTTCTGCCCTTTCATTTGTAGACATGGTGGTGATCTTTTCAGAGGACACCCCTGAAAGACTCATCCATGAAATCGAACCAGACGTGCTTGTTAAGGGTGCCGACTGGGAGGAAGAAAATATCGTTGGAGCTGATTTCGTAAAGGCAAGAGGAGGAAATGTTAAAAGGATTGCCTTTGAGGAAGAGGTCTCAACCACAGGCATCATTGAACGGATAAAAAGCAAAACGTAGTTCTCCTCAAGATTTCAGCCGGACACATGGAAAATCTCTTTATTAATGTACCTTTTGAGACCAAGGAAATCAGGCTTTCTTACAAGATGGCGGGAACTGCTAAAAAACCCGCCCTTATCTTCATACACGGACTTGCCTGCAGCAGCGACTATTGGGTCCATGTCATGGAAGACAGAAATCTTAAAAAGGAGTTTTCGCTTTTAGCCCTTGACCTTCCTGGCCATGGCCTTTCTTCAAAACCCAGGTGGTTTGATTATTCCATGGAGGCATTTTCCGCAGTCGTAACCAGCTTTATAAAAAGCCTGGGGCTGTTGAACACACGTGCAATCGTTGGGTTTTCCATGGGCGGGCCAATTGCAATAAATTTATGGAAGTCTGTCAGGTCAAAAAAACTGATCCTTGTTGAACCAGTTCTTACTGAAAAGGATGTTCCCATATCAAAAAGACTTGCCAGGGTTCCCTGGCCCGTTTTTTCTGCTCTAAGGCCATTTCCCCTGCTCTTTCCGAAAGGTTTTGCAAAAATACACCTCAAAAATCCAGACAGTCACAATTCAAAAATCGTGGCAAGGGCCATGTATCAAACATCTGGCCTTGCCTTTAAAAGGTGCTGCCAGGGCCTTGTTAGATGCGCCCTTGACCCGCAGACCTACAGGTCATTCATAAACATCAAGGCCGAAAAGGCCATTATAATTAGAGGCGATCTAACAAAGCCTGGGTTTTCTCCACCTCCGGACTTGCGCTCTACGGCTACGGTAGAAAAGGTGCCTGATTCAGGCCATGCGGTGATGCTGGATAACTATGGGGCTTTTGTACGAACGTTGAGGGATTTACTATTTCAGAGAAAGGGAGAACCATCAAGCATTGAAAGGACGTGAAATTAAGCGTTCAACTGTACTTAAAAATATTCTGGTATTTTTAGCTGGCCTATTGCCCCCTCTCCTGGTGGTTCCTGGAAAGGTTATGCACGAATATGCGTTTACCCTGTACAGGGAGCCCAAACTTTATCTAATTGGTGCGCTGGCCTGGCTGCTTTTTACCGTGGGCGAGGCAAAAAATTCTGCTGTTGCTAAAGGGCTCATGGTACTGTTCTTCATTTCCCTGCTCTCTCTATCATGGGCTCCTGTTAAGGAGGCAGTCTTTTACGAGGCCTTTCAATACATTAATCTTGCAGTCCTGGCAAGTGGGCTGGCCTATTATTTTCGTCAAGAGCGAGCTCGACTCCTCTTTTTGAGTGGGCTTCTAGTTTCCATGGCTATAGCCGTGTTTATAGGCCTTTGTCAGTGGAAAGGAATTCGATTCCCTCAGCTCTTTCCTGTTGGAATTCCATATCCGTCCACCTTTGGTGCAAGACACAGTGCCGGTTTAGCCGTGTGTGGCACTATATTCTTAACGCTTGCTCCGCTCTCTTATTTTCTAAAAAAGAAAAGATATATAGCCCTCCTTTTCTTGATCGTTCTTTTTTCATTACAGCTTTTTTATATTCTGATCCTTGGCAGCCGAACTTCCTATTTTGGAATCCTAATGGGAGGCATGGCGACAGGCGTGATCGGGGCACGATATTTCCGTTTTATTCCCAAAAAATTTATCATATGTGGCGTCCTGTTGTTGCTTTTAATATCAGGCTTTGCCATCCCTTGCATTTATAAAAATGACTATATAAAAGACAGACTTGAAAAAACCGTTGTTTTTACCAAAAAACCTTCTCTCTTTCTTCAAACAGAGCGCTGGTTTTGGTGGAGTAATTCCTTTCAAATGCTCAAGGAAAATCCACTTGGCGTTGGTGCCGGCAACTGGGGTTTTTTCTACCCTGTTTACCGAAAATACGGGAAACATGTTTATTTCACAGAACACACCCAGGTAAGAAGAACGCATAATGACTATCTGCAGTTACTCTGTGAACTTGGTCCGCTGGGTGTTTTTATCCTTTTGTTTTTACTGTTTAAATCTCTTAAATGGAGCTGGCAACTCTATGAAAAAAATGGTTCTCTTGAAGCTGCGGTTTTATTTGTCCAACTCGTAGCCTGGACAGGTCTCATGTGCTTTGATTACCCCTTTGAAATGCCTTTTCAGCGTTTTTTGCTGATAATGGCAATGTTACTCACAGAGGGCATTTACAATGAAAGCCTGGCATAGAGTGGCTTCCTTTTTGATTTTTATTGCAATTTGTATTGCAGGGATTTCACGCTTAGACAGACTTGCTAATTATACAAGGCTTTCTCTTATTTTAGAAAAATCCGGCCAACTGCCTACTTGCGAGGAAGCAGAGAAAAAATTCATAAACGGCTTTGGATACTGGAAAGACATTTACAAGGCCTATCATCTGCTGGCATACTTGGAGTACAAGAAAGGTAATTTTGCGGTCGCCAGGAGGTTTTTACTGAAGGCCCTTCATTACCACCCTTACTACCCCAATGGCTATAAAATGCTGGGTTTTCTATTAGGCAGGGACACCCCTCAGGGGAAAGCCTGTTATAAGGCGTACCAAACAATAATGGAAGAAGGCTCCAGGCCGGAGAAACATCTTGTTGAATTGTGCTTTTCAGGCGAAAAATTCGATTCTCGGTAATAAAAAGGCGTACCGCGGCGGAACAAAGTAGCCTTCGGCACGCCTTCCTTAAATTGCGTTTCTTAGTTCGAACAAACACACCTTGGGCATGTACACATGGTGATCACCTTACGAGCATCAAGTACTGTTATCTTTCCGTCTCCATCTAAATCACATTCGGGACACTCTTCAGCAGACTTATTCCTATGACTCATAACGATATTCACGTCACTACGATCAACATCACCATCGTGATCTAAGTCTCCGGGAACTATAAAATCAGGGTCTTCGCCTTCAGCGCAATCTGGGTCTACTTTGCCATCTTTTACCTTGTCGCAATATCCATCTATTCCCCCAGAAGGACAGTCCCGAGGGCATGTGCTGTAATTTTCCGGCATGCCACATGTCCCATCACCGCATTCACCCGCAACGACTTTCAATCCCATATATGTAGTTACTTCTTCTTCCTTGCCATCTTCTGATATGCAGACTAAGCAGTCTTTGCAAGGAGCGGAATCGTCTGATTCGTCATAGTGGCGGTAGGACAAACCCTGCTTGGCGCAGTAACTCCATTCAGGGGCTACCTTGCCTTGGAGGAAATCCCAAGCATCTACTGTACTACCATCAGGTAACCCACAGTACCCCTTTTCACCGAGTTCGGTCATAACAGTCGAATATGTATACCCCAGGGCATTACAGTAAACCGCAGCCGGATTCATCATCGAAAAAGAACTTTTAGAAAAAATTCCAGATATCAAACAAAATAACAACGTAAGGAAAAAGACGTTTATCTTATTATTGATATATTTGTATTGATTCATGGCTACTCCTTTCTTAATGAATAACATCTCCTATTTCAAATACTTTTATAATGGCAGCGCATTTTTCCCTAGTTTTGCATACAGGGGTGTTAGTGCAATATGGTATATAACCATAGCCATTTTCATGGTAAATGTCATATTTAAATCCATCAAACCCCCCCCAACTATTTTTAATTTTCCAGCACCCCCAGGTTCCATATATATCATGACAAACCTGACTACAGTCATCAAAACCTACTAATTCTACAGCGTGAACCGGGAAAGGGTTATTGGGAGATGCTGCCGCTGGCAAACTTAAGTAGGCAACAAGTGGACCATTATTAATAAGCTCGCTTTTTATTTGTCCGGGATTAAGGGAAAATTCATTATAATCTGTAATTTTGAACACATCCATTCCACTCAAATCCGGACATAAGTCTGAACAGGTAGCTGTACAAGGATGTGGGTCAAAAATGCTTGTAGGACAACCGCTGCAACTTTGGGTGCAACTTCCATTATTCAAACAGTAACCCGACGAATAAGATAAATTTTGCGCCGATGTTGTTCCATTTTTTACCAGAAAATATAATGCAGTTTCTACTAATCCTCCTTGACAATCACCAGAGCAACCACATTGTCCAATTAGTAATTCTTTAGATAATTCTATATTTCCGGGATAACCGCCTAATTTTAATTTGTCTTCCATGGCACCTACAGTGCTAAACGCCCAAGAACTTCCGCATGTTCCTTGATCTTTAATAGGGGTTAAGTCCTTCCACGAAAACCGATATCGCTCAATGTCCTCGGGACTTGCATCCTGTGGAATGCCAAAACATTCATCAGGACTTGCATCCTGAGGCAATACACAAGACTCAGGACTTGCATCTTGTGGAACAGTGAAAGTCTCTGCCTGTGCTGGTAGACCTAAAAACAAACAGGCAATAAAAATTAACAACGCTGATAATTTCTTCCTTGAAATCGATAAATCCATTTTCCTCCTCCCAAATTGGATTTACATATTAGCATTAATGTTGACTTATTAAGGTATTAGGCTGCCTTTGAGACCTTAACCTCCCATATTTAGACTACCGTCTTGAGCCACTTTTTTTCCTCACCCCAAAAAAACCAGCAAGTCCAACCCCCATTAAGAGACAGGTAGCTGGTTCAGGTACTGGAGCTACGTTTACAGAACCCTTTTTAATATCTACTTTTAAAGGATCACCTGCCGCATCTCCCAAGATTGCAGCACCTATTGAAAGTATACTTCCCCCGACACCAACCGTTTCAAAGGTGATTGTAGCCAATTTGAAACTGTCAGCCTGATTATTATTAAGATCAGATTCAGAATCAAAAGAGAGATCATAAACATTTAATTTGCCTGGACTGGTTATGCTGGCAGAAAGCCAATTGGATCCAAGCCCCCAAATATCTAACTGACCAGTTGGATCAATACTTACACTATCTATTACACCATCTGAATCGGTGTCGGTGTCATCTACACCCAGAACAGTTGGGTCATAAAGTATGTCTATGTAAAAGGTACTTAACGATGGAGCGGTCCCATCTCCGAGATCTTCAATGATAAGATCCACCAAAAAGGAGTCTCCCATTATGACGTTCACAGTTTCAGGTTGAAATGAAATTGTAATCGCCTTAGATGAAGCAGGAAAAACAATTAATACTACAATTAATAACGACAAGCTCAATGACTGTTTCATGATACTTCCTCCTAATATGTTAATTTAGGAAAGCTATAGCAATTAAAGTGCCAAACTAAACAGATAAAATATATCACTTAGCCTCGAATTTTCACTACGTTTTTAATCATTAACTAATGATATGGAAACTTTTTTCCAAAGACAAAGGGAAAATGGAAACCTTTTTCACTAATTCAAACGCACAACTATAGACAATAATTAGACAAACCTCTTCCCTTATGAGACTAAGAGACGGTTAGCCTCATCGTTGAATAAAAAGAAGCTAGTCGGTGGGCTTCTTAATAAATAAAAATACTAAAGGGATAATCTAAAATACATACTTCCTACACCTATTACCATGTGCATTTACATAGCAAACAAAAGGTGCTTGAGAATTAAAAGAATTTTTCCTGCTGCTGGCCCCTCTTCCCCAACAGTTTTGAGACTACAAGAAAAGCAAAAAATTAGAAATCACCCGGTATGGGTAAAAACGGGGTATGAATTTCGTTTTTAGAAATGGAAAATCCGATACTTAGCAGCTTAATAGATACAAATTCAGATAATTCCTTTTCTCCTGGCCTTTAGGATGGCCTCTTTCCTGCTTTTTGCATGGAGCTTTTGGTAAATCTTCTTGACATAGGTATGGACGGTGTTGGGGCTTATGTTGCACCTTTGGGCAATCTCCTTGTAGGTGTAACCCTCCTCGATCTGCCTAAGGATGGTGGTTTCCCGTTTTGTCAATATGAATTCCTCTTCTGCCTGGTAGTCGTGGAACTCTCGGATTACTGCCCTTGCTATACGCGGCGACATGGGGGCGCCCCCTTGGTATTGCTCGTAAAGGGCCTCAATCAACTCACGTGGCGTAGCCCCCTTTAATATGTAGCCGCTTGCGCCAGCCTTAATGGCGGAAAAGACGTTTTTCTTATCCCCATATATGGTGTGAACAAGGATTTCCACATCAGGCATCTTTGTCTTTGCCCTTCGTATGAACTCTATGCCGTGCATGCCCGGAAGCTCGAGATCGAGAAGTATAATGTCAGGTTTTGCCTTTTCGAGGCACGATAAGGCATCCTCGGCAGTGGTATAGCCACCAAGAAGTTCTATGTCCTTTTCTGCCCCAAGAAGGAACTTCAGATTTTGCAAAAGCAGCTCATCATCTTCCACTATCAAAAGGCGCATCTCGTTTAAATTCCTTTCGTCTCCCCTTTAAAAAGCGGAACGTGTAGCCTTACCTCGCCTCCCTTGCCTTCCTCCTTTATCTCAAGGCGGCCTGCCATGCTTTCCGCTCGCTTTTTCATGTTGTTAAGCCCCCTGCCCCGGTTGTTGCTTGAATTAAGGAAACCGCAGCCATTGTCCGTTATGACAAGCTCAAGATCATGGTCGGTTACCTTGATTCTTGCCTCAACCCTTGAAGCCCCAGAGTGTTTCTGCACGTTGGTAAGGGCCTCCTGGAACACCTTCATGACGTTTAGCCTAACAAAGGGGCTTAGTTTCGCATCCCGTGAACTTCCGCTGTCATCAAGGGCAAAGGAGATACCATTTCCTGACAGGAGCTGGCTTCCAAGGTAGCGCAAGTCAGATATGAATTCACCTGCTCTCTGGTCTCCTTCATCCAGGCATTCCATGAAGGACCTGATTTCCGTACGCCCCCTCTTTGCAAGCTGGGATATGGTCTCAAGGTCCTTTTCCACCTCTCCAGAAGGCCTGGCAAGCCTTGCCTTTTCAGCAAGTAGCCCAATATTTGTTGCAATGGCGCCTATGCCATCGTGAAGCTCCCGCACCATCTCTTCGCGCTGCTCCTGGGCCCTTGTTCGTTCTGCCATTACCGCCCTAAGGGCCTGCTCCCTGGCGGTTCGAAGCTCGTTTATACGGTCTGCCAGGGCAAGGGAAAGAAGCACCACATCCAGCACCGAGCCAAACTGTATGCTATAGATGCTCCAAAACCGGGAAGGCAGCCACCCTACATTCCAGAGAATGAGTATCATCACCCCGGTCAAAAGGGCAGTCCAGGCAAGTATGTAATAGCGGGCAGAGCGCTGGCCACGCCTCATACAGACAAAACCAGAAAGAAGCAGGAACGTAACGAAAAAGGCAACTATAATGAGGGTGACCTTCAGCATGATGCCATAGCTAATAACAAGGGATAGGGCGGCAAGGGCCACTGCTGCAAGGGTTATCCAATTTAGCACCCTGTCAAGGAAAGGCACAGCGCTACGTGTTGACAGAAAAAACTTTGTAAAGAAAATGGCCCAGATCATGGTTACACCTGCAAGGAAAAGGGTGGAATTCCTGTTCCACCAGGTGGCACCTGGCCAGAGGTACTCGTAGGCAAGGCCGTTTGCCGTCATCTGGTAGAGGGCAAAGGATACTATGTAAAGGACATAAAAAAGATAGGCCCTGTCCCTTAAGGAGAAAAAGATGAAAAGGTTGTAAAGGGCCATGACCAGCATGATTCCGTAGTAAAGCCCAAGCACAAACTGGGCCTCGTGGTCAGCCTTCCAAAAAACATGCTCATTCCACAATGTCATGGGGAAATACATGGCGCTTTCAGTGTGTATTCGGACATAAAAGGTGGTCAAGCCTTTAGGGATTTTGACATGGAACAGAAAATTCCTGTGTTTTATTTCCCTCAAATGGAAAGGAAGGGCACGGCCAGCTTTGTGGAGCTTGAAGGAGCCCTTTTCGGTTGGCTCATAAAGCTCTATGTGGTCCAAGAAGGGAAAAGCTATCTCAAGTAGACAGGCGACTGGTTTGTCCAAGGTGTTATTTACTTTAAACCTGACCCAGCAAGGATGCTTGTTGTCAAAGCCGAAATTTATGACCTTGGTGGGCCTGAAGGCTTTATCTAAAGGAGGAGCTGAAACCTGGCGGATAGAAAGCCTTTTGCCTCTTTCTTCCAAAAATTCAAGATAAGGAGACAGATCGACCTTGGAAAGGCCTGCATCAACCCTTAAAACGGGGGCTGCAAAAAGGGCATGGGCCTTTAAAAAGAGGCCTAAGCCCAGAATTACGAAACAGAAAAAAACTAATCTGACGCTTGTAACGATGATGAAACGCCTTTCAAAGAAACTCCCTATTCCCAAATAAAGCCAAAACTAAAACCCCCCAAAAAAAGCTAGCAAGAAGTTACTGGCAGTAAACGTACCTGTGGCGTTTCTATCAGATGAAATTTTTCCAGTCAAGAAGGGCCGGCAAAGGCCAGCCCTTCTTAGGATTTCCAGGCAGGGGGAAAACTATTTTTGCTTCAGTATGTCTCTGATCTCTGTTAGCAATACCTCTTCATTGGAGGGCTTTGGGGGCTCTTCCGGTTTCTCTTCCTTCTTCTTTTGCAGGGTATTCATGGCCTTGACCACCATGAAAATGGCAAATGCAATAATGGTAAAATCCACAATACTCTGGATAAACCTTCCATAGTTGAGGGTGACCGCCGGGGTCTTTCCAGCCGCCTCTTTCAGAGTTATGGCAAGGCCGGTAAAATCAACGCCTCCGAGAAGAAGCCCGATGGGCGGCATTAAAACGTCCTTTACAAAGGAAGAAACTATCTTTCCAAAGGCTGCCCCTATAACAATTCCAACGGCCATGTCCACCACGTTTCCACGCATTGCAAACTCTTTGAATTCCTTCAACATACCCATGTTTTTTCCTCCTTCTCTTAAAGAAATATTCAAACAATCCGAAGCTTTTAATTTGCTCCATTTTCTATCAGCAAGTATCAGAAAAGGCCGGCGTTGGTCTTCATCTCATTTCAAGATATCAAAGGTGGGGATATTGGAAAAGGCCCGTTCCTTTACCAGCCTTTCATGATAGGCATTCAGGAAATCACTCTCCTTGAGTATCCCAACGACCTCACGGGGATTTGATGCAGAGACCACAGGCAGAAAAGAAAAACCCTTTTCTGCAAATATGTTAAAGGCTGTTTCAAGGTTGTCGTCTTCCCTTATGGTTACAGGATTAGGGGTCATGACATCCGCGGTCTTGAGATCGGGAGGGCAGGCCTCACGGTGAACCAGATACCTTCTAATATCTCTCACCGTTACCACGCCTGCAAGCTTTCCATCTTCATCAAGAACCACAAAATGTGGAAAGCTGCTCTCCTCAAGAAGGTCCACGAGCTGACAAAACGGGGTATCAACTCGTACGAACTCCGTAAGCGGGCTCATAAATTCAGAGACCCTCATGTCCCTTAGCCTGTTCACCTCGTGCCCTCTCACCAGTCTTACCCCCTCCATGAGAAGCTTGGTTTCATAAACCGAGTAGCCGTGAAGGAGCCTTACAACCAGAAGACTTGGGATGCAGGCGACCATGAGGGGAAGGATGACCTGGTAGGTGTATGTCAGTTCAAATATGGTGAGCACCGCGGTCATGGGGGCAAGGGTGGTACCGCTGACCACGGCTCCCATTCCTACCAAGGCGTAGTAGGCAGGATTTACCCCAGGTATTGGCAGAAACTTGACTGCTAGACTGCCAACTACTGTGCCAAGCATTGCACCTATAAAGAGGGATGGGGCAAATATCCCGCCGCTCATGCCTGAGCTTATACAGATACTTGTGGCGGCTATCTTGGCCAGGAAAAGGACCAGGGCCACTGAAACCAGGACATGACCATTAAGGGCCTTGAGGATTTCACCGTAGCCCACTCCAAGGACTTGGGGAGTCAAAAGCCCCATGAGGCCCACCAAAAGCCCTCCAAGACACGGTTTTAACCACTCAGGGCCTGGAACCTTCCGCCACAATCGCGGCAGCTTAAAGAGACTCCATATGAGCATTAGGCTTGCAACACCGGCCGCCAAGCCAAGAACCAGGTAGATCAAAAGCTCCCAGTGGCTTACCAGGGCAAAACTTGCAGGATGTATAGTGGCCCTTGCTCCCAAGATCTGCCTTGCCACCACTGTCCCAATGACTGCAGAAATGACAATGTTGCTCATGGAGGCCACTTCCAGGTCAAAAAGAAGTATCTCAACGGCGAACATTGTCCCTGCAATGGGTGCCTGAAAGGTTGCTGCCATGCCAGCTGCGGCCCCGCATGCCACGGCAAGACGCCTTTTTTCAAGATTCAGGGACAAAAGGTGCGATATGGTTGAGCCAATGGATGCGCCTATCTGAACTATTGGGCCCTCCCTGCCCACCGATGCCCCTGCAGAGATGAGGGTGGATGTGACAATTGCCTTGAGTGTGGTAACCCTGTGTCTGATCCTCCCTCCCCCAATGGCCAGGGCCTTCATGACGTGGGGAACCCCTGGTCCCTTGAGTTCCGGTGCCCATTTTGAGATTACTATTCCTGCAAAAAGGCCTGCACTGGCAGGTATGAGGAGCCTTGCCCATGCTGGGAGCAAGGATAGCTCCTCAGGAGTGGTCCATAGCACTATACTTCCAAGCCTTAAGAGAAAGTGAAAAAGAACGGCACCAAGTCCGGCAACAACCCCAATAACAATGGAGGTGAGTATGGGAAGCCCAACCTCCCTCATGACCGTTGCAGCCCTGTCTCTGTCTGGCCTGGGAATCTTTTTCACCCTCTTCCTCTTGATGCTTTTTATATCTACTTATCACAGAAATCGGGGAAGTTTTAGGCTAATAATGGGCAGAAACCCATCAGGAGGAAGTAAATTTTAGTGAGTATGGATGGGTCAAAGCTCCCTGTTTTTTATGAGGAAATCCTTAAAACGCAGAGATGCAAGTGAAAGGCTCCTCTTGCCGTGCCAGACAAGGTAAAATAGGCGTTTTGTTGATAGGCCCCTGACAGGAATACTTTTTATGGATCCGGATTTCAGGTCGTCCTCAACGGCCCTTAGGGACAATATGGCGCATCCAACACCTGCCTTTACGGCCTGCCTGATGGCCTCTGTACTTCCCATTTCGGCCACCACCTTGAGGCCTCTTATGCCAAGACCTGCATTCTGAAGGGCTATTTCAGCGGCAAGCCTTGTGCCTGAACCCTTTTCCCGCAAAATGAGTTTCTGCCTGGAAAGGGTGGTTACATCAATGGACTCAAGGCCCCTGAGACCTGGGTCGTTGGAAGGAAACACAAAGGCCAGCCGGTCACTAAAAACTGGCTCAAAGATTAACCCCTTTTTCTCTATCAGGGCCCCAACGATTCCCAGCTCAATGGTTCCAGCATGAACGAGTGAAACTATATTTGCCGTATCCCCTATCTTTAACGACACCTGCACATCCGGGTAAAGGCCCTTGAACTCGCCTATGAGCCTTGGAAGTATGTATTGCCCTGGTATGTTTGACCCGCCTATTTCAATGGTTCCGGAATTTGGATCAAGAAGCTGGCTGATGTCTCTTTCAAGCTCGCTCCTCAATCTAAGTATCTGCTTACAGTAGCCGTAAAAACGCCTGCCTGCTGCGGTTGGAGTCACTGCCCTGCCTGCCCTGTCAAAGAGCCTCACTCCCACCCTTTCCTCAAGGGCCTTCAGGTGAGCGCTCACTGTAGGCTGGGTGAGATTAATGGCCTTGGCCG
>Ga0256832_1002810_pt1 | contig 11881 bp, 6 predicted proteins | sample 134614metaG_FD_190534 | JGI IMG/M metagenome (GOLD analysis project Ga0256832, IMG submission 190534) | Hydrothermal vent microbial communities from Lau Basin, Pacific Ocean - 134-614 | ecosystem: Environmental > Aquatic > Marine > Hydrothermal vents | place: Pacific Ocean: Lau Basin | collected... | reverse complement strand
TCGGGTATTGCCGTTTATAGCGGAGCACTTGGTGATTGGCATTCCGAGCGAGCAGATAGTCGCCAATATGCATGACGCTTACGCAAAAATAAAATCCGGTTCCTATGACTTTGGGGTTTTTATAGCTGGGCCTTCCAAGACGGCGGATATAGAGCAGAGTTTGGTGATTGGGGCGCAAGGGCCTAGGAGCTTGGGGATGGTGATTTTTGAGTAGGGGCAGGTTATACTTCCCCATAGAGAAAGAGATATAAATCAAAAAATCAAAATTCAAAATCTAAACAGTTTAGGTATCACTATTTTTCGTATTAAAAATAGTTGCGCCTAAACTGTTTTACTAAAAAGAATATATCATGACCAACAAAAAAAACGTACTATTTCTAATTCTTTTTTTAGCCCAAAGCCTTTGGGGACAAAAGAAATTTTCTTTCTTGGATTGTGTTACAGTCTCTGCTTCAGGTAGTTATAATTTTAATTATCTAACAATTGTTGACGAGAAAGTTAACATTCTTCATTTTCCTTTAGACTATGAGGAAGAAGATGCCCTACGTACCAAAAATTATTTTTCATATTCATTTGAAGCTAAATATTTTTTGAAATTATATAAGAATGTCCGTATTGGTCTAGGGGGAGATTACACTATGCGAAGGGCTGGGATGGAATATGTTAGTACTCCAAAGACTGTAGGGCATCCGATTGTAATTGTAAAGTACGACAAAACATATCGTATGTTTGGACCGTCATTTAATTTGTCTTATGCTATTCCAAAATGGGGGCTACGATTAACCGTTTTTGAAACTTACCTATTTATGCCAAAGAAAAAGAGAAAAGTGGAAAACGGGGGGGAAGATCTTTTTTATTTTTTTTCGTGGAATACTGATTCAGAAGATATTTATGAAGATGGATATAAATTCTCAGTTATTGGAATGGATGAGCTGCCGGCATCCTTACGCATACCTGTATCTTCTTTTGTGAGATTTGGTGCGGAGATTCAGTATAAAATTAGGAAAAGATTTTATTTACTGTTGCAATACAGGCGTGTTGGTGATGGCTTCTTTTTTGGTGTACAGCATAGATATGCTGAAAAGGTAAATGGAGTGGAAAAGCAAATTGATCTTGGTGGAGCTTTTATCGGTGGTGGTGTACGTTCGCAGATTGGAGTAGGAGTCGCTTATCATTTTTTTGAGAAGGAATGACTTGGTCATTCCTTTTTAGCTTGATTCCAAAACTTTCTCACACTTCCCCATACCGAAAACAACCCATCTCATGGTCATTCACCATGCCGGTCGCCTGCATCTGCGCATAGATGACGGTGGGGCCGACAAATTTGAACCCGCGTTTTTTTAGGTCTTTGCTGATTTTTTCCGAAAGGGGAGTCGAAGCGGGTATGTCTTCGTGTTGCTTCCATTTATTTTGGATGACTTGGCCGTCGGTGAAACCCCAGATGTAGTCGCTAAAAGAGCCAAATTCTTCTTGGATTTGGATGAAGGCTTGGGCGTTAGAAACGGTGGCACGGATTTTTAGCCGGTTGCGGATGATGCCGGCATCTTGGAGTAGGGCTTGGATTTTCTTTTCAGAATACTTTGCAATCCGTTGATAATCAAAGCCATCGAAGGCCTTCCGGAAATTCTCCCGCTTGCGCAAAATAGTCATCCAACTCAAACCCGCCTGAAAAGTTTCTAATGTCAAAAATTCAAATAACAAGGCATCATCCCGAACCGGCACGCCCCATTCTTCGTCATGATAGGCTATGTATAACGGGTCGTCTGTTACCCAATGGCATCTTTTCATGGATTGGTCAATTGTGATTATTGACCAAAGGTAATAAAAAATTTGGTTCTGGTTGGCCATTTAGGGACGCACGACCGTGCGTCCCTACATGGTCGTGCGTCCCCCTAGACGCCCCCACGAGACGAAGGAATTAAAATTAATATGCAGTTTTAAATTCTTTTGACATGGCTTCATTTCGTAGGCTTGCACTCAAAAGTTTGATTTTTTCCATTGGAATATCAACTTCCTTTTTGTTGAAAGTACGGATTTTGATGGTTGAGTTTGCGATATTTTGACCAATTACCCAAACATAAGAACCTTTAGATAATTTACTCCCATCAAGAAATTGAATATCTTTTAATAGATAACCAATTCCTGCATCCATACTTGCTGTTGATACCGGAGTTAGTTTGTGATTATCCTTAAAAACAATAATTCGTCCCATTGGGTCATAGGCAAAACAGAGGGGTGGCCGTACATCAAAAATCATGACAACTTCGCCGGCTCCCATTGTTAAGGTCTTAGTGAGTCTTGTTCTATCGATACTGCTGGGTGACATAACTGCATATTCCGCACCTTTTTCAATGATGTGCCATCCTATTTTAGTTGTTTGAGCCTCGGCAAATAGGGGCAAAAGGAGAAGTAATGTGGATAATATTAAAAATTTCTTCATGTTTATAGGTTAGGTGAAAAAAATAATCATTCAAAAATCATGCAAATTAGTTTCAGGATTCCTGATGTTTCGATTATGCTAGCGGCGGTTTTAATTGCACGGCTACGTAGGGACGCACCGCCGTCGTCATTGTAGGGACGCATTCCCGTAGGAACGAACCGTGCGTCCCTACGATATAACGACAACGTTCAATCCAATTCAATCACCAAATCATCTTGAGCCACCATCGTTTTGGTTTTCAAAACGATTCGTTTGACCACGCCGGCGATGGGGGAGGAAACGGTCGTTTCCATTTTCATGGCTTCGATGACAAATAAAGGATCATTGACCTTCACCTTGTCGCCTTTCTTGACCAAAATATCCGAAATAGAACCTTGCAAGGGGGCTCCGATTTCGTTAGGCGCTTGGGCCTTTTGGTGGATGACTTCGTTGGAAGTAGCGTTGTTGTCTTTGATAAAGATATTCCGGGTTTGGCCGTTTAGTTTAAAGCTGAGTTGGCGCTCGCCTTTGTCGTTGGGTTCGGTTTGGTGTCTGAATTCTACCAGTACGCGTTTGCCCGGTTCTAGTTCGACTAGGACTTCTTCACCGACTTTTAGGCCGTAGAAATAGGTGGTGGTGGGCAGCCATTGGGTTTTGCCGTAGGTATCCAAATGCTCTTGGTAGTCGGCAAAAACTTTTGGATAGAGCACATAGGACAAGAAGTCGGTCATCTCCATCTTGGTACCAAATTTTTTCTTAAAAGCCGCAAAATCATTTTTGAAATCTACCGGTTTTAGGTTTTTGTTAGGTTTGTGGGTGTAGGGTTTTTCGTCGTTGAGTACCAGCTTTTGGAAGGCTTTGGGGAAGCCGCCTTTAATCTGTCCCAAGTCGCCCCGCATCAAGGCCTTGACACTGTCCGGAAAGGATAAGGTGTGTCCTTGTTGTAAGACATCTTCTTTGCATAAGTTATTGGAAGTCATGAACATAGCCATGTCGCCGACGACTTTGGATGAAGGCGTGACCTTGATGATGTCGCCAAATAATTCGTTGGCGGCAATGTAGTTTTTCTTGATGGTTTCAAATTGATCTTCCAGTCCCAATCCCCGTGCTTGTGGCCGCAAATTAGAATATTGTCCGCCCGGAATTTCATGATTATATACTTCTGCCGTCCCCGCTCTTAGCTCCGTCTCAAACGGATAATACACTTCCCGGACGGCTTCCCAATAATTGGAAAACTCATTCAGACTATCCACATCAATCGGATTCTCCCGGCGGTGTCCTTGCAGGCTGGCAGCAATAGAATTAAAATTAGGTTGAGAAGTCAATCCCGACATGGAAGCCAAAGCCACATCAATAATATCCACACCCGCATCCACGGCCGCCAATAGCGTACCGCTCTGAATGCCGGCCGTATCATGCGTATGCAAATGTATCGGAAGGTCAATGACTTTTTTTAATTCCTTGATGAGTAGGGTAGCGGCCTTGGGTTTGAGTAAGCCGGCCATATCTTTTATCGCAAGAATATGCGCACCGGCATCTTCTATCGAGCGGGCTAAATCCAAGTAATATTGCAAATTAAATTTCGTGCGTTTCGGATTGGTAATATCACCCGTGTAGCAGATGGAGACCTCCGCCAACGAATCTGTTTCTTTCCGCACGGTTTTGATACTGGTTTCCATGGCTTTAAGCCAATTGAGACTATCAAAAATCCGGAAAACATCAATCCCCGTTTTGGCCGCTTCCACTACAAATTTCTCCACCAAATTGTCCGGATAAGCGGTATAACCCACTGCATTAGAGCCTCTTAGGAGCATTTGGAGCAAGGTGTTGGGGATGGCTTCCCGCAAGAGTCGTAGCCGCTCCCAAGGGTCTTCCTTCAAAAAGCGCATCGCTACATCAAACGTCGCACCACCCCAAACTTCCATCGAAAATAAATCATCTCCATGGTGCTTCGCAAAACTCTTGGCGACCCGCATCATGTCCAAAGTCCGCATCCGTGTGGCCAACAAACTTTGGTGGGCATCCCGAAACGTCGTGTCGGTGTATTGAATCGCCCGTGTTTTTTTAATTTTTTGTGCAAACTTCTCCGGCCCTAAATCCGATAATAGCTGCTTCGACCCTTTCGGAAAACCGTCAATCGCATCATACGAGCGTGCCGTCGCCGGTCTGAATTGGCGGCTGTGATCCACAAATTTGACATCCGGATTGCCGTTGACAATGACATTGCCGATGTATTTGAGCAGCTTGGTGCCGCGGTCTTTTCTTGGCGGAATATTAAATAATTCGGGATGGTCAGTGATAAAATTGACGGTAGCCCTTCCGGAAATAAATTCCGGATGCTGCAAGAGATTGAGCAAGAAACCGATATTCGTTTTTACCCCGCGAATTCTAAATTCCCGCAAGGCACGATGCAACCGCTTGGCCACGCCTTCAATCTTGCGTCCATGCCCCGTAACCTTGACCAACATACTATCAAAAAACGGCGAAATGGTCGCTCCCGCATACGCACTACCCGCATCGAGCCGTATCCCAAATCCCGCTGCACTCCGGTAGGCCGTTAGTGTTCCATAATCCGGTGTAAAATCATTTTCCGGGTCTTCAGTGGTAATCCGGCATTGGATGGAGCAGCCGTTGATTCGGATGCTATCTTGATTGTCGATATAGATACCGGGGGCAGATAGCGGGTGCCCCATGGAAATCAATATTTGCGAACGCACAATATCTATATCCGTGATGACTTCCGTAATGGTATGCTCCACTTGGATACGGGGATTCACTTCGATGAAGTAAATATTTTCGTCTTTATCGACCAAAAATTCTACCGTTCCGGCACAATAATAACCGGCTTCATGCCCTAGCCGAATGGCATAATCATATAGTTTGTCTTTCGTTTCTTGTCGGATAGACAAGCAGGGAGCCACTTCCACGACTTTTTGAAAACGACGCTGGACAGAGCAATCCCGCTCATACAAATGCACCAAATTGCCATAATGGTCACCCAATAATTGGACTTCAATATGCTTCGGCTCGGCAATAAATTTTTCGACAAATACCGTCCCATCGCCAAAAGCCTTTTCCGCTTCGCTACTCGCTTCTTCAAACAAACCCACAAAATCCGCTTCCTTATACACCACGCGCATACCCCGTCCACCGCCGCCGGCAGCGGCTTTGACGACCACCGGGAATCCTATTTTTTTCGCTTCCGCCAAACCGGATTTGGCGGTTTTAGCGGCATTTTTTCCGCCTTCGATTAGGGGGACTTTGGCCGCTTCCGCTAATTTTTTGGCAGCGACCTTATCGCCTAATTTTTCCATGGTCTCCGGACTCGGCCCGATAAAAACAATGCCTTCTTCTCTACATCGACGCGCAAATTCCACATTTTCCGAAAGGAAGCCATAGCCCGGATGAATGGCATCAACCCCCACGGATTTGGCCAAACTGATAATCCGCTCAATATCCAAATAGGGCTTCAAAGGCTCATCATCACGACCGATTTTGTAGCTCTCATCGGCCTTGTAGCGGTGGAGTGAATAGCGGTCTTCGTAGGTGTAAATAGCGACAGTCCGGATATTTAATTCAGAGATAGCGCGAAGAATGCGGATAGCAATTTCGCTGCGATTAGCCACTAAAATTTTTTGGAAAGGCTTGATTGTGTGCTTTTTAGACATAGGAAGTCGGATGATAAGTGATTGAAAAAAAATTGGTTGAGCGATGATTGAAACGTAAAGATAGGTAGAAAAGTTGAGATGATATAAAAATGATTTTTTTCGTTTGCCGTGGGGGGCATCCTTGTGATGCCCCTCCTACGGTGCTGCCCCCTACGGCGCTGTCTCCAACCTATTGTCCCGGCGTCCTACCGACCTAATCCACCTTTGTAAATTGGGTAATCATAATGCGGTGGTTATTGGGTTGGACTTTTAGGACATAGTTTCCTTTCGGAAAATGCTTGATGGGGATGGGATAGTTTTCGCCGGGCAGATGCGCTACTTCTTGATAGAAGACAATCCTTCCGGATAAATCTAAAACCTGAATCGTCGCCGCTTTTCCTGCAAAGGAATCGGTCTTGATCAATAAGTGCTCTTTGGCCGGATTGGGAAATATCGTAAGTGTTTCTTTGGGCGCAAGCCGGGTACTTACGATGGGTTGGAATATCGCCGTCAGCGTGTATTCATCTGAAGATAAGTTGATGGTTCCGTTGGGATTTGAGCCCAAACTACTATCCGACCAGCCCACAAATTCATAGCCGGGTGCCGGCGTCGCCTTTACAGGAATATCTATTCCCGCAAAATAAATCCCTTGCCAAGGGAAGTGTTCCGGTTTTAGCGTAAGCGTATTCCATTCGATGGTTCCTCCTTGCTTGGGATTGGCCGAAAGGTGAACTATAGTTGTGTCCGTTATCTCTGCATATTGCTCTACAAAATGTTGGCGGACGGCGCCCGCACGCCCACTGATGAAATGCCGAACCTTGCCAATATTATCATCCCAGCCATCAAAGCATTCAAACCATTTGCACTGGTGGGCTGCCATTTCGGGTCGATATCTATTGACAAATTCATCCAACCGTTGCTGTAGCCGCTCCGGTGTGAAAAGCGTATTTAATTGGTCAGCCATGCGGTTAATAAACTGATGCCGCCATCCGGTATTTTGGACGCAAGCCCGAAAGGGACGAGTGGCCCATTCCGGATTAGGCCATTGCCAACCGGTGTCGTTATAGAGCCGGAGAAGGGCATTGTCGTGGTAGTCTCCGGTATTCCAAGAGCCGTCTTCGTTGTACAAAGAAAGCGTATAATCCAAATCAAAAACCATCCATCTCCATTTGCCATCCGGACTTTTGGCCTTCCAACGTCGATTGTTATTTGCCGGCCAATCGGTATTGTTCAGAAAAATATTGAAGGTGATATAGTCCAAGTAATCTTGGACATCCATTACTTTTTGGAGCGAGTCAAAGTGGCTTTGTTGATTCATATCATGAGCCAATAGAAAGTCCATAAATTGGAACCAACTGTCCCAGTCCCCGTTTTTGACTTCATCGACTCCTTTCAGGTAGTCATATTCGCCTTTGGACAGTCCAAAATGAGTTTTGATGTAGCGATGATCCAGGCGCTCCCGGATGTTGTAAATCCCCCTGTATTCTCCATTAAAATAAGCAATCGTAGGCCGGTAGCTTTGCAGGTAAAGCCTAGGCGGGCTGATGATGTCCCCGATGTCCGACAAATCGGCCACAAAACTAGTCGCATAGGCATCTCTAAAAATGGTTTTATCCCAGTCTTGGCCTGAATTCCGCAAGGTGAAACTGCCATACTTCTGATACGGCAATTGGGGGAAAATGGGATATTGAAACTGTTTTTCTCCTTGATAAGATTTGGCCTTGATGGCGATGGATTTGTGGGCAAATTCTGCGCTGCCTGTACCTTGGATTTCTACTTCGGCGGGTTGGCTAAAAGCCAGACTCCCGTCCATCTCGAAAAAAGCCAAATTGGCCGGCCGTTCCCAGTTTTCAAGATAATTTACATAGATGCCGGTGATACTGTCGTAAAAATCTACCGGATTAAAGGTCAAATAGACGATAGGGAAAGTATGATGCCTATTGATTAAATACATGTGGGTGGAGACCGGGCTTGGGCTGTTGTTGGGCCCGGCCGTAATGGCTCGAATAGACATGGATGAGTCCACCATAATCGGTGCCGTGTATAAAGTGGAAGCATCCGTCGGCAGACTCCCGTCTGTGGTGTAATAAATATTGGTGCCCGGCGTGGTGGTCAATAAGGTCAGCGATATCGGATGGCTAAAAATGCCGTCATGATAAGTAAATAGCGGTGCTTGGGCAATCGGCAAGGGCGTAAAATTAGCTTGTCCGGGTGTGGGCTGGGAGAAGAAAGTCCATTCTGTGCTATCATCAGCGATTCGACCATAAGAAATGTCCGGAGTTTGTTGGCCATAAGACAGGCTGTCGATGACCGTTAAGTTACTGTTAAAGAGTCCGATTTGCTCTCCACCTGTCTTCAATTTGGCATTCACATGGAGCGGGCCGGCATCCGGATGCTTGTCAAACCAAAACAGCTTGAAGCCCTTGGGCTGAATTGTCGTAGAGTCACTAAAGCCCGTTGGAATTTGGTGCAAATCAGGCGTGCTCAGGTCATCCGTAAGATACATGCCTGCTAAGTCAATGGCTTGGTTGCCGGGGTTATAAATCTCCACCCAATCCACATAATCCCCGGATTCATTGGCAATGGTAGTCGAATTAGACGCCATGAATTCATTGATGACCAGTGCTTGCGCAAAAAATAACCGGGGGAAAAGCAATAAGGCAAAGACACAAAGGGGTACTTTGCAAAGATTTAATCGGCTCATAGTATGTTAGTTTCCTTGTGTTTTTTCTATTGGTATTGGGGGAAACTAAAAATATGGAGTGTTTATGATGCAAATTTAACGGTTTTGGTGTTGGTTGTCAAATTTCCCACCTTGTAGGGACGCACGGCCGTGCGTCCCTACAGGGCGGGTCGTGCGTCCCTAAGGGGCAGGGCGTGCGTCCCTACGGGACGGAGCCGTGCGTCCCCACAAAAAAGGGCATGAGAAAAATCTCATGCCCCAAGGTAAGTAGAAACGAATTTAGCTTTCAAAATGGGAAACCAACCACCCATTTTAAAGCCTTGTGAAGGCTTACTCTTTCACAAACTTATAAGTTTGGACGCTATTAGCGACTTGAAGTTTGAGCAAATACACGCCTTGCGGGAAGTCCTGAACATTCACTGATACCTTGTTTTGTCCCTTCACTCCAAGATTGGTTTGCGTATATAAAGTTTTTCCGGTAACGGATTCAATGCTCATATTGTATTTTCCGGCAACGGTCGCCTCATAAGTAATATCCAATTGCGAACTCACCGGATTGGGAGCCAATTGCAAATCGAAGCGGGTATCCGCCAATTCCTGATTACCGAGTACGATGGAAGTTCCGCTCGTACTACCCGTAAACTGTTTGGTGGCCAAGTCTATCGTACCCATAAAATTACTGACTTCTCCCAAAGAATTGGTTACCTGCATAGTTACATTATAAGCTTTTTTCTCCAAGAATAAGTGCTGAATATTAGCCGCTTCGGCCTTGTTGCCATCTCCAAAATCATAAGTGATTTGCGTAATTGGGGTCGCCGAAGTAGATTGGTTTTTAAAGTAAACCGAATTGGTTACATCATCCATCACCGGAGTGAATAAAGCCTGTAAACCGCTCACCGGATTGGGGGTAGAAACCATCATGTAGTCGTCAGAGTTCATCACCAAATCATAAGTACTTTGGCAACTGTCACTCGTAATGCTCAAAGAGACCGTATAAGTGCCGTCATTGGCAAAAGTGTGGGTTGGATTTTGTTCTGTACTGGTCGTACCGTCGCCAAAGTCCCAAGCCCAAGCGGTTGGATTACCAAGCGATAAGTCAAGAAATTGGAAAGTCAAATCGTTGGCCGAATCAGCAGGGAAAGGCCAGAAAAAGGCTTGACAGTCCGGGAAGGTGAAATCTCCGACAAAAACGTCGATTGTAACCGAGTTGGTACAACTATCAGAAGTAATGGTGAGCGTAACAGGGTATTGGCCGGCTTCCGCAAAAGTATGTTCCGGGTTTTGATCAGTACTGTTGGAGCCATCACCAAAGTCCCAAGCCCAAGACGTAATCGTGCCGGTAGAGTAGGAGTAATCTTCAAAATTCACGGTTAAGTCATTATCCATAAAATCTTGATAGTACCCAAAAAATGCCTCGCAGTCATTCGGTGTGGGCAGGTCACAATCTACAAAATTAGTAAACCCTTCGCAGGTGGCGTAACACGCATTCCAGAAAGGTAAGACAACGCCGCTATCTATTTCTACACAGACCGGATTGTATTCGTCGGTACAGTTGCACGGTGAAGTCCAAGAGTCTAGCCACACTTCCAGGCTAAAGCTGCCGGAACAATTCGGTGTGCTGATGGTCAACGTTACATTATACACGCCGGTACTATCGTATGTATGCGTGGGGTTTTGTTCATTGCTGCCGGTGCCGTCGCCAAAGTCCCAAGTCCAAGTGACCTCGTTGCTCATCGTAAAGGAATAGTCTATGAAATGTACTGTCAAGTCATTGTTCAAATCGTTTTCATATCCAAAAAAGGCTTCACAATACTCCGTGGTGTCCCCATCACAATCGACAAAGTCAGCGGCCGTAAATCCGGCACACAAGGCCATGCACTCATTAGGGAACTCGATGTATCCGTTTCCACAAAATCCGGTATCTTGGACACAAACCGGGTCGTATTCGGTGCTGCAATTACAATCCACAAGAGTTAGATTGGCATCGGTCGTGCTACTGCATCCTCCGGCGGTGGTGATGGTTAAACTTACCTCGTAGTTGCCGGGTGTGTCATACTCGTGTTTAGGGTTGGCGCCGGAGCCCGTTTGGCCGTCTCCGAAGTCCCAAGTCCAAGATTCAATGGCGGTGGAAGCAAAAGAAAAGTCAGTAAAACTAACGGTTAATCCATCCACTTGGTAGGTCATAGCTGCTTGACAATTCATCGTAGTGTCAGGCGCACAATCAACAAAATCATCTTCCGTAAATCCCGCACAATTGGCTTCACATTCATTCGGAAAATGGTAAATCTCTCCACCGGGGCCGGCCACACAGACCGGGTCATAAACGGTTGGACAGTTGCAGCCCGTGGTGTCCAAAGGAAGGACTACTTCCATTGTGGATTGGCATCCTGTAGAAGACGCAATACTCAGACTAACGGTGTAAGTTCCCGGTTCGCTGTATGTGTGCGACGGGTTTTGGTCGGCAGATGTCGCCCCATCTCCAAAATCCCAAGCCCAAGAAGCTATGTCGCCACCAGCTTCAGACCAATCGGTAAATTGAACTTGTAATGGGTTTTGGGGATTGACCTCCGGAAAAAAGAGCGCTTGGCAATCCTGAGCCAATAGGCTGCTCGAGACTAAGAGCATCGGCAGCATCAATGCCAGCATGTTGAATAACTTTTTCATAATTGAATTTTTTTTGTAACTCCTTAGATAGCCTTTGACAAAAAAGGGCGCTTACCTAAATGGTCACGGTGTTTTAATAACTGAATTTTTGAGTACCGTAGGTTATTCATAGCACGGAAGAATGCGTTCCATGATATAACCTTTTTCGATAATGCAAAAAAAAGAGTAAAATGGTTTCAAAAATAGAATAATAATTAGCATTTGTGTATGAGCCTTCTTGCTTTATCGATTCTAATTGGTTGAAAAACAGTAGATTAGAAAGTTGGTATTCTAAAATTGTGAAAAAATAGGTTGTTTTTATGGGGCGCAGTCGGGCTTTGTCCCTTACTTTTCGATAAATATCACATGAGTGCGTGACATAATGTGGCATTTATAATGTGTTCAATTGTTCATTTGCCTTCGGCGTTCAATTGTTCAACTGACTGATAATCAGTTGAACAATTGCAGAGTTGAACAATTTAACAAAAA
>Ga0256832_1002809_pt1 | contig 11883 bp, 6 predicted proteins | sample 134614metaG_FD_190534 | JGI IMG/M metagenome (GOLD analysis project Ga0256832, IMG submission 190534) | Hydrothermal vent microbial communities from Lau Basin, Pacific Ocean - 134-614 | ecosystem: Environmental > Aquatic > Marine > Hydrothermal vents | place: Pacific Ocean: Lau Basin | collected... | reverse complement strand
GGGCCTGGTGCTGGCCGCGCACGTCGGCGAGGTCGGGCTCGTCGGGGAATGCTTGGGGGGCCGGTGGGTGGGGGTGGGGCAGGGCGGCCTCGCCGCGCAGGTGGGCGCACACCGCCAGCAGGTGGTCTCCGGCGAGGACGCGGGCGCCTTCCACCAGGGCGGCCTCGGGGCCGTTGCCCTCGGGGAGGACGAGGGCATGGCCGGCATCGCGCGCCGCCAGGGCCACCGGCAGGGCGCCGCGGATGGGGCGCAGGGTGCCGGAGAGGGCCAGCTCGCCCACGAATTCGTGGCCGTCCAGGGCCTCGGCGGGGAGCTGGCCGGAGGCGGCGAGGATGCCGAGGGCGATGGGGAGGTCGAAGCGGCCGCCGTCCTTGGGGAGGTCGGCGGGGGCCAGATTGACGGTGATGCGGCGGGCGGGGAAGTCGAAGTGGCTGCTCTGGAGGGCGCCACGCACCCGGTCCTTGCTCTCTTTCACCGCCGCCTCGGGGAGGCCGACGATGGACAGGCCGGGCAGGCCGTTGGCCAGTTGCACCTCCACCGTCACCAGGGGGGCGTCCATCCCCGCCTGGGCGCGGCTGAGGCAGACGGCGAGGGTCACGCGCCGCGGTCTTCCGCGTCGGCGGGCGGGGCCTCGCCGCCCTCCGCCGGGGTGGCCTCGGGGGCCACTTCGGCGTCGGCGATCTCCAGCAGTTGTTCCAGTTTGAGGACGCGCGCCTCCAGGGCCTCCACCTTGGCACGGGTGCGGGCGAGGACGGCGTTCTGCACCTCGAATTCCTCGCGCGTCACCAGGTCCAGGCGGGTGAGGGCGCTGGCGAGGGCGGCGCGCACGTTCTGTTCCACGTCTTCCTTCACCGCCTTGAGGCTGTCGGGCACGGCGTTGCCGATCTGGCGGGCGATGTCGTCGAGGATCTTGGGGTCGAACATGGGCTTTCCTGGTTTCCTTGGGTGATTCGATTCTAGCCCCGGGGGCCTCACAGCCAAAGCATGAGGCCGGTCTCGAAGCGGTGGGCCAGGTGGGGGTGATAGGGGAACAGGCGGATCTGGTAGAACTGCAGCCCGGGCAGGGCGGGGTGCAGTTCCAGGTGGAACAGGGTCTCGCCCTGGTCGTTCTTCTCCCCGGGGGCGAGGCGGTGGGCCTCCACGGGAATGAATTCGCCCAGCTCGTCCTCGCGCCCGACGACGCATTCCACCACCACGTCGTTGGGGTCCAGGCCGTCCAGGTTCACCGCCACGTCGATGGGCAGGGTGCCGCCGGCGGGTACCCCCTCGGGGGGCGTGCCGAGGGGACGGATGCGGACGTTGGGCCAGGCGCGCCGTACCTTCTCCTTCCAGCGGGCCAGCTCGCCGGCGAGGGCGAGGTCGTTCTCGCCCAGGGCCGCCTGGTGGCTGCTGGCGGCGCTGTAGAGCTTGGTGACGTAGTCCATCACCATGCGGTGGGTGCTGTAGCGGGGCAGGAGGGTGCGCATGGAGGCCTTGGACTTGGCGATCCAGCCCTCCGGGGTGGCGCTGGGGAGACGGCCGTTGCCGGTGAGGGTGGTGCGCTCGTAGTAGAGGGGCACCACCTGGTTCTCCAGGAGGTTGAACAGGTCCTGGGCCTCCTGGCGGTCGCGGTAGGCGTCGTCGAACTCGGGGCCGTGGGGGGCGATGGCCCAGCCGTTCTCGCCGTCGTAGCCCTCGCCCCACCAGCCGTCCAGCACGGACAGGTTGATGACGCCGTTGATGCCCGCCTTCTGGCCCGAGGTGCCGGAGGCCTCCAAGGGGTAGCGGGGGGTGTTGAGCCACACGTCCACGCCGGTGACCATGGCCCGGGCGAGGGCCATGTCGTAGCCCTCCAGGAGGAGGATCTTGCCCTCGAACTCGGGGCGCGAGGCGTATTCGTGGATGGTGCGGATGAGCTGCTTGCCGGGCTCGTCCTGGGGGTGGGCCTTGCCGGCGAAGAGGAAGATCACCGGCCGCTCCGGGTCGTTCACCAGGCGCGCCAGGCGCTCCGGGTCGGAGAACAGCAGGGTGGCGCGCTTGTAGGTGGCGAAGCGGCGGGCGAAGCCGATGAGGAGGATTTCGGTGTCCTGGGGGTCCAGGTAGCGGGTGATGCGCTCGATCTCCGCCTCGGAGCAGCCGTTGCGCCGGTGCTGGATGGCGAGCTGGCGGCGCACGCGGGCGATGAGCTCGGATTTGAGGGTCTGGTGGACGCTCCAGTAGAGGTGGTCGGGGATGTCGTCGATGCGCTGCCAGTAGGCGGGGTTGTTGAGTTCGCGGCGCCACTCGCGCCCGAAGCGCATGTCGAACAGGTTGGCCCATTCGCTGGCCAGGAAGGTGGGTACGTGCACGCCGTTGGTGACGTGGCCCATGGGGTTGTCCTCGGGGGGGACCTGGGGCCAGACGTAGGATTCCATGCGCGAGGCCACTTCCCCGTGGATGCGGCTGACGCCGTTGTGGAAGCGGGAGCCGCGCAGGGCCAGGGCGGTCTGGTTGAAGCCGTGCTCGTTCTCCGGGTAGGCGCCGAGGGCGAGGAAGTCGCCGGGGGAGACGCCGAGGGCCTCGATGAAGGCGGCGAAGTGCTCGAGCATGAGGCCGTGGTCGAAGATGTCGTGGCCGGCGGGGACCGGGGTGTGGGTGGTGAAGACGGTGCCGGCGGCCACCGCCTCCCAGGCGCTGGCGAAATCCTTGCCCTGGGCGGTGAGCTCGCGCACCCGTTCGAGGATGGAGAAGGCGGCGTGGCCTTCGTTGATGTGCCACACGGTGGGGGCGAGGCCGAGGGCGCGCAGGGCGCGCACGCCGCCGATGCCGAGGACGATCTCCTGCTGGATGCGGGTGGTGCGGTCGCCGCCGTAGAGCTGGTAGGTGATGCGCCGGTCGTGCTCGGCGTTCCGTTCCAGGTCGGAGTCCAGGAGGATGAGCTGGATGTGGCCGGCGCGCGCGCGCCAGACCTTGAGGGCCACCTCGCGCCCTTGGATGTCCACCGTCACCGTCAGCTCGTTGCCCTGGGCGTCGCGCGCGGGGGCGATGGGCAGGTCCTCGAAACGGGTGGGGTGGTAGTGGGCCACCTGGTTGCCCTGGTTGTCGATGGTCTGGGTGAAATAGCCCTGGCGGTAGAGGATGCCCACGGCGACGAAGGGCACCCCCAGGTCGGAAGCGGCCTTGCAGTGGTCGCCGGCGAGGATGCCCAGGCCGCCCGAGTAGATGGGCAGGCTCTCGTGGAAGCCGAATTCGGCGCAGAAGTAGGCCACCAGGTCCTTGTCCGGATCCAGGTGTTGTTCCACCCCCCAGTTGGGTCGCTCGCGCTGGTAGGCGTCGTAGGCGAAGACGGCGCGGTTGTAGTCCTCCATGAAGATGCGGTCCTCGGCGGCGTCGAGGAGCTTCTCCTGGGACACCCGACGCAGGAAGACCTTGGGGTTGTGGCCGGTCTGCTCCCACAGCTCCGGGTCCAGGCGCGAAAAGAGGCGGCGGATGGTGCGGTCCCAGCTGTAGAGGAGGTCGTTGGCGAAGGTCTCCAGGTGCGCCAGCTTGGGGGGGATCTGGGGGCGCACTTCGAAGGCGAAGCGGGTTCCTGACATGGCGTGTCCTTACGTGAAAATGGGCGGTCGGCGACAGGCAGGGATCGTGCCCGTGGGCGCCGTGCTGTCGTGTGTCAACAGGATAGTGCGTCCCGGGACGCGGGGAAATGCGGCGTTCGGGTGAGCCCCGGGCGGGGCGGGAATGGTGCCGGGAGAGAGACTCGAACTCTCACGGTGTTGCCACCACCAGATTTTGAGTCTGGCGCGTCTACCAGTTTCGCCATCCCGGCTTGAACAGGGAAGTATAAACGATGCGCCGGGGGGCACCAAGCACCCGTCGGCGTGTAAGAAATTTCGGAAATTTCCTTGAGAGAAGGAAGACTTCCGCCGGCGGTAACAATTTAACCCGTTGATTTGACAGGGCTCCCTGTGATCTGCCATGGAAGCAAAGCTGGGTGTCGGGATCAAGGGTCATCCCCCCTTGCCGATAGGGGTGCTAGATTGATCGTCGGCGTGCAGGAGCGCACGAATACAAGTCAAGGGAATCTCTCAGGGAAGGCGAGAGGGACCGATCAGGACGAGACAGGTCGCAGGAGGCGACGCGGGCGGGATGCCCGGTGGGAATCCGGATTCGGGGCGGCTCAGGCCGCCCCATTTTCTTTTCAGCCGTCCCACTGGGGGCGCCGGCAGAGGGCGGGGAAGGGGCAGTGGCGGCAGGCCGACTCGTCCCCCCAGGCGGGCAGGCCGTCCCCCTGGTCCAGGGCCTCCATGACACGCGCCAGGCGCTCGCGTACGGCCGTCTTCAGCTCTTCCAGGGGCTCGCCCTCCAGGCGGGGGGCGTGTTTCACCTTCTCCCGTTCACCCAGGTTTAGGTAGCTCACCTGCGCCACCTCGCCGGCGATGAGGGCGTAGTGGGGGAGCTGCACCGCCTCGCCTTGTGCCACGTCTTTTTTGCTGGGCACGGCGCCGGTCTTGAAATCGATCACCGCGCGCGCTTCCCCGTCTTCGTCGATGCGGTCCAGGCGGCCGTGGAGACAGGTGCCGTCGGGGAGTTCGTGCTGCCCTTCCACTTCCATGGCCTGGATGCGCCAGTCCTTGGCCCGTTCGATCTGCCAGTCCACGTAGGGTCCGAGGAGGTTCAGCCAGCGCTTGAGCCAGCCGCGGTGGGCGTAGCTGTCGGCCAGCTCGGGGGCGAAGACTTTCTCGCTGATGGCGCGCAGGCAGGCGATGGCGTCGTCGCGGTGCGCCTCGTCCCAAGGGCCGCGGTAGGGGCCGGGGAGGCCGTCGATGCCCTGGTGGAGGGCCTCCAGGCAGCGGTGCACGAGGTTGCCGTAGTCGCTCTTGGCCATCGCTTCGCGTACCGCTTCCGGGGCGGTGAGGCCCAGGCCCTGGCTGGCGTAGAAGCGGTAGGGGCAGTCGATGAGGTGCTGGTGGGCGTAGGCGGTGAGGCGCCGGGGCCGGCGCGCGGGGCGCAGGGCCGGCCGGGGCGGGCCGTCCATGGGGGCGGGAGGGCGGCTGGGGCAGGCGGGGTAGGGTTGGCGCGCCCAGGCCGCCAGGGAGGCGGGGCGGCGCTCGTCGCCGTAGGCGAGGCGGTGGAAGGCGCGCAAGCGCTCCCACCAGGGCTCGGGGTCGTCCGCCTCGGGGCGTTCCGGGGCGTGGGTGAGGAGGACGGCGGGGGCGGCGTGGAGGAGGGCGGTGAAGCGGTGCAGGCCCCGGTCGTGGACGGCTTGGGGGTCGCCGAGGCCGAGGGCGATGCGCACGCGCCGGTTGAAGAAGGGGCCCTCGGGCGGGGCGGGGCGGTTGCCGCGGGTGAGGCCGCACACCACCAGGGCGTCGAAGTGCTGCAGGGCGCTGTGGTCGAAGTTGAGGAGGTGGACGCCGGCGCTGCCGTCGTGGGGGGGGACGAAGTTGTAACGTTCCAGGGTGCGCCCCAGCCAGGCGCGGAATTCGCCCCAGACGAGGTCGATGGGGTGGGCGCGGGCGGCCTGCTCCAGGCGTTCCAGTTCTTCCAGCAGGCGCTGGCCGGCGGGGTCGGTGGCGAGGGCGGGCTCCATCTCCAGGCCGGCGAGGAGGCGGCGCAGGTGTTCCAGCCAGCGGTGGGCGGGGCGGGGGGCGCCGCGGTGGAGGCGCGTGAGCGGGGTGCTGTGCCGTTCCAGGCGGTCGAGGAGGCGGCGCAGGGTGCGGTAGTCCTCGCGCGCGGCGCCCAGGCGCGCCTCCCGGGCCTCCAGGGCGCGGCGGTAGCGGGACAGGCCGCGGGCGACGTTCTCCCGTTGCACCACGTCCCGTTCGAGGATGCGCACGCAGGCCTGGTGGTCGGCATCACCCCCGCCCAGAAAGGGGGATTTGAGGAGGTCCAGGAGGGCCTGGTGGGGGAAGTCTTCCTCGATGCACTGGAGGAGGCGTTCCAGGGCGCTGGCGGCGGCGGTGGTGGAGAGGGCCCAGCCGGCGCGGTCGCGCACGGGGATGTGGTGGCGTTCGAGGAGGGCGCGCAGGCGCCGCGCCAGGCGCCGGTCTTCGGTTACCACCCCCAGGCGGCGCCGGCCCTCGTGCAGCCACAGGCGCAGTTGCAGGGCCACGGCGCGGGCCTCTTGTTCGGGGTCGGCGCAGGCCAGGAGGTGGATCTGCGCGTCGTGCGCCAGGGGGGAGCGGGGCAGGGCCTCGGCGAGGGCGCGGGCGCGGTGGGCGAGAGGGGCGCCGTCGTCGCCGAAGCAGGCGTGCAGGAAGCGGCCCAGGGAGGTGGGTGCGGCGTCCGGGGCGCTTTGGGCCAGGTCCTCCAGGAGGGTGCTCATGGGGGCCTCGGGTTGCCCCGGGCGCGGGTCGTGGCGGTCGCCGATGACCACCAGGTGGGTATCTGGCCGTTCCAGGAGGCGGGCCACGGCGCGCCGTTCGGCGCCCTGCCAGGCGGGGTCGGCGACGATCCACAGGGGGCCTTCGGGGGCGTGTTGGGGGAGGCGGGCGAGGCGGGCGGCGTAGTCGCTGGCGTCGTCCACCTGGCCCAGGTCGGCCAGCTGCTGGTGGTAGGCGCGCCAGAGGGTGTGCACCAGGCTCGCCTCCCGTTCCATGGGGGCCTGGGGGGCACCGTCGCCGTAAGCGCGGGCGAGGCGGGCGCGGAAGGCGTCCAGGTCTTCGTCGGGGCGGAATTCGTTGAGGGTGAGTTCGTCCAGCAGGCGCGCCAGGGCCTCGGCCAGGGCCCAGGGGTTGCCGTGGTTGAAGAGGTGGGCGAATTCGCGCAGGGCGTCCACCAGCAGGAGTTCGCGGGCGCCGGCGCCGAGGATGGGTCGGGTGGGCGGGGTGTGGGCCTGGACGAGGCCCTCGAGGGTGGTGAGGCGCGGCCCCAGGAGGGCGGACCGCCCGCGGGTCTCGGCCGCCCGTTGCAGGAGATGGCGCAGGCGACCGTGGGCCCCGGCGGGGAGGACGACGTGGGTGGTGGCGAGGCGTTCCGGGGCGTCCGCGAGGTATTCGGCGAGGGCGGCGAGGGGGTCCTGGCCGTAGGGGAGACGCAGGACGCGGGGCGCCGGGTTCATCGCCGCCCCGCGGGGGTCACCGTTGCAGGTATTTGCGCTTGTCGGGCTTGCCGTTCCATTCGTCGGCGTCGGGCGGCGGGTCCTTGCGCTCGGTGATGACCGGCCAGATCTTGGCCAGTTCGGCGTTGAGGGCGATGAATTCTTCCTGCCCCTCGGGGACGTCGTCCTCGGCGAAGATGGCTTCCGCCGGGCATTCCGGCTCGCACAGGGTGCAGTCGATGCATTCCTCGGGGTCGATGACGAGGAAGTTGGGGCCTTCGTGGAAGCAGTCCACCGGGCAGACTTCCACGCAGTCGGTGTATTTGCAGTTGATGCAGTTTTCGGTGACGACGAAGGTCATGCTGGCCTCTTTTCTTCTCCGAACGAATGGGGTGGTGGACGGCGGCGGCTCAATTGTAGCCGCCGCGCGGTTTACGGGCCAGGTCCTTGAGGCGGTAGAGCTGTTCCAGGGCCTGGCGCGGGGTGAGGTCGTCGGGGTCAATGCCTTCCAGGGCCTCGCGCAGAGGGTCGGTGGGGTCCGGGGGCGGGGCGAAGAGGGGGAGCTGGGGTTGTTGGGGGGCGTGCCGCTCCCGTTCCGCCTCCAGGCGCGCCAGGTGCTCGCGGGCGGCGTCGATGACCTCCCGCGGGACGCCGGCGAGGGCGGCCACCTGCAGGCCGTAGCTCTGGCTGGCCGGCCCGGGTTCGACGTTGTGCAAAAAGACGATGCGCTGGCCGTGCTCGCGCGCCCCCAGGTGGACGTTGGCGACCGTGGGGTGGCGCTCGGCCAGTTCGGTGAGTTCGAAGTAGTGGGTGGCGAAGAGGGTGAAGGCGCGCCGCGCCACGAGGTGTTCGGCGGCGGCCCAGGCGAGGGCGAGGCCGTCGTAGGTGGAGGTGCCGCGCCCCACTTCGTCCATGAGGACCAGGGAGCGGTCGGTGGCGTGGTGGAGGATGTGGGCGGTCTCGGTCATCTCCACCATGAAGGTGGAGCGCCCGGAGGCGAGGTCGTCGGCGGCGCCGATGCGGGTGAAGATGCGGTCGATGGGGCCGATGACGGCACGCCGGGCGGGGACGAAGGCGCCCATGTGGGCGAGCAGGCAGATGAGGGCGTTCTGGCGCATGTAGGTGGATTTGCCGCCCATGTTGGGGCCGGTGACGACGAGCATGCGCCGTTCGTCGTCGAGGATCAGGTCGTTGGGGACGAAGGGGGTCTCCTGGACCCGTTCGACCACCGGGTGGCGCCCGGCTTCGATGTGGAGGCCGGGTTCGTCGCTCAGTTCCGGGCAGGTGAGGTCCAGGGTCACGGCGCGTTCGGCGAGGGCGCAGAGGACGTCCACCTGGGCCACCGCGCGGGCGTTGTCCTGGAGGGCGCCGAGGTGCTCGCCGAGGCGCTCGAGGAGCTGGTCGTAGAGGGCCTTTTCCAGGGCCAGGGCGCGCTCGCGGGCGGACAGGACCTTTTCCTCGAAGGCCTTGAGTTCGGGGGTGATGAAGCGTTCGGCGCCCTTGAGGGTCTGGCGGCGGATGTAGTCCTCGGGGGCGCGGTCGCTCTGTGCGCGGCTGATCTCGATGTAGTAGCCGTGCACGCGGTTGTAGCCCACCTTGAGGGTGGGGATGCCGGTGCGCTCGCGTTCGCGCGCCTCCAGTTCTACCAGGAAGCGGTCGCTGCGCTGGGAGAGGTCGCGCAGCTCGTCCAGTTCGGCGTGGTAGCCGGGGGCGATGACGCCGCCGTCGCGGATGAGGACCGGGGGCTCGGGGACGATGGCCGCCTCCAGCAGGTCGAGGGCCGCCGGGGGGTGGTCGAGGTCCGCGTGCAGGCGTTGCAGGAGGGGGCTGTCCAGGGGGGCGAGGCCGGCGCGCAGGGCGGGCAGGCGGCGCAGGCCCTCGCGCAGCACCGCCAGGTCGCGGGGGCGGGCGGTCTTGAGGGCGATGCGGGTGAGGATGCGTTCCAGGTCGCCGATGTGGCGCAGTTCTTCGCGCAGGTCTTCGAAGGCGAGGCGGTCCACCAGGGTCTGCACCGCCTGGTGGCGGGCGCGCAGGGTGGCGCGGTCGCGCAGGGGGCGGTTGAGCCAGCGGCGCAGCAGGCGACTGCCCATGGCGCCGGTGGTGCTGTCCATGACCCAGGCGAGGGTGTGTTCACGGCCGCCGCGCAGGTTGGTCTCCAGCTCCAGATTGCGGCGCGTGGCGGCGTCCAGGAGGATTTCTTCGTCGGGCCGTTCCACCTGGATGCTGCGCAGGTGGGGGAGGGCGCGTTTCTGTGTTTCCTGCAGGTATTGGAGGAGGGCGCCGGCGGCGGCGAGGGCCACCGGGTGGTCGTCCACGGCGAAGGCGGAGAGGTCGCGCACGCCCAGTTGCTCGGCCAGCAGGCGTTGCGCCTGTTCGTGGTCGAAGTGCCAGGGGGGGCGGGGGGTGAGGCGGCCCACGGCGTCTTCGCCGGCGGGGAGCTGGACGTCCTCGGGGAGGAGCAGTTCCGCCGGGCGCAGGCGTTCCATCTCCGCCGCCAGGGCGGCCTCCCCGTCCACTTCGGTGAGGGCGAAGCGGCCGCCGGCCAGGTCCAGGTGGGCGATGCCGTAGCGCCCCCCCTGGCCGTGCAGGGCCACCAGGAGGTGCTCGCGGCGTTCGTCGAGGAGTTGTTCGTCGGTGACCGTGCCGGGGGTGAGGATGCGTACCACCTGGCGCTCCACCGGCCCCTTGCCCTTGCCCGGCTCGCCCATCTGTTCGCAGATGGCCACCGATTCCCCCAGGCGCAGGAGGCGGGCGAGGTAGTTCTCCGCCGCGTGCACGGGGACACCGGCCATGGGGATGGGGGCGCCGGCCGATTCGCCGCGCGTGGTGAGGGTGATGTCCAGCAGGCGGGCGACCTTCTTGGCGTCCTCGTAGAAGAGTTCGTAGAAGTCCCCCATGCGGTAGAACAGGAGGGTGTCCGGGTAGTCCGCCTTGATGCGCAGGTACTGCGCCATCATGGGGGTGTGGCCGCGCGCGCGGGCGGCGCCCCGGGTGTCGCCGGCGGTGGCGCTCATCCCGTTTCGATGGGGGTGTCCGGGGCGTTGCCCCAGTCGGACCAGGAGCCGGGGTAGCCCTTGGCGTGCGGGTAGCCCAGCACCTTCAGGGCCCAGTAGGCGAGGGCCGAACGGTGGTGGGTCTGGCAGTAGGTGACGACCGTCTTGTCGGGGGTGATGCCGCGCGGGTCGAGGAGGGCGCGCAGGACGCCCTCGGGTTTCAGGCGCAGGTCGCGGGCGCGGTCGATGAGTTCCACCCAGTCCAGGTTCACCGCCCCGGGGATGTGGCCACCGCGGGCGGCGCGCACGTCGATGCCGGCGTACTCGGCCGGGCTGCGGGCGTCCCAGAGGACGACGTGGGGGTCGTCCAGGTGGGCGAGGACGTATTCGCGGTCGGCCACCGGTTCGGGGTCGTGGCGGTAGGTGAAGCTGGCCGCCTGGGGGGTGACCGCTTGCGTGTCGGTGGGCTGCCCTTCGGCGCGCCAGGCGTGGATGCCGCCGTCCAGGAGGGCGAGCTGTTCCAGGGGGTGGCCGGCCACCTGCAAGGTCCACAGGAGGCGTGCGGCGCGCCCGCCGCCTTCGTGGTCGTAGGCGACCACGGCGGTGTCGGGGCCGATGCCCAGGCGCGAGAAGACCGCCTCCAGGTGCCCCGGTTCGGGCAGCAGGCCCATCACCGGCGGCTGGTGGCGGACGATGTCGGCGTAGTCCAGGAACACGGCCCCGGGAACGTGCCCGGTCGGGTAGTGTTCCGCCGGGGTGAGATCGACGATGCGCAGATTTTCGTCGGACAGGCGTTCGGCCAGCGCCTCGGGCGCCAGCAGACGGGGCAATGCGTTCATTGGAAATCCCTCCAGGCGGGCGCCGCGCCGGGGCGCCTCAGTTCATCCAGCGCACCTGCTCCAGCCGCAGCCGCAGGGCCATGGCCTTGCGGTTGGCGGCGTATTCCAGGGCGGTGGTGGCGTCGATGTGACCTTCCCGGGCGAGATTGTACAGGGATTGATCCAGGGTTTGCATCCCGTGGGTGGCGCCCCGTTCCAGGGCCTCGTCCAGTTCGGCGATGCGCGCCCGGCGGATGAGGTCGGCCACCCGGGGGGTGTTGAGGAGGAGTTCGAAGGCGGCGGTGCGGCCGCCGCCGCGGGCGGGCACCAGTTGTTGCGCGACCACCCCGAGGAGGTTGAGGGAGAGGCTGAGGAGGAGCTGCTCGCGCAGGTGTTCGGGGTACAGGTTGAGGAGGCGCTCGATGGACTGGGCGGCGCGGTTGGCGTGCACGGTGGCCAGGCACAAATGGCCGGTGTCGGCGAAGGCGATGGCCTGCTCCAGGGTCTCGCGGGTGCGGATCTCGCCGATGAGGAGCACGTCCGGGGACTGGCGCAGGGCGTTGTGCAGGGCCTCGCTGTAGCCGTGGGTGTCGCTGCCGATCTCCCGCTGGTTGACCACCGAGCGCCCGTGTTCGAGGTGGTATTCGATGGGGTCCTCGAGGGTCATGATGTGGCAGGCGTCGGTGCGCGAACGGTGTTCCAGGAGGGCGGCGAGGGTGGTGGATTTGCCCGAGCCGGTGGGTCCGACGGCGAGGATGAGGCCGCAGCGGCGGTTGACCAAGTCCACCAGGGCGGGGGGCAGGCCCAGATCGGCGCAGCCGGGCACGCGCGCGGGGATGGCGCGGATGGCGAGGGCGGGGGTGCGGCGCTGGCGAAAGACGTTGCAGCGGAAGCGGCCGCCCCCTTCCAGGGCGAGACTGGTGTTGATCTCCCGCCCGCCGGTGAAGGCGGCCCACTGGGCGGGGGTGAGGAGGGCGCGCACGATCTCCTCCAGGAGGGGGCCGTCCAGGGGACGGCACAGGCGTGCCAGACGACCGTCGTTCTGCTCCGCCAGGGCCTCCAGGGGCACCAGGCG
>Ga0256832_1002808_pt1 | contig 11888 bp, 10 predicted proteins | sample 134614metaG_FD_190534 | JGI IMG/M metagenome (GOLD analysis project Ga0256832, IMG submission 190534) | Hydrothermal vent microbial communities from Lau Basin, Pacific Ocean - 134-614 | ecosystem: Environmental > Aquatic > Marine > Hydrothermal vents | place: Pacific Ocean: Lau Basin | collected... | reverse complement strand
CCCGCCCGATCCACCGGTGTCACCCGCTGCCCCAGCATGGAACCGTTCTTTTCATACTCGAACCAGGAGCGGGGCATCAGCTTCTCGTGATAGGCCTTGATCCGGTCATAAGCCAGGTGCAGAGCCTCCCGAAGCTCCGGGCTGATGGCTTCGTAGGCCATTGCCATCTCCGCCGGATCGACCTGCAGAGCCGCATCGTCGGCAGGCTCCCAGCGGTCGAAGCGGGCGATATGACGGCGCAGAGCGGCATTGCCCCCCTCCCGGATCTCCCGAAGCAGCGTCGCCACCACCTCCGTCACATTGTCAATATCCATCGCCCCCCGTTTGAGAAGCTCTCCGAACTCCGCCGAAAAATTTTCATCGCCGCTGTAATAGATCTTCATCGCTATCTACCTTCTGTATTAATTCAAAATTCAGCATCCTGCATGGGATATTTCCGCCGATATCGCGGCAGCATGCTTTCATTTCCTTTGAGGCCGCCCTGGTGGAGGTAGAGGATCTCTCCTGCCATTTTGTCCCGATGTTCGAGCAGGGTCAGCCATCCTTTCGGGTCGTAGAGCAGATCGAACTCCACGCCGCATTGATCGTTAAATTTTAGCCAAATTTCGTAAAACTCCCGGTAGAGCCTGCCGAAATGATACTTTCGGGGAAGATCGACGATCCGGGGCCAGAATGACCTATCGGGTTCGAGCATGGCGAACTGCTCCCGCAGATAGTCGGCGCCTCCGACACACGGGACTGTTACTACGTGAGTGAAGAGCGAAGAGTGAAGAGTGAGGAACTGGAAAGATTTTTGAAGGTAGAGAGCTGTGGTCCCGGTGCCTGATGGCAGAAATACTGTCAGTGTTTCGATACCTTTTTCTCTCTGCCAATCGACGATCTCCCCGGCCAGCAAGCGGACTCCCTCTTCCGCCTCGGGCTGTCGGCCGCCCTCTTCGATGAAAAGCACCTCCTCTGCCCATTTCTCATTTCTCATTTCTCTTTTCTCACGGAAGATCGTTCCGTTCTCCAGCGCCGCACGATAGTTGCCCTGGGGATTCTCTCTCAGATAGGCGGGGATGTGATCGACGAAATATTCGAACTCCCAGCCTCGTACTCTGGCCAGAACCGAGAGGGAGTACAGGGCATTGGACTGGGGCGATCCGTAGGAGACCAGTCTGCGGATCTGCGGGAGATCCCGATGGAGCCAATAGTGGAGTTTTCTCGCTTTGTTGCCGGAAAAATCGGGATGGATCCGATCGTCCCGTTTGAGGAAATACCGCCGTCCATCGACCGTGATCTCCTCTACCGGCGTCGGCACCTTCCATGAGTCGATCATCGAAAACTCCCCGCTGTCGGGGGCCTGTCGGGGGCCCTTCGACTCTTTTATTTTTCTGTCGTATAATAACTCCACTTTCTCAAAAACAACTCAGAAAAGAGGTAGAGCACAGATGAAACCTGAACACTATTATAACCCCCATGGCGAACCGATCATGGACGAGAAGATCTATGGCGGGAATCCTACGGGATTCGTCGATTTCAACCGACCCCGTTACAAGTGGAGCGTCAATCTCTACGACCTGATGAACGCCAACACCTGGTTCCCCTCCGAGGTCAATACCGTCAACGAAAAGAAGAATTTCGAGATGCTCACCGACAACGAGCAGGCGATCTACAAGCTCACCTTCGCCCAGCTCAGCTTCAACGACAGCGCCCAGGAGGAGTATCTCTCCGACTTCCGGCGCCTGGCCAACAACCGCCTGGTCAAGGCTGCCATCAGCCTCCAGATCATGCAGGAGGTCAACCACTCCAAGAGCTACGCCGTACTGCTGGATGCCGCCGGAAACTCCGACGAGGTCTTCGACCTCTACAAACACGATGCGGCCCTTAACCGCAAAAACCAGCGCATCGCCGAGCAGTTCGCCCGCTACATCGACGGAAACTCCGCCGACGAGATGCTGCTCAGCGCCATGGCCAGCGTCAACCTGGAGGGGATCTATTTCCTCCTGGGATTCGGCTACATCTATGTCCTGGGAGACAAAGTCCCCGGCGCCCGGGATATGATCAAGTTCATCGCCAGAGACGAGATCAATACCCACCTGCCGCTTTTCGCCAACATCTTCAAAACCATCTACAAAGAGAACAAGATCCCCGCCGCCGTCGTGGACAAAGCCTATGCGATGATCAAAGAGGCGGTGGATATCGAATTGGAGTACGGAAAGTATCTGCTGGAGAACTACCCCATCATGGGTCTGACAGAGGAGCTCATGGAGCAGACGGTCTACAACTATGCCAACGACCGCCTCAACAAGATCGGCCTGGAGCCCATCTTCGAGCAGAGCGGTGAAACCTACCTGCAGAAACTGGTGGAGAAACACCTGCGGATGAACGACGTGCGCAGCAACTTCTTCGAAAGCAACGTCAGCAACTACGCCAAATCCAGCATCGATCTGGATGACTTTTAACGAGAGGCTGTTGGCCTCTCGGGTTATTAGTCATTCGTGATTGGTCATTGGAAGAAACGGAAACATTCAACCCAAATGACTAATGACCAGTGACCAATGACTCGGTATTGAGAAAGATTTTCTCAATACCGATCGATACAGTTCAACTCTTCAAAAGCCAAAACCACCCGATCCCGCATCGACTCTTCGCCGGCTCGCAGCCATTTGCGGGGATCGTAGTACTTCTTGTTGGGCTTATCCTCCCCTTCGGGGTTGCCGATCTGGCCCTGGAGATAGTCGTGATACTTCGCCACGTATCCCCGTACACCGTCCCAGAAGGCCCACTGGGTGTCGGTGTCAATGTTCATCTTCACCACTCCGTAGCTGATCGCCTCTTTGATCTCTTCGGGGCTGGAGCCGCTGCCGCCATGAAAGACGAAGCTCACCGGTTTGGGCCCGGTGTGATGTTTTTTCTGAATATACTCCTGGGAGTTGCGCAGGATCTTGGGCTCCAGATGGACATTACCCGGCTTGTAGACACCATGCACATTACCGAAGCTTGCGGCGATGGTGAAACGGTCGCTGATGGCACTGAGGCGCTCCCAGGCTTCGCAGACCTCTTCGGGCTGGGTGTAGAGGGCGGCATTGTCCACATTGGTATTGTCCACCCCGTCCTCTTCGCCGCCGGTGATCCCCAGCTCGATCTCCAGGGTCATGCCAATCCGGCTCATCCGCTTCAGATAGGCTTCACAGGTGGCCAGATTCTCCTCCAGCGGCTCTTCGGAGAGGTCCAGCATATGGGAGGAAAAAAGCGGTCTGCCCGTCTCCTCGAAATGCTTCTCGCTCGCCTCCAGCAGCCCGTCGATCCAGGGCAGCAGTTTCCGCGCCGCGTGGTCGGTGTGGAGGATGACCGGGATGCCGTAGGCTTCTGCCAGGGTGTGGACATGTTTCGCCCCGCTGATGGCCCCCAGGATCGCTGCCCGCTCCCCTTCGTTGCTCAGTCCTTTGCCGGCATAGAAGGAGGCCCCGCCGTTGCTGAACTGAACAATGACGGGAGAGTGAACCTTCGCCGCCGCCTCCATAACCGCATTGACCGAATCAGTTCCGACCACATTGACCGCGGGGAGCGCGAACTCCTCCGCTTTGGCGATCTCGAAAATCTTCTGCAGGTCGTCACCCGAGACGACACCGGGGGCAACCAGGTCTGAAATCTTCTGACTCATCCTTCCTCTCCTCGATCGATTATTGTTTGGTCTGCTTCTTGGTACTCTTGGGAGCGGGTTTTTTCTGGGATTGCTTCTTGGCGGCCGCTTTGGGCTTGGGGTTGTAGTCGATCTTGGCATCCTTCATCACCTGCTGGACGAACTTCATCTTCTTGAGCTCTACGGCGATGAGAGGCTTGACCTTCTCGAAAGGAACGATCTTGCCGGTCTTCTTGTCCTTGAAAAGCTTTTTCCGTTTCTCGTACTCCGCCTTCAGCTCCTCCTCGGTGACCGGGATATTGACCGCGTTCTTACGGATCCACAGCTCGGCATCCGCCATATACTTCTCAGGGACCGAAAGTTCCTTCTGTGCCTTCTTCTGCAACTCTTTGTAGTGCTTGCGGATATAGAAGTCGGTCCAGATCGCCAATTTTTCCTTTTTGCTCAGTTCCTTGGCCGCCGTCCGGGTCAGGAGCTTCTGCTTGGCCAGTTCCTGGATCACCCGCTTGCGATCCTTCTTTTTCAGCATCGAATAATTCGCCCGTCCCCGGGTGACACGTTTGACGAAGGCATCGGCCTCTTTCTGGGTGATCTCATAGCCGTTGACGGTAGCGATGACCTTGGCGGAGAGCGTCGACATCCCCGTAAAAATGGTCAAAAGGGCGATAGCTGCGATACGTTTCATTCCTGGAATCCTTTTCTCTGCATGATGTGATGGGGAATATTGTAAACCCAAACCGTGGAAAAACGGCTGAGTTTCCCGGTTATTTGGAAGATTTGGCCTTGGGAGTTTCCGCGCCTTCGATCTTGATATCGGCGTTTTTCCTGAGCATCTCGGTCTCCTGCTTCATCTTCTGGGCGAAGCGCTGCTGCTTGAGTGCGGCGATGACCCGATCCTTCACCGCCTCGAAGGGGATCTTCTGGGCCGCCTTTTTGTCCTCGACATAGATCACATGCCAGCCGAACTGGGTCTTGACCGGCTTGAGGGTGATCTCTCCCGGTTTCAGGGCGAACGCTGCCCGGGAGAAGGGCAGGACCATCTGCTCTTTGGCGAAATAGCCCAGATCCCCGCCTTTGGGGCCCGTGGGGCCGGTGGACTCTTTCTTGGCCAGTTCGATGAACTTCTTCTTCAGCTCCTCACCTTTCAGGCCCTTGAGCTGATCGATGATCGCCTGAGCCTTCTTCTCGTCTTTGAGCAGAATGTGCCGGGCGTGGACACGTTCGGGCATGGAGAACTTGTCGGCATTTTTCTGATAGAACTCTTTGGCTTCGCTCTCGCTGACGATGATCTTGTCGAACTGCTGCTTCGCCCACTCGTTGATCATCAGTTTCTTTTTGGCCAGGTCCAGCATGCGGCGGAAGTCCGGGCTCTTCTCCACCCCCGCTTTCTGCGCAGCCGCCGCCAGTACCTCCGTTTCGATCATCCCGTCGAGAACCTTCTTCTGGGTCTTGGGGTCCAGCATATCATAGGTGATCGGCTGGTTGGGCATGCTCTGCTGCAAAAAGGCGTTGAGATCCTCTTTGGTGATCTTGTGGCCATTGACCGTGGCAACCACATCGGAGGCCGACAGCCAGGTCCCTCCCAGACCGAGACAGAGTGCCGTAACGGCAAGGGTTCTTTTTATCTTTGTCATTTCACTTCCTCTCTTGATTGAATTTGCCTGAAGTATATCCACTCATATTAAATCGTTCATTAACTGTCCACGCCCGTTCTATGCTAAGATTCGGCACAACCCATTCCCGAGGAGAGCAGCGCGTGGCTCAGACAAAAAAGATCAAACCGGCGACACGCAAAGAGATCGAAGCGATCAAACAGCTGCTGCTGGAACACTATCCCGACAGCGTGACCGAACTGCACTACCGCAATCTCTATGAACTGCTGGTCTCGGTCATGCTCTCGGCCCAGTGTACCGACAAACGGGTCAACCTCATCACCCCGGCTCTTTTTGAAAAGTATCCCGATATTCCCTCCCTCGCCCAGGCCGATGTGGAGGAGGTCAAAGAGTACATCAAAACCTGTTCCTTCTTCAACAACAAAGCCAAAAACCTTGTCGCCATGGCCCGGATGGTCATGGAGCAGTACCACGGAGAGATCCCCCTGGACGAGAAGGAGCTGGTCAAACTCCCCGGTGTCGGGCAGAAGACCGCCCATGTTGTCCTCATCGAATACACCGGTGCCAACCTGATGGCGGTGGATACCCATGTCTTCAGGGTCGCCCACCGGCTGGGCCTCAGTAACGCGCCCACCGTCGAAGGAACCGAACGGGACCTGGTGCGTAAATTCAAGACCGACCTGCACCGTCTCCACCAGGCGATGGTGCTCTTCGGGCGCTATATCTGCAAAGCGGTCAAACCGGAATGCGATCGTTGCTTCCTGACGGAATACTGCAAAAGCAAAGAGAGCTTCAAAGCGCGATAAGGAGAGACGATGATCGGTGAATATATCAACGGCGGCCTGATGCTGCTGATCCTGGCGGCAGCCTTCTGGATCCTCAAAAGCCCCAAAAAAGACAAAAGAGACTCCGACACTTCTCCGACAGAAAAAGAGGAGTGACGATCTACAGTTCGCAGGCCTCGTCGCTGCAGTAGCGGCTGCCGACCCCTTCGTGACCGCTGAGCCGGCTCCAGTCGATGGGTGGCATCTGTGCCACCCGGCGGCGGTATTCACTCTCACTGATCCGTTCGTAGGGCATCTGGGGATAACTGCCGCCCGGCCGGCGCGGCAGCAACGAAGCGGATTTGATCACCGGAGCGAAGAGAGCGAGCATCTGTTCCAGCTGGGGGCCCTCTTTTTCCGGATCGAAGCTGATCGTACAGCTCACCATGTTGTCGCTCCACTCCCGCTGCAGCATCGCCAGCAGGGCGAACTGCTCCCAGGCGGAGACCGAAGCCGCCTCCCGGGTCTTGCCCTGATCGATGGGGAATTCGAAAACCGTGGTATTGTCGCTGTAGCGGTCAGGCTCATGGGGGACACCCGCCTCTTTGAGCAACGCGGCGATCTTCGTCTCGCTTCCCACCCGCATCCGGCGAATGGCATAACGGTAGGGCGGGAAATTCATCCCCGAGCTCACACCCGCCAGCTGGCTGATGGTCCCCGAGGGTTTGACCGTCGTCACCCGCAGTGACGCAGGCACTCCCGCCTCCTCGGCCCAATGCCGGTTCAGGTGCCGAACATGGGCGTACCCTTTGCGCAGCAGCCGGGTCAGCGCCGCCGCCCCCCGACGGTCCAGCAGATCGGCGATCCCTGAGATGCTCACCCCGATCCGGCGGTTTCGTGCCACGACGGCATTGGTCTCCGGACGATGGGTGGGATGCAGCGTCACCGTCGAAGCGTAGAAGGTGGCGAACTCCAGTGCCCGAAGGAACGCCTTTTCATCGCCACAGCGGGTAGGAAAGACCTCGGAGAGGTTGCAGAGCTCGAAACTCTCCAGGGGGATCTCGGCACAGGGGTTGCTGAGCCAGGCCCGATCAGGCGAGAGATCTCCGTATCGGGCATAGCGCTGGACATTGATGAGATTGAGGATCCCCGGCTCTCCGTTTTCCAGGATATGGGGGACAATCCGGGAGAGCTTTTCGAAATCTTCACCGGTTTTGAGGACCACCGTATTGTTGGAGATCCAACCGATCTCCTCACGTTCCGGATGTTTTTTGTAATCCTTGAGCTCCAGAAAGGTGGGATCATCCAGAGACCCCAGCGCCATCTCAGCACTGCGGCGGATATTTCCCGCCACCACGCATTCACCGATGGCGTTCATCACATCGACGGTACAGCGGGTCGTGTCGATCTCCCCGGCTCCGTAACGCTCCAGGATCTCTGCCAAAGTGGCATGGAGCTTTCTGAGTGGTTCCGGGCCGGCGGCAGTTCCGCCGAACCCTTTGATGGGAGCTCCCGCCGGACGGATCAGACTGTAGTCGAAGCTGTAGCGGGGTCCGCCGCGCAGATAGCTCTCGAGCAACAGGCGGACCGATGCGACCCATCCCTCCCGGCTGTCAGGAATCACGAAGCGCTTTGCCTCGCCGGAGGGTCGGCGGACCTCTGCGCCTTTCCAGGCGGTGTTGAAGCCCACCCCCACGCCGCACATCAGCATATCCATCAGCCAATCGGCGGCGGCGATCAGGTCGCCGGTATCCACCGCGCCGCAGTTGTTCAGTGCGGCACTGCCCCGCTGATAGACAAATTCCGTCCCCATCGCCCAGAGTCCCCGCCCGGGCGGCAGCCAGTGCATCTCGAACATCCGCTCCGCCATCTCCGCTGCATACTCCTGCCAGCGGGCATCCTCCCAGGCCAGCCCGTGGCGAAGATAGTGATCCTTTCTCAGAGAAAAGACCCCCTCGATCACCCGGATCACCGTATCGGGCCAGTGTTCCTGGCTGCCGTCGGGTTTGAGACGACTGTAGGTCCGGTAATAGACCGCCTCCCCGAACGCCCCGAAACCGAACGTCGCCTTGCGCCGCCTCAACGCCTCTTTGACCGAGGTCTCGAGCATGAAACGCTCCGTCACCGGACAGCACCCCTCCGCCATTGTGCCCTCCTTCCCTCCGGCATTTCAAACCGCTTTTTTTTCATTATAGCACCCTGCACGTTTCTCCAATTCGGTCCAGAAACAAATTCCTATCCCCCTTGGAAACGAAAATAGGATGAAATACCCGGTATCCCCCTGGAAACTCCTTCTCCGATAAACTATTATTCCGGTGGATATTATCCTAACATTGGAGGTAGGGCTTCAGCCCTGCATTGCGGGACTGAAATCCCGCCTCCTATAGGAAAAACCACGCCGGTTAATATAATTATGAACAGGATCCACCGTTTTATATACGTTACACAGTGGATACGCTACGATACGCCATCTCATTTCAGGAACCTAATCATGAAAAAAATCTTGCTGATCCTCACCGCTTTAACTCTCGCCATCCAGGCCGGTTTTCAGTCTATCGATGCCAGAACTTTTCAGAAAATGCAGGCCGAAGGCATCCCGGTCATCGATATCCGTACCCCGGCCGAATGGCGGGAACGGGGCATCATCAAAGGAGCGCACCTGATGATGTTCTTCGATGAACAGGGACGCCCCCATGTCCGGGAGTGGCTGGAGAAGTTCACTCAGATCGTCAGAGACAAAAAGAACCCCTTCATTCTCTACTGCGCTCATGCCAACCGGAGCAAGGCCGTCGGCAAATGGCTCAGCGAAAAACTGGGCTACGAAAAGGTCTATGAGCTGAAAGGGGGGATCGAATACGGATGGCGTGAGCTGGGAATGCCGGTGGAAAGGCTGAATGAGGAATGAGGAATGAGGAATTTTATCTATTAAAGAAAATTGTCAAACCCTCTCAGCACTCAGCACTCAGCACTTGCCGGAAAGAATAAAATCCACCGTATTGTTCACGTAGGCGTTGTGCTTGTTGTCTTTGTGGTAGACGATGTAGAACTTGCGCATCATCGTATAACCCTGGATACGCGCTTCGTAAAGCGTGCCGTTCTGTACCTCGTCAGCGATGGCGTAATGGGAGACGATGGAGACGGTGGGATGCTCGGTATCTTTTTTACTTTTCTTGACCGTCTGGAGAACCGCCGTGGTATTGGAGACTTCGGAGAGAACGTTGAAATCCTTGCAGCGGACCCCCAGCTCCTCGAAGACCTCCTGAACCACCATCCGGGTCTGGCTCCCCTCTTCGCGGCAGACCCATTTGAACTCATAGAGATCCTCGGGCCGCAGAACCTTGGGGATCGGCACGTTGCTGAAGACCACCAGCTCATCCTCCCGCCACTCCCTGACAATCAGGTCGTCATCGGCCACATGGGCCTCGATCAGGCCCAGATCGATCTTGTGGTTCTTGACCTCCTCCACGATCTTCCGGCTCACTTCGACGATGAGTTTCACATCGTTGTTGATCACTTCGCTCAGGGTATTGAGACACTCTCCCGGGAGGACATAGTTGCCGATGGTGAAGGAGGTTCCCAGTTTGAAGGTGATCTTTTTGTTGATGATCTTGAGAATATCCCCTTCGGCTTCATGGATACACTTCTCCAGCCGTACCGCGACTTTGTAGAGCTCCTCCCCGGCGTTGGTGAGGCGGATCCCGTTCTTCTTGCGTTCGATCACCTTGGTGTCCAGGTACCCCTCGATGAACTTGATCTGCTGGGTCACCGCCGGCTGGGAGATCCCCAGCTTGGCCGAAGCCCGGGAGAAGCTTCGCTCCCGAACCACCGTCAAAAATGTCTCCAGTTTCGTGAAATCCTTCAGCATAGCCCCCTGCTCCTCCCGCTTTCATGAAATCTAATGTTTATCGATACATATTAACATTCTAACGAATATAAGCATAAGGCAAACTTATTGACACTTCCATTTTATATTTATTATGAATTATCATCTATGAAATAGATTTATGGGGGCATCTCTGACGGAAGAGTTTAAACCTTAGAGGATATAATATTTCTAATTTTGGAACAAAACTGTTCAGGGAGAGGAAAGGACCCATGCTAGAGGAACTCAACGACAGTCAACGGGAGGCGGCGACCCATATCGATGGACCGCTGCTGATCCTCGCCGGAGCGGGCAGCGGCAAGACCAAGACCCTCACCACCCGCCTGGCCTATCTGCTGGGAGAGGTGGGGATCGACCCGGCCAATACCCTGACCCTCACCTTCACCAACAAAGCCGCCTCGGAGATGCGGGATCGGGCACTGCGTCTCATCGGCAACAAAGCCGCCTATCCTCCCCTGCTCTGTACCTTCCACAAATTCGGCCTCCTCTTCCTGAAGTTCCATATCGACCGACTGGGGCGGGACAACAACTTCGTCATCATCGACAGCGACGACAAGAAACGCCTCGTCCGCTCCCTGGCCAAAGAGCTCAAGATCGACCTCAACCTCTCCTTCCTCGCCAGTGAGATCTCCAAATACAAAAACACTCTCCTGACTCCCGAGGAGGTGATCGCCAAAGCGGAGCTCCCCGACTACAAAAAGGCCGCCCTGATCTATCAGCGCTACCAGGAGAACATCGAGGAGAACAATCTGGTCGATTTCGACGATCTGCTGATGCTCACCCATCGGATCCTGGAGGAGAACGAGGATCTGCGCCGGGAGACCAGCCGGCGCTATCAGTACATTATGGTGGACGAGTACCAGGACACCAACGAACTGCAGTACAAACTTCTGCGCCTGCTCTGCAGCGAACACGACAACCTCTGCGTCGTCGGGGACGACGACCAGAGCATCTATGGTTGGCGGGGGGCCAATATCCGCAATATCCTGGAGTTCCACGAGCACTTCGACAACACCCGCATCGTCAAGCTGGAGGTCAACTACCGCTCCACCCGGCCCATCCTCGAAGCGGCCAACGCCCTCATCGAGCACAACAGCAAGCGCCTGGGCAAAAAGCTCGTCAGCCATCGGGGCGAAGGCCCCGAGGTGAAGCTGCTCCACTCCCTGGACGAGAGCCACGAGGCCCGCAACATCGCTCAGAAGATCCACGATCTTCTCGACGAAGGAGCGGACCCGGAGGAGATCGCCGTCCTCTACCGGATCAACGCCCTCTCCCGTTCCCTCGAGGAGGGGTTCACCCGGGAGAACCTCCCCTTCAAGCTCATCGGCGGTATCCGCTTCTACGAGCGGGCGGAGATCAAGGATATCATCAGCTACTTCCGGATCCTGGCCAACCCCCACGACGACTTCTCCTTCCTGCGGATCGTCAACAAGCCCAAACGGGGCCTGGGCAAGACCTCCATCGACAAACTGATGCGTACCGCCCATGAACGCCGCCTCTCTCTCTATCAGACCATCGAGAGCATGAGCGAAAAAGAGCTGGCCTCCGCCATCAGCAAAAAGGCCGCCGCCACTCTCAAGGAGCTCGTCGAGACCATCCACGAGCTTCAGCAGGTAAGCCGGGAGTCCCTCTACAACTTCGTGGACTTCTTCGAGGAGAAGATCGGGCTCAAAGAGTACTATGGTGCCATGGTGGACGGCTTCGAACGGATCCTCAACATCGACGAGTTCTACGGCTACCTCAGAGATTCGGTCATGAAGAACCCGGAGCTGACCCTGGACGAGTTCCTCAACGACATCTCCCTCCAGAGTGATCAGGACGAGGTCGAGGGCAACGCCATCACCATCATGAGCATCCACGCCGCCAAGGGGCTGGAGTTCGAGCATCTTTTCGTCATCGGGATGGAGGAGGAGTTCTTCCCCCTCCTGGGTGACGGCTGCAACATGGAGGAGGAGCGCCGCCTGGGCTACGTGGCCATCACACGTGCCAAAACAGACCTGACC
>Ga0256832_1002807_pt1 | contig 11892 bp, 5 predicted proteins | sample 134614metaG_FD_190534 | JGI IMG/M metagenome (GOLD analysis project Ga0256832, IMG submission 190534) | Hydrothermal vent microbial communities from Lau Basin, Pacific Ocean - 134-614 | ecosystem: Environmental > Aquatic > Marine > Hydrothermal vents | place: Pacific Ocean: Lau Basin | collected... | reverse complement strand
ACTGGTCGCAGCGCTTGCGATGGGACTGGCCAGGAAACACAGGCAGGGGGAAAAGGTGGCCCTGTTTGCAGCCGACCGGCCAGAATGGATCGTCGTCGCCCTGGCTGCGATCCGGGCGGGCATGGCCGTGGTTCCGATCGATGCGCAGGCTTCTCAGGAAAACCTGCTGCACATGCTCGGCGATAGTGGATCCTGCCTGTTGTTTACCACCTGTGACCGGCTCGACCGTCTTGCCGATACAGACATTCCCACCCTGTTGTTGGATGTCCCTCAGGACGATCCTCGAAGTTTTGCTTCCCTAGGCACGCAAGGCCCCTTGCCGGACGTCAATGCGGAGGATGTTGCGGTTCTGTTTTATACCTCAGGCACCACCGGGCGGCCCAAAGGGGTGCCTCTGACCCACGCCAACATCGGTTACCAGATCGATACCATCGCCGCGACCGAGATGCTGAAACCCTCGGACAGGCTGGCTTTGCCACTACCATTGCATCACGTCTATCCTTTCGTGATAGGCATGTTGCTGCCGCTATTTATGGGGGTTCCGCTGATCATGCCGCAGGCACTGACAGGCCCTCAGGTGATGCGTGCGCTCCGGGAGGGTGAGGCGACCGTGATGGTGGGCGTGCCCCGTCTATACGACGCCTTGTATGCGGCCATCGAAGCACGCATCGTTGAACGTGGACGGCTGGCGATGGCCCTGTTTGCGCGTCTTCTGGAGGCATCGATCTGGGCACGCAGGCACTTTGGGGTTTATCCCGGCAGGCGCCTGTTTGGCAACCTTCACACCAGGCTCGCACCTGGTTTGCGATTGCTGGCCTGCGGCGGTGCCGCCCTCGATCCGGATCTGGCCTGGCGATTGGAAGGCCTGGGTTGGCGTCTGGCAATTGGCTATGGTCTTACGGAGACGTCGCCTCTGCTGGCCATGAATCTTCCACCGTCACCCAAGCTGGAATCAGTGGGCAGGCCTCTGCCGGGGGTGGAGATTAGAATCGATGCAGAAAAAGCAGGCGAGGGCGAAGTGCTTGCCAAGGGCCCGGGCGTTTTTTCCGGCTATCACAACCTGCCCGAAAAGACCCGCGAAGCCTTCACCCCCGATGGCTGGTTCCGTACCGGTGATCTTGGCCGCCTCGATGATGGATGGCTGGTCATCACCGGACGGGCGAAGGAACTGATTGTGACCCCGGGGGGAGAGAATATTCAGCCGGAAGAGGTGGAAAGGGCCTTCTGCGCCCATCCCTTTATTCAGGAATTCGCCCTGCTGGAATCGGAAGGCCGGCTGGTGGGGTTGGTGCTGCCCGATCCCGGGGAGATCCGCCGGGCGGATCTCGAAGACATCCAGTCTGCCATTCGTCAGGCGGTGAAGGAGGTCAATCTGCAGCTGCCCAGCTACCAACGCGTCGTCGACTTTGCTGTCACCCGAGACTCCTTGCCGCGCACTCGGTTGGGAAAACTGCGACGCCATGAGCTTCCCGGATACTATCTGGAAGCCAAGGCAGGCAGGTCAGAGACGGCTGGGCCGCTGCCATTGGAGCGTATGGCCGAGTCCGACCGGCAGCTGCTTGAAGATCCACTGCTCCGTCAGGTCTGGGATTGGTTGGCGCGGCGTTATCCGGACTGTCACCTGGCACCAGACACGTCGTTGCGTCTCGACCTGGGTCTGGATTCCCTTGGCTGGCTTGAGCTTAGCGTGGACATCCAGCGCCTGACCGGGGTCGAGCTCAGCGAGGCCGCCATTGCGGAGATCGAGACCGTGCGCGATTTATTGAAATCCGTGCAGAGCGCGCCAAAGAGCGGGCGAACCGCTTCATGGGAGCGGCCGGAAGAAGTGCTGTCCGACAGGGATCTGGCTCGTGTGTATCCACATCGTGGTGTCTGGCGTGTCGCCCATCGTTTCCTCGTCGTGGTCATCCGGTTGCTGATGCGTGTCGCCTACCGCTTCAAAGTGTCTGGACTGGAGAACCTCCCTTCCGGTCAATTCGTACTCGCGCCCAATCATGTGAGCGTACTCGATCCATTTGCCATTGCTGCGGCGCTGCCGGCCGACACCCTGGCCAAAACCTGCTGGGCCGGCTGGACCGGAATCGCCTTCAGCAACCCCGTTTTCCGATTTTTCAGCCGTATCGCTAGAGTTCTGCCGATCGATCCGGAGAAGGAGGTCTTGAGATCTCTGGCCCTGACCTTGGCCGCACTGCAACATGGCAACAACCTGGTGGTGTTCCCTGAAGGCCAGCGTTCCCCCGACGGTCATCTGCTGCCATTGCGCCCCGGTCTGGGATTGCTGATGAGCCGGTATCCGGTGCCGGTGGTTCCAGTCTCTATCCAGGGGACTTTCGAGGCCTGGCCGGTAGGCAGGAAAATCCCGAGACTGTCATTGCCTGTCTCAGTGAAATTCGGTCAGCCGTTTGATCCGCGGCCTGTCGTCGAGAAAGACGAAGCATCAGCTGCCAACCACATTACCCGGGCTATTGCGGAACGACTTGCTGCCCTGACAGCAGAAGAGTAATAAGGGTTTTCTTCGCCTTGAGGGTAGCTGTTATAGCTGATTGATTAAGGGGGCGGTAATCACCAAGTCACTTTTCTGAGCAATGGAAGGCGTTTCCCATCCAACTGCCCATGGCTTCCTTAGTAATGGGCAATGGATCAGAAATTCTGTTCCTTCCAATCCCTCGCTGGCAAGAAGGCCCGGCGAGCCGCCTACTGGGATGGGTCGATGGCGTTTTTAAAACAGTCCACAGACCTCGCCTTTATGATATGGCGGGCTATGCAAGGGTCAATGCCCCTGAGAATATTACCGGGATAGCAGGAAATCGGCCACCATTTCAAAGCGGAGGCGGCGTACTGCCGGATCGAGATCCTGAAACGGATGGGAGAATTGGGGGACTGTCTGTACCACACCTCCCCTTTGCCTGACCTCTCGAGCCAACGGTTCGATCTGGCCCGGTGGGACCACTGTGTCCTTGAGTCCCAGGATGATCATGATGTCTGAAGCATCTTCCGGCAGGTTTTCGACCGGGTCGTAAGTGCGCGGGCATCCATAGATGGATATCCTGGCAGGGGAGGAGTCAACCACCAGGGCATCATGGTTCGTACTCCTTCCCACAGAATCCAGCAGAATGATACCCCCCATCGAGATTCCGTAGAGATAACGGCGCCGGTAGCCTTGTTCGTTCAGGGATTGCACCAGTTCCCGATAATCGGAAACCAGCGCTTGCAACCGGCTTTTACCTTCAGACATGCCGTAACCACGGTAGTCAAAGACATAGACATCCAATCCCAGTTCACGAAAGAACGCCAGTTCTTTGAGTATCTGATCGGCCAGCATGGCGTTTCCCTGGGCGACGAGCAGGTAACCCCCGGGGTTTTCGGAGCGCAGACGATACCCTCCCAGGCGCCGCCCGTCGGTGGTGACATGGGTCAGCCGTTCCACACCCACAAGTTCTCTGAGCCTGCGGGGATCTGGGTTCCCCGCGGCATTGCGGAACATCCAGAACGCCAGGGGTTCGTTGATCCATCCGCATACGCTGGTTTCAAGTTCAGTCACAGATCGACCGGCAGTTGAGAGATGACTCCAGAGCAATAGTAACGTCAGCCACCATTTCATTCGAGACTAGACTCCAACTTGCTGGGATGGTCTTGAATCCTCCCTATGGCTGGAGGTGAGGCTGATTCTAGTGGACTTGTCCCAGGTTGCGCCAGCACCATGCCATCGCCTTGCGCAGTTCTTCCAGCACCAGGACGCTGGATGCCACCGCCAAAGCCAAACTCCATTCATCAACAGTCAAAGGAACCGTTTCAAAGATTTGCCGGCCTGCTTCCGTTTCCAATGCCAGCCACTGCAAAGCCACGACCCCCAGGAGGGACACCCAGAGCCAGCGGTTGCGAAGGCTATGGAGGTTCAATGCACTGGTTCTTTCCACCCGGGCGTTGAAGACATTGAAAATCTGAAACCAGACAAAGGTGGTGAACGCCAGGGTCAGGGCAGTCGCCTGGCTTCGGGTTTCCAGTCCCCACCATAGAATTCCAAGCGTCCCCAGCATCATGATCAGGCCGAAGAACAACAGCCGTAGTAACCGTCGGTGATCGAGGATCTGGGCCTGGGGTGAACGGGGCGGCTCGTCCATGATACCGGGGCGTGGGGGGTCGATACCCAATGCCATGGCTGGTGGACCGTCCATGATGATGTTGATCCATAGGATCTGTATCGGGTTGAGGGGGAGGGGCAGGCCCAGGAAGGGGGCCATGAGGAGGCTGAGAATGGCGCCTATGTTGGTTGACAACTGAAAGCGGACGAACTTGAGAATATTGTCATAGATCGTGCGTCCTTCCTTCACCGCACCGACGATGGTGGCAAAATTGTCGTCTGTGAGAATCATGGTGGCTGCCTCCCTGGCCACATCGGTGCCGGTTGTACCCATGGCCACACCGATATCGGCCGTCTTGAGCGCGGGGGCATCGTTGACTCCGTCTCCCGTCATGGCGACCACGTGTTGATGAGCCTTCAAGGCCTTGACGATACGGACCTTTTGTTCCGGGGTGGTACGGGCGAAGATGTCGATGTTCTCGATCCGCTGCCTCAAGGCGACTTCATCGAGGTGTTGCAGTTCCGAGCCGCTCATCAGTTCTCCCGCCAGCCCCAGTTCCCGCCCTATGGATGCGGCTGTCACCGGCTGATCGCCGGTGATCATCTTGACCTGGATGCCGGCGCGTTGGCACAGCTCTATGGCCTCTTTGGCCTCCGGCCGGGGAGGATCCATCAGGCCAACCAACCCCAGAAGTGTCAGCTCCTTCACGTAACCGAGCAGATCACCGTCTGGATCGAAGTCTGCGGCCTGAATCTCTCGCCTGGCCGAGGCCAGAATACGCAAACCCTTGGTAGCCATTGCCTCGTTGGCTTCGAGCCAGCGTTGGTGATGCTCGGGTGTCAAGGGTACCACTCCTTGAATCTGTAGAACCTGCGTGCTGAGCCCCAGCAGGACCTCCGGCGCCCCTTTCACCAGGATTACCATTCGATCACCGCGGCGATGGAAGGTGGCCATGAACTTGTGGGCGGTATCGAATGGAATCTCGGCAATCCTTGGCCACTCCCGTTGCAGTTGCTCCGGTTCCAACCCCGCCTTGGCGGCCAGCACCAGCAGGGCGCCTTCCATGGGGTCGCCAACGACTCTGCCGTCTGTCAGTTTGGCGTCGTTGCAGATCGCCAGTGGCAGAATCACAGCCGTCAGATCTGTTTTCTCTCCAGCCTCCGGTTCGATCCGGCCCCGGGGATCGTAACCTTCTCCTGTCACCTGGAAGGTGCGTCCCAGACAATAGAGAGCCCTTGCTGTCATCTGGTTGAGGGTCATGGTACCGGTTTTGTCGGAGCATATCACCGTGGTGCAACCCAGGGTCTCCACCGCAGCCAGTCGTTTGACGATGGCTCGCTGACGCGCCATGCGGTGCAAACCGAGTGCCAGGGTCACGGTCACCACTGCCGGCAGTCCTTCCGGGATCGAGGCCACGGCCAGGGCTATGGCGATGAAAATCATTTCTGCCCAGGGCTGACCCCGCAGCCAGCCGCCCACCAGCATCAAAATCACCACCACTCCGGCGATGATGGCCAGACGTTTGCCCAGGGAATCGAGTTGAATCTGTAGCGGGGTCTGCCCCTCTTCGGCTTCGGCCAACATGGCCGCGAGCCGACCGATTTCGGTGTCCATTCCGGTTGCGGTGACGATCATCTCGGCCCGGCCACGGGTGACGCTGGTGTTCATGTAGAGCATGTTGCGGCGGTCTGCCAGGGGAACATCCTCCGGCAGGGGATGGATGGTTTTTTCCACCGGGTGGGATTCTCCAGTGAGAGAGGATTCATCCACTTGCAGATTGTGGGCCTGGAACAGCCTCCCGTCCGCCGGAATCCTGGCACCGGCATCCAGGACGACGACGTCTCCGGGCACCAAATCATCTGCCGGTATCATGCGCTCCTGCCCATCACGGCGAACCTCGGCTTCCGGGACCAGCATCTTTTTGAGCAGGGCAAGCGACCGTTCGGCGCGGTATTCCTGATAGAATCCCAACAGGGCATTGATGGAAACCACCACCAGGATCACCAAGGCATCCATCAGGTCACCAATCATCCAAGAAAGGCCTGCGGCACCGATTAGAATCAGGATCAGCAGACTCTTGAATTGTCGAAGCAGAAGGTGCCAGATGGGTACGGGTGGTTTTTCCAACAGCCGATTGGGGCCGTATTGCTGACGGCGTGATTCCACTTCCTGCTCGGTCAACCCCTGGCTGGGATCCACCTGGAAGTCCTGTAAGACTTGTTCCACCGCCAAAGCGTGCCAGGGTTTGGACGAGGATCTACCCTGGTCTTCGCCCAGGTTCAGCAATCGCTGTTCATGACCTGTGACCAAATCGACGGCCCGGTCTGCGGCGTCCTGGTAAGGTAAAAGTACCAGGCTCACGCCCAATGATTCCAGTAAGGCGGCCTCCACGGCATGATTTACCGCCATCGCCACATGTCCTCGGAAACCCAGATGATTTAGGTTTTGAAGCAGCGTTTTGTTGACATTCAGGTCGCGAATAGTGCTGATGATCCAACATACTTTTTTCAGGGGTAAAAGAGAAAGTATCTCGGGGTCTTCGGCGTCACCAAAGCACACGGCCTCTCCCTCTTTGTTTCTCTTGGAAACCAGGTCAGGATCGAAATCCATCCCAAGTACCCGCCAGCTTCGGGCGTGCAGCCCTTTGACAATTCGTGCCCCGTAACGTCCCAACCCAAACACAACGGCATCCACATCCATGGGCTGGGGGGGCTGTGCGTCCAGCCTTCGTCCTCGGGGTGGTCTACGCTCGAAAATGTCCAGCCACGGGGCAAGTCGTTCGAAAAGTTGATGGGAATTCAGAATCAAATAAGTGGAGACACAGATCGTTACCAGGCCTACCATAGTGATCAGCCCCATAGTGTCGGCTTCAATATGCCCTAGCTTGACACCCAGAGCAGCAAGAATCAGAGAGAATTCACTGATTTGGGCCACGGTGAGCCCTGCCAGGAAGGCAGTGCGTTTACGATATCCCATGGCGCCCATGATGGTCATGACGATCAAAGGGTTGCCTACCAAAACGAACAGTGACAGGATACCTACCGACAGCAGTTGGACTCCTGTGTCTGACCATTCCAGCCTGGCGCCCAGGTCGATAAAGAAAAACAACAGTAAAAAGTCACGCAGTCCCACCAGCCGGGCTCCTATGGCTTCCCGGTAAGGCGTGGATGCCAGGGCGACGCCCGCGAGAAAGGCTCCTACCTCTTTGCTGAAACCCAGATGGATCCCTATGGCGCTCAGCGCAACTGCCCAGGCGATGGCGAACAGCAGCAAAGATTCCTGGGATCTGGCCATAAGGTGCATCCACCGGGGCAACATAAATTTAGTCAGGATAACGACAGCAGCGATGAACAGCCCCCCCCTGGCCAGGACTGCGACCGCTTCATGGCCCAATCCCAAAGAGGTGCCCGACTCGCTAAGTGCACTCAGGCCAATCATCACCAGGACTACGACGATGTCTTGGACGATGAGGAAACCCAAGGCGATGCGCCCGTGCAATGCATCCACCTCTCGTTTGTCTGACAACAACTTGACGATGATGATGGTGCTTGAAAAGGTCAGGGTGACGGCGACATAGAGTGCCGCCAGCGGGGGCATATCCAGGGACAGGGCGATGAAATAACCCAACAGAGAGGTGAAAAAGATTTGCCCTAGACCGGTGGCAAGCGCTACCGGGCCGACGCTGCGGATGATATGGATGTCTAGCCTGAGTCCGACGACGAAGAGCAGCAAGGTGATTCCCAACTGAGCCAGAAGATCCACTTGATCGCGGGCCTGTATCCAGCCCAGAACTGCCGGACCCACCATCACTCCAACGATGATATAGGAGATGATCAAAGGCTGACGCAACACCGCCCCCAAGGTTCCAGTGATTGCGGCAAGAACCAGGATGGCGGCAATTTCCGTATAGATGTCGGTCACAGCAGGGTTCTTTTACCTTCTAACCATTGTCAACCAGTGTAACGTATAGCCAAAGGCAGATTTCCCGGTGAGCATATCCCCGTACTTGACCTGGTTCTCGCCGGTACAGAAGGTGACCAGCGTTAATCCAAGAAAGATGGCCCACGAATCCATGTCCGGTTCTGCCAGGAGGTTCCAGGCAGGATCAGGGTGAGGATCCTGATGAGGTGTCAGGTGCAGGGAGATTGAGTTTTTGGAGAAACATTGAGCGGAGCTTTTCCATCCGCATCCGGTTGGCGCCTAAGTCGCTATGCCCCACTCTTGAGGCGGAGCGAAAATGGATGACTTTGGTTTCCGGGTCGATCAGGAATTCCACGTCATCGACGAAGCCGAAAATCTGTGAGCGGAATTCGCTGCGGATATAATTACCGTCATTTTCCACAACCGAGCTGTGGGTCTGGGAATGTAACACCTCCAGCAATGCGTTTTTGGCCTGCTCGGTACTGCCGGTAAATTCAATGGGCGGAAGATAGTGTACTTTGTCGTGGGGATTGGCCTGGCTGGAAATGCAGTTGGGTGAGTTTGGGCAGGGGAGCAGTCGTCCTTCCTTGAGCCCCAGTGGAGGGCGGATATGGCTGTATTGGGCCAACAACCATAGGGTCAAGGTGGCGATGAGAAAGATCAAGATTGCGGCACCAAGTGTCATTTTGATATACGCTCCGATCACGGGTAAGCTCCCTTTGCTGTGGTTTTGACGTCCATTCTACACTGCGTCGTGCCTGGTGGAAGTGTTGAACAATGAATGTCGGGCGGTATTGTGTATGGCAGTGACACCAGGATGTTTCAGTCTGCGTTCAAGGGAAATGACATAGAAATGCTCGCGAACGTCTTCGGTCCGCCCTATGACATCCAGTTGATATTGTTGGGTGACTTCCTTCTCTATCACTGACGGGGCATAGATGATCCCAGTCCCTGCCTGTCCGAAGACTTTCATCAAGGCACTGTCATCGAATTCACCAATGATGTGAGGTTGGATGTCAAGATATTCGAACCAGCTTGTTAATCTTCCCCGCATGGCTGAAAATGGAGTGGCTATGAGCATTGGAGCGCCATCCAGGCAATGTGGAAATCCTTGGCATTGAATTCCCATGGAAGGTGCGGCGAAGAAGCTGGTGCCGCATTCGCCGAGCAAATGGCTGAATGCCTTGACTGGGGTGTCGGCAGCCAGAGGCTGGTCACTGAGGATCAGGTCCAGTTTGTGGGCCACCAGTCCGGTGACGAGATTTTCCAACCGATCTTCATGGCATTGAATTTTGAAAGTATCGGACAGCAGCAGGGCGGGCTGTAACAAACGGTATGCAATCAATTTAGGCAGAAAATCAGTGATTCCAACGGAAAAACGCCGTGGCTGAGTGGTGTTTTGGCCGTTGAGAACTTCCGTCAGTTCATCTCCCAAAGAGAAGATCTGGTCGGCATATTCGAATACGATTTTCCCCGTCTCGGTCAGGGACAAACCCCTTCCTTCCCGTTGCAGCAATTTGATTCCCAGGCGTTCTTCCAGAGTCTGGATTTGGCTGCAGATGGTCTGTGGGGTAAGGTGCAGCCTCTCTGCAGCGCGTGTCAGGCTGGTTTCCTGGGCTGTTACCCAGAAATAATGCAAATGTTTATAGTTCAATCGAGTCGACATATTTTTCAGATAAATCGAAGAATAATCCATATGTTTTCGAATTTTACCTGATGTAAATTCCGTTATCTTAGGAAATCTCCCAGAACTTCCATGAGTTTCAACCTATGAGCCCATCGCCTCCTGTCAACGACGATCAATTCAGTGTCTGGAAAAACCTGGGTCACGACCTTCCGGCGGGTATCGTTGTTTTCTTGGTGGCCGTTCCCCTGTGTCTGGGAATTGCCCTGGCCTCCGGTGCGCCATTGTCATCCGGCATCATTGCGGGATTTGTGGGCGGTTTGGTGGTGCCGCTGTTCAGCCGTTCCCCTTTGGGCGTTTCAGGGCCGGCTGCCGGTTTGGCTGTCATCGTCTATGAGGCTATCCAGCAGCTCGGATTTCAACCTTTTTTGTTAGCGGTGGTGATTGCCGGGATATTTCAAATAGCCCTGGGTTTTCTACGGGCTGGAATCATTGGCTATTATTTCCCTTCTTCGGTGATCACCGGCATGCTGTCTGGGATCGGGATCATCATCTTTCTCAAACAGATTCCCCATGCCGTTGGTTATGACGCCGATTGGGAAGGGGACATAGGCTATCAGGAACCTGGTGGGGAGACGACTCTATCTGCCTTAGTGGATATGACCAACGCATTGCATCCAGGGGCTATCGTGATTGCCGCTGTATCATTGGGTATCCTGATATTGTGGGAGCAGCCATTCATGACACGGCAACGTATCTTCCAGCTGATTCAAGGACCGCTGGTGGCAGTGGTTGTCGGGATCTTACTCAATCTTGGTTTTCAGCGGTTCACACCCGATTTTGTGCTGGGTGCGGAACATCTGGTGCAGCTCCCCCTGGCCGACGGTTGGAGTGGGCTGCGTGAGTTCTTTACCCTGCCTGATTTTGGTGCCTATCGCAATAAAGCTATCTATACCGTGGCGGTGACGATGGCCATGATCGCCAGCCTCGAGACCTTATTGTGTGTGGAGGCGGCTGACAAGCTCGACCCCTTCAAGCGGGTGACACCGACAAACAGGGAATTGGTTGCTCAAGGGTTGGCCAATACCGTGTCGGGTTTGGTGGGGGGGCTGCCCATCACCCAGGTGATCGTGAGAAGCTCGACCAATATCCTGGCGGGAGCGCGCACCAAAGCATCTGCCTTTATTCATGGCTTGTTGCTGATGGTGTCCGCTTTGTTGTTCCCTCATGTGCTCAACTTGATTCCTCTTGCCACCTTGGCGGCAATATTGTTCGTAGTGGGTTACAAGTTGGCCAGACCGGGGTTATTCGTGCGCATGTATCGCTACGGCTGGTATCAGTTCATTCCATTCATGGTGACAATCCTCGGTTTGGTGTTTACCGACCTGTTGACCGGGGTAGGGGTCGGTATGGCCGTGGCCCTGTTTTTCATCCTGTTGGAACATTACAAGTATGGAGTCTATTTGCATGAGGCCCACGAAGACAGTCGGTTGATTCTGCGTCTGGCGGAACAAGTGACCTTCCTCAACAAGGCCAACCTGTTGAGGACTCTGGACAAGATTCCACCCCATGCCGAGGTGGTCATCGATGGGTCGGCCACTCGCTATATCGATCACGATGCCTTGGAAATCATCGAAAATTTCAAGGCCGAAGCCGATGCCAAACATATCAAGCTGACCCTCATCGGCTTGCCGGTCGAAGGGAGTTTGCCTTCTATACCTCGCACCGACATCAAAAGAACAGACTCAGGAGAATGCAATGAAACTGCTACAACACCTGTTTGAGAACAATCGTCGTTGGGTCGAGTCCGTTGAGAAGGAAAACCCGGGTTTTTTTCAACGGTTAGCCCAGGGGCAGGCGCCGGAATATCTTTGGATCGGGTGCTCCGATAGCCGTATCCCTGCCAATGAGGTGGTGGGATTGTTGCCGGGAGAGTTGTTCGTCCATCGCAATGTGGCAAATCTGGTGATTCACACCGACATGAGTCTGCTTTCAGTGCTCCAGTATGCGGTGGAAGTGTTGCAGGTCAAGCATATCATCGTCTGTGGTCATTATGGTTGTGGTGGGGTGATGGGTGCGATGAAGGGGGATACATTGGGGCTGATCGACAACTGGCTGCGTTTTATTAAAGATATCTATCATAGTAACGAGGATCTTTTGGAATCACTTTCGGAAGAGCAAAGAGCCGACAGGCTCTGTGAACTGAATGTGATCCAGCAGGTGGCCAACCTCGCTCATACCACCATTGTCCAGGATGCCTGGCAG
>Ga0256832_1002806_pt1 | contig 11894 bp, 6 predicted proteins | sample 134614metaG_FD_190534 | JGI IMG/M metagenome (GOLD analysis project Ga0256832, IMG submission 190534) | Hydrothermal vent microbial communities from Lau Basin, Pacific Ocean - 134-614 | ecosystem: Environmental > Aquatic > Marine > Hydrothermal vents | place: Pacific Ocean: Lau Basin | collected... | reverse complement strand
CTCGTGCATCTACGGCCTCGGCTCGCCCGAAGAGTACCGTTCGCAGATCGTGCAGGTCCGGCAGGGGCAGGAGATCGCCCGGAACGCGCTGCTCCACGGCCTCGTGCAGATCTATTACAACCGCAACGACGTCGCGTTCGAGCCCGGCGCCTTCCGCGTGCGCGGCGACGTGGTGGACGTCTTCCCGGCGTACATGGAGGACCTCGCCTACCGCATCGCGTTCTGGGGCGACGAGGTGGAGAAGATCAGCGTCTTCGATCCGGTCAGCGGACGGACCCTCCGCGAGGAGCAGATGCTCACGATCTATCCGGCCAAGATTTTCGTCACGCCGCAGGACCGGATGGAGCGGGCCATTGCCTCCATCGAGGAGGAGCTTCGGTGGCGGCTGGCCGTGCTCCGCAACGAGGGCAAGGTGGTGGAGGCGCAGCGGCTCGAACAGCGCACCCTGTTCGACATCGAGATGATGAAAGAGGTGGGCTATTGCGCGGGCATCGAAAACTACTCACGCCACCTCTCCGACCGCAAGCCCGGCGAGCGCCCCTATTGCCTGTTCGACTATTTCCCCGACGACTTTCTCCTCGTCGTCGATGAGAGCCACGTGACGATCCCGCAGGTGCGCGCCATGTACAACGGCGACCGCGCCCGCAAGCTGACGCTCGTCGAGCACGGCTTCCGCCTGCCCTCCGCGCTCGACAACCGCCCGATGACGTTCGAGGAGTTCGAGGCGGCGCACGACAAGGTCATCTTCGTCAGCGCCACTCCCGGCGACTACGAGCTCGAAAAGAGCGGCGGCGTCTTCGTCGAGCAGGTCATCCGGCCCACCGGCATCCCCGACCCCGAGGTGGAGGTCCGCCCCACCGAAAACCAGATCGACGACCTGCTCGACGAGATCCGGGGCGTCGTCGACCGGGGCGCGCGCGTGCTCGTGACCACGCTCACCAAACGCATGGCCGAGGACCTGACCGACTACCTCGACTCGTTCGGCATCCGCGTGCGCTACCTCCACTCCGACATCGACGCGCTCCAGCGGGTGGAGATCCTCCGCAACCTGCGCCTCGGCGACTTCGACGTGCTCATCGGCGTCAACCTCCTGCGCGAGGGCCTCGACCTGCCCGAGGTGGCACTCGTGGCCATCCTCGACGCCGACAAGGAGGGCTTCCTCCGCAGCGACCGCTCGCTCATCCAGACGGCCGGGCGCGCCGCCCGCAACGCCGAGGCGAAGATCCTCCTGTACGGCGACACCGTCACCGGCTCGATGCAGCGCATGATGGACGAGACGAACCGCCGCCGCGCCATCCAGCTCGCCTATAACGAGGCGCACGGCATCACCCCGAAGACCGTCTACAAAAGCCGTGAGCAGATCCTCCGGGGCACCGTCATCGCCGAGGAGAAGCACGACGAGTCCGGCGGTCCCGGCACGCATTATTATGCCGGACCGGACGAGCACGCCATCATCGCCGACCCCGTCGCCAAATACCTCAGCGACGATCAGAAGCGGGACCTCCTCGCCCAGCTCGAACGCGAGATGCTCGAAGCCGCCGAAAACCTCGAGTTCGAGCGCGCCGCCGAACTCCGCGACAGCATCACCCGGTTGGCGTCTCAAATCAGGAACTGAGCGTGCGGAAAGAGACGATTTCGGGAGCGTGAAAGAAAGGGTTAAGAAAAAATGATCCCTTCGCGCACCTTGTTATTTTCTGAAAAAATCGCTACTTACACAGGTTAGTGACTTTTCCTCCTCCGCCACCGGCGTTACCCGCCCAGAGATGTGCCGTTCCAAATAATGGGAACGCCGGGCCGCTGAAGAACCGGGCATAAAGCTTGTGTTCATGTCATGCATTCACTCATGAGACCCCGTATATCTATGCCTCTTTGCCCTTTCCATCGCTCCGTGCATCTCTTCCTCACGCCGTTGGGGCTCCTGTTCGGGCTGATCGGTCTGTGGGTCGCGCCCGGCCCCGCACGCGCCCAGGTTCAGGTGCAGGACATCGCCGTCGAGAGCCGCTTCCAGGGCGACTTCGGCGGGCACTTCGCGCGCGGGCGCGCCCTCGTCGCCGCCGACTTCGACCTCGACGGACGCATCGACTTCTTCGTCGGAAACCCCGGCGACGAATCCTACGTGCTGCGCAACGTGCAACGGGCCGGGCGCACGCAGTTCCTCGTCACACAGATCCTGCTCAAAGACGCCCTGGCCTGGGGCGCTTCCACCGCCGACTACGACAACGACGGCGACTACGACATCTACGTCACCACCGGCGCCAACGAAGGCATCGGGCTCGACTATCTGTTCAAGAACATGTTCATGGAGGAAGGGCGGCTCCGGTTCGAGGACGTCTCGGCGGAAGCGGGCGTCCAGGGCCCGCTCGACCTCAACGGCAACCCCATCGAGACCGCCAGCGCCAACGCCGACTGGTGCGACGTGGATCACGACGGCGACGTGGACCTCTTCGTCAGCGTCAACATCTGGAACGGCACGGGCATGGACAGCCCGGAGATCCTTCAAACGCCCGGCGACGCCGCGCCCGTCCCGGAGAACCTCCTCGGCTCCTATTCCACCGGGCAAAACCTCCTCTACCGGAACAACGGAGACGGCACGTTCAGCTACATCGCGCCGCTCGTCGGGCTGACCAAAGCCAAAAGCACCCGCCATTCCACGTTCATCGACATCGACAACGACGGCGACTGCGACCTGTTCGAAAACAATTACAACACGTCCAACTATCTCTGGCGCAACCAGCTCATGGAGACCGGCACGCTTCAGTTCGAAGACGTGACGGCGGAATTCTCTCCCGAGGGCGAGGACCTCTCGTATCCCAAGCTGTCCTTCGTCAGTTGCGCGGCGGACTTCAACAACGACAGCTGGGAAGACCTGATCCTCTTCATGCGCAATGCCGGACCGGAGCCCGGCAGTCCCTACCCTGAAGGGCATGCCCTCTTCCTCAACGACGCAGGCACCGGCTTTCGGAACGTGGCCCAGGATGCCGGTATCAACGTCAACTACGTCTCGGCCAAGAATCAGGGCGTCATGGGCAGCCAGATCGGCGACGTCAACGCCGACGGCGTGCCCGACATCTACATCGGCAACGGCGGCCCCTCGCTGGGCATGAACGACCAGTTTTTCATGAGCACGTCCCCCGTCGGCGCCGACCCCGTCTATGCCGACTGGACCGCCAACATCGACTTCGCCGCCCCGGTCAACACCCACACGACGGCCAACTATCCGGATTATCCCTACCGCACGCACGGCACCGCCTTCGTCGACGTGGACGGCGACGGGCTGCTCGAAGTGGCCGTCATCAACGGCGGGCCCGCCTTCGACCCCGACGACGACGAGATGCAACAGCCCAACCGCCTCTTCAAGTTCACCGGATGGGACCCCGCGCCCAACTTCTTCAAGGTCCGCCCCGTCGGCGACGGCGTCCACGTCAGCAAAGACGCCATCGGCGCGCGGGTGAGCCTCCAGGTCGGCTTCGGCGCAGACCAGTCGTGGAACCTCTACCAGACGCAGCGCGGCGGCAGTTGCTTCTCGGCCCAGAACGGCTTCGACCTCTTCTTCGGGCTGGGCGCCGCCGACCTGATCAAGGAGCTTCAGGTGAACTGGCCCGACGGCACGAGCACGGTGATCACGGACGGTTTGACGGTCAACGGCGCCGTCGTGGTGCACTACGACGGCACGGTGGAGCAGGCGGCGGTGCAGCGTCGTGAGGCCGCCGCGCCGGAGGCGTCCCGTCTCGATGCATCCCTCGGCTCGGAGACGCCGGCGGCGTACGCGCTCTCGGAGGCGTATCCGAACCCGTTCAACCCGACGACGCGCATCGCCTATACTTTGCCGGAGGCGACGCAGGTGCGGCTGACGGTGTACGACGCGCTCGGTCGCGAGGTGGCCACGCTGGTGGACGGCTTCGTGGAGGCGGGCCGTCACAGCGCCGTCTGGCGCGCCGGGGCCGTGCCGAGCGGGCTCTACCTCTACCGTCTCGAAGCGGGATCGTTCAGCCGGACGCGCACCATGCTCCTCCTCAAATGAGCCGTCTCGCCTCGTCGCGTATTCTTCATGGAGAATGTCCCCGGGCGAACCTGCCTCCGTATTGCGCGTTCTAATCCGGCACTTTATATTTGCCGGTCCTAACGACATTGTCAGTCTCTCCGGAGAGGTGGGTGAGTGGCTGAAACCACCGGTTTGCTAAACCGGCGTACCTCTAATCGGGGTACCGAGGGTTCGAATCCCTCCCTCTCCGCCGTCCGAAAGCCGAGCCCTCGGGTTCGGCTTTTTTATGCCCGCCCCTCTCGTATGACATAGCATGTTCACCCCGCTCATGCTATACTGCGGCAACCGCTTCTCCCGGAGGAACGCCCCATGCGCACCGAACCCTTGACCTCTCCCGCCGGATACGACTTCTGGACCCGGCAGCTCGACCTGCTCGGCGACCGGGAGCCGCTCGGCGTACTCGCCCAGACCCCCGACGCACTGGCCATGATGGTGGCGGCCTATCCCGGGGACGTGCTCCGGCAGCGCCCCTTCTCCGGCAAATGGACGCCGTGCGAGATCTTCGGCCACCTCGTCGACATAGAGTGGGTCTTCGGCTTTCGCATTCGCACCGCCCTCTTCGACGAGGCTCCGGTGCTCATGCCCGTCGATCAGGATCGGTGGGTGGCGGGGCAGCGGCACAACGAGACCGACCTCCGCGCTCTGCTCACCCGTTTTCAGGCGCTCCGGGCGATCAACCTCGACCTGTGGCGCGCGCTCCCGACGGAGGCCCTGGCGCGGACGGCCCACCACCGGGAGGCGGACGTGCCGCTGTCCACCGGGCAGATGCTCCGGATCCTCGCCGGACACGATCTGTATCACCTCCATCAGATGAAAGAATACGTAAAAACCATTCGGGACGAATCCCGGGGGCGGGCACACTAAAGCGCAGTGCTCACTCGTTTACCAATAGTTCGCCCCCTCTTTGCCCGTTCCGGCGCGCAACCTTTCTCCCCAAACGACGCACACCACCTGAGGCTCACTACGATTTCGACAGGGATCCCACGATGCGGAATGTTTGGCGCGAATACGGCTTGATTGCCCTCCTCATCGTCGTCGCCATGGCGGGCTACCTGATTTATTATCAGAGCAAGGGAGACATCCTTTCAGCCTCTCTGAACGTGATCGGCGACCGCCTCGTCACGATGGTTCTGGGCGGCGAGAGCGCATCCGGCCTGCTCGATCAATTCAAGGCGCGGGTGCTCGGTGAGGATGCCCACACGCCCGCGCCGGACTATGCGCCGGCCGACGCCGATACACCCGTCGCGGACGAAGCCTTGACGGTGGCCGACGAGGTCGAGATCACCCGGCAGCCTTCCCCCGCACCGGCAGCCGCCCCACGGGCGCCGGCAGTTGCCTCGCCCGCACCGGTTGCCCTTCCCGAACCGTCGGCTTCGTCTATCCTCGCCGACGCCGACGAGACGAACGTTTTCGTCGCGGAGATTCGCCGCATCTTTCCGGACGACCCCGAACTCCAGCAAAAGCTGAGCGAGTACGTACACCTCCGCCTCGAGGACGGCCTGCGGATCACCATCGACCCGGAAGCCGTACGGATGATGCGGGAAGAGGAGCGGAAGCGGCTCCTCGCGGCGATCCGGAAACTCGAACAGCGGAAGCGGGCCCTATGGGCGGAGAACCTCGCCCGCGTCATCCGGGAGCGCGTCGAGGTCAAGCTTCACACTATGGACATGATGCGCGAGGAGCCCGGCAGCCCCCGGGAAATGCCCACGATGCATTACGACGCAGCGCTCCGGAGCGCCATGGCGCAGGTGCGGGAAAGCATCCTCGCGTTCCGGGAGACGGCCAAAGGGAAGGCCCTTGCCTCCCTGGCGACGCTCCAACGCCTGGCCGCGCTCCGGCACATGCCGCCCGCCACGCACGACTCGATGCGCCTCGCCGTAGAGCAGGCCATGAGCGAGACCCTCGCGCGCGCCCAAGCCGCCTCCGGAGCGCTCGCGCGCCACGCGGGACGCGAGAGCTTCGACGACGCCATGGAAGCCTATCGGCGGCAACTCGACGCCTACCTCGAATCCTATGAGGCGCGGCTGGAATCCGTCCTCGATTCCCTCGAAACGACGACGGAGGAGCGGGTCGATGCGCGTTCCAATGTCCCCTTCGCCGCCGCATATGCGCGGACCGCCGAGCGCCGGGGCCGCCCGCACCCGCTGTGACGGGAGGCCCGCCCGCCGCGAACGCCTGAAAGCGGTTCCGGGATTACGGGAAAATGCCCATTTCGAGGTACGAGACGGCCACCTTGTTGATGGCGTTGATGAACGCCGCCGTGCGCAGGTCCACCCCGTGCCGCTTCCGGAGCTCCCGGATCTCGCAATAGGCGTCGATCATCGTCTCTTCGAGACCCGAGTTGACCAGATCCACCTCGTCGGCGCCGTGCGCCACCTCTTCGAACATCTCCGGGGCGAACTTCTTGCCGGTCACCTGCTCCACGGCGCGCATGAGCTTCTCATTGATGCTCTGCTCGAAACGACGGCTCATACGCCCGAAGCGCACGTGCGAGAGGTTGCGCAGCCATTCGAAGTACGAGACCGTCACGCCGCCCGCGTTGAGATACACGTCGGGAATGATGAGGACGTTCTTTTCGAGCAGGATCGCGTCGGCGGCGGCGGTGACGGGACCGTTGGCGGCCTCTCCGATGATCTTCGCCTGAATGCTCAACGCGTTGTCGGCGGTGATCTGTCCTTCGAGCGCCGCCGGGATCAGGATGTCGCACGGCAGTTCGAGCGCGTCGGCGCTTCGTTCGATGTTCCGGGCGCCGGGGAAGTCGAGGATCGAGCCCGTTTCCTTGCGGTGCGCCACCACCGCTTCGACGTCGAGCCCGTCGGGATTATAGATGGCGCCTTCATACTCGGCCAGCCCGACGATGACGGCGCCGCCCTCCTGCATGAACTTGGCGGCGTGATAGCCGACGTTGCCCAGCCCCTGCACCACCACGGTCTTGCCTTCGAGGCCCGGTTCGAGGCCGAGCGCGGCCATGTCGTCGGCATAGGTGCACGCCTCGCGGATGCCGAAGAAGACGCCCCGGCCCGTCGCCTCGGTGCGCCCGCGCACGCCGCCCTGCCCCACGGGCTTGCCCGTCACACAGGCCAGCGCGTCGAGCGTGTCGGAGCTGATGGTGTTGTACGTGTCGAGGATCCACGCCATCTCGCGCGGGCCGGTGCCGTAGTCCGGCGCGGGCACGTCCACGCCCGGCCCGATGAAGTTCTTCCGGATCAGCTCGTACGTGTATCGCCGCGTGACGCGCTCGATCTCCGCTTCCGAATACTCGCGGCGGTCGATCTTGACGCCCCCTTTGGCCCCGCCGAAAGGCACGTTGACGATGGCGCACTTGTACGTCATCAGCGACGCCAGCGCCATGACCTCATCCTCGTTCACCGCCGAGGCGAACCGGATCCCGCCCTTGACCGGCAACTTGTGATGACTGTGTTCGGCACGGTACGCCTGGATCGTGTCGATGGTGCCGTCATCCCGTTTGAGCGGAAAGGTCATATGATAGACGCTGTTGCATATCTTGATCTGACTCAGCAAGCCGACGGGATGCTTCGTATGCGCAGCCGCCTTTTCGAACATGAGGTCTACCTGCGCGAGAAAGCTTTCATGGGCCATGAGCGGTTCCTCCTGACGGTGGTTATTTTGGAAAGTGAGCGGTGACGGGGCTTCAAGGGAACGTCGATGCCGAAAAGAATACGCACAACCGCCGCACGATACAAGCATATTTCCGCACGAGAAAAACACCGATCAGGGCGCCTCCCGGAGAAAAGCGGGAACCCTGAAACAAAGGGGAAAGCCCTGCCTGTGAGCACGCCCATGAAGCCGTCCCACGATCCCTTGCGCCGCCGTCGGCGAAGCTTCCTCCTCGCGGTCGTGATGGGGTTGTGCGCCGCGTGGAGCGTGACGCCCGCCGCCGCGCAGATGCCGGAGCGGACCGCCGGGGGACGCCGGCCCACCGTCGGCGTGGCGCTCAGCGGAGGCGGGGCGAAGGGCTTTGCCCACATCGGCGTGCTGAAAGTGCTCGAAGAAGCCGGCGTGCGGGTCGACGTGGTGACGGGCACGAGCATGGGCGGCATCATCGGGGGACTGTACGCCGTCGGCTATTCGCCCGCGCAGATCGAAAAGGTGGTGCTCGAACAGGACTGGAACGCGCTCTTCGGCGACGTGACGCTGCGCCGCCTGCAACCCGTCGACCGCCGCCTGCCGCAGGGGCGCTATGCCCTCACGCTTCCGCTGAGCGGAGGACGCGTACAGCTGCCGCGCGGGCTCGTGGCCGGGCAACAGATCTCCATGCTGCTGACCCGGCTCCTGTTGCCCGCCCGCAACGTGCGCGACTTTCGCGCGCTGCCCCGGCCGTTCGCCTGCGTGGCCACCGACCTCGAAACGGGCGAGGGCGTCCGCCTCGAACATGGCTTTCTGCCCCGGGCCATCCGCGCCGGCGCCGCCATCCCGAGCGTCTTCGCGCCCGTATCGTTTGAAGGGCGCACCTTCATCGACGGCGGCGTCGTGCGCAACCTGCCTGCCGAGGACGCCCGCGCCCTCGGCGCCGACCGGGTCATCTGTGTGGACGTGAGCGACCGCCTCCTGCCCGCCGACAGCCTCCACTCGCTCGTGGAAGTGCTCCGGCAGGTCGCCAACTTTCAGATCGGCGTCTCGACGCGCATCCAGGAGAACTATTGCGACCTCGTCATCCATCCGGACATGCGCGGCTTCGACAGCTTCAGCTATGACGCCGCGCCGGAGCTCATCCGCCGGGGTGAAGACGCCGCCCGCGCCGCCCGCCGCGCCCTCCAATCACCGGCCGCCACGGCCGCCGCGCCGCCGCCACACCCGCCGCCGCCCGTCTTCCCCGACTCGCTTCGCATCGACCGCATCGAAATCCGGAACCTCTCGCCCGACCTCGAAAAACAGGTGCGCGGGCTGCTCCGGCTCCGCCTCCCCGTCTTCCTCACCGTGGACGACATCGAGGCGATCATCGACAACATCTATGCGCTCCGGCTCTTCGATTACGTCATCTATCAACTCGACCCCGGCGACGACCCCGACGGGCAGACGCTCGTCATCGAGGCCGCCGAAAACCCGGGCGAGCACCTCGGCGTGAGCCTCCGATACGAGACCCACCTCAAGGCTTCCGTCCTCGTCAGCGCTTTCTTCCGCAACCGGCTCCGCTTCGGCTCGCGCCTCGGCGTGGACGTGCGGCTCGGCGAGGTCTTCCGCACGAACCTCGTCTTCGCCTATCCCCTGCGCCGCCGCCCCGACCTCGACCTGCGCTTCGGCGCGCTGTTCGCCGACGTGCCGTTCGACATCTTCGAGGACAACGTGCGCACGCTCAGCCTCCGCACCGAGTCGCGCGTGGCCACGGTCTCGCTCAACCTCATGCCTACCCGCCCCCTCCTGATCTCCGGCGGCCTCTGGGCCGAGCTCTTCAACGCCGATCAGTCCGTGGGCCGCCTCGACGCGCTCAACGTGCGACGCGGCCTCCTCGGCGTCAACGCGCTCCTCCTCTTCGACACCTTCGACCGCCCGGACTTCCCCACGCGCGGCCTCCGGATGACGGCGCTCTCGACGTTCTTCAACGAGCGATGGGGCAGCGGCGTGACGTTCTCCCACCACTCGTTCCTCGGACAGGTGCGCGCGCCGCTCACCGATCGCCTCGCGCTCTTCGGCCTCCTCGGGCTCGGGCACAATGCCGGCGCGAACACCCCCCTTCACTACCGCTTCTATCTCGGCGGAGCCGGGACGGGCGGCTCGTCGGCCTTCGGGCTGTGGCAGGATCGCCAGATCCCGCTCCTCGGCTTCGAGATCCAGCAGCTGGCCGGGCGCAACATGCAGATGGCGGGCCTCGGCCTTCAGTTCGAGGTGCGAAGCAACCTGTACACCACCTTCCGATGGAACGCCGCCCGCGTCATGGAACGATGGACGTGGCGCCTCGAACCCTCGGCCTTCCACGGCGGTTTCGGGCTCCAGTTCGGCGCAGAGACCCTCATCGGTCCCCTGGTGTTCACCTTGATGAGCCGCCGCCCCTTCGGCTCATACGCCTTGAAAATCGACGTGGGATATCGGTTTTGAGGAAAGAGGACGCGCGTCCGGCCGCTTCAGAGGGGGATGCTTCGCACGGAGGGTCCGTACTTTTCGAGCGCGGCGGTGTTGAACGCGACGACGTGGTCGCCGGGGCGGATGACCTCGCGTTCGACGAGGGGGCCGAGCGCCGCCAGGCACGCCGCGCCTTCGGGGCAGACGCTCCACCCCTTCGCCCGCACCACGTCGCGGAGCGCCGCCGCGATCTCGGCGTCGGTGACGGCGACGGCGTGGCCGTGGCTCCGGTAGAGGACGTCGAGCACGCGGAAGTGGCCCACGCCGCCCGCCACGTTCAGCCCCGTGGCGAGGGTCTCGCCCGGCTCCACGGGCGCGGCGTCCGGGGCGTGCGCCTCGAAGGCCCGCACCACCGGCGGCGTGCCCGCGCTCTGCACGCTCACGATGCGCGGTCGGCGCGCGTCGATGAGGCCGAGCGCTTCGAGTTCGTCGAACGCCTTCCACATGCCGAGGATGCCCGTCCCGCCGCCGGTCGGATACACGATCACGTCCGGGAGCGACCACGCCGTCGTGCCCGGCTCCGGCTCGGCCAGTTCGAGGCCCATCGTCTTCTTCCCCTCGATGCGCCAGCCCGGCTCCTGAAACGTGGCGACGCTGAAGAAGCCGTCGGCGAGGTACTTCTCCCGCACGAGCGCGCCCGCCTCGCGGATGGTGCCCGCGACGACGTCGAGGTGGACCTTCGGCGAGCGCCGGGCCATGCGCGCCACGTTTTCGAGGATCGGCGCGTCGGTGTCTTCGGGCATGACGACGGCGACTTCGAGCCCCGCCGCCGTCCCGTACGCGGCGAGCGCGTCGCCCGCGTTGCCCTGCGTGGGGACGGCCAGCTTCCGGAGGCCGAGCTTCCGCGCCATCGAGACGACCATCGCCATGCCGCGATCCTTGAAGCTCCGCGTCGGGTTGTGGCCGGGCGCGCCCTCGTCCTTGACCCGCAGCCGGAAGCCCGCCCGCTTCGCCAGCGGATGGTCGTCGTAGTCGAGCACCGGCGTGCCGCCCTCGCCGAGCGCGACGACGTGCCGCCGGTCTTCGGGGTCGGCCACGTCGAGCGGGAGGAGCGCACCGAAGCGCCACATGTCGGGCCGTTCGGGGTGATACCACGCGGCGTCCGGCCGTTCTTCTCGGAGGCGTTCGAGGTCGAGCACGATCTCGACGGGACGCCCGTCCACGGGGCTGAGGTTCATGATCGTGCCGGGCGGGTATTCGTCGCCGGAGCCGAGCCCGCGGAGACAGCGAACGTACGTCATACTTCGGAAAAAATCGGAGGGAGGAAGCGGGGTCGGCTCGGGGAACGGATCGCCGCGCCTATGGTACGTCGCCGCGCGGGCGTTCGCAAGCCCGGCCCGTTGCGGGGGACGCGGGAGATTGCGTATGATGCCCGCGCACGCCCTCGAAGTCTTTTCCCCCGACCCATGCCCATCGACGCCCGGACGCGCCTCGTCCTGCTCCTCGGCGACCCGGTCGCGCACTCGCGCTCGCCGCTGATCCACAATGCCGCCTTCCGGCATCAGGGGGTGAACCTGGTGTACGTGGCCGCCCGCGTGGCGCGCGAGGATCTCGCGGCGGCGGTGGCGGGGCTGCGGGCGCTCGGCGCGGCCGGGGCGAACGTGACGATCCCGCACAAGCGGGCCGTCGCGCCGATGATGGATACGCTTTCGCCGGAGGCCGAGGCCGTCGGGGCGGTGAACACCATCGTGTGCCGGGGCGAGACGGGCGCGGTCCGGCTCCACGGCGACAACACCGACGTGGCGGGCTTCCTCGCGCCGCTCCACGCGTTCGC
>Ga0256832_1002805_pt1 | contig 11900 bp, 12 predicted proteins | sample 134614metaG_FD_190534 | JGI IMG/M metagenome (GOLD analysis project Ga0256832, IMG submission 190534) | Hydrothermal vent microbial communities from Lau Basin, Pacific Ocean - 134-614 | ecosystem: Environmental > Aquatic > Marine > Hydrothermal vents | place: Pacific Ocean: Lau Basin | collected... | reverse complement strand
ATCTCCCGAATGAATTCGGAAGTACCTAACTATCCGGTATTTCCCAACCGGAATTAAGATTGAAGATTGCAGAGTTAAGAGTGGAGAAGTGAAGAATAGTCCATATTATCGTTCTTGCCCCGAATCCCCAAAATATTTAAAGACTTTCATCATGAAATCCCCAAAAATCCCCGTAGGGGTTTCACAAGGAAACCCCCTACGGCCTTTAAATATTTTGGGGAGAGCGTTCCAAGAAAGAATAGCCCCCCCCCAATAAAAGTCTAGTACTAAGCCAAAGGAACTATCAAATCAAAAGCCCAAATCTAAGCACTTCTAAAATCTTAACCCGTAAATCGTAAATCTTAAATCCTGCATTTCCCAACAGGAGTTAAGAGTTAAGATTGCAGAATTGAGAGTGGAGAAGGATGAAAGAGCGCAAAAAAGGGAAGTTCCCAAAAGAGAATCCAAGGCGTATGGCTGCCTTCCCGTTATGCCGTTACACCGCTATACGTTAAACCGCTATATCGTTTGATTCTGATTGTTCTCCTAAGCTAGTAGTCCGAGTACCAAGATGATTCCAAAAACCCCTAAAAGAAGGGCTATGATGTCGGCTCCCCGGTGACCTATTGGATTTTTTAGCACCGATTTTACACTTAAGATGGTCGCCACCAAACTGAATATACCCCCCAATATGGGGCTAATTGCAAATAATAATAATGCAATCCCACCCAAGAGCAGACTCAGCCTTTGCAGCTTGTTGTTATTAGGGGAAGCGGATTTATTATGTTTGGTTTTAGCAAAACTACTATAAATGAGTAGTCCATCCGCAAGCCTTACTTCCGCAATGTCTGATTTGCTTAGAGAGATGGTATCGTTATTGGATGGACATCTGGTGAATACGATGGCTGATTCAGTCGATTCAATCAAATTGACTTGGATTTGGTCTCCACTTTTAAGGAGAATTGTTTGACAGCCCAGAGAATCTTTTGGTATCCGGAAGAGATTGGGTCGGTGCTTTTTTAGTTTTTTTATTTTTCGTTTCAGTAACCATAAGCCCAACTTCAATCTTAGTGGATGTTTTCGATGATTTTGAGCGTAGCCGGTTGGATGTGTGGTTGGCTTAGCTGCCACCATGGCTTGTGCCGGATGTAGAGCCATTAAAAGGATAGAAAAAACTAAAAGTTTGGTGATTTTTTTCATGACATACTCTGGATTATGGAGAAAAGAAGTGAGATTATCCCAAGTATAATGCCCAAGTAAGCCCTATTCTTATCGCCCTTACTTAGGGCGATTATTCCCAAAATAATGGAAGCCAACCCAAACAAAAATGCCAATCCGATTGCGGTATTAATGAAGAGCAGACTAAATAATCCTGTTATTAATGCTAGACTACCGAGTTTTACGTGGTGAGAGCCATCACTTTGTTTATAAATCTTTCTTTTTTTGCGATATTGTTTTTTGGGGGCGGTATAGACTTCAATACCACCTGAAAGCACAATTCGTTTAATGTCCATTTTGCTGAGGGAGACCAAAAGATTGTCGTTGGGGTCACATCGTCTATAGGTTACATCGCGGTCTGTCGTACGGAGTAGTTTTACTTGGAGACTATCGCCGGTTTGCAAATAAATAGTGGCACAATCCGTAGAGTCCAAGGCTCGAAACAATGACCGGTTTTTCTTTTGAAGTTTTTTGATTTTTCTTTTGAGCAACCAAAGCCCTATTCTTTTGGTTAGTTTGGGTCTGTGTGTTTCTTTTTTTTGCGTAAGTACTGCTTTAGAACCGGTGGAAGCAACCAACGCAAATGAGGAATGAGCTAATAAAATAGAAAAGGCAAGAAGTGATATTTTTATTATTTTTTTCATGAGATACCTCGTTTACTGAAATTTAGTTTCGGTTAAATAATTTCTGAAAAAACAATCCCCAGTTAGGTGTGAGTATAGTCCAGATGGCAATAAAGAAGCTGATTACTGACAATTTTTGGGTGTCCCCATTGGTGTTTATAATGCCTGATAAGCCGGCGGTTAGGGCAAAAATAGCGAAGAAGTAAAAGAGAAGGGGACTTACGAATAAAGAGAGCAAGGCCAAAATTGAAAATAGTAGAGATACAGCACCAATGCGTTTTTGTGCAGTCCTTCGCCTTAATCTACGTTTTATGAGATTCTTTTTTTTGAGAATAAAATCGTCTTGGTAAAGCGCAACTTGGTCATAAAGCATAATCGAAACGATATCACTTTTGCTGAGGGTTAAGACTTTTTGGGTGCCACACCGGACAAATTTTACGGAAGTATCGGTTACTTTTAGGAGCTTAGCTTTTAATTCTTCTCCGGTATTTAGTAGGATGGTGGCGCAATAGGTGGTATCAATCGAAGGGTTAATCTTTGGCCGGGGATTCTTTTTCTGCCATTTTTTAAGTTTTCTTTTGAGTACCCAAAGAGCAATTTTTTCTTTTAGTTTTAGTTTTCCGGCCGGCTGGGTGTCTGTAGGCTTGCGCAAAAAAGTGGTGATGGCCGGTGTCGTTTTGGGGGCTGGATGAGTGACTAATGCAAAAGCATCTTTTGATACAAAGAAAAGAGTAATCATGAAGCCTATACGGAGTATTTTTTTCATATATCTTAATTTTGAAGGCAAGATAGTGAAAATGGTGATTTGATTGCTTTTTTTTGGTAGATTTTTTTTTCGCAGATGTTTTTCCGCAGATGTTCGCAGATTTCTTTCTTGGAATCTCTCACTACTCACTACTCACTACTCACTACTCACCACTCACTACTCACCGCTCACTACTTTGTTTTCCCGCAGATTTAATCCCGCAGATATTCGCAGATTTAACTTCCCGCAGATGTTCGCAGATTTCTTTCTTGGAATCTCTCACTACTCACCACTCACTACTCACTACTCACTACTCACCACTCACTACTCACCACTCACTACTCACCACTCACTACTCACCACTCACCTTAATCACAGCTCCATCAATACCTATACTTCTTCCATTTTTTCCTTAGTTCCAGCCGGTTTTTTTCTTCAGCGGGATTTTTCCCGGGTTTGTAGAATTTGGTGGCGGCGATTTTTTCCGGAAGGAATTCGGCGACGACAAAATTACCGTCGTACTGGTGGGCATATTGGTAGCCTTTGCCGTATTCGAGCGATTTCATAAGTTTGGTGGGGGCATTCCGCAAGTGGAGTGGGATAGGTGCCAGCCCTTCTTTGCGGATGTGGGCAAGGGCGTCATCAATGGCTTGGTAAGCAGAATTGCTTTTGGGCGAATTGGCGAGATAGATGGCCGTTTCCGAAAGGATGATTCTGGCTTCGGGCATCCCGATTTGGTGGCAAGACTGAAAGCAGGCGTTGGCCAATAACAAGGCGTTGGGGTTGGCCAGTCCAATGTCTTCTGAAGCTACAATAATTAATCGGCGTGCAATAAATTTGATGTCTTCGCCCCCGTGTAGCATGGCTGCCAAATAGTATAAAGCCGCATTCGGGTCGCTCCCGCGGATGGATTTGATAAAAGCCGAAATAATGTCGTAGTGCTGCTCACCTGATTTGTCGTATTGGGTGATGTTTTCTTTGATGACAGTCTCTACCAATTGGTTGGTGATGAGGAGAGATTCTTGGTCTGTGATGGTGTTGGCTAGGATTTCCAGTACGTTATAGAGTTTGCGGGCATCGCCGCCGGAAATGCGGAGCATGGCATCGTATTCTTTGACTTTTATGTCCTTTACTTTTAAGAACTCGTCTTCGGCTAAAGCCTTGGTAATCAATCCAATAAGGTCATCCTTTTCAAGTGGTTTGAGCACGTACACTTGGGCGCGGGAGAGTAGGGCGTTATTGACTTCAAAGGATGGGTTTTCGGTGGTTGCTCCGATGAGTGTGACAGTTCCGTCTTCGACGGCTCCCAAGAGTGCATCTTGCTGAGACTTGCTAAAACGGTGGATTTCGTCAATAAATAAAATGGCATTGGGATGGTCAAAAAAACGTTGGCTTTTGATTTTTTTGATGGTCTCGCGGATGTCTTTGACGCCCGAGTTAATCGCAGATAATTTGAAAAAAGGACGTTTTACAGTTTGGGCAATGATAGAGGCTAAGGTGGTCTTTCCGACTCCCGGCGGCCCCCAAAGAATCATGGAAGGAATATTGTCGGCTTCGATGGCGTTTCTGAGTACCGCTCCCGATCCGGTTAAGCTGTCTTGCCCGACATAGTCATCGAGTTTGGTCGGGCGCATGCGTTCTGCTAATGGTCTCATTGGTTGCTTTCGTCGAAAAAAATGGTGGATTTGCAAAAGTACGGTTATTTTTACGTAACTGTTTAGGTGCTCCTATTTTAAGGTGAAAAATAGGCGTTTTTGTGTATGTTGAAGCTACAATTTTCGAAGCGTGGCTGGGCTACGTGAGAAAATTTTAGCAAAAACAGATGCAAAAAGGACATTTTTTGACCAAAATAGTGGGGGCCTAAACAGTTACATTTTTACTTATGTTTTGGGTCACAAAGGAGGTTGTTTATTTGTCGAAAAAAAGAATTATGTATTATCCGATTGCTTATTTGGTTGCGGTTATTGGTTTGATTTGGTGGCATCATTATCAGGATGATGAATCTAAAAGTCAATTTGGACGATTTTTGTTCTTGCTGGGTTTTGCCGGTTATTTGGGGACGTTGCTTTTAGCGGGGATGTCTATCGGTGAGAAGTTATTTACCGGATTTTGGGGGTTGTTGGTGTTGGCTTTGGTGAATTGGTTTTTTCAATTTTTACGACCCAAACATCGATTGTTTTGGTCGATAGTGGTTTTGATTGTGGCAGTGATTCAAGTCTTTGTGGTGAAGCTGCCGGCAGGCCTTTCGGAAAATACAGAGGCGATTGACTTTGAAGTGGATGAACATGGGGAATGGCTGGTTGAGCTGGACAGGAGGGAGGATTTGTCGCTGTTTAAGTTGCGATTAAAGGGCATCGGAGTGGTGAGACAAGCTTTTTTTCCGAAAGATGTCAATGCGACCGATTTGAACCATTTTTATGTGGTCGATGTGTTGGATGATGCTAACGCAGTCCAAGCCGGTCGGATAATTCGGGAAAGTCCCCGAGTAAAATGGGCTGAGTGGAATGAAAAAGTGGCCGTTTGGCCGAGTCAAAAAGTATCGGCTAATGTCGGAAGCGCTGCTGATGGTTTGGGCGTGAATGATCCGGAAGTATCAAAGCAATGGGCTATGAAAGCTTTAGATATGGGGGCTTTTTATGAGTTTTTGCGCAAGCAGCACCCCAAAGCTCGAAAAAAGGCGGTTTTAGCGATACTGGATACCGGAGTAGATGCCAAACATGAAGACTTGAAAGCCGGATTTGTTTCTACGGAAGGGCGTTCGGATAATGACCCCGTGGGACATGGCACCCACTGTGCCGGTATAGCCGGTGCGGTAACGAATAATGGGGTGGGGATTGCTTCTACAAGATTAGGGGATTCTTATTATTCGGTGACTTCCATCAAAGTGTTGAATGCCAATGGAATGGGGACACAGGAGACCATTATTGATGGAATACTCAAGGCTGCAGATGCCGGTGTCTCTGTGATTTCAATGTCTTTGGGCGGTCGAGCGGACAAGAGAAAGCAAAGAGCTTACGAGAAGGCAATTCAATATGCCAACAAAAAAGGAGCGATAGTCGTCGTTGCCGCCGGAAATGAAAACCGGAATGCCAAGACGGTGACGCCGGCCAATGTCAATGGTGTCATTACGGTGAGTGCCATTGATAGTAGCTTAACAAGGGCGCTGTTTTCTAATTCGGTAAAAGACCTAAAAATGGGGCTTGCCGCTCCGGGAGTGGGTATTTACTCGACGATACCGGGCCATCAGTACGCTTCTTTTAATGGGACATCCATGGCGACCCCGTTTGTCGCCGGGTTGGTGGCTATGATGAAATCCATCCGTCCCAAATTGACTACAGAAGAAGCCTATAAAATACTAGCCGAATCAGGAAAGTCCACTAGAAATCCAGAAACAACCGGAGTGCTGATTCAACCGGCTAAGGCTATGGAAGGGCTTCTAAGATAAAAGATTCTCATTGATTTGTAAGATTTGTGTTAGGTTATGAAAAAATATTATATTTTATTTCACTGATAATCAGTATGTTACGATTTAACTATGTCACTATATAAAAAAAAAGTGGATTTGTTTTGGTTTTTATTGTATCTTTGCACCATGTTCTTCTGAGGGAGAGTATCATAACCGCACCAACCCCATATTACCACTTTTTGTTTATAAATCTGATACATGATATCGACCCCTAATATGGCTTGATTTTTGTGGAAGATTTATGGAATTTACACTATTTTTGAAACACTGTAAAAGAAACCGCATGAGTCGTAAGAACCCTTCAAACAATGCTATGAGTCTATTTCGGGGAGAAGAAAGGAAAAGCTTAATTGAGATGATTTCATTTACCAGTTTAGTTTTTCTTGGAGTAGCTATTATGTTTTATGTTTTTGTTCTTAATCCGCCAAGCAGCGATGAACTAACAACGATTCCAGAATCGAATTCTTTTCAGTCAGAGACGGTCTCTCAAAAAAGCCATGAGGAATTACGGAAGGATTGGGTTAGTTTTACAGGAGAAATGGTAGCTTATCAGGATATTACCTTTGATTTGGAGATGTATGACTCCAATGCTAAGTATGACTTCCAGTTTGGTGATGGGGACGTTGAGCATTGTCATTCCCGTTCTATTACGCACTATTATACTAAGCCCGGCGAATATACAGTCACGGTGAAGGTGCAATATGAGCATAAAGAACCAAAGATATGGCATAAAAAAATCAAGATTAAACCGGGCTTACCGATAGATTCTACGGCTTATGACTAAATGATGGGAACGATATAACTGCCATCTTTTGGGTTAGAATGCTCAACGTATTGAATATGCGTTGAGCATTTTTTATGGGGCTTATACTTGTTTATGAGCCGTAAAAATGTATTCAAATTGTTATGTTCAATTATTTTTTTTTGTTTGAGTAATAGGGTTTATCTTCGCCCCCCAAATCAAAATTTAAGGCCTATGATGTCTCCCATTCAAGTTTATAAGTATATAGAGCGCCAACTTGCTATGGGGAATCATCAACGGGGTTTGAAGTTTATTGACTTGCTATTAAATGAAGATGATTGTAAAAAACGCTTAGAATTGTACCAAAAGAAAGCCTCCGTATTGGTGCTGTTGGGGCAAGAAACTCAAGCAGTTGCTGTTTTAGCGCAAGCCATAGAGGAGTTTCCGTCTTCGTTTGAACTTCGGTTTCAAAAATCTTTGACCTTGATGAATCAAGGACTTTATCTGAGCGCTCAGTCAGAGTTAGACTTATTGGATGCGCTTTATCCTAATCATCCGGATGTTTATTTAAGTCGGATAGAAATTGCGGAGTGGCAGGAGGCGTATCAAAAAGTAATAGAATTGAGTAGGCATATCTTGGTCTATACGGAGGAGAAATATGATTTTTTAATGGCTAAGAGCCGGGCTCATGTAAAGCTTGGGGAGTTTGACTTGGCTATTGAAGCTCTGTATCAAGCGGAGCAGGAGCCGGAGTTGACGTCCTTGTCTAAAGGCTTGATATACAGTGATTTAGGATATATCTATATGCTAAAATCTGACTATGAAGAAGCCCAAAAAATGCTGGAAATGGCCTTAGAATATGATGAATTGGATTCATTTGCCTATTGTAATTTGGGTTATGTGTTGGCTCAGAACGGACGGGAGCAGGAAGGCTTAGATTTCGTAAACGCAGCCATGGAGCTGGATGCCCAATACTCCTATGCGTTTAAGATTAGGGGTCAGATTTATCTTTTGATGAATAAGAATCGTTTGGCGCTGATGGATTTTAAGCTTGCGCAAAAAATGGGTTATGAAATTGATTTTGATGAGGAAGTTAATATTCTTTTGAAGGAATTGATGCAGCAGTTTAATTGAGCTGCGTTGTTTCTGTAGCGGGGGCTCAGTCGCATTATTTATGGGCATTCGTTTGGTGAATAGAAGGGCTGCGGTTGAAACGGCGGCCACAATGTTGTTGGTCAAAATCGTTGATAAAAAAAGAGCCGATTTTACATTGCTGTATAATCGGCTCCTTTCTAAAATCTCGGATAATCGGCTTAGTTACCTAGGCTTTTTACTTTTTTACCGGCATTTTCGACAGCATCGCCGGTTGCTTTCGCAGCGCCCTTGGCGGTTTCTTTTACGGCATTTCCGGCTTTTTTGGCCGCTTCACCGGTTGCATTAACGGCATCTTTGGCCATTTCGCCTGTTTTTTGGGCAGCACCTTTTACAGCATCGCCTGTGGCGTTGGCGGCGTCTTTAGCCATTTCTCCTGTTTTTTCGGCAGCACCTTTCACGGCATCGCCTGTAGCTGTGGCTGCTTTTTTAGCCGCATCACCTGTGGCGTCGGCAGCTTTCTTGGCTGCATTAGTTGTGGCTTCAGCCGCTTCTTTGGCTTTATCCGCCGCTTGCTTACAAGAAGTCATGGAGAAGAAAGCACCAAAGACAAGAATGGCAATTAGTAGTCTAAAGGAAGGTTTTTTCATTTTCTGTAGTTTTTTTTGAAAAAAAAAGTTGTTCTGGGGACAAAGGTATGAAAAAAAAGTATAAAATATCAGAAATTGTTATATTGTGACTTGGTAATTGCTTATTTTTCGCAGTTGTACTGCATTTAGGCGCAAGGAGAAGTTAAAAAATAGGGAATTGTTGGAAAAAACACTAACTTATTATTACCTTCGTATCATTGCGAACAGTCAATTTGATGAAAATGAATAGTAGAATACCAAAATGGATGGTGGTGGGATTGATACTAATAGGTATCTTCTTTCTCCAAGACGCCATCGCTCAATGTCCTATGTGTAAAATAGCCGCCGAATCCAATATGGAAAATGGGGGAGAATCCGGTCGCGGATTGAATCATGGTATTCTTTATATGTTTGCGGCTCCTTATCTTATCGTTGGATTTATTGCTTTTATGTGGTGGAAGAATAAGAAGCATTTTGATCAGGATGATTCTATTGACTTGCTGGATGAATAGGCGTTGTTGAGTCCTTTTGGCAGAGTGGGCTTTTCGGCGCAAGCTCATTGTGATTTGTTTGTAACTGTTTAGCTACCCGCTAATTTTTGCTAGAAAATGCCCTTTTTGCATCTTAGCCGTAATACAGAAACCTGAGCCCCATCGGGGCGATATCTTTGTAAGACTAAAATAGTAGGGATATAGCTCTGTAGGAGCGACACCACGCTGCACTAGGGCACTGTAGCCAAATATAATTTTGGGAAGCCAAGAGCAAACCACTAGGTACGACTTATCGGAGCAGCATCCTAGTTCAAACGATAAATTTTTCCAGTTCCTTATAGACTAAGTCCACCGGAAGCCCCATGACATTGAGATAAGAACCGTTGATATTAGAGATTTTGCAATGGCCAATCCATTCTTGGATACCATAAGCTCCGGCTTTGTCGTAAGGATTATAATGGTCAATGTAGTAGTCAATTTCAGTAGGAGAAAGTGGCTCCATTGTGACATCCGTGTATCCGCTAAAGGATATTTTTTTGGCCTTTGTACGTAGGGTAACCCCCGTAATGACTTGGTGTGTTTTTCCCGAAAGGGTCTGCAATATCCGAACGGCATCGGCTCGATCTTTGGGCTTTTCAAAAATTTGATGCCCCAAAAGTACAATACTGTCTGCTGCTAGGATGATTTCATCGGGTTGGATTAAAGGCAATGCCGCTTGGGCTTTTAGGTCGGATAGGTATTCCGGCACCATTGTGGGCGCCAAGTCTTTCGGATATATTTCTTCGATATTCGGAAGTACCACTCGAAACCGAAACCCGGCTTCACGAAGTAATTGTTGGCGCCTAGGAGATTTAGAGGCTAAGGCAATGGGAAGGGACATGATTTGCATGAAGGTTGGATTTTTGCACAAGGTAGAAAAATAAATGGTCTAGTGACTTGTCAGGATTAAAATATTGAAAATAGGTGCCGTTTTTGGCACTTGAATTTCGTTAAAGATACTCGTCGTAGCGATGGTTTTGCCTTTGCTTTTTTCTCGTTTTGACTCACAATATGCTCCCATCTAACCTGATATTCAACGTTGGCAAACCATTAATTGATAAACTTTTGCAAAAAAAGGGAAGAAAACTGAATTTTGTGCTAAAAAATGTTACCTTTGCAGGCTCAAAAAAATACGATATGAGATCCAAGTTATCTGAGTTCAAATTTGATCTTCCAAAAGATTTAATCGCCCAATACCCATCCAAAGAAAGAGATGAGTCCAGATTAATGGTGGTGCATCGGGATACCGGCAAGATTGAGCACAAGGTCTTTAAAGATGTCCTTGATTATTTTGAAGAAGAAGATACCTTAATATTTAACAATACAAAGGTATTTCCCGCAAGGCTTTACGGGATAAAGGAAAAAACGAGTGCGAAGATTGAAGTTTTTCTTCTTCGGGAACTGAATTCGGAAAGTAAACTTTGGGATGTTATGGTGGATCCTGCTCGAAAAATTCGGGTAGGCAATAAGCTCATTTTTTCTACTCCTAGTAGCGATATAGAGTTGATGGCCGAAGTCATGGACAATACGACTTCCAGAGGCCGGACGCTGCGCTTTTTTTATGAAGGGGATGATGAAATTCCTTTCATGGATATCGTCAACAAAATAGGAAAAACACCACTTCCTAAGTATATTAACCGTGAGGTGGAAGATTTTGATCGGGAAAGATACCAGACTGTTTATGCCAAAGAAGTGGGGGCGGTGGCTGCGCCCACAGCAGGCCTGCATTTTAGTCCACAGTTGCTTAAACGATTGGAAATCAATGGAGTAGATTTGACGGAAGTGACTTTGCATGTGGGCATGGGCACCTTCCGGAATATTGAAGTAGAGGATTTGTCCAAACATAAAATGGAAGCTGAATATTTCAAGATTGGAGAAGACACCGTCGAAAAGGTGAATAACTCCATGGAGAAAGAGAAAAAGATTTGTGCTGTCGGAACGACCGTTATGAGATCTTTGGAATCGGCGGTGTCGGCTCAAAGAACTTTAAATCCGGCTGAAGGTTGGACCAACAAATTCATCTTCCCGCCTTATGAGTTTAAGATTGCCAATTCTATCATCACCAATTTTCATCTACCGCAATCCAGTCTGTTTATCATGATTTCGGCCTTTGCAGGCAAAGAATTTATGAAAGAAGTCTATCAGGAAGCGATAAAAGAGAAGTATAAGTTCTACAGTTATGGGGATGCCATGTTGATTTTGTAAGCGAAATGTGGGTATTTAGTTAATAGTTGCCGGTTTTGAGTCGGTAGATGTGTGATATCACTGCGTTAATGCACATTTTTTTTACTAAATGACTTGCTTTTCTTGTTTCTTTTTCCTTACTTTTGCACGCCTGAGAGAAACTGCTTTAATAGCAACGGTATCAGCAAATTAGATGGTGTGCTTTTTGTATAGTACTATCTAGTTTGTAATTAATTTTTTAACTGTTAATTCACAGTAATGATTTGGACTTTAGAACTTATTAACCATTTGGAAGATGCACCTTTCCCTGCAACAAAGGATGAATTGATTGATTTTGCATACAGAAATGGTGTACCCGAAATTGTCATCCAGAATCTTCAAGAAATTGAAGAGGAGGGAGAGATGATTGAAGATATAGAATCGCTTTGGCCGGATTATCCGCGCAAGGATGATTTTTTGTTTAATGAGGACGAGTATTGAACCAAATGAAGACTAGAAAATTCTAGTATTTGTTTTCTTAAACACGAATGGCTGTCTCCTTTGGGGATGGCCTTTTTTGTTGGCACCAATTCTCGTTACCTAGGGTCTGCTGATTTTCTCAGCAATTTCCTATTTGTAAATCCATTGACGTCGCAGCCTAACCACTAAGGTCACGTAGAAAACACTAAGACTGCACTAAGACGTCTTAGTGC